>ERZ824488.27-NODE-27-length-173936-cov-9.182228_pt1 | contig 173936 bp, 145 predicted proteins | sample MGYA00519936_ERZ824488 | MGnify/ENA primary metagenome ERZ824488 (study PRJEB31778, sample SAMEA3449153) | human gut metagenome | biome: human gut; feature: human-associated habitat; material: faeces | place: United Kingdom | collected 2010/2012 ...
ATTGCGCGTCTAACTCATCACTGAAGTAACGAGAATGCGACGCGCAGTTATTCAAGTTATAGAGAATACAAGGCGCATTCAAGTGTTTCAAAGATACCTTTGACATGACCTCTGCGATTTCCTCTAATGTTCCCGTCCCACCTGGAAAAGCAATAAAGGCATCGCCCAGTTCGATCATTTTATTTTTTCGTTCTGACATATCTTTGGTCACAATCAGCTTGGTCAAATCATTTTGTTTACATTCTCACCGCTGCTTCCAGCGCAATCGCAGCAATCCGGTTCTTGTCTTCCATGCGGGAATGGTTGGCAAGGCTCCGGGAATCCCACTCTTCCGCATCCAGATTGTCGGCAGCGTAGAAAAACTGCAGGAGTTTTTTACCTCGGAAATCGCAGACGGCAGCGTTGGCGGAACATTCCATATCTACACAAATACAGCCTGCGGCCTTCCGGCGCTTTACCTTCTCCGGCGTTTCCCGGTAAAAAGAATCCGTCGTCCAGGTTTTTCCGACAGTATACTTTACATGCAATTCATCCAGAAGTTCTGTAAACATCTTCATGCTCTTTTGGTTTACTTCGATCTCATCGGATGGAGGCGCATAATGGTAACTGGTTCCTTCATCCCGAAGAACCCGATCCGGAATGATAATCGAGCAGTCCTCAATCCTGCTGTCCAGAACGCCGCAGGTTCCAAAAATCACAACCTTCTGAACACCCATCTGAAAAACTTCCTCCAGCATGCCGACACTCACTGGAGCTCCCACATCCAGAATAAAAAGGGCTATCGGCATCCCCTTGTAGACCGCCCGATAAACAGGCTCCTCCCCGTTTGCCGTCCCGTTCCAGGTAATGATCTCCGTATCCAGATCCTCCAGCATCCGCTCAAACGTTTTTCTGGAAAAGCAGGTGACTGCCACTTCCGGCATATTTTCTACCGGTTTGACGACCTGATCAGGGTTGATCACTGCTCTTCTCTCTGGATCAAATTCTTCTAACAGCATCTTCTTCCTCCATTAAGAATAAAAATTTTTCTAACCAATGGGGACGGTGTTTTTTGCTTTTTCTCCATCCCCATCGGCTTATTTCGTACAGCAAAAATAAACCATTGATCCATCCACATGGAAATCAATATCTTTATACAGACGCTTCAGGATATTCCGCAGCTGTTCTTCTTATCCTCGCTGTAATCCAGGCAGGTTATTTGAGCATCTGACAACAATTTCCATTTTCTTTCCGTAAATACAGCCGTTCCGCTCCAAAACACTTTTATATACAGCCTGCTCAGGAAATTTCCCTGTGTAAGAACCTCATCGTATATATCTTTTGACGATTGATAAGCTTCTTTTATTTTATCTGTCATAGTGAGCCTCCTTCCCAATGGTTTGCAAACAAGAAATTACCGTTCATCCTGAACTTCAATGATTTCTCCTACAAAAACAATATGTGGCTGCCAGCCTCCTTTGAAATCAGGATATACGTTGGGAGAGGAAGCATAATACCCCTGGATTTCCGGTGCAATATCCTCCTTGGAAAATTGATGCTGATATAACTTTTTACAGAGAAATGTCAGATTTGCCTCTTTGTAAGTTACCCCCTGTCCGATTTCAACAGGAGTCAGCCCTGCAGCAACGGCTTTATCACCATCCCTGCCAGAATGGGAACCCATATAGCCCAGTGCCTTTTTGCAGCTCTCAGGATAAAAGCTTACTGTAAAAGTATCGCTGTTTTCCAAAAATTCACTGGTGTAACGAGCCGGGTGGACGTAAACTGTAACAATCGGGCAGCTTTTCCCTGCGTGCCCCCAGATATTTCCCAGACTTCCCCAGCCAATCGTACAGCTGTTGTAATGTTCCATCGAGCCAGCGGTAACAATTGCCCACTGCTTATCAAACATCTCAAATACTTTATATTCTTTTTCTTTGAAATTTTCCATATGACTTACCTCCACAATACTTCATCTGCTATTCTATCAAACAGTATAGCACAAGATAAACAGGGGACAAATAACCCGTTTAGAATTATTTGTTCTTTCGGATTTGAGTTTTTTAAGATTTGCAGTCAACTTACCCCTTTATTTTTAATGACTTATTTTAAAATTTTGCAATATGTAGTCAATCAAAGGCATCGGGGACAGTAAAAAATCCGAAAACACCGCCCCATGGTCACTCAAACACCGCATTTGCCGTATCCACCGGATGCCCTGCTTTATTCTCGATATCCGTCCCATTTTCAGAGAAGATGCTTCCGGCGAAATTCAGGACTTCGCTTCCGGGCAGGCGGTCGATAGAGACAGCAACTCCATTTCCGGTAAAAGTATTGTTCAGATAACTGGGATTGCTGCCATAGGCCATACTGGTATTGAATTTCAGAGCCGTTCCGTTATTCGTGAAACTACAGTCTGATGCGCTGACCCAGGCGCCGTCCTGCGCGATGGAGGCAATATCCCAGCCACTGAAACTGCACCCGGAAAGCAGGACAAAGCAGTTCGCATTCAATCCGGTTCCGGAGCTGCCCTCAAAACGGATACTGGACATGATCCCATAATTTCCGTTCTTTCCATTTACATTGACGGTTCCGGTAAAAGTGGTGGTCGCATCCCCGTCCGTGCTTCCGAAAATCTGCCAGACATGATCGCCAAATATAATCTCCCCGTCGTAAGTCACTGCCGGAAGATAGAGATAGACCGGCGTGTCGGAAGATACCTCTTTTTCAATGGAAGCCAGCAGGGTATTCAGCTCCTCCGTGGTTTCCATGGGCGTATCTTCCGGACAGTAAGTAACCACCTCCTGTTTTTCAATTGTAAGCCGGGTTTTCAGAGAAATCGTATCGCCGTTCTTCATCGTCAGCTTCCAGAAAATATCATTGCTTCCGGTATCAGCCACAAAATGAAGATTCGAAACATAGGCTGCATTCGGAAAGTTCTCGTCGTGAACCGGTTCCATGTATTCGAGCTTCTTTGAATTTTCCTGGGGTACGGTCTCTACCTCGCAGGATTTCACTTTCTCAGTAAATTCTTCCCAGTCCACTTCTCCCGTCTCTTCATTTAAAACATAGAGCTGACAGGGAAGGGCACTGTCCAGGCCATCCGCCAGCATATCGGTCCGGTCTCCCTGAGCCTGACCGGCCAGAGCATCGGCCTCCGAGTAAGTCACCAGAAGCCTGTAGGAATGATCCTGATCCGGATAAACGATCCGGGCGTTGGCCTCATAGACCTTCGGCTTATGGTACAAAGAAAAAGCAAAGCCCACACCTGCCAGAAACACCAGTAGAGCTCCAATCACAAAAACCTTCTTTTTCCACCGCCTCGGCGCCCTGATCTCCTCTTTTTCCACTTGAATTGCCGTGCAGTGTGGACAGAAAGAAGCGTCCTCCGGAAGCGGATGCCCGCATTTCACACATTTCTTGCTCATGATTTTCTCCTATTATAATGCCTCCATCAGATGAAGGATATTTTTGTATCTTTTCTCCGGGTTTACCCTTGTGCAGCGCTGCACGATCCGTCCCATCCGGCCGCCGACAAGCTTCCTTGAGGGGTGCTCTCCCGTCAGCATGATATTGAGCAGTACACCCAGCGCATAAATATCTGCGCGGCCATCCGACTGGGAGAGGCCGTACTGCTCCGGTGCCGCAAAGCCGGTCGTTCCCAGGATTTTCGTGTCTTCTGAGATGGCGGTTTTGTGGATCCTCGAAGCGTCAAAATCGATCAGAACCGCCTCACTGTCCCGCAAAATGACATTGTCAGGTTTCACATCCCTGTGTACAATTCCTCTCGAATGAAGCACCCAGAGCGCCGAGCAGAGCTGGCGGCCGATCTGTTTTGCCTGCCCCGTCGTCAGCACTCCTCCCTCCAGAATTTCTCCCAGGGTGTCGCCCTGCACATACTCTTCCAGCAGAGCCGTCCTGCCATCCTTTTCTCCCACTTCCATGATCTGAGGCAGATTCCGGCAGGAAAGCCCGAGAAGCAGCTGATAGACCTCACTGCTTCCCTCAAAATGTCTGAAAATATATCGGGTGCCGCTTTCCCGGTGGCGTACAAGGGAAACTTCTCCCCGCGCACTTTTCTTGAGCACCCTCAGCGTATCATATTCGTCATGAACTGCCTTAAGAAGGCTGTCATAAATCTCCATATTTCATCCTCCGCACTATGCGGCGTGCATATTGTTTTCCAAAATCGTTTTTAGTATACTGAGATTTGAATATACTATTTAGAATATTGTAACTTAACAAATAATTATTGTAAAGGTGCGAAGATGAAAAAGAAAAATACAGACAATTTACAGCAAGAAATGATGAATGCACCTGATTTGAACCAGTTCCTGTCTCGAAATCAGGAATCATTCGTAAACGCAAGTGTATCGGAATTATTAAACCAGCTGTTTGAGAGAAAAAATATTTCAAAGGCAGCCCTCGCCAAGCAGGCCGGCATGAGCGAGATCTATCTGCATCAGATTTTCGCCGGCCGCCGGAAACCTTCGAGGAACCGCCTTTTATGCCTGTGCTTCGGTCTCGAAGCCAGCGTGGAAGAAACCCAGGAATTGTTAAAGCTCTGCGGCATGGCCCAGCTCTATCCCAAACTGAAACGCGATGCGATTATCTATTACGGACTGCTGCACGGGCTGAAGCTGTTTGAGATTAACGATAAACTTTTTGATGAGGATGAAGAGATTCTGTTTTGAGAGAGAGAGGTGATTTTCCCGGAATTACATGGACGCAGTTTTCTAGAAAACACATTTTTTGCAAAGGAGGACCTTATGAAAAAAATTTTAAAAATGCTTCTGACAACCTGCCTGCTTCTGCTGGCTGTATGCGGGGCATCCCTGTCAGTAAGCGCAAGAACCTATTATTACAAAGGATTGATTTCCATTGACCCGTCATTTCCGGACAGTGTTTTCGATGCAAACGAAGAGATCCAGATCCCTTTGACCGTAAAACGCTATCTCAGCAATAATATCTCCGATTTTTTATCCAAATATTATTGTGATGTTTACGGGCCGGACGGAAGAAGAATCTCCAACAATTACAATTATCTTTCCGATATGAATGCTCCCACTTTAAACTGGACCATCTTTGACAATCATACTCCCCGTGATTTTGGCCAATATACCGTAAAATATTATACTTCCAATGATACCGGAGGAACCTGCTACTTTTACATAAATTCTATTTCCGGCACCTTTGGCTCCGGTTTGAAATGGTCTTATGATAATGCCACCCAGGAGCTTAAAATATCCGGTTCCGGCAATATCGTAGACAACAATTTACCCTGGACAGAATATGAAAGTATGATCAAATCCATCGTTATAGGAGAAGGAATCACATCTATAGATGACTTTACCTTCCGTGGCTGTTCAAATTTAACCAGCGTCAGCTTACCTTCCACCCTTACCCGTATCGGTGGTCATGCCTTTAACAGATGTCAGGGGCTGACAACTGTCAATTTCCCGGAGAACCTTATTCAGATCGGCACCTCTGCTTTTGCGAACTGTTCTTCCCTGCAGAATGTAAAGCTTCCGAACAGTCTCCGCGTAGTAGGCAATCATGCTTTTGAGGCAACCGCAATCAAGACCATCGAAATTCCTTCCAGTATGATCACTATTCCGCAGAGCGTATTTGAAGATTGTTACTATCTGGAAACAGTTACCATTCCAAATAGCGTAAGAGGAATTGAAGTCTGTGCATTTAAAGACTGTTCCGGTATAAGATCCATTATTTATAAGGGAACCAAGGAAGAATGGGCACGGATCAGCATCTCTTCTTACGGAAATGATGCCTTAGAATCCGCCACAATCAAAACCCTTTCCTCTTCGACCAAAGTCACTCTCGCCAAGACCACGCTCAGAAGTCTGACAAACAATGCCACCGGAATCAAAGTCACCTGGAGCAAGGTAAACAAGGCCAGCGGTTATTACATCTACCGCAAAGCCGGCAATGGCGCCTACAAAAAGATCGCGACGGTCAAAAAAAGGACTACCGTTTCCTATCTCGATAAGAACAGTCTTGTCAACGGAACCCAGTACACTTACATGGTCAAAGCTTACAGCGGCAGTACCGTCGGCACCGGAACGGCTCTCCGCACGATCCGCATCACCAGACCGGCGATCACAGCCTGCACCAGCAGTTCCAGAGCCATTACTCTGAAATGGAGGAAGAACGCTCAAGTCACCGGCTATGAGATCCGATACACCGTCGGCGCTTCTTCCAGAACGCTCAAAGTGAGAAGCAGAAACACTGTCAAAGCCGTAATCCGCAACCCGAAAAAAGGCATAACCTACACTATCCGCCTGCGCGCCTACAGAACGGTAAACGGAAAAACCTATTACTCCGCATGGAGTGCAGCGAAAAAGGCGGTTGTTCGTTAATGCAAAAAACAGGCTATCTCCCATAAAAAGGAGTAGCCTGTTTTTATATCCAGCCATCAGGGACAGTAAAAAAACCGAAAACACCGTCCTCAAGTACTAGTGTTTGCTCCGGTACTGCGATGGTGTCAAACCGGTTTCCTGTTTGAATTTTCTTCGGAAACTCGACGTATTCAGGTAACCGACCTGGATGCTGATCTGATCGATATTCATATCGGTCTCAGATAACAGCTCTTCTGCTTTTTTCATTCTTATATTCCAGAGATAATCGGAAAAATTCACATCAAAGCCCTTTTTGAAGAGATAGCTCATGTAAGCAATGCTGACATGGAAGGTGTCTGCCAGGACGGAAATTGAAAAATCAGGAGAGCTGTACTCTTTCTGGATCGTTTCCGCGATCTTCGAGAACTGGATCGTGGAGTTCTCAAATTCGTTCTCGTAGGTACTCAGAAGCAGGAGAATATTCTGACGGATTTCTTCTTTTTTCTCCACAAAAGAACAGCTTCTGCAAAGGAACAGCGTATTGAAATACAGATCGCTGTAGCTCTTGAACTTCACGTTGAGGTTGTTCATGCTGCTTGAGAGGATCGTCAGAATATCAATCAGGACACAGCGGATGAAAAAGTTCGGAATCGAAGAATTATTTTCGGAGGCCGTATCCAGAAGCTCAAAGAGATAGATCACCTGTTCTCTGGCTTTCGTGATCTGACAGGATTTGAGCGCATCTGCCAGAAATTCCAAATTCGAGTAGGGGTAGGACAGACTTCCCGAGGAAGAAATCTTCTCTGCAATTTCCGAGTAAATCACCACAGGAGCCTCATCCCAGAATTCAGAAGCTGCTGTCGTATTCTCATAGAGGGACGGAATTTCCAGCGGAGATTCCGCACTGTTGCTTAAAGCACTGCGATAGCCTGTTACCTGATAAAGATCCGTCAGAAGTAAATGGAGCACTTCATCTTTATTCGGCTCCGCACCGCTGTAGCAGATCAGAAATACCGCGTACTCCTCCGTACACTCCAGAAGCAGGGCAGATGGAATATCCCCCGGCAGACTGGGTATTCAGAAGCTTCTGCACATCTATCGGAAAGCTTTCTTTCTTACTTGGTGTCTTGACCCGCAGCATAAAAATGTGGCTGCCCGCTTCCAGACAAAACAGATGGTCAAAGATAACGGGATTGTTTGTGTCAAAAACAACATTATCCTCCACAATGGAATCCAAAAGAGACTTCTGCATGGAAAGCCGGTAGGAATCGATTTTCTGCTGCAGCTGCTGGTTTTCGGAGCGCACATTGCTGAAGGCGGCATCAAGCTGCTCCACATAGTTGCCATGCTTGTCAGAGGCAGGAAGGAGCTTTAAGGTCAGCTTATGAAGGGGCCAGTAGGTGACACGCATGCCCAAAAAGATCAGTACCATACCAACCAGAGACACAACGAGCAGAAAAGCATAAGCATTTCGGAAAGCAACGCTGGTCTGTGAAAGAATCGTGTCATCGGAAAGTATCGTTACGAGTGAAAAGCCATTGATTGTCGTCGGTTTTGTCAGAATATTTTTGGAGGCTGTCACAAGGGAATCATGGTTCGTAATTTCATTATCCTTTATATAAGAAGTCATATACTGAGAATCATACCCGCATACAATCTGGTTGTCCTGGCTCATCAGGCACAGGGAAGCCATCCCTGAAATTCTTCTGCGGCTCAGCATTTTTTCAATTTCATCCATATTAAGAATATAAAAGATACTGTAGGTCTTGATTCCATTGTTGCTGGGCAGATAAACCAGGAGCTTGTTTTTTCCTTCTCCCAGTAAAATCAGCTGATTTTCTTTGGTATTTTCCATATAACTTTCCAGAGGGAAGGGGATATACTGTTTATTATAGTAAATCTCATACCCGTTATCGGTCTTTCGGATTGAATTTTTGGAAGAGAGGATATTATTTTTTTCAAAATGAATATAACAGATGCCGCTGATGATCTCATTGGCTGTGGTATATTTTGTGAGTGTCTGGGAGGCCTGATAAAGATACCAGCCTTCCTTTAAATAACGGGACATCGCCAGAGGAATATCCTGGGCCAAAAGATATTGGATTTTCTCTATCGTAGAGATGGAGGAATACAGATCGTTATCGATATCCATCAGCTGCTTTTCTGCCTGGTTGTGCAGTTCCTTTGTGTAAACCTTTTTTAACTGTACCCGGAAGGCTGCGGTATATCCCAGAGTCAGTATGGTGAGAAGCAGAAAATAAGAAATAAAATATTTATATAAAGTCGTCACTGTATGCTTATTACGCAAATTTTTAAAAAACGACACGGGAACCACCTCTTTGTGAATTGAATTTAAGAATATTCTAACATATATCTAAAAAGAAAAAAAGTAATAATAGATATGAAAAACAAAAATGGGGTGCAATATTTAAAAAATCCGTTCAAAATTTGTGCGATAACACCAAAAAAGCCAGAAAAAATCAGCCTTTGAGAATAATACGTTTTTTAAAACCGCTGTTCCAACAGATGTTTCTTGTAAAAGAGATGGTAAAGCGTATATAATTTGGTTATCGCAAACGAAACGTCAAAAAAACAAGCGACAAAAGAACGGAAAAAAATAATGTATTAGGAGGTTTGACTATGAAATTGAAGAAACTTACAGCTCTGGTACTGGCAAGCATGATGATCGCTTCCACCGCAACTGCAGTTCCGGTTAGCGCAGCAGAGGACAACGAGTACAGCGTATTTGCTATTTTAAATGGAGAGTACGATCTGGCAGATAACCTGACTATGCAGACCACTCTTGAGGAAGCCGGACTGAAATTTGACTTTACCTCAGTTATGGGCGCAGACCTGGCAGAGAAAAGAAACCTGCTTCTGGCATCCGGCGATTATCCGGAGATCTTTATGAAATCCGGTTTCTCTATGACAGACTTAAATAAATATGGAAGTCAGGGCCTCTTCCTTCCGCTGGAAGATCTGATCAGAGAGCACGCACCGAATCTGACCAAGGTTCTCGACGAAAGAGACGCATGGAAATATCTGACCTCTGCTGATGGCCATATCTATTCTCTTCCTGAGATTGGAAGACAGGACGGTGCAATAACCACCTACTGGATCAACAAGAGATGGATGGACAACCTGGGACTGGAAGAGCCGAAAAATCTGGATGAGCTCTATAATGTACTGAAAGCCTTCAAAGAACAGGATGCCAACGGAAACGGCGATACCGACGATGAGATTCCTTTCACCGCTACAGACGTTGTAAAACCGGATCTCCTGCTTCCTTACTTTGATATCAATTATGATTATGGAACCAAACTGGCAGTTATCGACGATCAGCTGACCTATGTTCCTACCTCTGATGTATTCAAGAGCTATATCGAGTTCCTGACCAAACTTTATCAGGAAGGTATTATGGATAAAAATTCCTTTACCCAGAAACATGAGCAGCAGGGCGCAATCGGACAGGCTGGCGACGTATTAGGCTCCTTCTTTGATGCCGGCGCATTCCTGACCGTTGGACGTGACAATGACGACGATTATATCGCACTGACTCCGTTTACCAAGGGCACCTATCCTCTGGGAACCGCTATTACTCCGGGTACTCTGGTACTGACCGATGCCTGCCACAATCCGGAAACCATCATTTCCTTCTTTGACCAGTTCTACAGCGAAGAAGGCGGTATCGAAGCCATTATGGGTATTGAGGGCAAGACCTGGCAGAAGACCGATGATGACAAATGGGAGTGGATCCTTGGCAATGGCTACGGCGACGATGTAGGAACCGTTCGTTCCAGCTCCACCATTCAGGGTGCAGCAAACCATCCGTCCATCTGGCCGAATTACTGGTACAACAACATGTCTCCTGAGGTTGACCCGGATGAAGTATATCTGAACGAGCAGAGAGCAAAAATGGCAACCGACGGCAAGGTTCCCCTTCCTGTTATGAACTACAGTGAAGAAGATGGTCTGACCATTGCCACCCTCACCGCAGATATCAATTCCTATATTGATCAGTATGTAGCTCAGGTTGCAACCGGCGACCTTACCCTGGATGACAGCTGGGATGAGTATGTAGGTACTCTGGAAAGCATGGGAGCAGGCCAGCTGATGGATATCTATCAGGCTGCATACGACGCTGGTATTTCTGCTGAATAAGACTGACAGAATATGAGATAAACAGTTAAGAAATAGGAGAAGGGACCGTTGCAGTCAATGCTTCAGTCCCTTTATTTCTTTACAGAAAACCGGGAAGGAGCGTATTGGTATGGAAAAGAAAAAGAGTTTCAGAGCCAGACTGGCAAAGAATATTCAGAAAAACTGGATTTTGTACGTTATGATGCTGCCAGTAGTCATTTATTACATCGTCTTTGCTTATGCCCCCATGTATGGCGTACAGCTGGCATTTAAGAATTATAAAATCAAGCTTGGAATCATGGGCAGCCCCTGGGTAGGCCTGGATCATTTTAAACGTTTTTTCAACAGCTATAACTTTTCTCTTTTATTGAAGAACACTCTGGGCATCAGTATCTACAGTCTGTTGGTGGGCTTCCCCATCCCGATTATCTTTGCGCTGCTGCTTAATTACATAAAAAACAGATATCTGAAAAAAACCGTGCAGATGGTATCCTATGCACCCTACTTTATTTCTACCGTAGTTATCTGCGGTATGCTGACGATCTTCATGAATCCGGATACCGGCGTTTTCAATACGATCTTAAAAGCTTTGGGCATGGAGCCGCTGGATTTCCTCTCCAAACCGAAATGGTTTAAGAGCATCTATGTGTGGAGCGGTGTCTGGCAGGGAATGGGCTGGAGCTCTATCATTTATATTTCCGCCCTCTCCGGCGTCGATTATGAGATGCACGAGGCGGCTATTGTGGATGGCGCCACAAAGCTTCAGCGGATCCTTCATATCGACCTGCCTTCCATCAAACCGACGATTATCATGATGCTGATCCTTCAGCTTGGTTCTCTTATGAATGTAGGTTTTGAAAAAGTATTCCTTCTTCAGAATACCCTGAACAAACAGGCTGCTTCCGTAATTTCCACTTATGTATACGAGGTTGGTCTGATCAACAGTGACTATGGATATTCCACAGCCATCGGTCTTTTTAACTCCATCATCAATATGCTTCTTCTTGTTGGTGCAAACTGGTTCTGCAAGAAGTTTGCCGATGAAAGTCTATTCTAGGAAAGAAGGGAGTTCAGATGAAAGAAAAACATGTAAAAATGAAAAAGTCTTACAATGACAAGATTTTTGATATCATCAATGTGCTGCTCATGTGCATTCTGGTTGTGATCTTTGTATGGCCCCTCTGGTTCATCGTCATTGCCTCCTTCAGTGATCCCAATGAAGTATGGCTCGGCCATGTACTCCTGCTACCGAAGGGCTTTACTACCATCGCCTACCAGGCTGTTGCCGAGTATGGAGATATCTGGATTGGCTACCGCAATACCATTCTCTATACCGTTGTAGGTACGCTGGTAAACATGGTCCTGACGATCTGTGCCGCTTATCCTCTGGCACGAAAAGATTTCATGCCGAGAAACATCCTGATGTTCTTCTTTATGCTGACGATGTATTTCAGCGGCGGCCTGATTCCCACTTACCTGGTGGTAAACAACCTGCACCTGACAAATACCTTCTGGGCAATGATCATTCCCGGAGCCATTTCCATCTACAATGTCATCATCACAAGGACCTATTTTATCAACAGCATTCCGAAATCTCTGGAAGAGGCGGCAGAGCTGGATGGAGCGAACACGTTCCAGCTTCTCATTAAAGTTGTCCTGCCCCTGTCCAAACCGATTCTGGCAGTTATCGGCCTTTACTACGCAGTAGGCCACTGGAACGATTTCTACACCGCATTGATCTACATCAATGACAAGAGCCTTCTGCCGCTCCAGTCCTTCTTAAGAGACCTTCTGATGTCCAATAAGATGAGCATGGCCAACATGCAGGGCCTGGACGCAGCCGCCATGGAGGCGAAGATGCAGCTTGCACAGACCTTAAAGTACAGTGTTATCATCGTATCCACGGTACCGGTGCTCTGTATCTACCCCTTCATTCAGAAGCATTTTGTAAAAGGTGTTATGATTGGTTCCGTAAAAGGTTAAACCAAAGGGGACGGTGTTTTTGGTTTTTTCACCGTCCCCTTTGGCTTTTTTATTTTATCTCATCAGTGCTCTATTCTGAGCCACTTTTCCCCGTCCCCTTTGGCTTTTTCTTTTCCGTTCAGGCGAACAAGGGCTTTCGTTTTTTCCGGGACCTGGACTTCCAGGCGGGTCTTGTCGTATTTCACGGAGATTCGGCCGTTTTTCGTCATGATCGATCCTTCGGCCGCTTCGATGGTATCCATACACTCCGGTGCGATCACGATATCCTCGTAGCAGACGGAACTCTCTTTCTGGCGGATTCCCAGGACATACTCGAAGAGGTACTGGCTGACCGCGCCAAACATCGGATGGCACTGGGAACGATGCCCGGTCCAGTACTCCGGAATCGTGGTGCCGCCTTTCTTCATTCTGGAATAGAAGGTATCTTCTTCTTTGGAGGTAAGAAGTGAGATGGCAAGCTCGCTCTCCCCTCTCTCAAAAAGGATTCTCGTCAGCACATCTGTCGCAAAAATTCCCGTATCGTATTTCCTGATTTCCCGGTAATGCTTGAGAATATTCGCAAAGGTTCTCTCATCGCCGATACCGAGATCTACGGCAAACACATTGCTTCCCTGCTGATTTTCTGCAAAATCGCCGGTCGCCGGATCGAAATATTCGTCCAAGATCGCCTGCTTTTTGCGCCGGATTTTTTCTTTCAGTTCTTCATCCGCCTGATGGTTTCCGATGATCTCTCCGATCTCCAGCACCTTTTCCATAGATTTGATGTAAAAATAGGTGTTCACAAGGGGCGCGGGGATGTAGATCGCGTCCATATTATTGACAAAGCCCATCGTCGGCACGCACCAGTCTCCCAGGCACCACTCGCCTGCCCGGTCCGAAACCACCAGATCTTTCTCGCTGTGCGCTTCCAGATAGTCAAAATAGTGAAGCATCTGGGGATAGAGCTCCTTCAAAATCTCCTGATCGCCATAATTCCGGTAAAATACATAGGGCACCATCACAATGGCACAGCCCCAGCCGCCCGGGCCACCGCCGGAAGGAATATAGGGCGCCGTATACTGCACATGGCCGGTGATGGAATCCTGGCAGTCCGCAATATCCTGAATCCATTTCCGGTAAAATTTCTCCCCGTCCAGCTGAATCATCGCCGCATTGCAGGTCAGCTGACCGTCTCCGGTGTAGCCTCTCCGCTCCACATGGGGGCAGTCGGATGGGATTCCACAGTGCATATTGTCCAGCTGGGTCCGAAGATAGGCTTCCCGAAGCCAGTTCAGTGTCTCATCGCTGGAGGAAAAGGTGGAACTGACCTTTACATCGCTGTGGATCACGACGCAGTCTGTCACTTTCGCATTTCCTTTTACCTCAAAATACTGAAAACCAAACCAGGTGAAACGGCAGTGCATGCTGCGCTCCGTTCCATCGGTATAGAAAACAGTCTTCTGTTTATAGGTGTTTTCCTTTGTCAGGCGTCCTTTCTTATTCAGCAGTTCTCCGTGCAGAACTGTGATTTCCTCCCCCGCCGGCGCATCCGATACCAGTACCGGATAGCCTGTGATAATTTCTCCGGCATCATAGATCCGCACATCGCCTTTTTCTGCCAAAAGGCGCGGAGTAATATGGCGGATCACCCGGTCTGCCGGGCAGTCCTGTATGTAAAAATGCGTCTCCGGCGCTTTTTCCAGGCAGACCGCTGCCCAGTCGGAATCATCGTAAGGCGTCTGCATCCAGGTCTCGTCATAATCCCTGTAATCATGAACCTCCCCTTTCAGAAGGTTCGCCTTTTTCACATAGCTTTCCTTCCATTTGTGGCTGCCGTCAGAGCCGGTCCGGTGTGTCTCTCCCTTTTCATCCTGCCAGTCGATCACATAGCAGAGCTTGATGTGGCCGTACTCATAACATTCATTGGGCATCTCATACCAGCCCGGCCCCATAAGAAAAGCAATCGTATTTTCTCCTTCCTTCAGATAAGAAGTAATGTCATAAACCGGGCAATACAGGCGGTGGCGCATCTTCTCATCGTAGGGAACTCCGCGGTAAAGCTTCTCCGGTCTTTCATGAAAATCCGTACTCAGCGGCAGAAACAGATCGTCGCTCACCTTTTTCCCATTGATAAAAATCTCAAAAATGCCAAGACCCGCTATCGTGATCTTCGCAGAGGTCACTTTCGGAAAACTCAGCGTCTTCCGGATCATCGGCGTACAGCAGGCTCCCCCGGTGGAAATCCACTCTGCTCCGGATAAATCTGCAGTTTTATAAGTATTCATATCCCATTCCTCCTTATCCCTTCACGGCTCCGCTGGTCATACCTTCCATGATCTGCGTGGAAAATGCAAAATACAGAATCACAATCGGAATCAGCGTGATGATAACAGCCGCCATCGTCTCGCTCATGTATCTCGTAAACTGGCCCACATAGCGGTAGATTCCCAGTGTCAGCGTCGTCGTATTTTTGTTGCCGAGAAGAATCATCGGCATATAAAAATCATTCCAGCAGCCGATGGCTTTGATCAGCGCCATCGTCACAATCACCGGCTTCGCAATCGGGAAAATGATCCGGAAAAACACTTTCACATCATGGCAGCCGTCCATCCGCGCGGATTCCTCCAGCTCTCTTGGAAGCGTCTTAAAAAACTTCTGAAATACAATGCAGGACATCGAAATTCCCGCAATATAGAGAAACAGCACTCCGGCCAGTTTATTCAGGAGACCCATCTTTTTCAGCATCAGGAACACCGGAAGGATTGTCACCTGCACCGGAACCATCATGCCAAGCAACAGATAGCTGGACAGCAGATTTTTTCCCTTAAATTCATAACGCGCAATTCCATAGGCCATCATGGCGGACAGGATGATACAGCCAACCGTGCCGCCCACCGTGAGAATCAGGCTGTTTCCAAAATACCGGATGAAGTCGTTTTCAAACAGTACCTTTTTGTAGGCTTCAAAGGTGATGCTGGTGGGAATGGCAATAAAGCTTTTCAGAAGATCGCTCCTGGTTTTTACCGAATCCATCAGCGTCACCACGGTGACAAAGATCGCAATGCTGGTATAGATAATCAGAAGAATCGAGACCGTCCAGCGGAAGATTTTTCCCTGCCTGGAGAGCACTTCCTTTCCTCCTCTTCTGTCGCTTTCCTGTAACTTTTTCACCCTCATAAAATGCCCCTCCTAATTTTCATATTCAAATTTGTTCAGCACCTTATTCTGAAGGAACGTAACCACCAGCATAAACAAGAACATGACTACACTGATCGCAGAACCGAAGCCCAGATTTGTCTTCGCGTCCAGACCGCTTCCAAAGGTGTAACGGTAAAATACCATGCTGGCAAAATCCAGGCTGCCGCCCACGCCTCCGTTCAAACCGCCCAAAATATAAGGAAGGTCGAAAACGCCCAGCGCCCAGATCGTACTCATCATAATGATGGAGGCGCAGGAGGGAAGGGACAGCGGCAGAAGGATTCTGGTAAAACGCTGCCACTCCGTACAGCCATCCACCCGGCAGGCCTCCATGATCTCCTGGGGAATATCCATGAAATTCGCATAGAAAATCATAATACCGGAACCGGCTCCCTGCCACATGATCACGAGAACCAGAAGCTTAAAGGCGATGGAAGGATTGCCAAACCAGGCGCTCTGTGCCATTCCAAGGCTTTTCAGGATCGTGTTCATGAGACCGATGTTCGGGTTGAAAAGAAGGGTTGCAAAAAAGCCGATGACCGTGCTGCTGATGACATAGGGTAAAAATACCATAAACTTTATGTATTTATAGGCCGGAATTTTGATGAAAAAGAAATACGCCAGAAAATACTGAAACGGCGTAATGATAAACCACACGCAGAGCAGATATTTCAGGTTGTTTTTCAGAGAGTTAAAAAAAGCCGGCGTAAAACGTTCATCGTTAAAAATGCGGATGAAGTTTTCAAAACCCACAAAGTCCGCTTTTCCCATACCGGTGTAATTGGTAAAAGCCAGATATACCACATACAGGATCGGGATGATCGCAAAGATCGTATAGACCACAAATCCCGGCGTGATAAAAAATAAATAGTTTCTGTTTTTCTTCATAATCCGGTTCCTCCATACATCCAATACTTAAAAATGCAGGCATCATTTCTGATACCTGCATTCTGTCAATGTTCTCTGAACTTATTCCATAATTGCTGCCACATCTGCCATCATGTCGTCAACTGTGATCTCGCCGCTCATAACCTTAAGGATATCTTCTGACCAGACAGTATCAGCTGTATCTGTTTTCGCATAAGTTGTAAGTACATTCTGCCAGCTTCTGAAAATGTTTCCGCCGCCGCTTACAGAGATTTCCTGTGCTACCGGATGTGAGGATTCGATTTCCGGAGAGGCAGATACGCCGCCGACAGCCTGAACCCATGCGGTCTGTCCTTCTTTGGTTGCACAGTAGGAAGCAAATGCCTCTGCTGCCTCTTTGTTCTGAGTATTCGCATTGATGGAGAAACCGTTTGCTGCTGTTCCTACCAGACCAGCCGTGCCGTCCTCTGCCGGAATTGCGAATGCGCCGTAATTGAGATCCGGATTGTTCTGATCGATAGAGGAAATTGTCCAGGTACCGCCGATCAGCATTGCCGCATTACCGGTTGTAAAGCCAAGAAGCGCATCATCACTGTTGATCACGCCAAGCCAGTTATCGCCAAAGTAGCCTGCGTTTGCCCAGTCTACCAGTTTCTGGAGGGAACCGCTTGCGCCAGGTCCGTCTGCCTTGCTCGTATAGTCATCCAGGCCTCTGGTATATTCCGGATCGTATGCGGACATCACCGGCTCCCAGATAAAGAGAAGGCTCCAGTCCTCGTAGCACTGGGAAATCGGAGTGATTCCTGCCTCTTTGATCTTTGCCAGCAGCTCTTCAAACTCGCTGAAGGTCTTCGGAACTTCCCAGCCGTTCTCTGCAAAAATATCTTTGTTATAGAAGCAGGCACGGGAGTCCATGGTCAGCCAGGGAACGGAATACTGTTTTCCGTCAATCGTAGCGAGCTTCATCGCATCATCCGTTATAATACTGAAATCCACAACGTCCGTCAGATCCTCTACCATGCCATTGTTCACATAGCCGGGCATGATATCCGTAGCCGTACCGTTTGTCCAGAAAAGATCCGGGCCTTCGCCGGACTGAAGAGCCGTCGCGAGAACCTGCTGATAATCGGAAGCCTTAATCTCGTAATCCACTTCCACGTTGGGATATTTTGCTTTGAAGCCTTCGATGACAGCTTTTAACGCTTCCTCAAAGCTGTAGGCATGCTCCCATACGGTAATGGAACCGGAAACATCCTCGTTTACCGCCTCATCTGCCGATACCGGAAATGTACTGAGAACCATTGCTGCTGCGCAGGACAGCGCCATCCATTTTTTCATTTTCATACACTTTTCCTCCTTTTCTTTTTATGCAGTCCCGTCTTTTTCGTCTGCCCGGAACTGTTCACTGATAGCTTCATTTTAACCAGATTTCCATTTTCAGACAAGGCAATAACTTCTTTAGTTTCTGCACAATCTTACGATTATTTGTGGAAAAATTCAAAAAATTCTATGGAAGTTCAAAATTTTATCTGTTTTCGATACTGCCCGATGGTCTTTCCGGTACTTTTCTTAAAGACTCTCAGAAGATAATTGGCATTGGAAAAACCCGCCAGCTCCGCCACTTCCTCCAGGGAATATTTCGACTGCTTCAAAAGTGTGGCGGCATAGGCCACCCGTTTCTCATTGATATATTGCGTCACCGTCATTTTCGTCTGTTCCTTGAATTTCTTACAGAAGGAGGGCACGCTCATGCAGCTCATCTGCGCCAGCTCCGGCAGGGTCAGCTTTCCGTCCAGATGCTGGTCGATATAGTTCAGAACCTCCATCAGCGGATTCTGTGCTCCTGCATGCAACGCCGCCTCCTGGAATCCCTGCATGTACTCCAGCGCCCTGTCTTTCAGTTCCGTACTGCTGGCCGCGGAAGAAATAAGAGAAACAAGGCTCTCCTCCTGTCTCCATTTTTCACGAAAGCTTTCCTCAAAATGATATTCCTCCAGAATTGACTGGATCAGCTGGCGGAGATTCTGCTGGAACATGTTTTTTACGACTGCGACAGACAGCTGCTGCTCTCCACTCACTTGAAACCACCGTTCCAGCTCCTCCGAAAACTGCTCCGGCCAGCTCTCTTCCAGGAATTTTTTTGTCTCAAAGATTCCAGGCGCACTTGAAGTCAGCGCTTCTTTATAGAAAAAAACCGTTCTTTCCGGATGAAAAAAAGCCTGTTCTGCTGCAAGAACCGCATTCTGATACTGCTCTCTTGTCTCCGAAAGTTCCTCGTACTCCTGGCTGACTCCAATCGTCATTTTTCCTGTGAGGTACTGGCCGATGTTATTCTGAAGCAACCGCAGCCAGTTTTCCAGCGTTTTCTGCCGTTCTTCCAGAGCGAGCTCCTCGTCCAGCTGAAACAGGATAAACGTTTCCCGGTTGTAGGGAGCAAACAGGGTTCCCATCTGATAGCGGCTTACGATTTCCTCCAGAAGATGCACCAGCATGTCCGGCCCCACGACTGCTTCCTGGGCCGCTCCATTTTCCCTGCCATCCGTCAGCAGAACGCCCACCCGGTATCTGGCACTGAGGGCGGATCCTGGTGTCCTGCTGCTCCTCCACGGAGTTTTCTTCTGTTCTACTTCTTTCCCGGCTGTCTTTTCATATACATTTTTCACTTCCTGAATCAACGTCTTCTCCGTCAGACTCTGCTTCAGGATATAGCTGTCTGTCCCAAGCGAGATCGCCCGTTGGGCATAGGAAAAATCCTCATGGCAGCTCACAATAATCACCCCTGGTGCCAGCCTTCTCTCACGGATTTCCCGGATAAAGGAAAGGCCGTCCATCTCTGCCATCTCAATATCCGTCAGCACAATATCCACCACATTTTCCTCCAGAAAATGCAGCGCTTCCTCTGCTTCCCCAAAGATCCCTGACACCACAATTCCTTCTTTTCCATCCAGAAAAGACTGTAAACCAATCCTCGACAGAATTTCATCATCCACTATAATAATCCTTATCATTTCTGTATCCCCCTGATGACCGGAAGCAGGTAGGTCACTTTCGTTCCGGCTCCCGGACTGCTCTCGATCCACATCCCATAGTTTTCCCCGTACTCCATGCGAATCATTTCTTCTACATTATGGATTCCAATATTGGTATGTCCTTCTTTTTTCCCTGGCTTCTGTCTCCACTCCTCCACATCAAAACCCACACCCTGGTCTTCTACTATGATATGCAGGTTTTCATCGGCCCAGACCTTCACTTTGATTTCCGTATTTTTTATTTTTCCTCTGCCAAGTCCGTGAATGACCGCATTTTCAATGATCGGCTGCAGGACAAATTTGCGGATCCTGCAAGTTAAACAGTTTTCATCCTTCTCGATCACAAGCTCAAAATTCATGAAACGCGCTTTCTGGATGACCGCGTAATTCTCTACCAGCTTCAGTTCATCTTCCACGCAGTAACCCGCCTCATCATCCCGGGCCGCATTCATCAGAACATAGTTTAAGGACTCAATCAGCTTCTGGATGTTTTCCTGATGGTTCAGCACCGCCACCCACTTGATCGTATTCAGGGCATTATAGATAAAATGCGGTGTCAGCTGTGCGGAAAGCACCCGAAGCTTCTGCCTGTTTTTTTCCTCGGATTCCCTCCGGTAATCCTCCATCAGCGCATCGATGCGGCTGATCATATGGTTGAAATGCCGGTATAAGCTGCGGATCTCGCCTTCTCCGATCGGTTCGATCTGCATGGAATCCAGCGTCCCCTGGGCATACTGGTCCATCGCCTTTTTCAGCGTTCCAAGGGGCCGGAAGATATATTTCCGCAGCATATAAAGCATGACAAACAGGAAAATCACATAAATCACTGCAATGAAGAGAATCGGTTTCAGAAGCGACAGGGCCCGCTGCATGATATAAGCCATCTCAATCACCGAAATGCAGTACCAGCCGGTTGTGCCGATCCTGCGGCCCGCCAGAATCACCTTTCTCCCGTCTGCCAGTGTCGTCAGATGATAGTCCGTGATTTTCTTCTCATCCAGGACAGAAATATTCAGATAATCCGTATCCAGTTCCTTATTGGAACTGTAGAGAATCCTTCCCTCCGAGTCTGTGAGATAACGTACAGCCTCGTCCGACTGGAGCTGAGCGAAGGCGTCCTGCACAAGGGAATCGCTCATAACCATATAGAGAAAACCGACATGCTGCATTTTCTCATCATTCAGGGACCTGGCCAGAATGTAGCGGTCCCGCTCGGACCTGCCATACATTTTATTCATCACATACCAGCAGCATCTTCCTCCTGCCGCAAGCACTTCCTCCTGGTGCTCTTCCATAAAAGAAACCGCCCCGGAATAATTGCCTACCCCATAAACTTTTCCGTTCCGGTCAATGATTGCCCCTGCAGCCACCCCATCCGTCGAATACACATTGGAGGTCAGCCTTTTTTCGATCAGCTTCTCTTCACTTTCCGTCAGCTCTTCCCCGGACAGCAGCTCCACAACATCATTATAGTAGGCAAAAAGTGAGCTCTCCATGCGGCTTTTTAGCCCCCCGGATATCTGATAGCCCACCGATGACATGGAATCCATAGCGGATGTTCCAAGAGTCGTGATGTTGTAATCCCGGAAAATCCTCACAACAAAAGCCGCCATGATAAAGAAAGGAACGATCACCAGCACCACAAACAAAAGAACCACCCGGGTGGTCATGGGGGACGGTGTTTTCGGCTTTTTTCCCGTCCCCCTGGTTTTATTGCAGAAAGCCATTTTTCTTCATCTCCCCCAAAAAACATGCTTTTTCTGTATATTATTTAAAATATTGTAACTTAACAATCAATTATTGTAAAGATACTATAAAAAGAAAAAGAGACACCCGGAAGGCATCTCTTTCTCTGCTTATGATTACTTATAATCTTTCATATAGTCGCCATGAGCTGCGATGAGCTCGTCGCACATGCTGATGATATCGTGGATATTCAACTCAGCGGCGGTGTGGGGATCCAGCATGGCAGCCTGGTAAATCTTCTTGCGGTCTCTGGTGACAGCAGCCTCAATCGTCATGAGCTGAACGCCGATGTTGGAGGCGTTCATGGCTGCCAGATGGGCCGGAAGCTTGCCAACCTTTGTGGGATGGACGCCGGTTCCGTCGATGTAGCAGGGAACCTCGACGCAGGCATCGGAGGGAAGGTTCTCAATGTAACCGTCATTGCGTACATTTCCGCCGATCTTGTAGGGCTGGTTGGTCACGACAGCTTCCATAATATAGGAAGCGTATTCCCTGCTTCGCTCGTGGGTGATCTTGCCGTCTTTCAGGATATCCTCCCGCTCTTTCTCCCAGCCTTCAATCTGATTGATACAGCGTCTCGGATACTCGTCCAGCGGAATGTTGAACTCTTCGATCATTTCCGGATAGCGGGACTTGATGAACCAGGGATTGTACTCCGCGTTGTGTTCGCTGGACTCAGTGCAGTAGTAGCCCAGATGGCGGATGTACTCGTAGCGCACCATATCGTGGTGTTTCTCGCCGGAAGTGTTCTTCTCCTCCGCCCGCCTTTTGATCTCCGGATAAAGATCCACGCCATTCTTATCGTGAATATCCAGAAGCCAGGCCATATGGTTGATACCGGCAATGAGTTCGGTTCTGCCCTCCAGCTTATCCTCCATGCCAAGATCCTTCAAAAGGCACTCAGAACATACCTGAACGCTGTGGCAGAGACCGACGGTTTTGATCTTCGTGTAGCGCTGCATATAACCAGTCAGGATCGCCATGGGATTGGAATAATTGAGGAAAAGGGTATTCGGGCAGACCTCCTCCATATCTCTCGCAAAGCCCTCCAGCACCGGAATTGTGCGAAGTCCTCTCATAATTCCGCCGATTCCAAGGGTGTCGGCGATGGTCTGCTGAAGGCCATATTTCTTCGGAATCTCAAAATCTGTGACTGTGCAGGGCTCATAACCGCCTACCTGGATGGCATTTACAACAAATGTTGCATCCCGCAGGGCGTCTTTTCTGTTTTCCACGCCGAGATAAGTTTTGATGACGGCTCTTTCCTCGTTTACGTTCTTGTTGATGGCGGAAAGGATAATCCTTGAATCCTCCAGACGCTTCTCATCAATGTCATAAAGCGCAATCTCGCAGTTTTGCAGGGCCGGAGTACACATACAATCTCCCAGTACATTTCTTGCAAAAACCGTGCTTCCCGCTCCCATAAAAGTGATTTTCATTGTGGCTCCTCCTTTTTCTCTGTTTTTTCTGATGAACCTATTGTATAATTTTCTCAGAGAAACAACTATCCCGTTTGTGCAGAAAACTTGTTAAAATGTTGTATTTTAGGAGGAACTTATGGCAGAAAAAGAAACCAGACACCAGGCTTATCTCACCGTTTATTTCTGCGGCAGCGAAAACTGCCCACCCCGGCATGCTTACGGCCCGGCAGTGCGCCCTCACTATCTTCTCCATGTGATTTTAAAGGGCCGGGGCATTTATCAGTACAAAGGACAGACCTATGCACTTTCCGCCGGAGATGCCTTTCTCATTCCCCCGGCGGAGGTGACGTATTATCAGGCGGATGAGCGCGAGCCCTGGAGCTATGCCTGGGTGGGTTTTGACGGAAAAGCGGTTCCTGAGATTCTCGCCCGGACTGTTTTTTCCGAGGCCTTTGTCTTCCGGAAGGAAACACCGGACTCCATCGCGCCTCTCACCGATCAGATGAAAAAGCTCTGCGAAACTTTTTTCCAGAGTCCGGAGGACCAGCTCTCCGCCGCCGGAAATCTCCTGCTGCTCTTTTCCTTTACGAAAAAGAAGGCCCCTGAGACCTCTCAGGAGCCCACCCAGATCTATCTTCAGAAAGCCAAAGAATATCTGGAAAACAATTATGCTTATCCCATCCGGATTTCCGACGTGGCCCGCTATACCGGCATTGACCGGACCTATCTCTACCGGATCTTCATGGAAAAAGAGAAGCTCTCACCCAAACAGTACCTGCTCCGCCACCGGCTTCGCATGGCCGTTGAGATGCTCTGCACCACCAGCTACTCCATCACCGAGATCGCCCTCTCCTGCGGCTTCCACGACGCCTCCTCCTTTTCCGGCTGTTTCCGAAAGGAGTTTCACGTCTCCCCCAGAGACTTCCGCCAAAATGCCCGGATGGATACCAACGGGCTGGTTTCTTCCATTTTTCTCCAGCCATAAAAATTCCCCGCCCGCTGTTTTCACAGTACGGACGGGGACATTTTTTATTTTACCAGCTGAAAAGCAGAAGTATTTGTAAAGTCAATCTTTTCTATCGTTTCCAGACGGCCGCTGACCGTAATCGGGCAGACGCTCAGAGTGACTTCTTCCGCTCCCGCACGCAGCCGGAAAAACGAATGATACAATTTATAATCTTCCGGGCTCAGGGTATTATCCTCGGCATACAGATAGATCTCGTCAAAGCCGCCGATCTCCTGGGCAATCATCTTCACAATCGCCGGCGATTCCAGGGAATCCCACCGCTGAGAAATGAAAAACGGCTCTTCCGGATCTGATGCCAGTTCTATCAGCATGCCCCGATAGGTGTGATTGTACTTGAAATTTCCCCGCAGATAAGCACAGATGGCATTGATCTTCTGCATGGATGTCATGGAGGAATTTGTCTGCTCCACAATGAGCTTTTTGATCCAGTCGTTGATTCCTGTCATGTAATCCTTCGCTGTCCACTGGAACTTCTTCACTGTCACATAGCCATTTTCCTGGATTTCACGAAGCTCCATGGGATGGGTACCGGCTTTGTCAAACTTGACGTACGTCACATAACCGCCCTCGACCTTTTGCAGAAGTTCATCATTATCTGTCGGGTCCAGATAATTGATATCCTGGTAGAGTCGTTCGGAGCCTCCCACAACAGTGACCATAACGCCGCTTTCCTCGGATAGCAGACGGATCGTGCTGGGATCCGGATTATCGGTTTTGATATAGACGACTCTCGTCGTATCCGTATAGAAATCGCCTCCTCTTCCATCCACATAATAGAGCTGATAAGAATACCTGCTCTTACTGCTTACCGGCGTACTGTAATTGCCGACACTCACCTTTTTGGCTTTGCTCCAGTTTCCATATACCTTTGTCGTCCCTGAGAACCGGAAGGCCCGGGCTTTCAGATAATAAACAGTGGCCTGGTCCGTATAATAAAAACTGCTTCTTGCAAAGCCCAGCCCGTTCCACTCGTCGGTGGTATAGGTTGTCTTCACCTTCCTGGTAAAATCCGGTGTCGTACTCAGCCAGTACTCATACCCATAATAGGGATCGGAATCCGAAAAGGTTCCGCGGGTATTTACGGTTACATAGCGTGCCCCGTAGGAGACTGACAGAATTTCCGGCGTAGGCAGAGAAGCATCATACTGGGTAGCAGTGACATTCACCTGCTCCGCTGCTACTCCCAGTTTTACGACTCTCTTATACATGGTCTGGGTCACGCTCACGGTGGTAGTCAGCTTCTGATCGTAAATATCCGTAAGAGTCACGGTTACTTTTCCCGGACCAATTGCCGTGAGAGCTGCTGTATGGGTCAGCTCATAAAAAATCTCCCATTCCTGATCGTGTTCGTGTCCGGGAAGCACCTCCGGAAATTCTATCGCCACTTCCAGTACCTCCGGATTGGAAAAAGTCACGCTTTTCAGGCAGTTGTTTACCTCAATATGGACACTCTCACCTGTTTTCACCTGCAGTGAAGCGTCGGAATCTTTCACCAGTTTTAACGGATCTGCCTTTGTACTGTTGTTATTGTTGCTGCTGCCGTTATTGCCATGATTACTGTTGTTGCTGTTATTTCCATTGTCTGTTGTTCCATTGTTTCCGGTATTGCCGGAAGAACCGGCTTTCTTCGCTGTTGTCTTCGCCGTCAGAGCGGACCAGCCGGAATAGACATATTTTCCCTTCGCATAACGGTAGAAGCTCCGGATCTGCAGGTAATAGCGGGTAGCGGGTTTCAGGCTCTTTAAGGTCGCAGTGGTCTTTGTGGCTCCACTGATGGTCTGAACCTTTGCCCCTTTGAAATCTTTTCGGGTCGAATAACGGATCTGATAACCGGAAACCACCCTTGAAGGACGTTTCCAGGTGAGCTTTAAAGTCGTGCCGCCGGCCGGACTCTGCATGGACGCCAGCTTTGTTCCAACCGGATTGATGCGAAAGGTCTTTTTTACAGTTCCGCTATAGCTGCCTTTTCCCCGTACTGCCACAGTGTAAACGCCCGGATTTTTCCGGCCTTTGGAATAAACCAGTGTATAATCTTTGTTTACGCTGAGCTTTTTGCCCTTGTATTTTACGCTCACGGCAGGTTTCTGAACCTTGCCATTATAGGTGTAAACCGTCTTGTAGACGCTGATTGTTGTGTTTTTGAGCTGCACTTTTCCGGCAGCCTCCGCATTTTCCGGGACAAGCAAAAACACACCCGTCAGAATCAGAAAGAGCAGGCTGGCCAGCACCAGCGAAATTTTTCTCCTGTTCATCTTTTCGTTTCCTCCATAGTCTTTTATTCTGCCAAGCGCAGCGCCGCCGTATTGGAAAAATCAATCTTCTTTACTTCCCCGATCTCTCCGGTAAAAGATGACGGGCAGACCGCATACAGACGATCTTCGCTTCCGATTGTCAGTTTTGCGTAATAGTGCGTATAACTCCATTCGGATGATTCAACCGTATAATCCCCATAGCAGTTATGAATCTTATCAAAACCGCCGATCCGTTCAGCAAATACACAGAGCATACTGGGAGAAACGTAAGAATTCCAACGGTGACTTAAGAAACAGGGGCCGTTTGGGATCGAAGCCAGCGTCACCGTTTTGCCATTACTCATCGTGTGATAGCTGAAGCGATCTTTGGATGTAAGATACTCGCAGACCGCATCCATTTTTTCAAAAGATGTCATCGAGGAATTCGTGTTGGCGGCAATGATCTGATCCATCCAGGCATATAAGTCCGTGTTATAGTCCTTCACGGTCCAGTGCAGTGTTTTGGCTGTTACATAGCCCTCCTTATGGATCTCGCGAACTTCCACATCATAATTTCCTGCTTTTTTAAATTCCACTTCTCCTACATAACCGCCCTTTACTTTGTGAAGCGAATTGTCATAATCATCCGCATTGAGATACTCGATATCATCGTAATACTGCCCACCGCCCAAGTTGGAAAGCTTGATCAACACGGTTTTTCCATTCGAGAGCAGCTGAATGGAATTCGGATCCGGATTATCCGTCTGAATATACACTGCCTTTGACACACCTCCATAAAGCCCGATACCAGCCGTATCCAGGAAATAGAACTTATAAGAATACTTTGCCTTCGCACTGCTTGCCACGCGATAATTTCCCACAGACACCGTTTTAATGCTGCTCCAGGGACCATAGATTTTTGTCGTCCCATTCAGTTTGAAGGAACGAACTTTCAGATAATAGGTGGTTCCGCTCCGGTCATAATTGGAAAAGAAGGACAGTTTTCCATAGCCCTGGCCGTTCCAGTCGCTATCTGTGGAATCATATTCCAGATACTGGTCAAAATCCCGTGTCTCGCTGAGCCAGCCTTCATAGCCGCTATAGGGATCAGAAGCAGAAAAGGTTCCCGGACAATTCACACCCATATAGTACTCACTATAATTAACACTCTGAATTTTCGGTACCGGAAGATTGGCATTGTATTTTGCCGAATCCATTTCTGTAGTTTTCCCATCCTGGTAAGTCTCCTCTGTAACCGTCACAGAAGAAGAAATTTTCTGTCCATAAATATCGGTAAAGGTAATGGACGTTTTTCCAGGATTTATCGCTGTAAAATAGAAGAAATACTTCGACCCTTTATTGACCTGCATCACAACATCTGACTTTGAAAAATTGACGCTCTGAATTTCGTTGGTAACATAAATTTCAAAGGTTTCTCCCGTTTTTTTCCTGAGAGAAGCATAGGTTTCATTCAGAAAACCCAGGGGATCGGCATTTCCATTGTTGTTTGTATTGCCGTTGTTGGTATTGCCATTGCTCGGGGAGCCTGCTTTCTTCGCCGTCGCCTTTGCCGTCCGGGCGGACCAGGCGGAGTAGACATATTTTCCTTTCACATAGCGGTAGAAGCTCCGAATCTGCAGATAGTAGCGGGTAGCCGGTTTCAGGCTTCTTAAGGTCGTAGTAAGTCTGGTGGCCCCGCTGATCGTCTGACGCTTCGCCCCTTTAAAATCGCTCCGCGTCGAATAACGGATCTGATAACCTGAAACCGCCCTCGACGGCCGTTTCCAGGTGAGCTTCAGCGTCGTGCCGCCAGACGGGCTCTGCATGGAAGCCAGCTTTGTGCCAACGGGATTGATACGGAAGGTCTTTTTCACCGTTCCGCTGTAACTGCCTTTTCCTTTTACTGCCACAGTGTAAACGCCGGGATTTTTCCGGCCTTTGGAATAAACCAGCGTATAATCTTTGTTTACGCTGAGCTTTTTGCCCCTGTATCTGACGCTCACAGCAGGCTTCTGTACTCTGCCGTTATAGGTGTAAACCGTCTTGTAGACGCTAATTGTTGTGTTTTTGAGCTGCACTTTTCCGGCAGCCTCCGCCCTTCCGGTGTATCCCAGCAAAATTACCACTAAAAACAGGATTATTGTTCCGGCCAGCACCGGAAATTTCTTTCTCTCTTTCATGTTTTTCCCTCCTGTACAAAAACCTGCCCCGGAACATTTTCCGGAACAGGTTCAGAATACTTTTATCTTCTAATCTCCAGAAGCTTGTTTTTCAGTTCGTCTTCCAGTCGCTGCATCTCGGCTTCGGCAGCCTGGCGTTTTTCATGGCCCTCGGCCTGGATTTTCAGAACCTCGTCCAGCGTAGAAATCAGAGACTCGTTGGTCTGTTTCAGAGTCTCGATATCCACGATGCCGCGCTCGGATTCCTTAGCGGTTTCGATCGTAGCCATCTTAAGGGTCTGCGCATTTTTCTTCAGGAGCTCATTCGTCATATCTGTGACTTCTCTCTGAGACTCTGCCGCCTGACGGGAATGTTCCACACCAAGAGCCAAAACCATCTGACTTTTCCACAAAGGAATGGTGTTTACCACCGTAGACTGAATCTTTTCCACCATCTGCGTATCATTTCCCTGAACCAGACGGATCTGCGGTGCTGTCTGGAGAGAAATCATCCGGGTGAGCTCCAGATCATGAAGTTTTTTCTCAAAGCGGTTGCAGAAGCTGTCGAGATCCTTCGCCTCCTGGGCATCCTCCGGAAGGCCGCTGCGCTCTGCCTTTTCCATTAACTCCTTAAGGTCATTTTCCCGGACCTCCTGAAGCTTTTTCTTGCCTGCGAGAATGTACATGGAAAGTTCTTTGAAATAGGTTTTGTTCAGCTCGTACATCTTGTCCAGCATTGCAATGTCTTTCATGAGGACGACCTGATGATTCTGGAGGGCTTTCACGATCTTCGTGACATTTTCCTCGGCCTTGTCGTACTTGTTTTTCATGGTGTCCAGCTTGTTGGCGTTCTTTTTGAAGAAACCGAAGAATCCCTTCTCCTGCTCTTCCGCCGCATCAAAGCTCTTGAGCTCCGTCACCACGCTGGAGAGCATATCGCCCACCTCACCGAGATCCTTCGTCCGGACGTTTTCCAGAGCCGCCTCGGAAAAATCAGCCATTTTCTTCTGGGCTCCGGCCCCGTACTGGAGGATCATATTGTTGTTGGTCAGGTCGATCTGCTTCGCGAAGCTGTCCACCATTTTCCGCTCATCATCGTTCAAAATGCTCTCATCAAAAGCCGGTTTGACTGCCTCCGGAGCGGGAGCTGCCGGAACTTCCGGCTCTTTCTCAGCCTCTCCGAAGGGATCCAGGCTCAAAGTCGGCGTTGTTTCCAAATCTTTTAAATCCACACTCATCTTTTTTCTCCTTTATCTTTTCACTTTTACCTTATCAAAATCGCTTTCCGTCAGTCCTTCCTGAGCAAACATGTTGTGAAGGACGGAAATATCGGAAGAAATATCCCAGGCCGCCTCCTCAAAGAAGCTGTCTAGCAGTTTTTCAAAAGCCTGATCGATCGTGTCCAGTGTGTCCTCGATCTCTTTCTTGGAATTGACAATATTTTCTCCCTGGGAGGGCTGTCCGTCCAGCTCCTCATAAGCTTTCAGAAGCTTCACCGTCGTCGGAAGATAGTAATCCATAAATCTTCCCAGATCATCCACCAGCTCCGGATGCTGCTCCACGCGGTTGAAAATCTTGGAGATCACCAGCTCCAGCCGGGAAATTTTCTCGGAGATCTCCACGCCGGGAATCCGGTCGTTGCAGGTTTTGATCTCCTCGAGGTAAGCTCTTCCGGCGGCGATGGTCTTTTTCGCCTCCTCCGGAAGGTCTTTGCGGCGGCCGAATTTTTCTGCCTCCTCAGCTTTTCGTTTTTCCTCCTGCTGGCGCTCCTCCAGCTGTTTTTCAGCTGTCTGATACTGCTCATAGGCGGAGTCTGTCACCATAAGGCAGGTCTGATTTTTGTCGAGATGACCATGAAGGAAAAGCCGCTTGCGGATCATTTTTCCAAGGTCTTTTTTTACATATTCTTCGGATTTTCCAAGGGCATCCGCCAGCTCCTGAATCTGGCAGAACTCCCGCTCTCTAAGCTCTTCCACATATCTGCGGAAGCGGCGGCTCTGCCCCAGAAGGGAGGTTCCTTTGTAAGCCATGAAAGCGCTTCCCGCCACAAAGGGGGCCAGAACGCCGGTCGTTATCATGGCTGCCTGCAGATTCCGCGGGAGCACGATCGGAAGCGTGATTCCCAGAGCTATCACCAGAATACCCAGAAACGTGTACCCGCAGATGGCCAGCGCCATGCCGGTTCCTGTCAGTCCGCCCGGATTTTTAAAGCGCTCCCGAAGGAAATTTTTTCCTTTCTTCTCCCGTGCCTGCTCGTAACCCGGCTGAAAGCGGGTCGAGCGCATCGTGGAACGGCTGTATTCATAAGAAGTCTGCCCGCTGGAAGACGTTCCTTTTCCTTCTACGGTACCGCTGTAGACGGGACGGTCCGTGGACTTTTCCGTTCTGCTATGGGCATCCGCAGTTTTGTCTGCCCGGTCGGAATATCTTTCCGTAGCTTCCCGGGTTTTATCATTGGCTTTATTTACGGCGTCCTGAACACTTTTCCCCACATTTTCCATGGCCTCGCCCACGGTCCGGGAAAGATCCTGGCTCAGTTTTCCAAAATCCCTGGATTCCAGCGCTTTCCGTACCATATCCTCGATCTCATCGCCGATCTGTGACCAGTTTTTGTCTGTCATAATTTGATCTTCCTTTTTTATTCAAAACGTTCAGAGCATAAGCCTCAGGTCTACGCTCCGCTTCGGTCGGTGCTAAACAAGGCCCACCGGGACTCAGCACCACGCATTTCATGCGTTATCGCTGCTATTGCAGCTTCTGTCTGAGGCTAATGGGCGTTCTATTTATGCTCTGAACTGTTGTTGTTATATTATAACACGGCCCTTTTTCTTTGTGGGATTTTTTTGTGAAAAATGGGGTTGCATTTTCTGAAAGATGGGTATATGATACTTACATGATGTAATGTAGTTTTAAATACTACATGCAGAATTATTAAAAACTTTGTTCGTGAATGAAAGTGAGGAATCGATATGGATACTGTTTATACACGCGCCACAGAAACGCAGAAACCTTTTTTGAAAGATCCGGGAAGTGCGATCACTCATTTTATCGGCGTTGTTGCCGCAGCTTCCGGGGCCGCTCCTCTGCTGGTTCGGGCTCATCGGACAGGAAATCCGGTCTGCACAGCCTCCATGGCAGTCTTCATCACCAGCATGATCCTGCTCTACACTGCCAGCACACTCTATCATTCCCTTGATATTTCCGCCCGGGTCAACCGGGTTCTGAAGAAAATGGACCATTTCATGATTTTTATCCTGATCGCCGGATCCTACACGCCGCTCTGCATGGTGACGCTCCGTGACAGCGTAGGTCCGCTGATGTGTCTCATTGTCTGGTCAATCGCCGCTGTCGGCATCCTCATCAAAGCCTGCTGGATCACCTGTCCGAAATGGTTTTCTTCTATTATATATATCGGCATGGGCTGGGTCTGCCTCATGGGCTTCCCCGAGATTTTGAATGCTTTAAGCCCGGCAGCCTTTGGCTGGCTCCTCGCCGGAGGCATCATCTATACCGTAGGCGGCATTATCTACGCCCTGAAGCTTCCGATCTTCAACTCCCGCCACAAGAACTTCGGTTCCCACGAGATCTTCCATCTCTTCGTCATGGCCGGAAGCCTCTGCCACTATATCGTGATGTACTCCTTCGTAGCCGCGTAAAAATGAGCCGCAGCATTTGTTTAGAAAAAGTGCTGCGGCTGTTTTTGTGGCTGTCATTGTATCTTTACAATCAGCTTCTTTTTCTCTTCCCTTGTCAGCTGTTTGATCTCCCATTCGCGGCGCATGGCCTCCTGTTTGGTGGGGTAGGTCTCGTAGTAGACCAGTGTGACGGGAAGGCGGGAGCGGGTATATTTGGCGCCTTTGCCGCTGTTGTGGGTTCTGACGCGGCGCTCGACGTCTGTGGTCCAGCCGGTGTAGAGGGTGCCATCGCTGCAGCGGACGATGTATGTATAGTTTATTTTGTCCATAATGTCTCCAGATTTTTATGCAAATTTTGCTCGACTATTTCTGTTAATTATTTTATTATAGGAAACAAATAACAGATTTTTGTTTGTTAAATATTTCTATATGTAAGGATGCCCACATTCTCCGGGCATCACATCTATCTATGAAGCAGCCGCCCTGTCTGGTATTTTTTCTGGCGGGCCGAATGCCCGATACTGCCTGTGAAGTGCTGCGGCTGCGGATTGTAAGGCAGTTCGTAACTGTTCAGTACCTTGGCTCCTGAATCGTTACGGCAGTTCTTTTTCTGATAATAGTATACGCGGAAAGCACCTCCCGGTGCAAGTCCGTTTCTTCTGTATTTTCCCTGCTAGCGTAAATCCCCGTAACTGCTTAACACCATCTTCAAAATACCGCCTGTCTGTCAATGCGGCGTATTCACCAGAATCCTGTTGTAGCAATATTTATCTTCCGCTCTCATTCCCCAAGAAACAAAAAGGGATCCACCGGGGTTCCATCTTTTGTCAGTTTGAAATAGAGGTTGCTGCCTTCCTCGCAGTAATACTTCGAGGGCTCGCTCACATAGCCGATGAGTCCGCCGTCTTCCACTACATCCCCTTCTTTTACGGAAACTTCCTTCAGCTGGCCATAGGTCAGTTCATAGCCGTTTCCGATATTCATAGATACTGTGGTTCCGGTCTCTTCATCTACTTTGACAGAATCTACAATACCCTTTGCCGCCGCGGCCACAGGGCTGCCCACGTCTGCACCGATGATCAGCGCCGGATTGTACTTATAGACCTTCAAGGTCGGGAAAAAAATCGAGCCGTCCATGCTGTAATCCAGAAGGACATTTCCTGCCACCGGCCAGTCTAGAGACGAATCCTCGGAAAAATTCACCGTTGCCTGGGTTCCGACAGCGGCCTGAACGCCAGTGGAAGCCGCGCTGGCCGTCTCGCCGACTGTCTCATCCACAGTCGGCCCCGTCACATTTTTCACCAGATCCTCCGGATTTTCCACTACTTCTCCCACGAGATCCGAACCGCTCACCTTCGCGTCCTGACCGTCCACAGCCGTGTCATCCGCAGGCTTGGCATTTTTCGCCGCGTTAGCGTCCTGAATCCTGGCCTCCTCCTCCAGATCCGTGGTCTGTTCGACCTGCTCTTTCGTGTTTTCCGCCTGATTCAGGGTGTAAACTGTGGTAAATGCGGCGGCGCCCATCAGACAAAGGCTGAAAACCAGAGCGGTGCCGTGTTTTTTCATAAAAAGTCTTGTGTTCATGTTCTGCATACTCTTCACCTCATCTTATTCGATCTGTTCACCAATAGGATTGACCAGATCTTCGGCAAATATACAGAAAAAACTCCGGGCGAAATTTTCCACCCGGAGTCTGAAAACTTTTTTATTTATTTCTCAGGCATGATTACCTTGTCAAGGTGCCACAGCTCGTCTACATACTCCTGAATCGTACGGTCAGAAGTAAATTTACCGCTGCATGCCATGTTCAGCATAGCCATCCGTGCCCAGCCTTTCTCGTCACGGTAAGCCTTCTCAACCTCGCGCTGAGCTGCTGCGTAGGACTTGAAGTCAGCCAGGATAAAGTAGGTATCTGCTCTGTCGCTGCTCTTCGTATTCAGAAGAGAATTGTACAGATCGCGGAATCTCTCAGTGTCATCCGGCGCATACTCACCATTGATGAGCTGCATCAGGACACGGCGGATATCCTGGTCGTTGTTGAAGTAATCCATCGGATTGTAGCCGCCATGATTCTCATAGTCGATAACCTGCTGTGCGGTCAGACCGAAAATAAAGGCGTTCTCTTTTCCAACTTCCTGAACGATCTCCACGTTTGCACCGTCCATGGTTCCCAGAGTCGGAGCGCCGTTCAGCATAAACTTCATGTTACCGGTACCGGAAGCCTCTTTACTTGCGGTAGATATCTGCTCAGATACATCGGCTGCTGCGAAGATCAGCTCTGCGTTGGATACGCGGTAGTCCTCGATGAAGACAACCTTCAGTTTTCCGTTGATGGAAGCGTCGTTGTTGACAACGTCAGCCACGGAGTTGATGAGCTTGATAGTCAGTTTTGCACGACGGTAGCCAGCTGCTGCCTTTGCACCAAAGATAAAGGTTCTCGGATAGAAATCCATCTCCGGATGATCCTTGATCTGATTGTAAAGGTACATTACATGCAGAATGTTCATCAGCTGACGTTTATACTCATGGAGACGTTTTACCTGTACATCGAAGATGGATCTCGGATCTACTTCGATGCCATTGTGCTCTCTGATATATTTTGCCAGGCGAACCTTATTCTGATACTTGATGTTCATAAATTCCTGCTGCGCCTTGGGATCGTCCACATAAACAGCCATCTTGTGGATCTCCGGAAGGTTGGTGATCCAGCCGTCGCCGATGTGGGCAGTTACCCATTTTGCCAGCAGCGGGTTTCCGTGAAGAAGGAATCTTCTCTGGGTGATACCGTTGGTCTTGTTGTTGAATTTCTCCGGCATCATCTCATAGAAATCTTTCAACTCCTGTTTTTTCAGGATCTCGGTATGAAGAACGGCAACACCGTTTACGGAATAGCCGGCAGCGATGGCCAGATGAGCCATTTTTACCTGTCCGTCGTAGATGATTGCCATCTTGCGGATCTTCTCCTGGTTACCCGGATATTTTGCCTTGATCTCCTCAATGAAACGACGGTTGATCTCCTCGATGATCTGATAGATACGCGGAAGCAGGCGGCTGAAAAGCTCGATGGGCCATTTCTCCAGTGCCTCAGCCATGATCGTATGGTTGGTGTAAGCACAGGTCTTGGTGGTAACTTCCCAGGCCTCGTCCCAGCCTAAACCTTCCTCATCCATGAGGATACGCATGAGCTCGGCAACCGCTACGGTCGGGTGGGTATCGTTCAGCTGGAAAGTTGCCTTCTCATAGAATTTGCGGATGTCGCTGTGTTTCTTTTTATACTTTGTAATAGCAGCCTGCACACTGGCAGAAATGAAGAAATACTGCTGTTTCAGACGAAGCTCTTTACCTGCGTAATGCTCGTCTGCCGGATAAAGAACCTCGACGATGTTCTTTGCCAGGTTCTCCTGCTCAACGGCGTTCATATAATCGCCCTTGTTGAAGGAATCCAGCTGGAAGTCCACGATAGCCTCTGCATCCCATACACGGAGGGTATTTACCACACCGTTGTTGTAACCAACGATGGGAATATCAAAGGGAACGGCACGAACGGACTGATAGCCCTCCTGAATGAAGTTGTTGCGGTGATTTTTCTCATCGTACTCCACACGCACATAACCGCCGAATTTTACCTCTTTGGCGTACTCCGGACGGCGAAGCTCGAAGGGGTTGCCGTTTTTCAGCCAGTTATCCGGCACCTCTATCTGATAACCGTCTTCAATTTTCTGTTTGAACATTCCGTAACGGTAACGGATGCCACAGCCATAAGCTGCATAGTTTAAAGTTGCCAGAGAATCCAGGAAGCAGGCAGCCAGACGTCCCAGGCCACCGTTACCAAGAGCCGCATCCGGCTCCTGGTCCTCGATGACGTTCAGGTCAAAGCCCAGCTCATCCAGAGCTTCTTTTACCTCGTCATATTCTGTCAGGTTGATCAGGTTGTTACCCATGGCACGGCCCATCAGGAACTCCATGGACATATAGTAAACGTATTTCGGATCCTGTTTCTCGTACTCTTTCTGGGTCATCATCCAGTTATCAATGATGGTATCCTTCACCGCATAGGACACTGCCTGGAAGATCTGCTGTTTGTCAGCCTCCTCAATGTTCTTGCGGTAAAGTTTTTTTACATTATCCTTTACTTCTGCAATAAAAGCCTGCTTGTCAAATTTCTGCATGACTGCCTCCTTTTTATCCTTGGTACTTAACATCACTGTTTTTTCACACCAAGCGTTACATTTTCGCCGTTGATGTTCCACTCTTTGGTGTAGCCGTCAACGGAACCCAGAACAATATCGTCTGCCAGAACTTCTTTTTTCAGTTCGTCGGCATGTTTTTTTAAGAGTCCCAGAATCTTCTCGTTCTCCGCAGCGTAAACCACGATGCGGTCCATAACCTCGAAGCCTGCCTCTTTACGCATGGTCTGTACTTTACTGATGATCTCACGCACAAAACCTTCCTCGATCAGTTCCGGTGTCAGATTGGTGTCCAGAGCTACGGTAACTTCGCCCTCCTGAGCGGATACATAGCCCTCGGTCTGTGCGGTCTCAATCAGAAGATCGCTTTCTAATAATACGACCTTCTCTCCGTTAATGTCAAGAGTGAGCTGTCCGTCTGCCTTGAGCTCGTCCATGGCTGCATTTCCGTCCAGCTCGGAGAGAGCTTTCCTGATGCCACCCAGCAGTTTGCCGTATTTCGGTCCAACGGTCTTCAGCTGCGGTTTGAAGCTGTAGGACGTGAAGGCGCGTACGTCATCGGTAAAGGTAACTTTTTTGGAGTTCAGCTCATCGCGGATGATATCCTGGAAGTAATCCGGCAGAGCCACCGGAGCCTTGACAAACATGTTTACGATGGGCTGACGGTTCTTGATATTGGCGGTATTTCTGCAGGCACGTCCCATAACGACGATCTCCAGAACCTCATCCATATCTTTTTCCAGCTCTTTGTCGATCTGGCTCTCATCCACAATCGGGAAATCGCAGAGGTGAATGCTCTCCGGAGCGGAAGCGTCAACCTTGCGTACCAGGTTCTGGTAAATATCCTCGGTCATGAAGGGAATCATCGGAGCAGCTGCCTTGGAAACGGTCACAAGGGCGGTGTAGAGAGTCAGATAAGCGTTGATCTTATCCTGCTCCATGCCTTTTGCCCAGAAACGCTCACGGCTGCGGCGTACATACCAGTTACTCATATCGTCCACGAAATCCTGGAGAACATTGGCTGCCTCGGGGATCTTGTAAGCTCCCAGATTCTTATCCACATCTTTCACCATGCTGTTCATCTTGGAAAGGAGCCATTTATCCATAACGGACAGTTTCTCATAATCCATTGTATATCTGGTCGGATCGAAATTGTCGATATTTGCATACAGGACATAGAAAGCATAGGTATTCCACAGGGTTCCCAGGAACTTTCTCTGGCCTTCCATTACGGCTTTTCCGTGGAAACGCTTCGGAATCCAGGGAGCGCCGGCGGTGTAGAAATACCAGCGGATGCTGTCTGCACCGTAGGTGTTCAACGCATCGAAGGGATCTACGGCATTTCCTTTAGACTTACTCATCTTCTGGCCGTTCTCATCCTGTACATGGCCCATAACGATAACGTTCTCGAAGGGAGCCTTGTTAAAGAGCAGGGTGGAGATTGCCATCAGGGAGTAGAACCATCCTCTGGTCTGGTCTACAGCCTCGGAGATGAATTTTGCCGGGAACTGCTGTTTGAAAAGTTCCTGGTTTTCAAAGGGATAATGATGCTGTGCGAAGGGCATGGAACCGGAATCGAACCAGCAGTCGATCACCTCCGGAACACGGTGCATCTGTTTGCCGCATTTCGGGCATTTGATGGTAACGGCATCGATATACGGGCGGTGAAGCTCAATATCATCCGGGCAGTTATCGGACATGGATTTCAGCTCGGCGATGCTTCCGATGGAATGCTGATGGCCGCACTCACACTGCCAGATGTTCAGCGGAGTTCCCCAGTAACGGTTACGGCTGATGCCCCAGTCCTGTACGTTCTCCAGCCAGTCGCCAAAACGGCCTTTACCGATGCTCTCAGGAATCCAGTTTACGGTGTTGTTGTTGCGGATCAGGTCGTCCTTCACAGCGGTCATCTTGATAAACCAGGACTCGCGTGCATAGTAGATCAGCGGAGTGTCGCATCTCCAGCAGTGCGGGTAGCTGTGCTCAAATTTCGGAGCGGCGAAGAGAAGGCCTCTCTTGTCCAGATCTTCCAGAACCATCGGATCTGCTTTCTTGCAGAAAACGCCGGCCCAGGGAGTTTCCGGAGTCATCTCACCTTTGGCGTCTACCAGCTGCAGAAGCGGCAGGTCATATTTCTTACCAACCTTGGAGTCGTCCTCACCGAAAGCCGGTGCGATATGAACGACACCGGTACCATCGCTCATAGTTACATAGGTATCGCAGACAACGTAGTACGCTTTTTTCTTCAGCTCTTTGAAGTTATAGAGCGGCTCATATTCTTTGTATTCCAGATCTTTTCCTTTGTAGGTCTCCAGAACCTCGTAGGAACATTCGCCCAGAACCTTGTCAGCCAGAGCCTGTGCCAGGTAGTAAACGGTTCCGTCTTCCACTTTTACCTTCACATAGGTCTCATCCGGGTTTACGCATAGAGCCACGTTGGAGGGAAGGGTCCACGGTGTCGTAGTCCAGGCCAGGATATAAGCGTCCTCGCCCACCACTTTGAATTTTGCAATGGCGGAACGTTCTTTGACATCTTTATAGCCCTGAGCCACCTCATGGCTGGAAAGCGGGGTACCGCAGCGCGGGCAGTAGGGAACGATCTTATAACCTTCATAGAGGAGACCTTTTTCCCAGATCTGTTTCAGTGCCCACCACTCGGACTCGATGAAGTTGTTCTCGTAGGTAACGTAGGGATGCTCCATATCAGCCCAGAAACCAACGGTGTTGGAGAAATCCTCCCACATACCTTTGTATTTCCATACGCTCTCTTTACAGTGTTTGATGAAGGGCTCCACTCCGTACTGCTCGATCTGCTCTTTTCCGTCCAGACCCAGCATTTTCTCTACTTCCAGCTCAACCGGAAGACCGTGGGTATCCCAGCCTGCTTTACGGGGAACCATTTTTCCCTTCATGGCCTGGTAACGCGGGATCATATCTTTGATAACACGGGTCTCTACATGGCCGATGTGTGGTTTTCCGTTGGCCGTAGGCGGTCCGTCGTAGAAGGTGTAGGTCTCACCTTTTTTACGGTTGTCGATACTCTTCTCAAAGATGTGGTTCTCTTCCCAGAATTTTTCCACTTTTTTCTCGCGTTCCACAAAATTCATACTTGTGGGGACTTTGTCATACATGTGTGAGTTCTCCTTTCTCTTGAGGACGTTCAGAGTATTCCGAAATGAAAATCCATCCTATTGCAAACAAGTTTGCATAGTCTGTTTTTTCATTTTGCTGATACTCTGAACTGTTGGTGAAAATTAAAAAGCTCCCATCCGTAAAAGGATGAGAGCATACTCGCAATCACAAAACCACCTGTTACACATTTTTCACATACTATCATATGTGTTCCCTGTAACGGGGGAATCCCGTCAGGATCTACTGGTCTTCAACCCTGAAACTCCGAAGTGATCTTCTGTCTTCCCTACTAATACCGGGCTTACACCCTCCCCGGCTCGCTGAAACGTTTGACAGCCTTACGCTGCGCCGGTCTCCCGGCAGAAAACATACTCTCTTCATCCACGTTTTTCCTCATGTCGCTTTATTATAGAACAGGATTTTGCAAAAAGTCAAGCCCATTCCCGAAAACATCTTTGCTTTTTGGCGGAAAAACTGCTATAATTCCTTCTTACAGAGATACTTTATAAAAAGGAGGATTTTTTCATGGTATATAAGACAAAAGGTGTCTGTTCCCAGTCCATCGATGTGGAAGTGGAGAACGGCATCGTAAAACACGTTCAGTTCACCGGCGGCTGCAACGGAAACACCCAGGGCGTTTCCAGACTGATCGAAGGCATGGATGCAAAAGAGGCAATCAAACGTCTGGAAGGCATTCGCTGCGGCATGCGTCCCACCTCCTGCCCGGATCAGCTGGCTCAGGCCTTAAAGCTCATCCTTGCAGAGGAAACGAAATAATTGAACTCATGAAAATAATAACGGCGGCTGTGTTTTTGCACAGCCGCCGCGTTTTTTATGTATTATTTTGTCCAGATGGAACCGTAGAAAGCTTTTGCCTGAGCGATCTGGGAATCCGTGATCTTATTCAGCGCATTGGTGATGGCTTCAAAGGTCTGTGGGCAGGTGCTCTTTAAGGTAGCAGGGTTCAGTGTGTACTCTCTGAAACACTCTGCGAAATACTCAGACGCGTTCTGTACTGCGTAAACACGTCTGCTTCCGGTGAAGGAATTTTTCTCCTGCTGGTAGATGGACTGGAAGTTTGCCTTGGTATCTACGTTTCCTGCAAGGAAAGCTACAAAGTGACCGATCTCATGATAAATTGTATCGCTTTCCTCTCTCAGTGTGATGTTCTGTTTTCTCGCATCGAAGTAACCTGCGTAGGAAACGGTTCCGTCGATCGTGATATCGAAGTGAAGCTCCTGATAAGCCTTCATGACTCTGGAGTCAAGAAGAGGAGCCAGGGTAGCAACGGGAACGTTGTACGGGGTGGTGTTCTTCTTTGCAGAAGCGGTTGTCGTTGCTGCTTTCTGAACTGATGCTGTCGTGGTTCCACCGGAGTTTGCGGCGGTCTTTGTTACAGTAGTGATGGTGGTCTTGATCTTCTTGGTGGTGATCATGGTCATCTTTTTGGAGTTTTTCTTGTATCTCTTTGTGACATAAGTGGTAGTCACTCTATTGGTAGTAGTCGTTGCTGCTCTGGAAGTCTTTGTGATTGTAGGACTCTTCACAGACTTGGGTTTGCTCTTCTGTGTGTAGGTCTTGGTGGATTTCTTTTTCAGATTTACCACTTTTTTGGTGGTGGAAGTCTGTGTCTTCACAGAAGTCTTCGGTGCGGAAGTAAGGGGCACCTCATCCTCATCGATGGAGATCTGATCGTCCAGATCTACAAAACTTGTAAGCTCCGGAACATCTGATTTCTGTCCGTTATCCACAGCCCAGGCGCCGGTACCGAGCACTGCTGCTGCCAGAAGAATACATCCGACTCTTTTTGCTTTCTGATTGTTTAGTAACTGTTTTAAATTCTTTCCTTTCATCTCTTGCGCCCTCCTTTTGATCGGAACGGGACGAATTTTGAATTGCAATAAAAATACCGCTTCTCGGACTTATAAAAGAACAGAGAGCGGCTGCCTAAACTAATACGCATTCTGCAAATCTAGCTTCGTCTTTCCTAAACTTTGCATTAAATGTGGCAACCGGCTGTCATAGTCTCACGACCTTAGACCCTTGGCTTTGCGTCCCTGCTTTTCAACAGGTTTGCCCTTGTTTTTTATAATTCATATTAAGTATATACATCTTCCCCCAGGTTTGTCAATCCCATTTCCTGACATTTTTCCTTTTTCTTTTCCCTGGAATCTGCTATACTGGTGCCAAAGGGCAAAAGTTCAAAAAGTCTTTGTGCTTGGGCCCCGCCAAACATGAGAAGGAGCATTTTTATGAACCACCGGCAATTTTTCCGTTCTCCGGTTCCTTTCCTTTTTCTTATACTCATTCTGACCCTCTCCGGCTGTTCCAAAAAAGGAAGCAGCGAAGCTTCTTCCTCCTTTACGCCGGGTGAAACCCACGTTCTGGTTCCCCAGGCCGACGGCAGCAATACCATCGGCGGCGACCCCCTGCTTCTGGATCTTTCTCACACGGATCAGGGATATTTCATTGGAACCATGTCAGGAGACGGCGGAAAAATCAATATCCAGCTCATTGGGCCGGACAACGTGACCTATAAGTATTTCATCGAAGAGGCAGACAGCCCCACAGTCTTTCCTTTCACCGCTGGCAGCGGAAGCTACACCCTTATGGCCTTCCAGAATATTTCAGAAGATCAGTATGCCTCCCTTTTCAGCCAGGTGATCGACGTGGAACTGACAAATGATTTTCTTCCTTTTCTTTATCCCAACCAGTATGTAAATTTCAGTCAGGACAGCAAGGCCGTTTCTCTGGCCGCTCAGCTGACTTCCGGTCTTACTTCCGATGTGGAGGCCCTCACTGCTATCTACGAATATGTCACAGCCAATATCACCTATGACAATGAGAAGGCAGCCACCGTTTCCGGAAATTATCTGCCCGATATCGACGAGACCCTTTCCACAAAAAAAGGAATCTGCTTTGACTATGCCTCTCTGACGGCCGCCATGCTGCGTTCCATCGGCATCCCGGCAAAACTGGCCATCGGCTACAGCGCCTCTGTCCGCCATGCCTGGATCGACGTTTACATCCAGTCCGTCGGCTGGGTGGAACGGGCCGTGGAGTTCAACGGGGATGAATGGAAACTGATGGACCCCACTTTTGCAGCCACTGGTACCGATGAAAGTATTCAGGAATATATCGGAGACGGAGACAACTACATCACAGAGTATATTCGATAAACACGCATATTGTTGTGAGGTATTATAATATGAAAGAAAAGAAAATGACCAACCCGGAGCTGATCTATCTCTGCCGTCAGCTCTCCATGCTTTTAAAGGCAGGAATCTCCCTTCTGGAAGGCATTTCTATCCTGCGGGATGATGCCGACACGAAAGACGGGCAAAAAATTCTGTCCGTCATTTACGACGAACTGCTGGAAACCGGAGATATTCAATCTGCACTGGAAAAAACCGAAGTTTTTCCTTCCTATTTTGTTCACATGGTAAAAATGGGCGAGCTCTCCGGAAATCTGGACGACACCTTCGCTTCCCTGGCCGCCCATTATGAGCGGGAAGAGGCCCTGACCGGCAGCATCCGGGACGCTCTGACTTATCCTCTGATCATGCTGGGCATGCTCTCTGCGGTCCTCCTTGTGCTGATCGTAAAAGTCATGCCGGTTTTTGACCAGGTCTTTCAGGAGCTCGGAGTGGAAATGAGCGGAGCCGCAGCGGGCGTTCTTCACCTTGGAAACGGACTTCGGCGGTATGCCCTTGTCTTTCTGATTCTCTTCCTTCTTCTGGCTGTCGGTCTTCTCTATCTGACCCGCACCACAAAAGGACACATACAGCTTCGGACGATCGCCCGGAAATTTCCGCTTTCCCGCCGCCTGATGTATGATACCTCCTGTGCCCGCTTTGCTTCCGGAATGTCCGTAGCGTTGAAAAGCGGCCTGGACACGGAGGAAGGCTTTGACCTCGTGACCCAGCTCGTGGATGATCCCGATTTTTGCCAGAAGATTGCTTCTGCCCGGGAAGCCATTCAGAATGGAGAGGATTTTTCCGATGCTCTGAACAAAGCGGGCATTTTCTCTGGCATAGATGCCCGGATGGTATCTGTCGGTTTCCGGGCCGGAGCGGCAGACAGCGCTCTTTCCGATATTGCTTCCCGGTTACAGACTGAGACGGACGAAAAGCTCCAGAGTCTGGCCGGACTTCTGGAACCCACGCTGGTGGCTGTCCTTTCTGTCTTGGTGGGACTGATCCTGCTCTCCGTCATGCTTCCGCTGGTAAATGTAATGTCAAACATCGGATAAGGCCTGTCTGGAAAGGAAGGATACTGCTATGAATCGATTTCAGAAAAAACGGGGATTTTCTCTAAGCCAGCTGACCCTGCCTGCTTCCATCTTAATTTTCCTGCTGATTTTTCTTCTGTTTTATAAGGGCGTGGGTTCAGTTTCTCAGACGGCTTCCGAACAGCAGATGGAAAATCTTCAGCAGGCGATCCGGCGAAGCGCCGTCCACTGTTATGCGGTGGAGGGAAGTTATCCGGAAAGTCTGGATTATCTCAAAGAACATTACGGGATCACCTACGACCCGGAAAAATATATTGTGGACTACGAAATCATCGGCTCCAATCTGATGCCCGATGTAAAAGTTTTTGCCCGGAAATAGAAAGGAGACTTGTCATGGATCTGAAAAATGCCCGAAAGCATTCCACAGACATACTTTTTGTCCTGCTGCTTTTCCTGGTATTTACCTCTTCCGCCCTGGCCGTCATTCTGCTTGGCGCGAAAGTCTATCAGAATACCGCTTCCCGGATGGAAAGCAATTATACGGTCCGGACGGCCCTTGCCTATGTGACGGAAAAAATCCGGCATGCCGATGAGAGCAGCGCCATTTCTCCCGGCGAACTGGACGGGCTTCCCGCCCTCATCCTTTCCCAGGAAATTGAGGGGACTTCCTACCGGACCTATCTCTATTTTCAGGATGGAGCTTTAAAAGAACTTCTGACGGAAGCTTCCAGAGAAGTCACCCCGGAGCAGGGAACGGCCATCGTGTCTCTCGCTGGTTTTTCCATAGAAAAAACGGAGGACGGTTTTTATTCTGTCCGGGCAGAGGATGCGAATGGCGAGGTGCTTTCTGCCTATATCCGACCCAGAACGGAGGTGGCCAATAGCAATGCATGAGAGAAAAAGCAGCTCCAGTCTGTTTCTGATGGAGCTTATCATTGTACTGTTTTTCTTCCTTCTGACTGCGGCGATCTGCAGCCAGGTCTTTGCCCGAGCTCATTCCATCAGCCGCTCTTCCCTGGAACTCAGCCACGCCCAGAGTCTCTGTGCCAGCGCCGCGGAAGTTTTTTCCGGCACGGATGGAAGTGCAGAAGCCTTTCTGGAAAAATTTCCCGAAGGAATAACGGCAGAACAGGGAGTTGAACTGTTTTATGATGAAAATTTCCAGAGCTCCGGAGAAAACGAGGCAAAATACCGCCTGACAATGGAGACCAGTTCATCCGGGACTGACAGCCGTAGTGCAGTTATCCGCTTTTTAAGCGGAGACGCAGAAATTTACTCTCTCACGGTCTGCCGCCATATCCCGCTGACAGCCGAAAAGGAGGGAAATTCATGAAAAAAAAGACTTCCCGACCTCTTCTGACTGCCGGAACTTCCACCCTGCTTCTGATTTTCCTCTCCCTCTGTCTTCTCACCTTTGCGGTGCTTTCTCTTCTCAGCGCCCGGGCAGACCGAAACTTAAGCCGGAAGACTGCCGACCGGACCACGGCTTATTATGAGGCCTGCAACCAGGCAGAGAATCGAATTGGGGAAATTGATGGAATTTTAGAAAAAATATGGAAAAATACAGAGGGAGAAGAAATGTATTTTCAGGAAATTGAGATACATTTTGAAGATGCAGAAAATTCTGAGAGTGAAACCGGTAATTCGATATATTCCTGGGATTCTGCTTCCCGCACACTTTCGTTTTCCGTACCGCTGGCAGATACCCAGGTACTGGCTGTCAGTCTTACCCTCCGCTATCCCGAGGAAGGCGGCACTTTTTACACCGTCACCACCTGGAAAACCGTGAACACCGCAGACTGGACGCCGGACACCCGCCAGAACGTCTATGTACAGACAGAAACCGCAGAGAAAGGAACTGATAAAACCTATGAGTGAAACAACCATAAATGCCGCGGAGATTCTTCATGATGCCACCGCCGTCGGGGCTTCCGACATCTTTATTGTCGCCGGTCTTCCCCTTTCTTACCGGGTCAACGGCGTTCTTTTTCATAAGGGGGAACGGCTGATGCCCGACAGCACGGAGGCTTTCATCCGGCAGATCTACGACCTCACCCGCTCCCACACCATCGACACCTTCCTGAAAAACGGCGACGATGATTTTTCTTTTTCCATTCCCGGTCTTTCCCGTTTCCGGGTGAGTACCTATAAGCAGCGTGGCTCTCTGGCCGCCGTCATCCGCGTCATCACCTTTGAGCTTCCAAATCCCACCCAGCTTGGAATTCCCAATGCCGTCATGGCCCTTTCCGAATACACCAAAGGCATGGTTCTCGTCACCGGCCCGGCCGGAAGCGGAAAATCCACGACGCTGGCCTGCCTGGTAGACCGGATCAACACCACCAAGCAGGACCACATCATCACTCTGGAGGACCCCCTCGAATACCTGCACCACCATAAGGAAAGCATCGTGAGTCAGCGTGAGATTTCCACCGATACGGAAAATTATCTGGTGGCTTTAAGAGCTGCCCTTCGTCAGAGTCCGGATGTGATCCTCCTCGGAGAAATGCGTGATTTCGAGACAATCCAGACCGCCATGACCGCGGCGGAAACCGGCCATCTGGTGCTGTCGAGTCTGCATACCATCGGCGCGGCAAACACTATCAGCCGTATCATTGACGTTTTTGATGCCTCCCAGCAGCGCCAGATCGCAGTCCAGCTCTCCATGGTACTGAAGGCCGTCGTCTCCCAGCAGCTGGTTCCCGCCAAAAACGGCACGCTGGTTCCGGCTTTTGAGATCATGGCCATGACCCCGGCCATCAGCAACATGATCCGCGACAACAAGGTGCATCAGATCGACGGCATCATCTACACCTCCGCCAGGGAGGATATGATCTCCATGGATAACAGCCTTCTGAATCTTTACCGGAAGGGCATCATCACCCAGGAAACCGTCATTCAATATTGCACGAACCCTGAGATGACGAGGAAAAAATTATAATTATCTGTCCCATTTATCGCAAAGGGAATTGATCTGGCTGGTAAATCTGGCCAGATCTTTGTTTGCGCCGCCCTCATTGTGGCGGATCACCGTCAGCAGACGCTGGCCGGCCGCCAGAAGTCTGGCAAAGGGCGTATTGGCTTTAAGGCCCTGAATTGCATCCTGAGCTCTGGTTTCGGGTTTCTTAATCCGAACCGGAGCTTCTTCTTTTTCCCAGCAGCCGTTTTTCAGATCAAAAACCGAACCGCTGTAGGGCGCCTGGGCATCCAGTCCAAAGGTTTCATGAATCAGCTTTGCAAAGCCGTCGATGACCGAATCGTCTCCATGGACCACAAACACTTTTTCCGGCTTTTTCTCAAAAGCGCCCAGCCATTCCAGAAGGCCTTCCCTGTCCGCATGGCCGCTGATGCCGTTCAGTTTACAGATCTCCGCTCTCACCTCGATCTCCTCACCAAAAAGCTTCACCTTATCCGCGCCTTCAATGATGGACCTTCCCAGCGTTCCCACTGCCTGATAACCCACGAAGAGAACCGTACTTTCCGGCCTCCAGAGGTTGTGTTTCAGATGGTGCTTGATTCTGCCTGCCTCGCACATGCCGCTGGCGGAAAGAATCACTTTCGGATTCGGATCAAAGTTGATATTTTTGGAATCATCGCTGGTGACAGAGGTCCGAAGGCCGTCAAAACCAATGGGGTTGATGCCTTTTTTCACCAGCTCCATGGCCTCTTCATCGTAATCGTCCCACATATGCTTCTGGAAGATCGTCGTCGCCTCCAGCGCCAGCGGACTGTCCACAAAGACCTGGAAGCCGTCATGATTTTTCACCAGATGGTCCTCCTTGATCTTTCGGATGAAATACAACATCTCCTGGGTCCGGCCCACGGCAAAGGAAGGAATCACCAGATTGCCGCCCCGGTCAAAGGTCCGCTGCATGATGGCTGCCAGCTCTTTCACATAATCCGGCTTCGGGCCATGGCTCCGGTCGCCATAGGTGGATTCCATCACCACATAGTCCGCTTCTTTCAGATATTCCGGATCCCGGATTAAAGGCTGATGTTTATTTCCGATATCGCCGGAAAAAACGATCTTTTTCTCGACGCCTTCCTCCGTCACCCAGACCTCAATGGAGGCCGAGCCCAGAAGATGGCCCGCGTCCACAAAACGAATCCGCACATTTTCGTTTACATGATACTCTTTTCCATAAGGCAGACCCACCAGACACTGGATAGCCCCTTCGGCATCATTCATGTCATATAAGGGAAGAACTTCCGCTTTTCCGGCTCTCCGGCCTTTCCGGTTCCGCCACTCCGCCTCAAACATCTGAATGTGGGCACTGTCACGAAGCATGATCTGACAGAGATCCCTTGTGGCCTCTGTGGTAAAAATCTGTCCCCGGAACCCTCTCTGATAAAGAAGCGGCAGATTGCCTGAGTGATCAATGTGCGCGTGAGTCAGAAGCACTGCCTCGATCTCGCTGGCCGCCACCGGAATCTCCTGATTTTCAAATTCATCCGGTCCCTGCTCCATACCGCAGTCAATCAGAAGCTTGTGTTCCCCCACTTCCAGATAAAAACAACTGCCTGTCACCTCATGTGTTGCTCCCAGAAAAGTAAGTCTCATAGAATGCACCTCCCGTCTATCTGATCCGGGACCAGTTTCTAATTTCTGCAAGGTCCCGAAATATCATCAAGTTCACAGAATACACTTTTTATACTTCTATTATACCTGTTTTTTATGAGTTTTGTTCATTAAATTCAGGTTTTAGAAGGACTTTTTGTGCGAAAAAAGTGTAAAAAAGAGCGCCGCCAGACCTCCAGCGGCACCCTCTCAGAGACTTCTCTTATAATTCTGATTTGTTTTTCAAAAAACCGGAGATACATACGCCAGCTTCCTGACTCGTCAGAAATGGAATCCGGCGGGGTCCTCCTCTTAAAATCGTTTTCAGCATCCCGTCGTTTCCTTCTATACTCCCGGGCAAGATGTAAAACTGGTCAAACCGTCTGTTTTTCTCCCCGAGATCTGTAATGAAAGAATCGGAAACCTTCTCACTGCAACCGCTCTCGTTCATCGAAATAACCCGAAGGTCCGCAAGATAGGGCTTCAAATCTTCTCTCAGTTCTTTCTCTTTTGTTTTGATATCCGCATTTCCCAGCAGCAGTGTTCCTAATACATAACTGCCGTCATATTTTCCATTATGCCCTTTGCACAGGATAAAATCATTATACAGGCAGCATCTCATTCCGCAGGTGTGGTCTTCCTGACAGACACAAGCGCTACATGGCAGCTCCGCCCCCGCGGGTTTTACCGCCATCAGACAGTCCATTCCTTTCTTGGAGGTCTCACAAGGTCCATGATACAAAACCAGATTTCCTTTTGGGCCGTGATCCAGACATTTCACCCAGATGTTCCAGCCCTTCTCCTGAAGCACAACTGTTTCCCCGGCTTTCAGTATCTGTACCTTTTCTGCTTTGGAAAGCTCCGGCAGATTTTCCGCCGTGTCTCCGTAAGGAATGAGCACCCGCTCCACTTTATTGGTCTTCAGAAGTTTCCCAACCTTCTTCAGATCTTCCGGATGCAGGTTTTCCAGGAGCAGCATCGTGATGACTGCTTTTTCCAGTCTGAAAAGTTCTCCCGCATGAGCCTCTTCCTCAAGCGGTCTTCCATCGGAACATAAGCTACAGAGACAAAATTCCCCTTTTTCTCCGCTGGCACTTACTGTATGCACGACTCCCCTTGCCGTGTTCTGAAATAAATGGCGAAAATATAATGCGTTCATACTCTTTCTCTTCCCTTTTTTTGCAACGCCCCCCAGAAATGGAAGGCGTTTTTCCCTTTTCATTGTTTTCTGGTTACTGGTTACTGATTACTGATTACTGGTTATTGCTTATTCTTTTTCTCTTTCCACCACAAAAGGTAATGTAAAATTTCATGCGGTTATTTTTTCAGTTGTGGAGGATAAACTTTTTTATTTCCGTTACACCTAAATAAATATGTAATTAGCCGATGTAGATGGCGCTGGTGCAGGTGGTGCAGGATTCTACGGTACTGCCTTTCTTGGCAATATGTGATCCTCTGACTCTATAATAATACCCCTTCGACACATAAAAACTAACGCCTGCATTAATTTTATATGTATTATATCCGGTATTTGAATGAGTCTGTATGGTACTCCAACCACCATTTGAAAGCTTTTCTAAATATAAGTTTACTTGAACGGAATCACTAACTCTGTAACAATTGGTCTGACCCGATATGTAAACTACCCCACCTCCCTTATCAGTAATACCTGAAACACCGTTTGAAAGATATGTACCATAAGGTGTAATTTGTCCAAATGGATTTTCTAAAACGAGCGGTTTTTCATCAAATGCACTTTCATCACTTGTTAACAATGACCCGTCAATTACCTGTCCATCCAGCGGTCCTGCTGCTTTTCCGTTTATCAGTAAATTAAAAGAAAAAAATATCATTGCCATCACTAACAATATATTTCTTGTGCTTTTCATCTTTCCTCCTTCTTATTGAAATTTTACATTACAAAAATAAAAACGTATTTCTTTTATTTTTGTGACGCACTTTTAAAAATTTAAAACACAATTTTTGATATCATTTTCTTAAATTCTTCTTCTGGAAGGTTTCCACAAATTGTATAATAAACATTTTTATATTCAAATCCTGATATATATGACTCTTCATATATATTATCCACATACCAAACTTCCGTTTTTATGGACTCCGAATATATATCGACAGAATCTATTATTTCTCCATCGAAATTTTGATTATAACTAGATTTATCATTTTCTTTATACATAGAGATTGATACAATAGTGTTTTTATACTTATAATATATATAAGCTGTTCCACTCTCTACATCTATCGAATAATCATCATATATCATTCCACTTGGAATATACATAATCTTTACAGGTTCTATTTTTAAAAGTTCTTTTATATAATCATATGCCTCTTGTTCCGCAACTCCTGTCTGATGATTCTTATTTTCATCATTTATATCTACATTTACTCTCAACTCATCATTTACTATATTATTCCACACACTCAAAACTTTCTCCCTATTCGCCTCACTACTCATACTCAGCACAAACACCCCCACCGCCACAACAGCAGCTCCAGCCACACCTTTAAATATCTTATGAATAACGGCAGACCGTTTCTTCTTGGGGTTGTTGAGGAGTTCGCGGCCAAGGCGCAGAGCTTCCCTGTCTTCGGCGGACAGCTGATCTTCCGGGCTTTCTTCCCAGATGCCTTTCTTTTTCAGCTCGCCTACGATATCGTCAAATAACTGCTGTTTTTCTTCCGGTTTCATGCGGGGAGCGCCGAGGGCTTCCTCCTCCTGAAACTCTTTCTCAGCCTGGTCGGCCACATGGATCAGATCCTGACGGATTTTCTCATCCATTTCCTTGTCTTCCGCCATTTCCCGAGTGACGTACAGACTCTCTACTTTCTCTTTTTCCAAATCTCTATCCCTTTTCAAATTCCTGTCCTCTTCTGCGTTTCCGCGCTGTTTTCTCCGGTTTCTTTCCTGTTTCCCTTCTTGACTTTTTCCCATAACAGTATAAGATGTAATGTAGAATCTCTGTAACTGTGAAAATACTCAGCAGTTACGAATAATTTTTGGAGGAATAGCATGAAACGAATTATCCTTACCGGCGGAGGCACTGCCGGACATGTAACCCCGAACATTGCCCTTGTTCCGAAACTGAAGGAAAAAGGTTATGATATTCAGTATATTGGTTCTTATGATGGTATCGAGCGAAAGCTCATTGAAGATCTGAAGATTCCCTATTATGGAATTGCATCCGGAAAACTCCGCCGTTATTTTGATATTAAGAATTTCAGCGATCCCTTCCGTGTAATCAAAGGATACGGACAGGCCGTCCGGCTGATGAAAAAACTGAAGCCCAGCGTTGTCTTTTCCAAAGGAGGCTTCGTGGCAGTTCCCGTTGTCATGGCAGCGAAGCATTGTCATATTCCGGTCGTGATCCATGAATCCGATCTGACTCCGGGTCTGGCAAACAAGCTTTCCATTCCCTCAGCCACCAAAGTCTGCTGCAACTTTCCTGAGACCATCAGCCACATTCCGGATGGTAAAGCAGTTCTGACCGGCTCACCGATCCGTCAGGAGCTTCTCAAAGGAAACAGGCTGAAAGCTCTTGACTTCTGTGGTTTCACCGCTGACAAACCGGTACTTCTGGTCATCGGTGGCAGCCAGGGTTCTGTCATCGTCAACGATTCCATCCGCGGAATCCTGCCGGAGCTTCTGAAAACCTTCCAGGTCATTCACCTCTGCGGTAAGGGAAAACTGGACCCCACCCTGAATTATATGGATGGATATGTTCAGTACGAGTATATCAAAGATGAACTGGCCGACCTTTTTGCTCTGGCTGACATCTGCGTATCCCGTGCAGGAGCCAACGCCATCTGCGAGCTCCTTGCTTTAAGAAAACCAAATCTTCTGATTCCTCTCTCTGCCAATGCCAGCCGGGGCGACCAGATTCTGAATGCAGAATCTTTCGAGCGCCAGGGCTTCAGCATGGTATTAAGCGAGGAAGAACTGGCACCGTCCATCCTGCTCCCGGCCATCCAGAAACTGTATGACCACCGCAGTGACTATATCGCCGCCATGGAGAAGAGCCAGCAGGGCGATGCCATTTCCACCATCATTCAGCTGATCGAGGATGCCTCTTTATGAGGCATCCTTTTTCATCTTCTGTCTGCATCAGAGCAGATCATATTTGTCCTTGAACTTCCTGCGGATGTATTTTCTTGCGCGATAAAGCTTCGCACGAAGAATCTCCGGTGAAATTCCAAGCCGTTCTGCTGCTTCTTCCTGTGACAGTTCTTCGACACAGACAGCCCAGACAATCTGATACCAGCTTTCGTTCTTTTTACGCAGAGCCGTCAGGACTTCCGTATAAAAAGCCTCCCGATTCAGCCGCTCCACAACATATTCCGCATTATCCTGCGAACAGATATGCACCTCTACCTCGGGCGCATCAATGTTTTCAAAACCTTTTCTTCTCTCAATCTTTCTGAAATAATCGATGATCTCATTTTTACAGCAGGTAAGCAGCCAGGCCTTTACCATTTCCTCTGAAATCACATCCATATGCTCATAATATTTCAAAAATACCTGCTGTGTACATTCTTTCGACAGCTCCTCATTGGAAAGCCGTCTCTTTGCGTACCAGAAGATAAGATCTCCATACCTGTTATAGGTATCCGTAAATCTTTCATTCTTTTTCATCAGTTGCTCTCACTCCCTGTTTATTTCTGCCTCCCGGATTTATCAATCAATCCGCAAATGCTTTTAAGATCTCTTCCCTTGTTTCATCAGTCAGTGTTCCCGGTGCCCATGTAACGCCTGCGCCATCTCCCTCATAACGCGGGATCAGATGGATATGGAAATGGAATACGGTCTGTCCGGCGGCTTCTCCGTTATTCTGAACCACATTGACACCGTCACAGTGCAGCACTTCCATCATCTTGGCTGCCATTTTCTTGGCAAGGATAAAGGCTTTCGCTGTTACCTCTTCCGGGAGCGCAATCACATTTGCATAATGCTCCTTGGGAAGAATCAGCGCATGTCCCCTGGTTGCGGGACCCAGATCCAGGATTACTCGAAAATCCTCATCCTCATACAGAGTTGCAGACGGAATCCCTCCATTTGCGATTTTACAGAAAATGCAGTTCTCATCTTTCATTGTTCTACCTCTTTTCCGCTTTTTCAGCTGTTATGAAAATTTTCCCTTACCTTTTTATGGTAAGTCTTTTGTAAAATTATGTCAATGAAATATGTTTGCTATTTTCCGTTTTGAATGCTAGACTTTTTTCATGGAGGTTGTGATTTTATGAAAGAAAAAGAAAGAGAAATTCAGAAATTGAAAGAGGAACATCACCTGGCCCTTTCCCGGATCTCTCATGAGATCCGAAATCCGGTCACACTGATCAACAGTTCCATGCAGCTGATCGAAGCAGAACATCCGGAAGTCTTAAGTTTTGACCTCTGGGACGATATGAAAAAAGATATGCTTTTTCTCCGGAGACTCCTCGACGAGCTCTCCGGCTACAATAACGGCGAAAAGATCCACCCGGAGGCACTGGAGCTTTCTTCCTTTCTAAGAGAGATCGCTTCCAATGCCAGACTGCTCTCACCCGACCCGAATATCCGTTTTTCAACCCGTTTTCCCGAAGAACTCCCCACAATAAACGGCGATCCGGTAAAGCTTCGCCAGGCCATCACGAATCTTCTCCGGAACGCTTTTGAATCCGGGGCAACGGAGGTTCTCTTTTCCTGCCTTTGCGATAAAGACGGGCTTGTGATCCAGGTGACGGATAACGGCATCGGTATTTCCCCGGAGATTCAGGATGAGATCTTTACGCCCTTTGTCACCCACAAGAAGAACGGTACCGGCCTTGGTCTCCCGCTGGTTCAGCGGGTCGCCAGAGCTCACGGCGGTGACATCACTTATTCTTCCGGGAAAGAGGGAACGACCTTCAGTTTCCGTCTTCCGACCAGTATCGCCGCCAGCACAAAGCCTGCTGCCATACCGCCCAAGTGCGCCATATAGTCCACACCGGTTGACACGAAACCATCTGCCAGCGTCAGAAGCGCCATAACTGCCAGGCGCTGGCCGCTGGTCCCCGGGAGTTTTCCCCGATGGCGCACCACCAGGAACACCAATGCGCCCACCACAGCGAAGATCGCTCCGGAAGCTCCTGCCGATATCGCATAGTTTCCGGTAATCATTTCCTTTGCGAGGGAAAGGAGGTTTCCTGCCAGTCCTCCGAGAAAATAGATCAGGATAAAACGGAATTTTCCGATCATTTTTTCCAGCAGATCCCCTAAGAAAATCAGCGTCAGCATATTTCCAAAGAGATGCTCGATGCCAAAGTGCAGAAACATGGACGTAAACAGCCGGTAATACTCCCCATTTTCCAGGATCAGCGGCCCATAAGCCGCTCCGTGCGCCAGCATGTAAGCTCCATTTTCCGTATTGCCTCGGAAATCCATCACAAAAAAGATCAGAATGTTGACCACCACCAGCGTCAATGTGATCTTTCCCCTCGATCTTAGAAAATCCCGCAGTTCATCCATTCTTTCATCTCCAAACATTTCAGTTTTGAACGGTACTTCCTGTGCTGTCTGAATGAAAATAGAAACGCCGCCCGGAAAAACTGATCTCCGCTCCGTCCAGGAGCTTTTTCTTTTCTCCTTCTTCCAGCCGCAGGCCGTCCAGAAAAGTCCCGTTTGTGGAACCTCTGTCCCTGAGATACCAGTCTTCTCCGCTTTTTTCCAGAGAAGCATGGATTCTGCTCACCGAAGGATCCTGAAGAAAAATGTCTACCTGCTCTTTCTGTTTTCCCACGGTCATCCGTTCCCGGTCGAGAACGATATTTTCCTGCTTTCCGGGATCCATACTCACAAGAACCGGATATTTTTCCGGCACCGGACTGCCAAGGAAGACCGTCTTGTCTCCATCTTCTTTTAGCTCCTGTTCCCACAAAAACACTTCCTCCTCCGGGGAGGTGGCTTTCTTTGCCGGCTTTTTCTGGAAAACAGTCGTAAAATACACCAGAAGTCCCATACACAGAAACAGAATACCACCTGCCTGGATGAAATTCAACCCCTGACAAACCACAGCCCAGACTGCCGCCGCAACAGAGGCCGTCATTCCGATGAAAACCTGAAGGAACTGCTTGCGCCGCCCCCGAAACTCTGCGCGAAATTCTACACTTTTTCTGCCCTTGCTTTTTTTCGGTCTGTTTTCGACATTTTTATCCTGCTTTTTTCCAAAAAGACGCTTCTTCTTTTTCTCTGCCGCCCAGGCCTCTCTTCTTGCTTCGGTGTTCCGTTTCTCTGGCTTCTCTCTCTCGACAGTTTTTTCTGTATTCTCTGCTTTTCCCTCACGGAGAATTGTTTTTTCCACAGGCCTGCTCTCCGCACGCCCGGCAGCCGGACGCGCTGTTTCTTCCGAAGCTCCCTCTTCCACTTCGATATATTCCAGCTCTTCCACAGGCTTTTGTCTTTCCTCCCGCGGAGCTGTCTGGCGCATCTTTTCCGGGGATTTTTCCCGTGACTTCCTGACTGCTTCTTTCGCCGCCCGCTCGTGAACGCTCTCCAGAATTTTCCCAATGCTGAAATGTTCCTCCGCCGACCGGCTGTAGATATCATACCCCCAGAGCACCGCCTCCTCCTGGCTGTGATCCAGTCTTTTTAAGATGTATTCCGCCAGCTCCCGGAAATCCGTTTCCAGACTTCCATCATAAAAAGGCAGATAGCAGAAAAAGAATTCTCCTGTCTCCGTATCCTGAAAAATATATTCCGGCTTTAAGATAAACTGTTCCATAACCAGAAGATAACGCCCCGCCTCATCCATGGCCTTTTCCAGGCCGCCGAGAAGCTTTTCGATATCTTCCTTTCCCATCAGGCGGCGCTCAAACACGCTGGTCATGGGCTGTTTTTCCGTGATATCGTAATAAAACGCCCGGCTTCCATCCACCATCCGCATCTTACACGGAAGGAGCCCATAGATGGGATTCACCAAGAGCATACGGATCTGATACTCTCCTCCCTCCGGTTTCCCCGGCGCTTCCAGGATCATATAATCGTTGTCTTTTTCTTTTCTGTAGGAAGGTTTCATTCCTTCTTCACCTGCCTTATCGCTTTTTTCAGACTGTGCATACGGAAAATGGTTTCCGACGGTTTCTGCCGTTCCAGCACAAAACGCCCATGAACCGAATCCGCCAGAGAAAAAACACGCTTTCCAAAGGGAAAGGCCGGCACCGCCGCCTCCGCTTCCACGGAAACTTCTTTTTCCCCAAGGGAAACTCCTTCTGTCTCCTCACCGATAAGGAGAGCCGTAAGGGCTTTTTCTATTGCTTCCCCCTGCACATTTCCCCGAATCATCATAAAAAATCCAAGATAGATCACGCCCACAAGAAGCGGAATCAAAACGCCCATGAGAAGGGCCGCCTCCACGGTATAACTGCCTTTTTTCATCCTTATCCTCCGTACAGAAAGAAACTCAAAGCTGAACCGGCCAGCAGAAATGGCGCAAAGGGCAGGCGGTAATTTCTCTTTACCTTCCGGGAAATCAGAAGACTTCCGCTCACCAGCGCTGAGATTCCGAGGGCCAATAGAAAGGCCAGGAAGGAAAACCGTAAACCCAGAGACATTCCCATGACCACCACCAGCCAGCCGTCTCCGTACCCGATCTCCTCCCGGGTGACAAAGGCCAGAAAAAGCAGCGCCAGCCCAAGAAAAATTCCTCCAAACCAGCCGCCCAGAGAAACGCTTCCTTCAAAGAGCTGAATCACAGTTCCCAAAGCTCCCATCAGGATGAGAAGCCAGGAGGAAATCTCCTGCTTTTGAAAGTCCTGCCAGCTGACCACCGCCAGAAACAGAAACCAAACCAGATATGAAAGTCTCATTTTCCACCTTCCTCTCTCTTTTTCCGGAAAGTTATCCACATTTTGAGCAGGCTTTCCACCCACTGACTGAGGATAACGGAACCTTCTGGGCCGTCCGCTTCAAAGCGCTGCAGCTTAAGGAGCCATGATAGCGATTGCCGTAGTGCGTATAATAGACTGTCGGCGAGGGATGGGCTCCGTAGCAGCTGCAGGCATAATATTTGGAACCGTCCGAGCTTCTCTTGCGGTCCATCTCCGCCACAGAGGCAGAGAGGACCTTCACCTTGATATAGCTGCAGTCCGGATCCCGGTGATAGACGCTGCCGTTTAAGGCCACATAGACCATCTCTCCTTCGTTCTCATCCCCGTCTCCACTTCCATTTGAGGGCGATCTTCCCGTCCAGGCCCGTACCCGACCTCTCTCCAGAAATTTCAGCCCTCGAAGCCTGTATACAGGAATCGGAAGCTGAATCCTGCTCATCACTCTTAAATCTATGATATCTTTATCCGAAAAATCCGAAGTCACCAGGCTGACTTTCACATTTTCTTTCAACAAGGTCTCACCTAGTTCTGCTTTTTTCAGAATTAAATTCTTCGCATAGACCGCGGTCAGCGCCCCACCTACGACCTCGCCCACACCGGTTCCCTTCTCCTCCTCAGAAGTGCCTCCGTAGATTCCGTAGGAAAGCAGCGCCATCTTTCGGCCTGCCTCGTGGATTCCGCCCACCAGCCGCACCTGAACCACCGACACCTCAATGAGATACAGTGCAGCCAGGACAGCCCAGAGAAACAACGGCAGGATGCAGGCAGCCTCCACCGTAAGTCCTGCTCTCAGAGGGGGAAGGAAGAATGTTCTTCTGCCGGAGCCAAAAACATTCTGCGGGGATAAGGCTGCCGGGAGAGCCTTTTTCTCCTTTCTGTCGTCTGCAGCCTGTGAGACGTTTTCTTTTCCTTGTAAGAACATTCTTCCTTCCCTCCCTGTCTATGGTAATTCTGCAACATACTGTGTCAGAAATCTTCCTTCCGCGCAGCACATCAGCTGATTTCTGCTAAATCTCATAAATAAACTTCCCCCGGGTATGATAATTCACTGCACCAAGCCCTGTTTTTAAGAACGCCTCTGGCAGCGCAGCAAACACCGGACTCAGTTCCCACTCCGCTTCCGCCTCCAGTCCCGCAATACAGTGATCAATCTGAAAATGACCCATTCCCTCTTTTTTCCGCAGATTACACTCGATGAGATTCAGCGCCCGCATGGGATAGCTCTTTTTCTTTCCTGTGAGAAAAAGCATCTGAAGATAGGCCTCGTAGTCCAGTCCCTCCCCCGCTTTTTCCTTACAGGAAGCGAGGACTTCCGGTAGTTTCCCCAGGTTTTCCAGCGTCAGCTGAAAGCTCTCCTTTGTCTTTACCGCCGGGACCTTTCCTCCTGCCAGAAGAATCCGTACGTCCAGAAGACTCTCCCCATAAGCCCAGGCTGCCAGAAGGGCTGCCGTCAGAGCGGTCGTCACACCGGGAGCCCCTCCCGCAATAGCTGCTGCCAAAAGTTCTGCACTGTGGCGCATCTCCCCGTCCGCCAATATATAGACAAAGTTGACACCTTCCCGCAAAAGAAGCAGTTTATTCACAGTCGCTTTCAGATTCTTCTCATCACTTTCCTTCCCGCAGAGAAGATACTCCAATTCATAGGAAAGAGCCGTCTCTTTCTCCTCCGTATCCATAGCGCTGGAAAAATGACTGAAAAGATACTCCTGAAAAATCCCGTCGCCGATGAGACCACTGCTTTCCCGTTCCCAGCTGAGATCGCCTTTTTCCCGCTTTCGCTCCCCGGCAAGCTCCTTTTTCACCAGTTCCTTCATGGAAACAGAAGATGGATCTTCGAGAACCAGCCCCAGAATCCCCATCTTCTTTACCTTTTTGATCAGATCCAACGGATTATCCGGCTTTTCCTGTACAGCGGGAAGAGCGCTTCCATCCGGATCCATTGGCACAACACTCCCATCATCTGCCCCGGAGTTTCCCCCGGCAGCTTTTTCTTCCTCTCTCTGCGCCGCTTCGGCTTCAATAAGCGCTTTCTCTGCTTCCTGCTCCTGCTTTTCGTAATCCTTCTGGTTTTTCTCCATCTCCTGGGACTTTTTCCGGGCTTCCAGAAACTCTGCTACCAGCTCTGTCCCGGCGGCGCTCTTTAAATTCTGCACAATCTGGTCCCGGAAGACCCAGCCGTCCTCGTCAGTGAGAAGCAGTGTCCGTAAGATGCTGCTCCCCTCCGTCCGTACCGGAAACAGCGTATTTCCGGTCAGCATGGTTCCACGGGTGGGCTCGATGTTATACTTCATGAAAAAATCCAGCCTCTCCGAAAGCTTTTCCTTCTGAAAATCTTCGCCCCCATAAGATGCGTCCACTCCGAAGACCTCGTACTCCTCCAGAAGATCTCTCTCATATTCTCCAAGTACAGAGAAAATCCCCAGATCCAGCACGGAAGCAGCCTTTGCTCTGGCTCCCTGCACCCGTACGGACTCTGCCATGGCCGAAATCAGAGCCAGAAAAAGCACGGTAAGAACACTGAAAAATACGGTCATCGACCCTCTGTACGCTCTTTTTTCCGCCATGGCTTCCTCCTTTCCCATCAGATGCCGTTGCTCTGATTTGTGATCTTCTTGAAAATATTGTTTACCAGTTTGGTCAGCTGATTTTTGAAAATCACTACGAGACCGATCAGTACCACAAGAATCAGAATGATCTCCACCACACCGACTCCGTCTTCTTCCTGCAAAAACATTTTTACATGATCCATATGACAAACCTCCTTTTTCTTATCCGGCCAGCCTTTAAAAAGACAAAATCGCCGGAACCATCAGTATCACAATCACCAGAATAAGCATGAGCAGCATCGGAAGCAAAAGCTTCGTACCGGCCTCTTCTCCCAGCTTCCTCGCCAGGCTCTTCCTCTCTTCCATTCCATTTTCCGCCTCCTGTTCCAGAAGCTCCACCAGGCCGCGGGAGCCTTTTTTCAGGTTTTGGGAGAGCAGCGAACCGAATTTCAGATAATGAAGATTTCCGCATTTCTGCCCAAACTCCTCGTAAGCCGCAGCCTCGCCCACTCCCTGCTCCATCTCGTAGCAGGCGAGAAGCATCTCCTCGTAGGCGTAATGGACTTCTTTCCCGTTCTGGTCCCTGTAATGAAAGGCAACCTTGCTGAAAGCTCCCCGGATGGTCATTCCTGCCTCCAGAAGCATACTCATCTTGTAAAGAATCACCGGATAATCGAGAATCATCTGCTGTTTCCGATGTTTCTCCTCTTTTTTCAGTTCCCGGTCGTCCTTTCCGTAGAGGTACCAGAGTCCCACCGCCAGCAGAAGAAAGCCCACTCCAAGTGGTGAATCCTCCTTCGTTCCCCAGCGGATGGGGGTTCCTTTCCAGCTATCCGGAAGAACCATCTCTTCCGCTTCCCGGGTTTTCTCTCCGTTTTCCTCCGCTTCCGCCTTCAGCTCCACTGCTTTTTCTTCCAGTTCAGTCCGCTCCGGCGGCAGAAGCTTCACCGGAAATTCCCGGATCAGCTCTTCTTTTTCACAGGTCAGCGTCACCTTTACCGTAGCCAGAATCCCTTCTTTTGGTGGTTCGCTTAGGAAACGGCCGGTATCGTCTATATAATCCGGCGGGTCCACGGACCAGACTGCCGTGACGATCCCGTCACAGAAAGAACCAGGAAAAACCAGATTCTTCCGCACTGCTTCCAGCGACTCATTTTCCCCGAGAATCTGCTCTTCCAGATGCTCAAGAACCCCCTGGAAAATCTTCTGAACCTCCTCCGAAGAATATTTCCGTTCCCCCACAATGAGGGAAAGATCCACGGTCTCTTCATCAGAAAATCCCACGGTCAGCTCTGCCTCCAGATTTCCTTCCCCATACCCCGGCCTTTCAATCGACGGCCGCTCCAGCCAATGCACTTCCCCCTGAAAACCCAGAGCCAGAAACCCGAGAAAAATCAGGCCGCCGAAAAGAAACATCAGCATCCTTGAAAACTTTCTCTCATAATAAGCTTGCAGCGTTATCGTATTTTTCGTTGTTCTAAGCATCTTTAAGCTCGCCGCGTTCTGCTGTCCCTGCTTCCCCACAAGAAGCCCCGGAAAACGCCTGACAAGCCACTCCCCAGCCCGGTCAAAGGGCTCTTTCCACCGTTCATACTTCAATTTCCACAATCCTCCTTCCCCAGAAAAAAGCTGCCAGGTAAAGACCCAGACAAGCCGTCATAATGAAAATCCCCAGCTTGTTATGATAAAGACCTTCCAGAAATTCCGGCGATCCCAGGTCCACATAAGCCAGAATGAAAAACGGAACCGCACTCATAACCTTCTGCTCCATTTTTTTCGCCGCCAGGCTGATCTCGATCTCCCTTCGTGTCTCTGTCTTCCGGGTGATATTGTCCGCCGTACTCTGGATAATCTCCTTTAGATTTCCTCCGGAACGACGGGCCACCTGAAAGATCTCCCCGAAATTTTCGATATCCTCCAGACCGCTTCGTTTGCCAAGATCTGCCCAGAGCGTCTCCATACTCTGGTTTAAATTCCGTTTCCGCTCCATCTCCCGCAGCTCCTCCGTAAAAACGCCATCCATCCCATAGACCTTTTCCGTCTCTTTCAGGGCTTCCCCCAGCGCATTTTCCATGGAATAACCTGCGTCCAGAGCGCTGACTATCGCCCGGATCCCTGTGAGGAACTCCGTCAGAAGCTCCTCTCTCCGCTCTTTAATACGCTTTTCCCGGCTTTTCTTCAAGAACACCGGAAGTCCGGCAAGAAAAGGAAGCACCGCCCAGAAGGAATGATAAAAAAGCCAGCTCACCAGCCCACAGAGCCCCAAATAACTCAAAATCAGTTTCGCCTTCTCTTTCCCGGAAAACTTCCAGACTCCATAATCTCTCTCCATAGCCTCACCCTCACATCTTTTCCAGTACAATTCCCGCCCGGTTCAGCTTCTCCACATGGAGAAGCTCCTGTTTTCTGACAAGAACCCCCATCGGTTGTTCTTTCGTCTCCTCCAGCTGAAACAGGGTCCGCTCCGTGATTTCTCCGGAAGCCCTGTCATAGCCGGTGATTTCAACGATCTCCATCACCTTCCGGCTCCGATCCCTCATTCTCCCAAGATGAATCAGAATATCCACCGCCGAGGCAATCTGTCGCCGGATGGCAGAAAGAGGAAGCTCCATCGCCATGAGAATCATGGTCTCAAGTCTCGAAAGCATATCTCTCGGGCTGTTGGCATGGCCGGTACTCAAAGAACCGTCATGGCCCGTATTCATGCTCTGAATCATATCCAGGGCCTCCTCGCCCCGGACTTCTCCCACCACGATCCGGTCCGGCCTCATTCGTAAACTTGCCTTGATGAGATCCCGGATCGTCACGGAATTTTTCCCTTCCGTATTGGCCTGTCTGGCCTCCAGCCGGACCAGATTTTCTGCCCCTTGGATCTGAAGCTCCGCATTGTCCTCGATGGTGATGATCCGCTCCTCCTTCGGAATAAAATCGGAAAGCGCATTGAGAAATGTGGTCTTTCCAGAGCCGGTTCCCCCGCTGATGAAAATATTGTAGCCGCTTCTGACCAGCGCTCTGAGAAAAGCCGCAGCCTCTGTTGTGACAGCGCCAAGCTCCACCAGCCGATCCATATGGATCGGATTTTTCGGGAAACGCCGAATCGTGATGACCGGCCCGTTTAAAGCCACCGGCGGAAGCACGAGACTGACTCTGGAACCGTCCGAGAGCCTGGCATCCGCCACGGGCACAGACTCATTGACGATCCGGTTGCAGCGGCCGGCGATCTGCTGGACCATATCCTCCAGTTTTTCCTTCGAGGTGATCTTCTTTTCCCAGCAGAGCAGGCGGCCATTCCGTTCCAGAAAGATGCCTTCTGTCCCGTTGACCATGATCTCCGTGACCGAATCATCATCGATGAGTTCCTGAAGAATATCCAGTTTCCGGATGCTGTTGAAAAGTTCGGTCCGGAGCGCCTCTTTTCTCCTGAGACTTACATAGCGGTTCCGTGTCTCTTCCAGAATCAGATCGTCAATCTGCCGGTAAATCTCCTGGTCTTCCACCTCCCGTGTCTGATCCAGCCGTTCCCTGAGTTTTTTTCGCAGGTTCAGTCCTTCCTGTTCCCATTCGTCCATCCTGTTCCTCCCTGATGAGCTGTCTGGTAAAGTCTCCCAGCTCTCCCCAGACCAGCTGTTCCATATATGCTTTCCCTTTTCCGCTTCCGCTCACGAAGGGAAGGGAAAATTTTTGCGTTTTCTCCAGTACATTCAAAGCGTTCTGCTGCTTTAACACCCTCTCGTACTGCTCCAGCTTTGCCGTCGCAATCTCATCCCCGGACACCGGCATAAAGACCTTCGTGCAGAGCTTCAAGAGCTCCGTGATTCCGTTCACCGCCGACCCGATATCCAGCAAAAGCACATCATAAGCACTGTATTCCGCCAGATCCCGGATCAGAGAAGTCCACTCCCCCGGCGAAATGTTCCGAAGGTCCTCGGGACAGAAAGCCGGCGGAATATAGTCCAGCCCTCCCAGATGGCGGATCAGGCTTCCCATCCGGTAGACCAGATTACCGCTCCCCAGCCGGGCAAAATAGAGAAGATCGGCTAGATCTGCCTCATATTTTTCCTCCAACAGGGTCTCAAAACCCGCATACTCCTCCAGATTCAGATAGAGCACCTTATGCTCCCGGGCCCGGATCTGCCCGTAAGTAAGGGCCAGAGAAGTCTTCAACGAGCGGCCCACCGGCGAATAGATCCCGATGATCTCCACCTTCTTTTTCAGCATGGCGGCCGGGGCCGGAACTGCCTCCACCGCATAGTAATTCATGACCTCCGCGATCAGCTGGTCCGAGGCCTGATATTTATAAATGCAGGGGTAGTCCGAGAGCTCCTTTTTCTTTTCTCCTTCTGACAAAATCATGATTTCCCCGATGGAAAGCTTCAGAAGCTCCCCGCACATGGCGGCGGCCGAGATCAGAAGCAGCTCGATATGCCTTTCCCTGGCATAGGAAATCAGACTTTCCACGTTGGTAAAGGCCTGAACCTCAAAAGACATCCCCTGCCTCTCGTCGATGGCCTCCATAAGATTGTAGGCATAGGAAGCCTCAAGATCACAGACTGCAAAAATACTTTTCTTCATAAACTCCTCCTTTTTAAAGCCAGCCCGCCGCAAAGAACCAGACGCTCAGAGCGATTGGTACAGAGAGCGGAAATTCCCCGTCTTTTTCTCCTTTTCGGCGGTAGGGCTGCCATTCTTTTCCCTGGATATAAGAAGACACATAACCGGCCAGATACTGAAATCTCCGGATCAGATTTTTTCGATAAATCATAAGAAATAAAGACAGAATGCCCCCGAAAATCAGGGCACAGACCAGACAACGAAAAAGATCACTGATTCCCAGGAAGCCGCCGAGAGCCGCCAGAAGCTTGATATCCCCCGCGCCGATCATACGGAAATAATAAAGAATCGAAAAAAGCAGCACCGGAAAGACTGCGCTTCCGAAAAACAGGATCAGTCCAGAGCCTCCCAGACGAATCAGCTGAAAAACCGCCCCTCCCAGAAAGCCAAAAAGGATCAGAACATTGGATATGATTCCTTTTCTCAGATCCTGAAAAACTGCCGCCGTCACCAGAAGACAGACTGAAATTTTTTGGATTGTTTCCAGAAAATCACCTCTTTATTGATTTTTAAATCTGTGGATTTGTTTGCCGAACTGGCAAGATTTGTTTTTGAGATGGCTTCATTATACACGCAATGCCCACGTTTGTCCATACGCAGAAATGCACAGAAAAAGCGGGTTGGAAAACGTCAGGATTCTCCACCCCGCTCTTCTTTTTCTCTCTTTTGCACAAAAATTTACAGTCCATAACCAACGACTCCATAGAGCAGTAAAACTCCTGGAATCCCAAAGAATCCAGTGGCAGCCGCCGTCACCGGGTTAATGCCCACCCACAGCGGGATATTCGCCAGCGTACAGACAAAATTCACCGCAACGATCAGCACCAGACCCACCGCCATCCGGAAAAAGAAGTTCCAGACCAGTCGTCTTATCGAAAATCTCATAAAAAATCCCCCCTGCACATTTCTATGCAAGAGGGAAAAATATTTAGAACTTAAATACTGCAACACCATAAGCCGGCAGATCGTAAGCGAAGGAATACGGTCTTCCGTCGCACTCCGACTGTACCGCCCGGTATACTTCCGGCTGCTCTTTTCCGCTTCCGCCGAACTCCGCGGCGTCGCTGTTGAGAACCAGACGATACTGTTTTTTCTTCGGCACGCCTACCCGGTAATCCGGACGAGCCATGGGCGTAAAGTTGATGACAAAGAGCAGATTGTTCTTGCCATCCTGAGAATGACGCACAAAGCTGAAAATACTTCTGGTATTATCATTGGCATTGATCCACTCGAAACCCTCGTACCTCTGGTCGGAATCGTAGAGGGCTTTATTTTTCTGGTAAAGATGAAGCAGGGCCCGCACATAATTCTGAAGCTCACTGTGCTTCTCCTCAGCCAGCAGATACCAGTCAAGCTCTCTTTCCTCGCTCCACTCCCGAAGCTGTCCGAAATCCTGACCCATGAAGAGCAGTTTCTTACCGGGATGGCCCAGCATGAAGGAATAACCGGCTTTCAGATTGGAGAACTTATCGTCATAAAGTCCCGGCATCTTGTTGATCATAGAGCATTTCAGATGCACGACCTCATCATGAGAAAGCACCAGGATGTATTTTTCAGAATAAGCATAAGTCAGGGAGAAGGTCATCAGGTTATGGTTGAACTGGCGGAAATAGGGATCCAGCTTCATATATTCAAGGAAGTCATGCATCCAGCCCATGTTCCATTTCATGGAGAAGCCCAGACCGTCATCCTCCGGTTTTCCAGTCACCTTCGGCCAGGCAGTCGACTCCTCGGCAATCATCACCGTGCCGTGGTTTCTTCCCCGCACAACGCTGTTCAAATGCTTGAAGAACTCGATGGCCTCAAGATTCTTGTTGCCGCCGTAGATATTCGGGCACCACTGACCGTCTTTTCTGCCGTAATCCAGATAGAGAATGGAGGCCACCGCGTCCACACGGAGACCGTCCACATGGAACTCCTCGATCCAGTAGAGGGCATTGGCAATCAGGAAGTTTTTCACTTCATTTTTGCCGAAATCAAAGACCTTGGTACCCCAGTCCGGATGCTCGCCTTTTCTGGGATCTGCATACTCATAACAGCAGGTTCCGTCAAACTCCGCCAGTCCGTGGGCATCTTTCGGGAAATGCGCCGGAACCCAGTCAAGAATGACGCCGATCTTGTTTTTGTGGAGATAGTTCACCAGATATTTGAAATCAGTGGGTGAACCATAACGGGCGGTCGGTGCGTAATAACCGGTCACCTGATAGCCCCAGGAACCGTCAAAAGGATGCTCTGCGATTCCCATCAGTTCCACATGGGTATAGCCCATATCTTTTACATATTCTACGAGAGAATGGGCAAACTCCTGATAGCTGTAGAAACCGTCCTCGGTGTCCGGATTGTGAGGGTGCTTTTTCCAGGAACCCGGATGCACCTCATAAATGCTCATAGGCTCTTCGTCCGGATTTTTCTCGGTCCGCTTCGTCATCCAGGTATTGTCTGTCCAGCGGAATTTGCTGATATCCGCCACCTTGGAGGCATTTCCGGGACGAAGCTCGGAGGCGCTGGCAAAAGGATCTGCCTTATAAAGCTCCTGGCCTTTTTCCGTCAGAATATAATATTTGTAGAGACAGCCTTCCTGAACTCCGGGCACAAAAGCTTCCCAGATTCCCAGAGGCTCCAGCCGCTTCATGGGAGTCACTCCCGTGTTCCAGCCGTTAAAATCTCCGACTACATGGACGTCTTTCGCATGGGGCGCCCAGACGGCAAAATAAACGCCCTCTTTGCCCTTTCTTTTGGTCAGATGTGCGCCCAGCTTTTTGTAAATGTCATAATGGGTTCCCTGACCGAAGAGATACTGATCCAGCTCGCCGATCTGAAGAACTTCCTGTTTTTTGGCAGTTGTCCGCTTGGCCGCAGGCTTTTTCTCTGCTGCTGTTTTTGCCGCTGCAGGGGCTTTTTTTGCCATCTTTTCTTCTTTTACCGCTGCTGTTTTTCGTGTTCTTTTCTTTGTTTCTTCCATAATCCCCTTCTCCTCATACTTAGAATGATATTTTTTCGGTCCATCTATGTAGTCAGGTTTTTTATATTTTCAGTCGCCAAAGACTGCCGGGCCTTTTTTCTGCCCCGCAGTCTTTATAATTTTAGATATTTACAGATACAATCAGGCTTCCGGCCGGTGAAAGTTCTGCGTTGATGCGGCCATTTTCCACATTGACCGGCTCTCCGGTAACGGCGTTTACCGCATTTCCTCCTGCCGGCACCGGAATGGAAACGTGCGCCGGATTTTCGTCGTTATTGACGGCTACGATCACGGCCTTGTCATCCTGGATTCTCGCAAAAGCGTACTGCCGGTTGGTCAGAAGTAATTCTCTGTATTTTCCTTCGGAGAGCGGTGAAAGCTCTTTTTTCAGTCTGCCAAGCATCCGGATATGCTCTGTCAGCTGGCAGTCCTTATACTTTTCCTCCATCTCGGCCAGGTTCAGAGCCGGACGGAGCGGATCATCGTTGCCGCCTTCTTTTCTTCCCTCAATGCCCCACTCGGAACCATAATAAATGGATGGAATACCCGGCAGCGTGTAAAGAAGTGTGTACTCCGGGAACATGTGGGCTTTGTTATTCAGCTTGCTGGCCAGACGGTCCACATCGTGGTTATCCGCGAAGGAATACAGTGTTCTTCCTTTGTAAATACCGCCGTTCTCGTCAAATTCCCGGCGGATCGTGTGAGCGATCTCAAAATAGTTGTGATCGTTGTGGCCGGAATAGAGACCTTTGTGCAGTTCGTAATTCGTCACGGAATGGAGCACATCATCGTTTGCCCAGCGGGCGTAATCGCCGTGAATCACTTCGCCCATGAGCCAGAAATCCTCTTTTTCCTGAGAAGTTCTCCAGCGCATCTCCTTCATGAAATCGAAGGTCAGGCAGTCCGCGCAGTCCAGGCGGATTCCGTCGATGTCAAACTCCTGGATCCAGAAATGGATCACATCAAAGAGATAATCCCTCACGGCCTGCTCGTAAAGATTGAGGTTCACCAACTCGAAGCAGTTTCTCCAGGCCTCGTAGCCGAACCCGTCGTTGTAGGGGCTGTTCCAGCCGAAGTTCACACCCTTGTACCAGTTCACATAGGGAGAATGTTCCCTGTTTTTCTGGATATCCTGGAAGGCGAAAAATTCGCGGCCGGTATGGTTGAACACACCGTCCACCACCACACGGATACCGGCTTCGTGGCATTTTTTAACAAAATCTTTGAAATCCTCGTTGTCACCCAGACGGCGGTCCACTTTCTTATAATCCTTCGTGTCATAGCCGTGGGTGGTGGATTCAAAGAGCGGGCCGATATAGACGGCCGTCACGCCCAGGTCCTTCATATGGTCGATCCAGGGAAGAAGCTTCTTCATCCGGTGCTCGATCTCTGTTCCCTCATTTTTCTTCGGTGCGCCCAGAAGGCCCAGCGGATAAATATGATAAAAAACTGCCTCGTTATACCAATGTCCCATTGTGTTTCTTACCTCCAGATTGTATTTTACTGATGTCCCATCAGCTGAAAATTCCGTGCATAAACTGTTTCGCCAGCGCTTCCTTCGTCGCCTGTGGCACCTGATAGCCTTCCGGCTCCCGGGCCGCCATCAGAAGAATGTAATGGTCCAGCATTCCGGTAAAACCCAGGGCGAACTGCTCCTGCCTGCCGTTCATATTTCCCAGCTGGCCGGAGGCTCCCATGAAAAGTCTCACCATGTTCTGATAGAGATCTTCCACAAAAGGCTTTACCGACTGGTAGGCTTCATTCTCTCTCGCCGAATAAAAAAGCGACATCATCAGCATGTAGGATTTCCGGTGGTTCATGCCGTAATCCACATAGGCGGAGGCGATCTTCGGCAGGGTCAGCCAGATCTGCTCCTTCTCATCCCGGCCGTCAAAAACCTCGCTGCGAAACTGTGCATATTCCCGGGAAAGGAGCGCCTCCAGAAGGCCTCGTTTGTTTCCAAAATAATAATAGAGGGTCGGCTTGGTCACGCCGGCCATCTCTGCGATCTCCTGCACGCCAACAGCGTCATATCCTCTGGCATGGAAAAGCTCCAGCGCGCAGTTCAGGATTTTTTCTCTGTTGTCCATAGTTCCCTCCTGCTGTCTCAATTATACCGCCCGGTATATAAAATGTCAACCAGGAAGACTCTGTATTTCACCGCAGATTTTTCCTTCTTTCGCCCGAAAACTCTCTTTTTCTCCACTATTCCTTTATATACCTCTTGGTATATAAAAGAATAAAAAACTGCCTGTCCGATTTTCGTCCGACAGGCAGTTTTTTAAGCTTGAAAACTCCGATTACATGCCAAAATATTCTTTGATCTCTTTCATTCTGGCCATCTGATCCACATGGAAAGACAGCGTTTGTTGCAATGGCCGCAGCTTACACACTCTCCTGCGTGAAGCTCCAGCTTCCGGTAATGGTCTTTTGCCAGCTCGTCTCCAGCCTTCGCAAGAATTTTCATTTACTTTCATCCTACATCTTAAAGTCGAGTTTAAGTCAAGTTATTCACCGTCCCACGGAGGTAATTTTCCCTATAGAAAAAGCGGACGGCTGCCTTTGACCGGCCTGCGCGTCCGCTTTGTTTCTTCTTATTATTTAAAATCTTTCTCGTACAGAATGACTCTATCGTCTTCGTCGTAGCGCTTGTGGGAAAGGATTCTTCCAAGCTTACGGATACCGGTGCGCTCAGAGCGCTGGATGGCATCATCTACAATATCTCTTACGTCAGCAATGCATACCGGATGCTCCGGTGTCTGCATCTCACTGATCCGGTTATAAAGGGCCACCGTAGCAGAATCATCGATACGATAATCCTCATCATATGCATAGATCTTACCAAAGGTCACCAGCTCGTCATTCGTCATGATCGGAATGGAGATTTCAGAGGTAAATTTCTCTGCAAAGGTCGGATTCTTGTCGAAAAGCTCTTTCAGATAACTCTTCTCATCCTCCAGAATTACCAGAAGACCGTCTGTGCGGAACTCCATGGCCTTGGAAAGCTGTGCGATGGATTCCTCTGCCAGATCTCCGGCTTCCTCAATGATGAGAGTACCTCCGGCAATCTTTGCCACCGTGGATGGGATATCTTTCTTATTAAAATCCTCTGCATAGATCTTTGCGACTCTGGCAGCGCTGCTTCCCCGTCCCTGGCACAGAGCCTTGGCAAAACGGATACCCAGCGTCGTTCTTCCACTTCCGGGATCACCTGTGATCACCAGATTGCCGCTTCTTGACGTTTTATCCTTCTGAACCTTAATCAAAGATTCATTCAGTGCGAAAGCGATTTGCTCCTGAAGTCCCTGAATTGTGGAGAAATAAGAGAACATCTGCTGCTGGCTTAAGGTCAGGCTCTGATGAGGCCGGTATGCTGCCTGCTGGTAAGGATTCTGCCGGGCCGATGCCTGCTCGGCATTTCTGCCTGCGCGCTCCATACGGATCACACCCTGGGCCTGATTTACATTGTTCTGGCGAGGCGGCTGCGGCTGGCCATTCATTGCGGCTGGCTGCGGCGCCATTCCCTGCATGGGCTGGCCAACGTTCGGCTGCTGTGGAGCCATTCCCTGCATGGGTTGACTGCCGTTCGGCTGCTGCGGTGCCATTCCCTGCATGGGCTGGCCTGCGTCCATCTGCTGCGGTGCCTGTCCCTGCACGGGTTGACCAGCATTCATCTGCTGCGGTGCCTGTCCCTGCATGGGCTGGCCTACATTCAGCTGCGGCTGTGTCTGTCTCTCGGTTGGCTGGCCTGCGCCATTGACCGGAGCCTGTGTCTGAGCCTTCATGACCGGCTGCTGCACCGGCATCTCCGCCTTCGGCCGGCTGACAGGCTTCTCTGTCCTCGGCTGCTGCTGAGCTGCCGCTTTAACCTTCTCTTCTTTATCACGATCCACGCCTGCCCGGGCCGCCAGCTGTTCATTCAGCCCGGCTGCCTGCTGGGCCTCTGCCCGCATCTTTGCGGCCTGAGCCTCCAGTGCGGCAAAGCCGGAAGCTGCTGTTCCGCTATTCTGCATCTGAGGTCTCAGATTCGGATTCTCTGCGACCGTTTTTACCGGTTCCACCGGCTGCTCCGGCATCACAGGCATTTCCGGAATTTCTTTCTCTGGCTCTTCCTGCTCTGCTGTGGAAGCCGCCTCATCGGCGCCGCTCATAGATACCAGAATATCATCGATAGATTCCTTCGGCTGTTCCACCGATACGTCTGCCGCTCTGTCTTTAAAGAAAGACATATCATTTTTCGGCTCCACAATCTCCGCTTCAGTCTCTGCCGGATGGATGCCGGAAATAATCTCCCGCATGCTCTCTGCCAGCTCTTTCTGCAGCTGCTGTGCATCAAAAGCTGTATCCGGAGCTGCTGTAGTGTTCTCCTGCTGAAGAGTTTCTTTCACTGCATCTGTGGGCATCACTCTCGTCGTTCCGCCGGTGGCGTATCTCCAGGACTGATCCTGTACCGGTTCCAAAACCTCCTGCTCTGCGGCTGCCGTATGCTGGCTTACCGCCTGGGCGAGCTCCTTCTGGGTCTCAGAAATGATATTTTCCGTGATCGCATCCGTCTCATTGGAAGGCATTTTATCTACAATGATCTTTTCCAGCTCCGGAACGGCTGCCTCCACCCGCTCCTTAATGGGCATCATTTCATCTCTGTGGTCGTAAATCGCCTGCTGCACCGGTGTTAGGTCAGTCAGGGAACGTTTCAGCTCCAGAGCTTTGATCACATACTTGCCCTGACGGAACCAGAGAACCAGGTCATCACAGCTCTCGATACATTTCTGTTTTTCCCCTGCCTGATAGTAAAGTTTGGCAAGCTCATATCCCCACTGCTCCGTATACTCTGCTTCCTTATATTCTTCCAGAATGGAAATCTGATCTTCCAGAGAAGAACCTCTTCCCTTATAGATCTCATATTTAAGAATATAACGGGAAGTATCGTTGGGTGCGGCGTTTACAAACTCGCTGTAATACTCCACAGCCTCATCAAATTCCTTCATCTTGATGGCGACTTCCGTCAGGCGGAACAGAATCGTTCTCGTCGTCTGAGATCTCCGGTATGCACGAAGAAGAATTTCCTTGCTGTCCTCTAATCTATCATTTGCTTCATATATTTCACTGACCATGCAGAGAGTCCGAGTATTGCGAACACGCTTCCATTCCACGGTATCCGCCACCTTGACCGCTTCCTCATAGTTTCCGCTGGTGACTAATTTTTTAATCTCATCCAATTTGAGACTATATTCGTATTTATCCAATGTTTTCACCTCTTGACAGTTACCTTTTGGGTTACATAGATAGATACAGTGTACCATACCTCAAACTCCTTGTCAAAAGAAACGGCCCTGTTTTTCCCATAAAACTGCGAAAAACAGCCGCTATCGCTTTGCTTCGATAACGGCTGTTTAATGTTCTTCTGTCATATTCAGTTTTCTTTCTCTATATTTTTATTAATCGGAGGAAATATTCTTATATTTTGTAGTTTCCTGCTTTCTTATATTTAAGAAGGAATCTGTTAAAGCCTTCATCCTTTTGATAAAACTCAAAGTTTTCGATCATATTTTCCTGATATTCTCTTCGATACGATAATTTATATAAGTTCTCTCGATATATAAATCTTTACTTTCATATACCTTCAATTGTTATATAAGTTAACGTATTTTTTATCCGCTTGGAATAAAAACCTTTGAATGTCTTTGTGGTATTACTTCAATATGGTGACAAATCTTTTCGCTTTATCTCGGCTCCGGTTTATTTACTCTCCGATTATCTGGACTATATTCGATCTTTCCGGACTATTTGTTATTGAGATAAAGGTCATTCATGCAGGAAACCTTTGCCATACCACATCCATATTGAATAGAATGATCGATCGGACTTCCCATTGGAACTGACCTCCCTTTATTTATTTCTACGAGTACCTCTAACAACTTGAGCTTCTCTTTCACTCCGGTTCCTTCAGCTTTCTCGTCACTGGAGAATGGTAAGTGTTTTTAGAAGTTCTTGTTTGTTGTTGACATTATAATAGCATGTCTTCTTTTATTTGTCAACACTATTTTTCATTTTTCTTTTAAAAATATGATTTTAGTTGTTCTATTCTTTTTAATTTTTACAATTTATAGAAATATTATGAAAATTCAGTTATTTTCACAGAGCTTCCGATAAGCGGACGGGCTCATTTTCCGGTGCACTTTGAACTGTTTAGTAAAATGAGACTGGTACTCATAGCCCAGCCACTCCGCGATGTCCCGGATGGAGAGATCCGTTTTTTCCAGAAATTCGCAGGCCTTTTCCATCCGAAGCTCCGCGATCACCTGCTGAGGCGACCGGCCTGTGTGCTTCTGGAAGATCCGATAAACCTGGGAGGGGTCCAGGCGCATGCTGTTGGCCAGCTGGGCCACGGAAATCTGGCTGCGGATATTTCGCCGGATGTAATTCATGGCCTCCTCAAAGCGCGAGAACTGGCTGCTCTCGGTACTGAGGAAGCGTTCCTTCTGTTTTTCCTCCGCCAGCCGCGCCATGAAAAGATAAAACTGCCCCGTGATGTAGAGCACATTTTTTCCAGTCTGGCTTTCTTTATAGATGTTCTGGATGCAGTCCTCCAGAAACGTGTCCTTATCATAATGAAAGATCAGGTGCTCCCTATCCAGACCGGCCTCCTTCAGAATCTCCTCTGCTTTCCGCCCGAAAAAAGCGACCCAGCAGAGATCCCAGGGTTCCTCTTTGTCCGCCGTGTGAACAATGGTCTGACCCGGCAGGATCAGAAAGCCGTCGCCCTCTTTAAGATTGTACTTCGCTGTCTCCGTCTGGTAGGTTCCGCGGCCCCGGGTAACCCAGTGGATCAGATAATAATCCCTGGTGTCTTTCCCGTGGCTGTAGTTCGCCATCGTCGAAGAAAAACCGGAATGAAAGACAACGATATCGTCGTCGCAGTCCGGTTTCTCCGGATAAATATACTGATCGTGTACAAGCATAGAATCCTCTCCTTTTCTTTATCATAAACCCGCCGCCGGTGTTATACAAGATTTATATAAATCAATACACGCCTTGTTTATATCTTTTTTCTTTTCTTTCCGCGATAATGGACGCAAGCATTCCGTGAAAATATATAAATCAGGAGGTATTCTCATGCCTATTTTAAATTTTGAAAACCGACTTTTCGCCCTGGAGACCGCTCACATCAGCTATATTTTCGGCCTCTCCGAAAAGGGCTTCCTCGCAAACATCTACTGGGGTAAAAAAATCCCCCATGTGGAAGATTTTCTCGAAAATCCCTGTCCTTTTTCTGTGGTCAACCTCAGTGAGCCGCAGATTCTGAAGGAAGAATTTTCTGCTTTCGGGACCATGCATTTCAAGGAAACGGCCCTGAAAGTGACCTTTTCTGATCAGGTTCGGGATTTTCGCTACAGGTTAAGCGAGTGCCAGGTCGAGGACGAGCGGCTGGAGCTGATTCTTCAGGACGAATTCTATCCCTTCCGCATTCATCTTTTCTATGAGGTCTTCCCGGAGGCGGACCTCATCCGGCGCTGGAGCTCCGCGGAAAATACCGGAAGTGAGCCCATTGTCATCGAGCGCTTCTGCTCCGCCCAGTTCGGCCTTCCCGGCACCGGTTACACCTCTCTCAACTACAATGGCCGCTGGGGCGCGGAATTTCTTGAGCAGTCCGATCCCGTGACCGTCGGAAAAAAGGTCTATGAAAGCCTTTACGGCCTCACGGCCCACACAGCCAATCCCGTTTTTCTTGTGCATAAAAACGCCACGGAAACCACCGGCGACGTTTATTATGGAGCCCTCTCCTACTCCGGCAATTTCAAAGTCACCGTGGAGGCCGTCAACGCCGGTTTCACCAACATTCTCATCGGCATGAACGACACGGATTTTTCCTGGAGGCTGAATGCAGGCGAGACTTTCACCACCCCGGCGGTCTATGCGGGCTACTCAGACGGCGGTTTTGAAAAAATGACCCATACCCTTCATTCTTTTGCCCTGGAGCAGCTGATACCCCGGGAGCTGGCAGATAAGCCCCTTCCGGTTCTCTATAATTCCTGGTATTCCACCACTTTTTCTGTTCGCTGCAGCGAGCAGATCGAGCTGGCACGCCGGGCCGCCGCCATGGGCGTGGAGCTTTTCGTCGTGGACGACGGCTGGTTCATCGGAAGAAATGACGACACTGCAGGCCTTGGTGACTGGTATGTGGACCCGGAAAAATTCCCCAACGGCATGAATGAGCTCATCGACGAGGTGCACCGGCTGGGCATGAAATTCGGCCTCTGGATTGAGCCCGAGATGGTCAATCCGAAAAGCCGTCTTTTTTCAAAACATCCGGAATGGGTGCTCTCCTATCCCAACCGGGAGATCCTCATGGGCCGAAATCAGTATGAACTCGATATGGCAAACCCGGAGGTGGTGGATTATCTCATTCAGGTACTGGATGAACTCCTCTCTGAGAACGCCATCGACTATATCAAATGGGACATGAACCGTTATCTCTCAGAGGCCGGTTCTCCCACCCGGGAGCCGCGTCAGTGGAAAGAACTTCATTTCCGCAGCACTGAAGGTGTCTACCGACTCGCTGAGGAATTGAAAAAACGCCATCCGAAGGTGGAACTGGAGGCCTGCGCTTCCGGCGGAGGCCGGGTGGATTACGGCGCGCTGGAGCGCTTCGACGAGTACTGGCCCAGCGACAACACCGATCCGCTCGACCGGCTTTTCATCCAGGAAGCTTACAGTTATTTTTATCCCGCCAAATACATGCGGGCCTGGCTCACCGATGATTTCGGCATGAACCAGCGGAAAATCCCCCTGCATTTCAGCATGCACAGCTCCATGTGCGGGGCCCTTGGCATCGGTATCGACCTGAACTGGGCTTCCGATGAAAAACTCCAGGAGATTGCCGGATACATCGCAGACTATAAGAAAATCCGGAATACCGTCCAGTTCGGCGATCTCTACCGGCTTTCTTCCCTGAAAAACGCGCCCCTGCAGGCGGTTCAGTACGTTCTCGACGGCCAGTCCGCCCTCTTCCTCTTCCTGGATCACGAGCGGTTCGGCAAAACCTGGCACTCTGTCAAGCTTCGCGGCTTAAAGGAAAACGCCCTTTATGAATATGAGCTGGAGGGCAAAATTTTACGAAAAACCGGCGCTTATCTCATGCAGTTCGGCCTCTCTCTTCATATGAAAGGAGACTATGACAGCCACCTTATCATTTTCACAGAAAAGGAGGCCTGAAAAGCTGGCCTCCGTTTTTCATAAAAAGAAAAATTTTGAGCTGGCTGCTCAGAATCAGGAAGCTTTTTACCACCTGCCTCATGTGGGGGACGATTTTTCCAGATATGATGCTTCCGGCCTGGATGATGCCTTTCCGAGTATCGATCCCTGCGAGCCGGAAACTCTGGCCGCCATTCTGCCGCCGGAGCAGGTTCCTCACAGCGCCTATCCAGACCACGGAGAAATCTGGAGCAGTTCCATGAAAAACAGGACTTTGCCGAACCGGGTGATTCTCTCATTTACGAGTCCCCACTTTCCTTATTTTTATCAGAAGACCATCTCCCTCTCGGGCGAAAAACTTCTGCTGGAATATGAGATCCGAAATACCGGCGAAACGCCTTTTCCCTGCCTCTGGGCCTTTCACGGGCTGGTTCGCTATGAGGAAGATATGGAATTTTTCTACAGCAGCGACGTCCAGTCCTTTGAAAATGTGCTGGACTCCCCGGAATTAGGGCCGACAGGAGAGCATTTTTTCCTGGGGGATTCCCGTTATGATTTCACCCGTGTTCCGCCGAAGAGTTCCCGGACCATGGTGAAATATTATGTGGATCAGAAGGTGAAAACCGGCTTCTGCGGCTACCGCTACCCTTCTCAGGGCCTTCGTTGTACCTTCCGCTATGATCCGGAAAAACTGCCCTATCTCGGCCTCTGGATCACTGCCGGCGGTTTCCGCGGAGACTACAATTGCGCTCTGGAGCTCGCCAATGGCTACTACGACAGCATCCCGAAAGCCGCCGAAAGCGGAAGCCTCTGTTTTCTGAAAAAAGAGGAGCCTTTTCATTTTTCCCTGGAGCTCGCTCTCACGGAAGAGTAAGTTTTCCCTTCCCATTCTCCGCTTTCCTGTGCTATACTAGTACAGTGAAAATTAAGTATCTGCTATATAAAAATCAGACAAGTCAATATGGCGGTTACTTAATATTCACTGTACTAGCTTCAGCATAAGCCGGGAAATCCGGCAACGGAAGGTGATGACATGCGTTTATTTGATGCCGTTTCTGCACTGAAACCACAGAAACATGAAAAAACCACAGTTTCCAGAATGACGACAATCTGGAGCCAGCAGATCGACCCGGGCAGTGTCCTGCCGGAATACCCCAGGCCGCAGTTTCGCCGGGAAAACTGGATCTGCCTTAATGGCCCCTGGGATTATACGTTTACAAAGAAGAGCAAACGGCCCGAGCGCCCGGACGGCCAGATCCTTGTGCCTTTTTCTCCGGAATGTCTCCGTTCCGGCGTGAGCCGCCAGCTTCGGCCGGGGGAATACCTCTGGTATTTCCGTTTCGTCTATCTGAACGCTGTCCCGGAAAACCAGAGGCTTCTGCTCCATTTCGGAGCTGTGGATCAGCGATGCAGTGTCTGGTGGAACGGCCACCTTCTCGGAAAAAATGAAAACGGCTATCTCTCCTTTTCCTTCGATGTGACGGATTATCTTCAAGAGGGAAACAACACGCTCTGGGTGCGGGTTCAGGATGACTCGGACAGCGGCAGCCAGAGTCGGGGCAAGCAGAGCTTCAAGCCTCACGGCATGTTTTACACTGCCCAGAGCGGAATCTGGCAGACAGTCTGGATGGAATGGGTGCCGGAAAACCGTATCGAGAGCTTAAAGATCACGCCCCTTTACGATGAGAGTTCGGTCCGGCTGGAGATCACGCTGACCCAGCCCCAGAACATGGAAATCCGCATGCTCTGGAACCGGGACTCCTACTGCCATTATGTGGAAAAAGAGGACTTTCCCACTGGTCAGAGCAAATTTGTCCGGGATATTCCTCTGCCGGATTTCCGCCCCTGGAGTCCGGAGGATCCCTTCCTTTATGAAGTGCAGATCATCACCGAAACCGACACGGTCCACAGCTATTTCGCCATGCGGAAATTTTCCCTGGGACTGGACGAGAAACAGCAGCCGAAGCTTTTTCTCAACAATCAGCCCTACTTTTTCAACGGGGTTCTGGACCAGGGCTACTGGCCTGAGAGCCTCTATACAGCTCCCAGCGATGAGGCCATGATCTTCGATATCCGCTCCATGAAGGACCTGGGTTTCAATATGATCCGGAAACATGTGAAGGTGGAGCCCCTGCGCTGGTACTATCACTGCGATCGCCTGGGAATGGTGGTCTGGCAGGACATGGTCAACGGCGGCGGAAAACCGTTCCTTCCTCTGGTCTGCTACCTGCCGAATCTTTTTCCGCCTGTGACTACCCGGATTCGTGATAACCTTTACTGGTTCTTTTCCCGGACTTCCAAGAAGACCCGCCGGAAATGGGAGCAGGAGGCCATGAATCTCATCGATCACCTCTACAACGTTCCCTGCATCGGTCTCTGGGTGCTTTTCAACGAGGGTTGGGGCCAGTTCGATTCCCTGCGCCTGACGGAAAAAATCCACCTCGCAGACCCCGGCCGCCTCGTGGATCATGCCAGCGGCTGGTTCGACCAGGGTGGCGGCGATGTGAAAAGCGTACATAACTATTTCCGGCCCCTGCGGGTGCGGACAGAGCAGCGCCCCTTCATCCTCTCGGAATACGGCGGCTACTCCTGCCCCGTGGACGGCCATCTCTACTCCACAAAATTCTTCGGCTATCACACTTACAAGGACACTGCGGAATTTACCGCCGCTTGGCAGGCCCTCCAGAAAAAGATCCAGGAACTCCAGGATAAAGGCCTCGCAGGAGCCGTGTATACACAATTGTCCGACGTGGAGGAAGAGACGAATGGTTTGTATACATATGACCGGAAGGTTTGTAAGGTGGAGAGGAAATTGTAAGGCCTTCCCGCGAACAAAAAATTTTCATTAAAAAAGACCCGATAAGGAATTTGCTCGCTTATCGGGTCTTCTTTGTTTTCTTTATTCTTCGGAAGCTATCTCCGTTTCACTTTCTGTCTCGGTTTCCGGGTTGATCACGTCTTCGTAGTAGCTGATGATCTTCTGGACATCCATTTTGCTGATCCGGGCCGGGAGATTCTGGTCGGAGAGGACGTCGTAGAGTCCGTCGTCTGCCAGATAGAACTCGGTGGTCAGTTTGGTGCCGTCAACTTTGGTGAATACCAGTTTGAAGTCCGGATCACCGCTGACTTCCGGTGCCTCGCTGGTACGTTTCTGGGCCTGCAGGCCGATGAGGTTATTGTAGAACAGGCGGAACGGGGTGGAATCCACTTCCTCGCCGTCTACCAGATAATGGTAAACGGTCCGCATCTGCTGCTCGCTCTCCGTCTCAGTTTCGGTTTCCGCCTCACTTTCGCTCTCCGTCTCGGTCTCTGCATCATCCAGAGCACCTGCGCTGATCTTGATGGTGTTAGCTTCGGTTTCTTCCTCTCTGGAGGCTTCTGTCTCTACCGGAGCCTCTTCACTTTCCACAGTGAGAGTCTTGGTCTCGCCCTGGTAGGTGACTTCCAGGCTTTTCATGTTGGTCATGGGCACATCGTTCAGATACATGCTTACATAATCCAGAACGTCCACATTCAGGAGTTTATCCAGGGTGGATTCGGACATCGTGTAAACGCCGTTGTTGTCTGCCAGTTTCACATAGTAGTCGCCGTCGTCGTTGGTGTTTCCGATGAGAAGAGTGGTGGTCACTTCGATGGTCTTCGGCTCCTCGGTCTCGGTTTCGGTTTCGGATTCTGTCTCGGTGGCTGCCTCAGTAGCTGTCTCAGATACGGCCTCCGTCGTTGCTTCCTCAGTAGCTGTCTCAGATACAGCCTCCGTCGTGGTCTCTTCAGAACCAGTCTCTGTCTCAGATGTGCTCTCGCTCTCAGATACCATTTCCGTCTCGGTAGCAGCCTCTGCCACTTCCGCGGTCTCAGTCTCAGTTTCCTCTTCGGTCTCTGCCTCTGTCTCCTCAGTCACAATCGTAACGGTCTCCGTCGGTTTACCCAGGCCATACTGGGCCAGATCGTCACCTTTGTAGTCGATGAATTTTTTGTAAGTCAGGCTGGATACCGCATTGGTAAGGTCACTGGCTGCTGTAGCTCCGGCGTTCTCTTCATTGCCGTCCTGATCTTTCACGGTCCAGCTGGTTCCGCTCTCATCGGAGCTGAACTCTACGGTGCTGTCCTCTTTTTCCACCTTAATGTCACGGATATTGGTGGACTCAAGGGTCGGGAAGGAATCTGCTTTTGCCACATCATAGGGCTGCATGTTAAAAGCGTTGACGCTGCTGCTCGGCATGGTGTAAACATCTGCGCCGTCGTCTACTTTTACATAGAAATCATTGTTACTGCTGTTCTGATTACCGATGTAAAGAGTAAATGTGGTTCCGTCTGTTTTCAGAACCGTCACTTCCTGCTGCGGCTTATCCAGACCATACTCAGAAAGATCCTCCGGGCTTTCCAGTACCCGGTCAACGGTAAGGGTAGTCAGACAATTCATTTTCGTATTGACCGCACTCTCATCCAGCGGGAAATCCGGGTCCTCCTCGTAAGTCCAGGTGTCGTCGTTTTTCACATAGGTCATGGTTACGTCGCCGTTTTTTACAGTAACCTTGGAGATCTCATCCTCCGTAACAGATACCGGCAGAGAACTTTCCTCGGTCTCCTCCGTCTCTGCTTCCTGATCTGATTTCTTCTGCTGAAGATCGATCACAAAATAAAGAACCAGAAGAACGATCAGGATCAGGACTGCAAAAAGCAGTCCCTTTCCTTTTTTCTTTTTTTTCGCTGTCATTATCTCTTTCTCCTCTTAAACCAGATGCCGCCTCCGATAACCAGGCAGAGAACCGGCAGAAGTCCGATTGTTACCATACCCCACATCCGGGCAGATGCTGCTGTCACAGTCAGATAAGAAATCTGTGTGCTCTTGCTCGGGATAGAAACGCTCTGTTCCTGATCGCACATCCAGCTTACGGAATTGGCCAGAAGTTTCACGTTGTTTCCGGAAACCATGGCATCTACCTGCTGGCTGAACAGGTTTGCGCTGGTCAGATAAACAAGCTTGGTCTCTCCGTTATCCACGGACTCGGTAACTGCAACGCCCACATCGAAAGGTCCCTCTGCGTCGCCGTCCTCTTTTTCCAGAGTGCCGTTTATATTGGTCTTTACATAAGCAGAATCAGAGGTGGTAAGAAGACTCTCGATGGTGACGGTATCTCTCCTGTCCTCAAGCTTCTCCACGGCCTGAGCCACCGGCATCAGAACGTAGGAGTTTGATTTTGCCAGCTCTCCCAAAGCGTCGGCGCTTCCGATATTCGGAACCAGATAGGTCGGGTTTCCGGAAATGTAATGCTGGCCGTCTGCCTCCAGGACAACGCCTGCCATGGTGCCGATGCCGTAGTTATTCAGAACCTTCTGAAGATTCGGCATCTCTTTGTCGCTGTAGCTGGTGATAATAATGGCTTTGCCGCCATTTTCCATGTAGGTGATCAGTTTGTCTGCTTCCTCTTCACTGAGGTCATTTTGCGGGGAGAAAAGCATGACGCTGTCTGCATCGTCGGGAACGCTCTCCTCGGTGAGGAGGTTCAGATCCTTCATCTCGATGTTTTCTTTCTCAATGGCAGATTTCATATCATCGGTCATTGTTGCCTCTTCGTGACCGGTGATTGTATACATAACTGGCAGTGAGTCTGTTGTTACATAGGAAATGGCGCTTGTAACCTGACCCTCGCCGTCGAAGCCTGTGGTCTCATACTGATAAGTCTGATAATTGATCGTGGACTCAAACATATCCGCATAGGGAATGACCTTGCTGCGGTTCTCGCCTACAACGATCAGGGAATTGCTTGCCAGATCGTCATCGGTATATTCAGATACAAAGTTCGGGTGAAGCACCGGGTCCATAGTCTCCACTTTTACATGGGAGGAAAGACCCTCGTAACGCTCCAGAAGTTTCTGAATCGTCTCGTTTTCGCTTCCGCTCTCAGCGATCTGATAGATCGTCACATCCTGATCCAGGTTGCTCACCAGCTCTTTTGTGGTGTCGCCGATGGTGGAAAGCTTTGTCTGGCTTAAATCTACATTTCTGTACTGGGCCGGAAGTTTTCCGACTACCAGGTTAAATACCACTGCGATGGCCAGTACAACCACGCTGATTCCCAAGCTGTAGGAACCTTTGCGGATGTTTTTGCTGCTCCATTTCGGCAGGATATTTTTTATATTGGGCTTTTTGATACTTGGCTTTTTCATGATCTGTCTCCTCCCTTTAGCTCCATCTTCTCTTCTGGATGGACTGCACCGTGAAAAACAGGAACAGGCCAATGACCGTGAGATAATAAACCACGTTGGAAACATCCAGAATTCCGTTTGTAAAATCATCAAAATGGCTGCTCAGGTCAAAAACACTTAAAATTTTCTGTATCGCACCTTCCAGAAGTGTGGATTTCAGGAAATAAATCGCTGCCAGAACTCCCTCACCAACGATGCCGATAATCACAGCCAGGAAGGTATTTTTTACAACAGAATAAATGACAACTGCCACACCAAGGATCAGTACCGCGATAATCATGAAAGAGGTAGCTGCGGTCTGGCTTAAAATGCTGGTCAGGCTGTTCATCATGTAGCAGATAAACAGAGCGCCGAAGGTGATAACTGCTGCAATGACCGGGCTCTCTGTCAGGGAGGACAGAAAAAGACCAATCGCGATGTTAGAGCAGCCCAGGAGGAAAAATCCCAGGATTGCCGTGTAGGACATCGGCATGGAAACCTCACCGTAAGCTCTCATGATCAGCGGATACAGGCAGATAATCAGTACCGGAATAGCAAAAATGGCAACCATTCCGAGGAATTTTCCAACCACGATGTCAGTCACAGACAGAGGAGAAGTCAGAAGCAGCTGGTCTGTTTTCTGACGCTGCTCTTCTGCCAGAGCTCTCATAGTCAGGATCGGCGTTACGATCAGGAAAATAAAGTTTACTGCGGAAAGCGTATAACCGAAAATGGGATAAGCCATATTCATATGATACGCGGTGAAATAAATGCCTGTCACCAGAAGCATAAATGCGATAAATACATAGCCGGACATGGAAGTCAGATATGCCCGGATCTCTTTTTTACAAATGGTACTCATTCTTGACCACCCTCCCTGTTATCTTCTTCCTGTGTTTCCGGTTCTTCGGAAGCATCGTCGTCCATCAGGCTCTGAATGGCCTCTGCGTCGCTGGAAGCTCCGGTATTATTCGCTGCCGCGTTATCCTGGGAAGTCAGCTCAAGGAAGATATCCTCCAGAGAAACATGGGTGTTCTCCATACGAAGGATTGGGCACTGGTTCTCCGCGCAGGCGTAGAAAATCTTTTCCCGGACGTCCTCGTTTCCTTCGGTTTTCACGTTGACCTGAACCAGGCCGTTTTCGTTGGAGGTGAAGTTCTTCTCGGCAATCTCCGGAATGGCATTCAGCATTCCCTCAACCTCAGTCCGGCTGCCCTTGATGGTGAGCTCCAGAGTATTTTCACCCTCCATCAGTTTTGCCAGGTTCTCCGGGGTATCGCTGGCTACCAGATGACCATGGGAAATGATCATGACGTAATCGCAGACAGCACTTACCTCAGAAAGAATATGGGAACTTAAAATAACCGTATGTTTTTTGCTCAGGCTCTTGATCAGGTCACGGATCTCTATGATCTGTTTCGGGTCCAGGCCCACCGTCGGCTCATCCAGAATGATAACCTCCGGATATCCCATCAATGCCTGGGCCAGACCGGTTCTCTGTTTATAACCTTTTGACAGGTTCTTGATCAGACGGTCTTTCATATGGGTCAGCTGAACGGTATCCATGATGTCGGCGATCATGTTCTCCCTGTCTTTTTTCGGTACCTTTTTCAGCTCAGCTGCCAGTCTCAGGTACTCGATGACTGTCATATCCATGTAAAGAGGCGGCTGCTCCGGCAGATAACCGATGTCTTTCTTTGCCTCCTCCGGCTCCTCCAGAATGTCATGGCCGTTGATCACTACCGTTCCTTCTGTGGATGCAATGTAGCCGGTGATCATATTCATGGTTGTAGATTTTCCTGCTCCGTTGGGGCCCAGGAAACCATAGATCTGACCTTCTTCCACCTGAAAGCTCAGATGGTCTACCGCTGTATGATCTCCATACCTTTTCGTCAGATTCTTAACTTCTATCACGGTTCTTCCTCCTTTTTTTGCCTGTCTAGTGCTCGTGCGCCGGACTCCAGCACAAATATATATTCTAAAATAAGAAAACTTTGTGTTCATTTGGGGGAAAGATTGTGATTTTTTTTTGATAACTTTTTGAAAATTGTGTGAACGCGGGACACAAAAAAGCCCCCGACCATGAACCTCTCTCATGCCGGGGGACAATTTCTCATTTTCTCTTATTTTCTGTTGTAATTGATCAGGCAGCCTTTGAGGATGATCTCGCGCTCGTCATCGGTAAGCTCATCCATTTTCAAGGTGATCTCTTTCAGGCCGTCGCCTGCAACGTAGCAGGTGAACTCGCCGGCTTTGTTCTCGATGGCTTCGCGGATGCCCGGAAGGAAGAGGTAATCGCCGTTCTTGAAAGGAAGCTCGCCCTCGTCGATGAGGAAGGGAAGCATACCCCAGTTGATCAGGTTGGAGCGGTAACGTTTGGTAGCGTACTCGTTGGCGATGTTTGCCCAGCCACCCAGAACCTTCTGGCAGGAAGCCGCCTGCTCTCTGGCGGAACCGTCGCCGGGTTTTACAGCGAAAATGGTGGAACCAACGCCCACGTTTGTCTTATCTACATCCGGATATTTCTCATGGATGGCCTTGAATACCGGTTTGAGCTCCGGAAGAGCTTCGCCCGGACAGTTTCCTGCCTCGATGGCCTTCTGTGCGGCCTGTACCTCTTTTGCCCGGCCAACATAAGCCGGATCTTTTCTGGAGAGGGTGAACTCTGCCAGGCCCAGCGGGTTGGAACGATAGGAAGAAGTCTCTCCGGAGGGAATCAGCTCATCGGTGGTCGTTACCGGATCGTGGATCTCAGATACCACTTTCAGGATCATATTTTCCGGAAGAGCGGACATTTTCGGCCAGTCCTTGATGTTCGGGCCAAAATGGATCTCCTCATTCGGGTCTGCTACGCCGTGGCTGTCAAAGACGCGGTTCGCATAGATATTGCTGTCGAAATGATAGGTCGGTCCGGTGTATTCCACATCCAGATCGGTGGCTGCTGTCAGATAACCTTTGTTTGCTGCTGTTGCCGCGATGGAACGGGCATCCATAAGAGCCACGGAAGCAATCTGACCATTCTGAAGCTTACTTCCCTCACGGTTCGGGAAGTTTCTGGTAGAGTGACGAATGCTGAAGGCATTGTTGGCCGGTGTGTCGCCTGCGCCGAAGCAGGGACCGCAGAAGGCCGTCTTCACGATAGCGCCGGTCTCCATAAGCTCTGCCAGTCTGCCGTTTCTGGCAAGCTCCATGTAAATCGGGGTGCTGGCCGGATAAACACTCAAAGTAAACTCGTCACAGCCGATGCTGCGACCTTTCAGGATATCTGCTGCCGCGCAGATATTTTCAAAACCGCCGCCTGCACAGCCTGCGATGATTCCCTGATCCACATAGAGTTTTCCGTCCCGGACTTTGTCTTTCAGTGTGAAGTCTACGGCTCCGCCCAAGGACACTTTCGCACGTTTTTCTACATCTGCAAGGATATCGTCCAGGTTCCGGTTCAGCTCATCGATGGTATAGGTGTTGCTGGGATGGAAGGGCATGGCGATCATCGGACGGATCTCACTTAAGTTCACCTCAACCACGCCATCATAGTAAGCGATCTTGCCCGGTTTCAGCTCTTTGTATGCAGAGGTTCTTCCATGGATCCGGTAAAATTCCTTGATCTCTTCATCTGTCTGCCAGATGGAGGACAGGCAGGTGGTCTCAGTGGTCATAACGTCCACGCCGATACGGAAATCAGCACTCAGCTTGGACACGCCCGGGCCCACAAACTCCATAACTTTATTTTTCACATAGCCTTTGGCAAAGACTGCGCCGATAATGGCCAGAGCCACATCCTGAGGACCGACACCCTTTGCCGGCTCGCCGGTCAGATAGATGGCAACCACGCCGGGCATATTGATGTCGTAGGTCTGACAGAGCAGCTGTTTTACCAGCTCCGGTCCACCCTCGCCCATGGCCATGGTTCCCAGCGCGCCGTAACGGGTATGGGAATCGGAGCCCAGAATCATCTTTCCGCTCTCTGCCAGCATCTCACGGGCAAACTGGTGGATAACTGCCTGATGAGGGGGCACATAAATTCCACCGTACTTTTTCGCACAGGTCAGACCAAACATGTGGTCATCCTCGTTGATGGTTCCGCCCACGGCACAAAGGCTGTTATGACAGTTGGTCAGCACATAGGGGATCGGGAATTTCTCCAGCCCTGACGCTCTGGCCGTCTGGATGATTCCTACATAAGTAATATCATGAGAAGTCAGTTTATCAAACTTGATCTTCAGTTTTTCCATATTTCCGGATGTATTGTGATTTTTCAGAATACGATAGGCAATGGTATTTTCCGCTGCCTCTTCCCGGCTCAACGTGTCTTTTCCAAGCATGTTGCGAAGAATCAGTTTTGCATCCCCGGAATCTTCCACCAGCTCCGTGCCGTTTACCAGATAGGCACCTGTGTCATATAATTTAATCATGCATCTATCCTCCATTTCTGAACGCTTTTCCTGGCGTTCACTGGGCTTTCAGGTTCTATATTTTTTCTGATAATTCACATTATAACGGTGCAGTGATGAGATTGCAAGGAAAAATACGGGAGGTGGGAAATGAGCACAAAGAAAAGAGGATATGATCTTGAGCTTTAATCATATCCTCTTTCAATGATGATTCTCCATTGGAAGATACCTCTTTTCTTTTATTTGTGATGCTTTTTACAATCTGCTTTTTAAAATAATTGAAAACTTAGTATTTCGGTGGTCCGTACCGTCCTTTCTTTGAAATTTGGGGTCCTGTCACTTATCTTCTTATCTGAATGTTGGAAAGATAAATGAATGACTACTGTTTCACTGGAATCTCCTCCTTACTGGAATCGCCTTTCGTTTGATTTCCTGTTTGTTTTGTTGTCTTAATTATAGCCTGCTGTCTCTATTTTGTCAAGCATTATTTTAAAAATATTTTTTCTTTCTATTTATTGTATTATTTTAATGAAATTTTCTAATTATTTATCCAGCTATAAAAAGACCGGATCTCCTCCACGCAAAGGAAATCCGGTCTGATTCTCTTATGCTCTTACTTTTGCCAACATCACTTTCACCGGCCCCTCGCCCGGAACGATCCGATACTCTTTCACATCTGCAGGAATAATAAAAGTTTCTGCATAATGCACTTCAAAAGGAGCAAAGCTTCCGTCCGTGCTTTCAATGTAGGCATTTTTTCCTTCCACAAGGTTTCCCACGTTCACGGAATCCCCACAGGAAACGATGCAGGGACTTTCCAGAGAATAACGGAAGGTATCGATGGGTTCGCGGACCTGAAGGCCGGTTTTCTCGACAAGGCAGCCCTTTTCTACAGATACGATCTCATCCTGATGGATCAGATTTTCCTCTATCCAGGGTGTAGTACGCTCCCACTGGATGTTTTTCAGACCATGCTCAATATGAACTGGCCGCGGTATGCCATCCAGGCCAACACGCCCCCAGTCCCACAGCTTAAAAGTAAAGATATAGGGAGTGGCACTGATCTCCAGCACCATGGTATTCTTGCCGGAGCAATGGATCGTCCCTGCCGGGATCAGCACATGATCATGCTTTTTCACCGGAATCTTATTCACATATTCTTCCGCCGGAAATGCAATCTCACCTTTTTCCGCTTTTCTCAGATCCTCCGCCATCTTTTCACGATCCACATTTTCCTTCAGCCCCAGATAAACATAAGTGTCCTCCTCTGCATCCAGAAAATAATAGCTTTCATCCTGGGTATAATGCATACCGAAGGTATCCTGGATATATTCTGTCAGAGGATGTACCTGCAAGGACAGGTTACCGCCGCCCATGGTATCCAGAAAATCAAAACGGATCGGGAATTCCGCTCCGTATCTGCCGTATACCCTCTCACCCAGAAGTTCCTTTGGGCAGTAGAGTGTCACATTCATGGCCGGAGTCTTCACCGTGATATCTCCAAACTGCATGTTGACACAGTTTTCCTCCGGTACTCCATCAAAGCTCCAGGCCAGATTTTCCTTCTCCTGACCAACGCCAAAATTCTCCTGCATCCAGTGCCCGCCCCAGACGCCGGGATCAAAATACGGCTCCAGACGGAACGGCGCCTTTGCAAACTGCCTGAGTCCATCCCGGAAAGCCTCGCCTGTCACCAGCTTCGGATGATCCTTTTCTTCCGTCTCCAGCACATAATCAAAGGTATCGTATCGCTCTTTTTTATAGCGGTCTGCCAGTCTCCATTCAATGAAAAATCCGATCTTATACTTTGTCAGAGTCGGCGCATCTGCATTGGATAAATTCCAGTTTCCCATACCTGCACGGTAACGGAGCTGAATTTCCCATCTCGTGATATCGCAGTAAACATACAGGTCTCCCCGAGCGATCAGACCGGCTCCCATACCCACAAGAACGGTCATACCGTCGGAAGCTTCCACCTCTTTTTTCATGGCTTCCAGTTTCTCACTGTCATAAAAATCTTTCAGTTTTTTGTGGCAGAGGATGCCGAAAACACGGTCATCTGTGATATAATCTTCAAACTCCTTCAGCCGTTCTTCTTCTGATTTCCGGCAGGTTTCCATATCCAGGATATGGTCTGCCCCCATGGAAACAGCCAGTTTCAGGATTTCAGCCTTTCTCACGCCCGGGTATAGATCAAAGACCACGAGAACACGGCCCTGTTTTTTTCTCTTTTCTGCTTCTTTTCGGAGTTTCTCCGCAGCCGGACCATAGTTTTCCCAGATCTCTGAATCATGTCCCCCGATCTTCTTGACCGGATGCGGATCATAATTGTGATATTTAGTTTTCATGTTCTTATCCCCTTTTCTGCTTTCTCATAGCTACACAAATGCCTCCTGGGAAATAAGCTGCAGGGGGATTGCAAGTTCATTTTTCTCAGAGATCCACCGTATATTTATACCGGTTTCCCGGATAATAGCAAATCGAATATTCAAAAACTTCATTTTCCGGAAGATAGGTTTTTCTTACCCGCTTAAATACCGGCATCGCCGGACCGATTTCAAGAAATGCCTGTACTTCTTCTGATGGAAGCGCCGCCTCCAGCGTATCTTTTCCTTTTTCAATGACAATCTGGTAGGTATCCTTCAGAAATTTATACAGAGATTTCATATAATATTTTTCATCCAACGGCAGTTCCACCACACATTTCAGATAAGTGATGGTATAGACCAGCGGACTTCCCTGAACATTCCTCACCCGAGTAAGCCGATAACAGAAATCTGTTTTCGGTATTTCCAGAGCCATAGCTACCCGGGTGGACGGAGTGATTTTTTCCATCTTGCAGTAAGAAGTATTCATCGTGATATTATGCTGCTTCATCTCATCAGTAAAGCTGATCACACTCTTCATATGCTCATCAATCTTCTCATAGGTAACTTCCGTCCCGATTCCCCTTCTGCTCATGATATAGCCAGCCTGGGACAGGGCTGTCATTGCCTGACGAATCGTCACTCTGGACACCTGATACTCTTCCATCAGCATATTTTCTGTAGGAAAACTGTCTCCCTTATTATATTTTCCATGCTCAATATCTGTTCTCAGGATTGTTTCCACCTGTGAATACAGCGGCGGAGCTCCTTTTTCTCTGTTCAGAATCATATCCATCCCTCCGGTTTTTCTTAAAAAAGCAGGCCTTGCATCGCTCTTAATGAAGTATTTTCTTCCATTATAAGTGTTATGCTGCGCTCTTTACAAGCCTTTTCAAGCTTTTCTCCAAAGTATGGAAAACTTTTTGTGATCTGACCGCCAAGGATCAATGCCTGCGGTTTAAAACTGTCCAGGAACGGCAAAATCCCTTCATACAGGATTTTACCAAATTCCCGGTATACCTTCAGGGCTCCTGGATTCTTTTCACTGCAAAGCTCTGAAAGTCTTTTTCCATCCATTTCTTCCCCCATGATCTCTCTGCTGAGTCTTTTCAGACCTCTTACTGAGAGATAATCATCCAGGATGGAATCCCGGAAAGCGGAATTATAAATCCAGCCGTTTTCCGGTACTGCCTCCGTTTTTTTCTTAAGAGCCTCACCATTTTCAAGAAAGGCGGAGCCGGCTCCTGTTCCGATGCAAAGACAGAGAACCTTTTCCTGCTGTTTCTTCATTCCGAAGCGGTAAACGCCTCTGGCAAAGGCTTCCACATCATGCCGGAAAAGGATTTTTACTCTCTCCAGTTTCCGGCTTCTTTTTCGCAATTCTTCCGGAATTCTCATTCCGTAGATCTGATCGTATTTGTTCAGCCCCCTCATCAGGCTGATGCCCTGTTCATAATCAAAAGGCCCAGGGAAAGCCATGCCGATTCCTTCCAGTTTTTCTTTTGGGAAGCCCCCGCCAAGATCAGAAATGATGTGGCAGAAATTTTCAAAGATCGTATCCGGATTTTCCCCGGCTTTCGCCTGAAAGTTTCTGATGCCACCCAGCAAAGCCCCGGAGACATCGAAAACGCCTCCCTTAATTTCTGTTCCGCCGACGTCCAGCATGATAAAGATCGACATGGTTTTTCACCTCTATTCTGTATATCCAGTCAAAATTCCTTCATTTTCTGCCTGGCAGCGGCGGAAGGTATCGTGAATCTCTTCTCCTTCTTCCACATCCAGGATATAACGGAACTCATAGAAACCGCCCAGATCAACTTTAAAGTTTGTTTCCCAGAAGTTGTTCATGGGCCAGGAGTAAACTTCTGACTGGTTCCGCTCTGTATCTTTTCCATTGCAAAGGTTGATTCTTTTTGCTTCCAATCCGCCCAGACTGATGAGAGGAGCATCCTTCGTGATGATGCTGACCGTTTTCTCTTTGGATGTCCATGCCACTCCGTTCTGAATGAGATAGAAATCCTGACAGGTTCCAGGCAGCTGATCGATACCAGGACGGATCACACAACCTGTCTTATCAATGTAAAACTCGCTGCCATCGCCTGCTGTGAACGGAAGACTTATGTAAAGATTTTCCGGCTCCCAGCGGCTGGTCTTATGGATTCTCACTGTTGCCTCAATCTTGGGCATATGTTTATAAACCTTGAGGAAGATATCATAAAGTCTTGTGCCTTTCAGCTCGTAGCTCAGTTCCAACGCACAATAAACAGCTCCGTTTTCCACAATCTTTCTGTTTTTCAACTGACTGAAAGAGCGAATCGTTCCTTTGCTCTTTCTGTTACGGCCCATGCGTCTTCTTACCTCACAGGCAGACACTCCGTCCATCGGTGTGATTTCATATACGCCAGAAAAAGCGGCTGTGCCTTTTTCTTTTATCAAATCAGATCCATCCTTTTTCCAGATGATCTTCTTGATGCCGTTCCCATCTGTCTCAATATGGAAATCATCCGTATCGATAACGTCCTCATCTAACCGGTTATTCGAATCTTGAAGGATATCTTCCACACCTTCAGCTCCAACATGTGCATAGTTCTGAATCGTAAAATACGGTTTCTCCTTTCTGGTGATCTCCGCAATAAATTTCTCATGAGGCTTCATGGAAACTTCAAGCTCCACCTGAAGAGCTCTTGCAATCTGCTTTAACTGGCTGGGAATAATTTCCCCGGTCTCCGTATTCCGAACTACTAAATCCATTCTGGAAGCATCAAAGGGTTTACCATCTATGTACTCCCAGAACTCAATGTAAATATAGGCATTGGTATGCAGCACCTCGTCATGCGGATTGATGATCACATAGCGCTGCGGTTTGTCCTGACGAATGCTGACTTCACCTTCCTGTGCCATAAGAATATCCAGATTTCTGGAAATATCCGTATTTGCATTGATGGCATATGCGTCTTTCTTAAGCTCCAGAGAACCTACCATACTGTCCCAGGGCTCAGAAACGCTGGAGGAATAGCCCCAGGTATGCTCTGCGTACATCATCAGTTCTTCTCTTGCCTTTTCTTTGAGTTCTGCGGAACCTCTTGTTCCCTCGGGATCCATTTTCTCACAGAGACTGTATTTTCTTTCGGCATCCAGATAGAGTTTTACCGGATGCGGGGTAGAACCGATACCATCTGCCCACCAGTCCGTGAAATCTCCTCTGTATACAGGAATATCTTTTGCCTGTTTTTCTACTTCCTGGAAAAACTGCTCCAGAGTCGCCATCTGGAAATGGATCTTTCCTTTATAATATTCATTCAGTTTATTGACACGGCGGGCGATCTCTTTGTTTGGCGGAGCATTGTCTGTGATGGCTCCGGATACCATGAAGGGAACCATGCTGTAAGGATATTTCTCATCCTCAAGATTATGCAGATACCGTTCAATTCTGGTATGAAGCGCTGCTTCCTCTGCCGCCTCTTCATCCTCCACATCATAGAAAAGTTTGCTGTTGATATGGTCATAAAGTTCGTCGCGAATCGTATAAGCACTGCCGCTATGAGGTGAAAAGAACATTTCATTTCCAAGATGATAATGATCCCCATTCCACATCAGGACACGGTTTCCGGAAGGACCTTCCCAGTAGTAAGGAAGCGTCTTATGATAGTTCGGGAACATTCCATGATGGGGATGCAGAGCGGTGTAGAAATAGCGAACTCCGTGATTATACAGAGCATCCGCGTAGCCCCAGGCAAGACCATTGATATCTGCGCTCATTCCCGCTACGATGGGATGACCTGTCTTCTTACCGTATGCCTGCATTTTATCCAGAGAATCGTTTAACACCGGAGCGCTTACCAGCTCTGTCATGTTCAGATAGTTTCCGCTCAGACCAATCTCTCCGCTTCTTACATAAGCCTCAAATTTCTTTTTCAGCTCCTCATCTGCCATCTGGTAGAAATTTTCGATCTGCCAGTGGTTCTCACACTGCCATACAAAGCCATCGCAGCCAGTCGTTTTTCCACTGTGGATATCATCCAGAATCTCAATCGCCTGACGGATAAAATCATAATGATAACGCATGATTTTCTCCTGGCGCTCTGTATAGCCGATATCCGTATGTGAATGGTGGATCAAATAAACATTCCACATTTTTTCCATGGTTTTCTCTCCTTCTCGTATGATTATTTTCCTGTGTAAGCAAAACCTGCTTCAAAGTTATCCTGTAAAACAAAGAACAAAACAATCGTCGGTATGGATGCCAGCAGACAAGCGGTAAACAGAGATGGAACATCTCCTATGCTCATCATGGAAATACTTGCCATAACCGGACGCACATTTGTAGATTTTGTAAATGTAAGACCAAACATCAGGTCATTCCAACACCAGGTAAACTGGGATAAAAATACAATAGAAATCGGTGCTTTTGCCATAGGCGTCAAAATATGTACCAGTACCTGCCAGTTTGTCGCTCCATCCATCTTTGCCGATTCGCAGATTTCAGAAGAAATTCCCATCAGGAAGTTTCTCAGCACAAACATGGCAAAGGGAATACTGATGGCACAGTAAAACAGGATCATTCCGAACTTGGTATTATAAAGGCCAGTCTTATAATAGCCTCTATAGATTGGGATCAAATAAACCTGAAACGGAAAGATTGTTCCACTGTAAATAAACAGAAACCAGAACATCTTATGCTTGATTCTCAGATGAGTCAAACCATATGCAGCCAGCAGAGAGAAAAATACTGCCAGGACAGCTCCGCCTACCGCATATAACAAACTGGATCCCATATAGACAAATAGTTTATTTGCCACTACATTCTTAAAATTGTCTATGACTGCAAAACTATGCGGAAGCTGCCAGAAATTTCCCATATTGTATTCCTGCTTTGTTTTAAAAATATTCAATACCACAAAAATGATGGGTGCAAGCCATACAAGTCCAAGGATTGACAGAACTACATTGCATATCATCTGCTGACGTTTACTTATTTTTAGCATCGTATACTCAATCCTCCTTAAATGTTCCTTTGATATTGAAATAGGAAATGATCAAAATAACTATGGTCAGAATAATCGCGATCGCAGCACCGCTTCCCAACCGGTTATAGATAAATGACTCCTGATACATGGTAAGTGCCAGGGTCTCAGATGTCCGATAAGGACCACCCTTTGTCATAACCCAGATGGAATCAAATACCTTAAAGCTATTTACCAGGGACATCAGCAGAACAACGATAATGGTCGGCCGCAGTAACGGTAAAATAACTTTGGTATATAAGGTAAGACCGCCGGCTCCATCAATCATGGATGCCTCCACCGGCGTATAGTCCATATTTCTCAAACCAGATATAAACAACAGCATATTTAAACCAATTCCCTGCCAAATTCCTGTCATGATCATAATAAACGTATTGACATTGGGAATGGACAGCCAGTCTCTCATCAAAGACGGAGAAATCCATTTTCCAGCCAGATAGGGTAAACCATAGGTAGAAAGCAGCGTCGTCATGATCATTCCTCCTACCGTTGCTGATAAAGCTGTCGGGAAATAGAAAATATTCTTATAAAATTTAAGGAAGGAACTCCTTGTGATCAAAATTGCAAATAATAAGGGTAAGACAACCTGTGTTACCAGGGAACATACAACCCAGATAATCGTATTTCGTACAGAAATCAAAAAATTGGCATCACAGAAAAGATTTTTATAGTTATTCAAGCCAACAAAAATTTTTTCTGAAAAACCATCCCATTCAAAAAAGCTCAAATAAAAGGTATATAAAATAGATGATACAAAAAAGATCCCAACAAACGCTGCTGCTGGCAAGATGTATAAATAATCTGTTAAATAATTCTTTTTTCTTTTTTTAGTCATATTCATTCTCAGCGTCCTCTTTGTTAAACACATGGTCCGTACTCTGGCCAGTTCAGCTGTTTCAATACAGCAGGCCATGAAAACCCGTGGCCTGCTGTTTTTTTATTTATTTTGCAAAAACTTCATCTGCCTTTGTCTGAATAGTGCTTAATACTTCATCCACGCCAGCATCGCCCAGCTCAAATTTCATCAGCTCGTCCAGAGCAACGTCTCTTACATCTGACGGAGTATTCTCATAGTAGCGGAGCATCATGGAGTAGTTGTCAGAATCTGTTGTGTAAGCAACCATCTGGTTTACACACTCATTATCAACTGTTACCTGACTGCTGCATAAGAAACCGGTGATATCTGTGAAGACAGTCTGATTTTCTTTGGTGAACCAGCTCTTCAAAGCTTCGATAGCTGCGTCTTTGTCCTTGCTGGTGCTTGATACACAAAGCGGAGCAATTTCATAGAATACAATCTTCTTTGCGCCATCTACAGAAGGAAGTACGAAGGTTCCCAGATCTTCTTTGGAATCCAGTCCATAATCATTTACAATGGTAGTTGCCTCATAGTTCGGCTCAAGCTCCATAGCTACGCTGCCGGTTGCAACACTCTTAGCCATATCAACGTTGGTCATCGGTGCGGAGAAATATCCTTTGTCCAGCATATCTTTCCACTGATTCATAACCTCTACGACTTTCTCATCGGTATAAGCGATGGAACCATCACAAATTCCTTCATAGAGAGCCGGATCATAAGCAGCCAGCATAGCCTGGAACCAGATAAAGCCTGCCCAGGAATCGCTCTTTAATGCGATAGGGGTAACACCGTTATCAAGAAGAGTCTGGCATACGGTCAGGAACTCATCAAAGGTCTGGGGTTCTTCAAGACCATACTGATTGAAGATGTCTTTGTTATAAATAATGGTGTTGTAAATGATACTGTAAGGAACACCATAAATCTTTCCATCAAAGGTCAAAGAATCGGCTACATCTGCGGATACGCCATTGGGAATTACATACTCATCCCAGAAATCAGTCATATCTTCTACAAGGCCTTCTTTTACCAGAGTCTCCAGCTGAGAGCCGCTCCACCAGGTAAATAATCCCGGAGCATCCTCGGTGCGGATGGACTGCTGCATTGCGGTCTGATAAGAAGCCGTGTCCGGATATGCAATAAGTTCTACATCGATTCCACTTAAGTCTTTGATACTCTCCTGCATCTGATCCAGTTTACTCTGATCAGTATTAGCCATTTTATCGTTCCAGAACTCTGTCTTCCCTGTAGTTTCTGCTGCTGCAATGTTCATTCCAGGGATTGTACTGCCTAACATAGCAGTGCAAAGTGCCAAGCTTACAAGTTTTTTCATACTTTTCATTACTAAATCCTCCTCCAGAGAAATAAAATTGTGATGCTTCTTTCTGATTTCGACCCCCGCATCACGAAGTTAATTGTTGTAACTTTATAATATACTAACGACAGGATTTTTCAAGAGGATTGGACAAAATAATTGATTTTCATGATTTTCAATAAAACATTTTGTGTGATTTGCCCTATATCTTCCCTATAATTCTTGGGGAGATATGTGCTGAAAATAATATAGAAAAAACCGGATCCCCTCCACTCAGAGAGAACCCGGCCTGGTTTTCTTATATCTTACCTTTGTCACATCATCTTATTTCTTCCCCAATTTTCCTCAGCAGAACCCCGCTGGTATCGCCGGTATGGCACCAGTAAAAGATGCCTCCGATTCCTTCCTCTTTTACATACTTGCACTTACAGCTCAGAGAGCGCTCATCGTCATAGCTGATAAAAGTGGAACCATTAAACAGGAAGGGCGCTTTCGCTTCGTCATCCCAGTAAGAGACATAACCATTTTTATCGATGTATTTTTCTGCAAGTTCGTCATAATTCGGACCATAGCCGCCGCCTTTTTCTGTATACTGCAGAAAACCGTGATAACGGTCTTTGACATTCTCCCATTTTCTGGAGTAGAAAGCAGCTCCCATCAGCAGCATCTCTTTCGGAAAACCAGCCTGATGGAACAGTCTCAGCGCCTGATCGCAGCTATTGCGGAAAATATCTCCGGTGGAAGAATAGAGTGCCGTATGATGACCGGACAACGCATGAAAACCGCATTTCAGGTCATAGGTCATCAGGCATACATAATCAAGTATTTTTGCAAGCTTGTCCACCTCAATGCTTTCAATATAATAGAGATCAGCGCCTGCAGCAATCGAAACGATTCCGCCGCCTGCTGCGTCCATTCCTTTTCTGGCAGCTTCACACAGCAGTGTAAAATTCTCACGGTCTGCCGGTGAACAATTCATTCCGTTGGAAGGCACGCAGGGGTATTCCCAGTCAAAATCCACGCCATCAAAGCCGCTCTCTGCCACCAGTTTGCGGCAGGCTTCCGTCAGATTCCCACGAAGCTCTTCCGATGCGCTCACTACAGTGAAGGCATCGGGCTCTTCCGGTATAATGGATAAAACGATCTTTATATCCGGATTCCATTCTCTGACCTGTTTCATCTGCTTCAAAAACGGATGATAGTCAAAAACCAGTTCTCCATTCATCGTCAGATGGCCGAAAGCTACGTTGATGTGTGTCAAAATCTTTGCTTCTTCTTCCTTTACAATTGAATCTTCAATTACATAACCTAAAACTTTCTGCATCATTCTAACTCCTCCATTCAAATCTGTCATTACTTTCATCATGATCTTTTCTTCTTTATGCTATCTCATTATATGGTATGCTTCTCCCTGAGTAATCACCTGCACGCTTACTTCCGGACCTTCTTCGCCTCCAAAGGTACAGCCAAAGCTGAAACTGTCTTTCCCTTTTACCAGCGGACAGCTTCCTGTATATTCCACTTTTTCCTGCCGGTTGAAATTCCGGTCCGTCACCCAGGCTTCTTCGCCGTCAAACAGCAGATACTGGCCTCCTTTTACGGTCGCATCAAATTTTATGAGGCCTTTCTTTGTGTAAAACTGTACCTTTTCGATAAAGCCATAGCCTTCCACTCTCATCTGGAATTTCAGAGGCTGTTCCTCAAAACAGTTTTCAAAGTACCAGTCGGCTCCCCCTGGCTGTCCCGGCTGCATCTCCAGAAGATCGCAGACAAAGGGCTGGCTGACCGCCATGGGATAAAGTTCAAAATGATGATCGTCCACCTTCTTCAGATGCCATTCTGTCTCTGGTTTCCGAAGTTCTTCTTTCAGCTCGTCAGGAAAACGGTTCTCAAACCGGAGCCGTTCCCAGTTTTTGATAGCTTCCAGAAGTATATCAATATTTCCAAGGGAATCCAATACATTTTCAGAAATGGACATGGAAAAACCGGCGTCAAAGCCTGCCGCTTCCGACAGGGCCCATTCGATATCCATCAATGTGCTTGCCTCAAACCGGCGGTTCGCCTTTCGGATCAGAAACCAGCCCAGCATTTTCGGGAACAGATTTTTTTCAAAAAACTTCTGATTTTTGATCCTGCCTTCCACCTGACCTGTCCGCATGCTTTTTCCCCAGGGTTCGCCCCAGTTCATGCGCGTATTCATATGCCAGAGGAAGTGATGCAGCCTCGACGCATCGTTCAGGACCAGATGATCAAACTGTTCATAACAGCGCATGGCAAAACGGTTTACGGCATATTCACCCTCTCCCGTCCATTCGCAGCCTTCCTGACCATCAAAAGAAATCTGATTCAGACCTGTTTTATTGAAGAGTTCTGCGATCCGGTCTGAAAACTCGTCCTGAAGATCGATATCCGGAAACAGCGTCTGATAAGGATAATCTGTCAGTTTATATACTTCTGCCCCCTTTGGATGCCCTGCCGCCGTCGTACCAAAAGCTCCTCTGGTGCAGCCTGTCAAAAGTATGCCTTTCTCCTGATCTGGTTTACATTCCTGATACTGAAGCAGTTCATCCCCAATCCGGAAGCTGTTCAGCGTGGCTGCATAGGCAAAGCCTTTTAATTCATCGATCCGGAGCTCTGTTTCTTCTGCACTGATCTCTTCCAGAAGTTTCACCGGCACCATGGCTTTCAATCGTTTGTCCGGAATCGGAGTCACATAAGAATCATTGGTCCTGGTGAAATTTGTCAGCGTGTGGAGCCCTGTTTTCACCCCCTGCGCTTCTGCTTTTTCCACACACTCCTTCAAAGACGTATCTCCCTGAGGAAACCGGTCCTTCCGGAGTTCAAAATGCCCCCAGGTATCAAAGGGTTCCGGATGATAGAGATAAGAAAAGCCTCCTTTTTTTGCATAAGCGAGCATTTTATCGATATTATCCACGCCAAACTCGCTGATCATGTAGGAGCAGACCGCTTTTCTGGAGGTCTTCAGCCATTCACCATCAAGCATCGGATGCGGAAGCCCCTCGCCCATTTCTATTTCTCCGATCACCGCAAGAGCCGCTTCCTTTTCACAGGCAAAAAGAGCAAAGCTGCAGCCTTTGATATCCGCATCGTCTCTTTCAAGCTTCGGAGCCGGAATACAGTTTTCCGCATAGCATACAGTCTTTATTCTGTCCCGGCGCCTGTTCTCACAATATAACTGCAGAACGCTTCCAAAAGGCATATCGTAAGCTGCTGCCATGGAAAAATCCAAGGCAGAAACGGTCAGTTCCGACGTCGGTGTTTCTTTTCTGTAAATCACCTGATCTTTCAATTCATAAGGAAAACCTGCAAGAGTCTTCACATTCAAAGCCTGGATTCCTATTGCTGCTATTCCCCCCTGAACGACACCGATAACATCTCCGACCACTTCATTCAGGCTTGTCACGATAGGTCCTATTTCCAGAAAATCAAAAGAATCCGGGCACTCCAGAACGGTAAAAACCGTATATGTTTCTTTTTCTGTCACCTGCATGACCAGAGGTTCTTCCGTTTTTTCCCAGTGATAAAGAATCCGCTCCTTTTCCCGGTCCACCAGACGAATCCCGACTTCCTTTCCATCCCGGAAAGCCCGTATCAACCAGGAAAACTGTCCTTTCGGAAAAATTGATCCGTCTCTGAAAGACAGCTCTTCAATCTGTCCGTTTCCTAAAAGTTTCAGTTCGCCTTCTCCAATTCTTATCTTCATCTTTTTCCACCTTTTATTCAGTCAGATTCCGGATTTTAGAAATTTCTTTCCTTTTAAAAAGACGGCGTGACAGAATCCACGCCGTCTTTTATTTTTTTTATTATTCGGCTTTCACTGCACCTTTATATTCAAGATACTGATCCAGACCTAATTTGTCAAGCTGTTCCAGATAGCCATCCCAGTCTGCATTGATATCAGACTGACCGGCAACCCATTTTGCCTGGCACTGGGTAATGTAATCCTTGATGGAAGCTGCCAGCTCTGCGATCTCTTCCGAATGCTCCAGATCCGGCCATTCATCCGGCACACATTTCTCAGTCAGATACGGCTCATACAGGGAATCTCTGTAGTCTGTTTCATTATAAACAGGCTCTACTTCCTCTTTGATCTTGAAGCCTTCCGGAATATATTTCGGCAGTGCCTGCGGCCACAGGTTCCCCCAGTCATTTCTTTCCTGTACTTCCTGAGACTCTTTTGTTACATCGATCTTGGTGTAGGAGCCATCCTCCTGTTTGAACAGTACCTCGTCCAGCACACCGTTCTGAGACATCACAGAGTTATCCAGTTCAAAGAAGTTGTCCCACCAGCGGCAGATCACTTCCGGATGCTCTGCATTATCCGTGATAAGCTTCCGTTTCTCTCTGCTCGTGGAAACAGCCTTTACTTTTCCGGAATGGCTGTAGTAGCGCAGGATATCTCCCATAAGAAAGCACTGTTCATTTTTCTCATGGCAGCCGCCTCATGCGCCTTGGAAGCATAGCTGTTTTTGCGAAAATCCAGGTTTGTGACCATCGTATCACAGGGGTTTGAAATGGTTGCAGAATGCCCCCAGGTATGTTCTGAATACAGAAGGGAGTTGTCTCCGTAGGCCTGAACCAGTTCTTCATTGTGAACACCGGTATTTTCCTCCAGACGGTCGCAGATCCGTGACAGGCGGAGAGCCTCTTTAAAATGTTTCACCGCATAAGGAGTACTTCCCACGCCGTTGCCCCACCAGTCGTTCATGGTTCCCTGGTAAACCGGTGCATCTTTCACTTTTTCACGGATCAGGTCATAAAGCTCCTGCAGCGTAACCATATGCAGGGTAACGTCCGTTCCATAACGGCTGTTGAACTGTTTCACCGTATCCGCGATCGCCGGATTGATCGGTGCATTGTCGGAAAAGACGCCGGAAACCATTTCTCTGGCTGCTCAGGATTTTGAATCTCCTCTGTCCAATGCCATTCTCTATGTGCAGAATCATCTCTCCGAACAGATCAGCGTCTCGGAGATGGCTCAGGCCGCCGGTTATCACGTCAGCCATTTCACTCAGCTTTTCCAGAAGCAGATGGGCATTTCCCCCGGGCAGTTCATTCAGAAGAAAAAATCCGATACGGCTGCCCAGCTTCTCACATCCACGGATCTGCCGGTCGCTGAGATCGCAGACTCTCTGGGGTTCAACAATCCCTTTTATTTTTCCAGCTTTTTTAAAAAGCAGACCGGAATGACACCATCAGCCTATCGAACGATCTACCTCCGCACTTATCTGCAGTAAAAAACCTCCTGTGTCAAAACATAACACAGAAGGTTTTTTTCATACATGCAGTATTCTTTTGTAAATATATAATTTTCTACGATTTTCTGCCTACGGCAGGGTTTTAAAGCCTGCTCTTCTCCAGGCGGCTTACACAGTCCTCAATATTCCTGATTCTCCATGTATTTCATATAATTCACTACCATCAGAGCAATCTTGAAAGTCAGGGCGTCATCAAATTTGCGGATATCGAGACCGGTGCTCTTCTGAAGCTTCTCCAGACGGTACACCAGAGTGTTTCGGTGCACATAGAGCTGTCTGGATGTCTCGGAAACGTTCAAATTATTCTCAAAGAACTTGTTGATCGTAGTCAGTGTCTCTTCATCCAGAGAGTCCGGAATGTTGTCGCCGAAAACCTCATGCATGAACATCTCACAGAGAGAAATGGGCAGCTGATAGATCAGACGGCCGATTCCAAGAGTATTATATGCAATGATCCGTTTCTCTGCGTAAAAAATCTTGCCTACATCCAGAGCCATTTTGGCTTCTTTATAAGATTTGGAGACCTGTTTGATCTCGCTTACAATGGTACCATAGGAGATCCGTACCGTGGCCATGGCCTCGGAGTTCAGCATATCCTTCATCATATTGGCAACCTGCTCCACATCCTCGTAATCCTCGTCCTCACGAAGTTCATGGATCAGAATGATGCTCCGCTCATCCACTGCTGTAATAAAATCCCTGGTGCGGGTGGCAAACAGTGTTTTCAAAAGCTCTCTGGCATTCAGATCTTTCTCTTGTTTGGTCTCGATCATGTAAACAACCCGGCGTGCTTCCACCTCAATGTGAAGCTTTTTCGCCCGGTTGTAAATATCCACCAGAAGAAGATTGTCCAGAAGCAGATTCTGAATAAAGTTATTTTTGTCAAAACGTTCTTTGTATGCAACGATCAGATTCTGAATCTCACTGACTGCTACTTTTCCGATCATATAGGCATCTTCGCTGGAACCTCTTGCCACAAGTATGTATTCCACAACCTGATCATCAAAAATCTTGAAAAAATGATAGCCCTGGATCACCTGGCTGTCTGCTGCTGAATCATTAAAGAGACGAACCATATCCGTAGAAATATCATCTCCGTTAAAGGTAGAAACCACGGTTCTTCCTTCCGGATCAAACACACACAGATCAATTCTGGTTATGGAGCGAAGTTCATCAATCGCATTCTGTAGTACCTGGCTGGAAATCATTGTCCCACTTCCTCTCTTTCATTCACGAAAAATAACTACTTACAGTATACTAAAACCCTCCGGGCGGTGCAAGTGAAAATTTTGTCAGCTTCTTCCCACTTTTTTTGCCCGCTTCACCCGATACATGTTTTCATCCGCACTTTTTAAGATCTCCTCCGATTAATTCCTTCCTCCCGGCTGTCATATTCCACCACACCATAGCTGAAGCTCATGGTAAAATCCTCTTTTGAAGCTTCCTTCAGACTTTTCTGTATTTTTTCCAATTTCCCACAGAAAGGTCTTTGGAATATTCCAGCATCTCCTCAACAGTCCGTTCCAATACCTGAAGTCCCCGTCCCAGTTTCTGCTATGGTTCGTCCAGCTTTGTGATATCCAGCGTCTGAATCTCCTTGTCATAAAGGATACTCCGCAAATACTCAAATAAAAGTTCACAGTTCTTATCTTCCATAAGCTGCACCTTTATTCCTTTATTTCTGCCCGGAAACCGGCATCCTGAAAGACCTGAATCTGTGTTTCCTTTCCAAACTGGCGGATCAGCTGTTCCCGGATGGAACACTCCAGCAGTCGGTATATTGTCACCGGAATGTCCTTTCCCAGGTTTCCTCTGGAACCGTCCGCATAATTCATAAAATCCGCCAGCTCCAGCTCCTTTTTATTTTCCAGAAAAACATTATCCCGCATCTCTTTCATACCGCCTCAACTCTATAACTCTTTCGTAAATTCAACTTTTAAAGTCAATTTTTGGCTAACGAAATAATATATCTACTATTATTAAAACACACTTTGTAATCTCTTGCAAGGAAAAGAATCATACTTACAGGTTTATGTTCATAAAAAAGAGCCGCAAGCGGCTCTTTTTTACCCGAATCCATGCGCAGGCTTCCTTCCGTCGGAGTTTTTTATCTGATAGAAAATCCGGAGAAATTTCCTGGAGGTCGTCTTTTTTATTCAAATTGTGCCCGGTATAGGGATGCATAAAATCCATTTTTTTCCATCAGGGTTTTATGAGTCCCCTGTTCAACAATCCTGCCTTCATTCACCACCAAAATCAAATTCGCATTGCGGATAGTGGAAAGTCTGTGGGCAATAACAAAGCAGGTCTTATCGCGCATCAGGGTGCGCATGGCTTCCTGGATCAGCATTTCTGTCTGAAGATCCACATTGGAGGTTGCCTCATCCAGAATCAGCAGATGAGCCGGCTGCAGCATGGCACGGGCAATGGTCATCAGCTGTTTCTGTCCCTTGGAGATGTTGACACCATCCTCTGTGATGACGGTATCATAGCCATGGGGCAGACGCATAATCATTCCGTGAATGTGCGCCGCCTTTGCCGCGGCAATCACTGCCTCTCTGGTGGCATCGGGATTACCATAGGCAATATTGTCATGTATGGTTCCATTGAAGAGCCAGGTATCCTGAAGCACCATGGAGAAAGAGCCTCTCAGGCTTTTTCGTGTCACCTGATAGATGGATTGGCCATCAATCAGGATCTCCCCACTTTGAGGATCATAAAACCGCATGAGAAGATTTACAATGGTCGTCTTTCCCGCACCGGTAGGTCCCACAATGGCGATCATATTTCCCGGTTCTGCCGTCAGATTGATGTTCTTTAGAATCATTTTCTCAGAATCATAGCCGAAATCCACATGTTTTAAGTCTACCTCTCCCTTTTCTACCTGAAGAGGAAATGCTCCCTGTACATCCGCCGTCTCCTCCTCTTCATTTAACAGCTCAAATACCCGCTCAGCTGCCGCAAGAGCAGACTGTAACTCACTGAAAATATTGGCCGCCTCATTGATGGGGCCGGAAAATTTCCGGGAATAGAGTACAAAGGAGGAGATATTGCCAAGGGTAATTGCTCCATTTAAATACATCAATGCCCCAAAAATACTGATCAGCGTCAGGGAAAGATTGTTAATAAAGTTCACAGAGGGGCCGGTACTGCTGGCATAGTACTCTGCCTTGTAATAGCTATTCACTGCATCCTCGTTTTTCTCATCAAAACGTGTCAGCGCATCCTCCTCCCGATGGTAAGCGCGAATCGTCTTTTGTCCGGAAATATACTCTTCCGCAAAACCGTTCAGTGCTCCCAGGCACTTGGAACGATTGTGATACAGGGGGCGTACCCGGCTGGTCATAAAACGAGTAAACAGCACCGACAGCGGAACCGTAACTACAAAAACCAGCACCAGAAGAGGAGAGATCTTGATCATCATGACCAAAGCTCCCACTATAGTAACAATACTCGTCAAAATCTGCACCAGGTCATTGGAAAGAGAGGTATTCACCGTGTCAATATCATAACTGATTCGGCTTAAAAGCTCTCCTATCTGGTGGGTATCAAAGTACTTCACAGGCAAGCGCATCAGTTTGTAAAAAAGATCCCCACGCATCAACCGTACCGTACGCTGGCTGATCCGCAGCACGATCTGTGGTACCAGGTATGTCAATGCGGCAGATGCCACATAAAAAACAACCATCTGCAGGGCATAATAATAAACTGTCTGAAAATCTACCTGCCCTTTTCCCCCTGAAGCTGCATCGATGGCGCGCCCGCACAAGGCAGGTCCTATCAGTTGGAACACATTTCCCACAATGCTTAAGACAAGTGCAAGAATCAGCAGCGGTGCACTGTGAAGCATATATTGGCCTAACATAGACAGGGTTCGGGAAGTATTCCGGGGCTTTTGTAGACTTCCATTTCGAGGTTGTAACGCTCCTGCCATTATTTCTCACCTCCTGTCTGGATTTTCGCAATCTGTTGATACAGGGAACAGGTTTCCATCAATTCTTCATGGAAGCCCAGTCCTGCCACTCTGCCCTCATCCAGCACTAAAATCTGATCTGCATTTCGCACAGAACTTACCCTCTGTGCTACCAGAATCACTGTAATATCCGGGTACTCCCTTCGGATGGCATTTCTCAAGGCCGCATCCGTCTGATAATCCAACGCACTGGAGGAATCATCCAAAATCAGGATATTCGGCTTTCCAGCCAGAGCTCTTGCAATCAATAACCGCTGCTTTTGTCCGCCGGATAAATTTGCTGCCTTTGCATGAACTGGATGACGATATCCCTCCTCCGTATCCAGAATAAAGGGCTCTGCCTGGGCGCAGCGTGCAGCACGCAGAATGTCTTCCTCAGGAAGTCCCCGCCCAATATCAATGTTATCATAAATCGTCCCGATGAAAAAGGAATCGGATTGAAACGCCACTCCAAACAGGGAGTGAAGCTTCTCCTCCTCCATGGCGTTAATATTTTTTCCTTCTATATAAATAGCCCCAGAATCCACCGGATAAAACCTCTGCAAAAGCTGGATCAGTGTGGTTTTGCCGCTGCCGGTGGCTCCGATAACTCCCAATACCTGACCCCTCTTCAGATGAAAAGAAATATGTTCCAACGTATAGCCATTGGCAGGCTGTGCATAGGAAAAACATACATCATCAAATACCACGCCTTCTTTTATAGGAGATTCTATCGATGCTCCTGCCGGCCTTTCCTCCGGCAAATTCATCACCTCAGCAATACGGTTTGCCGAAGCTGTGGCCTGGGAAAGCATGACAAACATTTTGTTCACTGACATCATGGCATTCAGGATGATGGTAAAGTAAGTAAGAAAAGCAATGATGCTTCCCGGTTTTGTCACTCCCTGGTTAACCCAGTAAGCACCACAGACCACCACCGCAGTTAAGCCTAAATTTAATACCAGCTGCATCATAGGATCTATAGCTGCCATAACCGTATCTGCATGGATCTGACTGTTTGAGAGACGTTCACTGTCCTTTTGGAATCTGGCGCACTCATAATCCCCCTTAGACAACGCACGGATGACACGAATACCTGTGACACTATCCCGCACGGTCCGTATCATGCCATCCACATTTTGCTGTACACTCGCATACAACGTAATTCCTTTTCCGGAAATCAAAATGACTCCTGCGGCCAGGAAAGGAATGGTAGCAAGCAATACCAGGCTTAGCCGTATATCCAGAAACATGGTCACAAAGATTCCTCCCACAAGCAAAATCGGCGCCCGCACCCCCAAACGCTGGATGCGCCCTAGCGTCTGATTCACATGATAGGTGTCTGTGGTCAGTCGGGAGATCAGACTGGGAATGGTCACTTCGTCCAACTGCCTTGCAGAAAGATGTTCGATCTTTTCATATAAATCATGACGGATCCGCCGTGTGGCATCCCTGGATACCGCAGAAGCTCTCCGGTTGGCAATTACATTTCCCAGAAGGGCAATCACCGCGCAGGCAGCCATAGCGATTCCCCATAAAAAGATAGCTCCCCGGTCTCCTGTGGGAACCACTTCATCAATCATGTGTGCCAAAATCCACGGAATCGCCAGATCCATCACCGTTCCCGCCAATTTAATGAGAAACCCGATCAGCATCCGCAGATATAAGGGTTTTATATATTCTAAAATTTTCTTCAATTCAATCCTCCCGGGTGCATCTCTGTAAAGCTACTTTATCCTCTGTTTTTCATTTTTTATGATACCAAAATGCCAGTGTGCGGTATCCTTTGCTTTCCATATCATGATGCCGTACACCCATCCGATAAAGAAAAAGTGCCACCCGGAAAAATCCGGATGGCACTAAAAGTACTTTTATGAATATTAGTTGGTGATAACGAGCTCGGTCTCTTTGTCGAAGACATGAATCTTCTCAGCATCCAGAGCAAATTTAACGGTATCGCCGGTTCTTGCAGTTGTACGCGGATCTACACGGGCAGTTACGTTAGCACCCTCTACATCGAAGTACAGGAATACCTCTGCACCAAGCAGCTCGTATACACGGATGGTGGACTCGATAACAGTCTCAGGAGACTTCTTGAGCCAATCCTCAGAATCATGTACATCCTCAGGACGGATACCAAGAATAACGGTCTTTCCGTTGTAGCCGCCGTCGATGAGTTTCTTAGCTTTTGCCGGAGCAAGTTTGATGGAATGGTTGCCTACCTGAAGAGCAACGTCGTTGCCGCTTACTTTAACGGTAGCATCCAGGAAGTTCATCTGCGGAGAACCGATGAATCCAGCTACGAACAGGTTGCACGGATTGTTGTAAAGGTTCTGCGGGGAATCTACCTGCTGAACAACACCATCTTTCATAACTACGATTCTGGTACCAAGGGTCATAGCCTCTGTCTGGTCATGTGTAACGTAAATGATGGTTGCGCCCAGTCTCTGATGCAGTTTGGAGATCTCAATACGCATCTGTACACGAAGTTTTGCATCCAGGTTTGACAGCGGCTCGTCCATCAGGAATACCTTAGGATCACGAACGATTGCACGTCCCATAGCAACTCGCTGTCTCTGACCACCGGACAGAGCCTTCGGTTTACGATCAAGCAGTTTCTCCAGGTCAAGGATCTTAGCTGCCTCTTTTACCATTTTGTCGATCTGGTCCTTCGGAACTTTTCTCAGTTTCAGACCAAATGCCATGTTATCATATACAGTCATATGCGGATACAGAGCGTAGTTCTGGAATACCATTGCGATATCTCTGTCTTTCGGCTCTACATCGTTTACAACTCTGTCACCGATCTTAAGGGTACCACTGGTGATCTCCTCAAGACCTGCGATCATACGAAGAGTGGTGGATTTACCACATCCGGAAGGTCCTACAAAGATGATAAACTCTTTATCTTCAATTTCCAGGTTAAAGTCTTTTACTGCTTCAAAACCATTCGGGTAAGTTTTGTTGATGTGCTGCAGTGATAAGCTAGCCATTTCTTCATCCTCCTAATTCATAAAAGTAACTTGCAGTTCCTCTCTGTTAGTAACTACAACGTTTACTGACTGAAAATAGTATACTAAATTATGTCCGTTCCTTCCATACCCGAAACCACCAAAGTTTGTCCGGCGACCTTGTGAGTTCTGCCAGTCTCATTAAGGAATTTTTAAGTTTCTGGGCAATGTGCCGAAGATTTTTTGTTTTTATATACATTTTAACCAACAAGTATAAATTTTAATACTGCAACAAACAAAAGCGCTCATTTACACTGTCTTCCGTACGGAGACGCTTTAGATACGCCCCTTGTATTTTTCAGTTCCATCCTGTATACTAATACCGCAAATATTGAGAGGCGGTAACAGACACCGCAGCACCAGAAGGACTTGATTATGAATTACATCGTTTTTGACCTGGAATGGAACCAGTGCCCCGGAGGAAAAGAAAAAGAGAATAAGAAGCTTCCCTTTGAGATCATTCAGATCGGAGCCGTCAAACTGGACGACCAGTGGGAAGAATGCGGACAGTTTCAGGAAAAGATCCGGCCCAGGGTCTACCACAGCTTCCACCGCCATACCCAGGAAGTCCTGCATATGGATATGAAGGCTTTCCGCAAGGCCCGGCCTTTTTATGAGGTGATTCCTTCCTTTCTGGAATGGTGCGGCCCCATGGAGGACGCCGTTTTCTGTTCCTGGGGTCCTCAGGATCTTCTCGAGCTTCAGCGGAACATGCGCTTTTACCATATAAAAAATCCCTTCCCGTTTCCCCTCTATTACCTGGATATCCAGAAGATTTTCAGTCTCCAGAGGGAGGACGGCCGTTCCCGGAAAAATCTCCAGTCCGTCGTCGATGCCCTGGAGCTTCCCAAGGATCAGCCCTTCCATGAAGCGCTGGGAGACGCCTCCTATACCGCCGGAATCCTTCAGACTCTGGATAAAGAACAGGCCCTCAAATACTTTTCCGTGGACTACTACCGCACGCCCCAGAACCGAAAGGAAGAGTTTCAAATCCGCTATGAGACCTATCAGAAATTCGTCTCCAAACCTTTCCGCACCAAGACCGATGCCATGCGGGACCGGAAGGTGGCCGCCACCCGCTGCTATATCTGCGGGAAGCCCGCCCGGAAAAAGATCCGCTGGTTCACCGGAAATTCCAAAAATTATTACTGCCTGGCTCGCTGCGAGGAACACGGATGGCTCAAGGGAAAAAACCGCATGAAAAAAACGGAAAACGGAGATTTTTTCTGCGTAAAGACCTTAAAGCTCGTCTCCGATGCGGAGGCCGAGACCATCATACAGAAAAAAGAAGCCCTGAAACAAAAACAGAAACGCTGCAGAAAAGAGGAATGAGCCTCTGTCCGCAGCGTTTTTTTACATTCGTTTGAAATTTTCCGTCAATTCTTCCATTTCCGTCAGAAGACAATCCACCCTGCCAAAAAAGGCATCGTTTTTTCCCGAGTCTCCCAAGGACTCTCTGATCTCCTCCAGCGTGTTCTCCAAAAGCAGGATCCGCTTCTTCCCATTGTCGTCCTTTCCCAGAAGGAAACGGCTCCGCTGATCGTCCTTTACCGTCCGTTTCGGCTTCTCGCCGATATAGCGGTAGGTGATGGAGGGCGACGCATGATTGAAAAGATTCTGGAGATAAAAAATATCCCCCGTCGCTTTATAGTAATTCCAGGCGAAGGTCTTTCGCATCGTGCTACTTCCCACAGGCGGCAGCCCCAGCTCCTCTCCCACCCGCTTCATCACCCGGCAGGCGTGTTCCTTGGAAAGAGGCCCCTTCGATCCGTTCCTCCCCGGAAAAAGCCAGGCCTTCGGGTCTTTTCCCTCCGTATAAACGAGGATTTCCCGCTGAAGATTCTCAGGGATCTTGAAAATCCGGCGGATAGTTTTCTTTCCGATGTTCAGCTCCAGGACTTCCTTTTCCCAGACATCTTCGTTCCGAAGTCCCAGAATATCCGGCATCTTCAACCCGGTGCCAAGACCGATCTCAAACAAAACGTAATACTTTTCACCGGCCGCTTTCAGGCCATTCTCAAATTTCTGCAGAGTCTCTTTGTCCTTGATCGGTGACACCCAGCTCATAACTCATTTCCTCCTACTTCTGGTCTTCCTCCTGGGACACCGGTTCTTCTTCCACATGCATTTCTCTGGCCTCTTCCACGGCCTGCTGCCGTTCCAGACGGTCTTTTTCGATCTCTGCCCGAAGCTCTGCCTCGATCTCGCTCACGGGCTTGCTGTCAATACTCTTTTCAATACGGATTCGTTCTTCCCGCTCTTTTTTCCGCTGCTTTCGGATCTTCTGGGCTTTGGAATTTCTGGCCCAGGCGATTCCCAGGATCGGAATAAGGATAAGCAGGAGGATCAGTCCCACAACTGCCGCCATGATGTCATGCTCGTTGATCCAGTCGATGAGCCAGAGGATCTTATCTTTCAGCCAGGCAAGCTTCTCCGGAAGAGTCCTGAAAAATTCTCCGATGGCTTTTCCGGCAGTTTTTCCAAAGGCCGTTGTCTTTCTCACAGCCATCTGGACCATGCCTTTGACACCGGGCTCGGTCTCCTCGATGATCTCCGTGTAATTCACGGGAACCGTACTGGGGGTGGGCACATCGAAGGAAAAGGAATTGTAGGAAAGGGAGGTGTTTCCCACCTGCCAGCCATTATAGCTGTAAATCAATCCGCCGGAACCGTCGCCCTTTCGCTCCACAGCGGAAGCCTCCGCCGTCTTCGGAATTGTCACCGTCACTTCGCTCGGACCGCTCACCAGAGTTTCATCCATCGCCTCCGTACGAAGAGCTGAAAGCTCGCCTAAGTTGTCCATTCCGATGAGTTGGGACCGGGTCACGGTGCTCTCGTTGGCAGGTACGGTCACATTCTGGAAGTTTTCAAAGGCATAATCCAGCATGGCGTGGCTCTCACTGTAAGCCTTGTCTTTTCCATTTACATGAAGCTCCACACAGATCAGCGTGCGGCCATCCTTCTTTGCATAGCTTACAAGCGTATTCAGGGCATCGCTCGTAAAACCGGTCTTTCCTCCAAAACAGCCTTCGTAATAATACTCGGCATCCTTCTGGATCATCTGGTTGTGATTATACCAGTAGCGCTCCTCATCCACCTTGTTGGTCTTCGGACAGGTATAATTGGTTGTTCCGGCAATCTTCTGGAAGGTCGGATGCTTCAGGGCCGCCTGCGTGATCAGTGCCATATCTCTCGCACAGGTATAATGCTCTTCGTTCTGAAGTCCATGCGGATTCGTAAAATGCGTGTTGACACAGCCAAGCTCCGCTGCTTTCGCATTCATCAGATCCGCAAAGCCACTGATACTGCCGCCGACTGTTTCCGCAATACCGTTTGCAACATCGTTTGCAGATTCCAGCATCAGTCCGTAGAGCGCCCGGCGCATGCTTAAGACTTCACCTACCTGGATGCCTACATGGCTGCTGCCTTCCTCCAGATTATAAACTGCGTTTTCTGAAAATTGGATCTTACTGTCCAGCTTCCCGCTTTCGATCGCTACCAGTGCCGTCATGATCTTGGTAATACTGGCCGGGTACTCTTTCCTGTCCATATTTTTGCTGTACAGAAAAGCCCCTGTGTCCGCATCCATGACGACTGCGGCCTCCGCCTCGATCTGGGGCCCCCCGGGCCAGCCGGAGATCTCATTGGATTCCACAGTCCAGTAATAGGATTCCGGGATGTACTCGGTCTCTTCTCCACTGTCCTCTGCTGTATCCTCCCCCGTATCGTCATAAGTTTCCGTATATTCTGAATCTTCCGCTGCAAGGGACGGGCACACCGGCACAGCCGCGGAAAGAATCAGGGCTGCCGCCAGCGTGCGGATCAGCCATAGTTTTTTCTTCCTCATTCTTCTTTCTCCATGTTCTGCGGCTCCTGCCTGTCAAAAGACGTCCGGAAAACCGCATCGCCAGTTTCTGTTTCTCTCGCATCATTATATTATAGAGGTTCTTTTTTTTCAAGGACTGATTCTCTGCCGTCAGGCTCACATAAAAAAGACAGCCTCAACGATTCCAGAAGCTTTTCTCCATGAGAAAATTTTCTGAAAACCCTGAAACTGTCTTATGATCACCTGGCGTTACTTACGATTTTATAATAAATCCTTGCAGTGACGGTATAGACAAGGAAATAGACCAGAGCAAAAACGGCTACCGTAAGACCGATGCACAGGCTGAAAAGTTTTATATTGTAGGCTGAAAACAGTGCCATCATCTTCACCAGAACTTTGAAGGCCATTGCCATATGAAGGCCTGCTGCCCCAAGAGGCAGGAAAAACACCAGCAGCACCTGCGTCCGGATGGTTTTTTTCACCTCCGCCTGGCTAAGGCCAATGTCCTGCATAATGACAAAACGTTTCCGGTCATCGTAGCCTTCCGTTACCTGTTTATAATAAATGATGAGTACGGTTGCCAGAAGAAAAATCAGACCGAGGAAAAATCCGATAAAAAGAATCGTTCCATACTCCTGAAAGAGATATTCTTCTTCCTCCGTCCGGTTCTGGAACGTGGAAATATAGGCCCACTCCGACGCTTTCTCTGTTTCCCAGGAACTGCGGAGCTTCTCCAGAAACTCTTCTGCCGGTTCCTGCTTACCAGAAATATCAAAGTACCAGTTCCAGCCCAGGAAGTACATTGCACCCGGACCTTCTCCCTCCTCAAGACCATAATATGTTTCAAAATTCTTCCCGAGACTTTCCGTCAGCTTTTCCATTTCCTCTATTCCCGGAAGGAGCACCTGCACCCGTTTTTTTATTCCGCTGTACCGGCTGGCAACGGCAGTTTCCACAGGCTCCTCCAGCCGTTTTCCCTTTATGGAATAGTCCCCGAAAAGCAGTGTTTCTCCCGGTATCAGTCCCTCTTCCGACTCATAGAAGGCTGCCACGTCATCCGGAATCTCTATTTTCTTCCCGGTATTCGCTTCATAATCCTCCCGGAGCAGGTACTGGACATACACCAGGTTTTCGTAATCGTTCGTATCTGCCAGGTCGCCCATTTCTGCCTCATAACCATCTTTTCCCTTTCGGTATACCATATTGCATCTGGTATAAGACAGCATATTTTCCACTCTGGAGCCATTCTCCTCCATCTGTGCCTCCACAAGCTTCTTCACATCTGAGGTTGTATCCTGATATGTTTCCGGCTTCAGGTCTTCCGAATAATGCATCTGCAGAAAATATTCTCTCGGATATTCTTGCCGGACCCCTTCACCCACACCGCTGAAAATACAAAGGCTCGCCCCGATGGTGACCATGACCATTGTGGAAAGGATACAGATCCCGGCCAGTCCTGCCGCATTCTGCTTCATCCGGTAAAGCATGCCGGAAACAGAAATAAAACTGGATGGACGGTAATAAAAACACTCCCTCTTTTTCATCCATTTCAGCAATGCAATGCTTCCTGCCATAAAAAGTCCATAGGTACCAATGATGACCAGAAGAGCCGCTGCAAAAAACCACAGCATGGCTTCCATGGGACTTTCTACTTTCTGTGCGATCACATACCCGCCGGTCAGAGCAGCCACACCGATCAGGGCTGCCAGACCATGAACCTTCGGTTCCCTCTCTCCCTGACTCTCACTTTTGAGAAGCTCGACCGGTCTGGTCCGGATGACAGCGACGATATCATACAAAAGCACCAGACAAAACAAAATGCCAAACAGGGTCAGAGTCTCTGTTACGGCTCCGCGCGGGATCACCATCGTAAGATCTGCCTCCATCCGGATCATTTTATAAAAGATCAGAAAAAACAGCTGAGAAAACAAAGCTCCTCCGGAAATCCCAAAAACCAGGCTGAAAACAGCTACCAGAAGGATCTCAACGCTCATCAGTCTGACCAGATGACGTTTTTCCATTCCAAGAACATTGTAGAGGCCAAATTCCTTTTTTCTCTGTTTCATAACGAAACTGTTCACATAGAAAAGAATGACCAGAGAAAAAATACCCGTTATCGGTGTACTGATCTCCAAAAGAGAACTCATCATTCTTTTCCCTTTCATACCGGAAATATCCACCATATCACAGAGAGAACCCTGAATGTAAAAAAGTGCCGTCATGACAGAGGCCGCCAGAAGATACGGAAGATAGATATTCCTGTTTTTCCGGATATTTCCCCAGGCCATTTTCAGATAGAAGCCCTTATTCATGACTGTTTCCTCCTGTTGTGAGCAGTGTCAGTGTATCTGAGATCTTCTGATACATCGCCTCTCTTTGAAGTTCACCACGATAGATCTGATGAAACACGGTGCCGTCTTTGATAAAAAGTACCCGGCCTGCATGACTGGCCGCCTTGATGCTGTGCGTCACCATAAGAATCGTCTGCCCCTTCCGGTTGATCTCTTCAAAAACAGCCAGAAGACTGTCTGTAGAACGAGAATCCAGCGCCCCTGTCGGTTCATCTGCGAGGATCAGATCCGGCTTCGTGATAAGAGCTCTGGCCACCGCTGCCCTCTGTTTCTGGCCACCGGAAACCTCATAGGGATATTTTTCCAGGATCCCGGAGATCCCAAGCATCTCTGCCAGAGGCGTCAGTCTCTTTTTCATCTCCGCCACCGGCGTTTTTGCAAGCACCAGCGGAAGAAAAATATTGTCTTTTATGGAAAAGGTATCCAGAAGGTTAAAATCCTGGAAAACAAAGCCAAGCTTTTCCCGCCTCCAGGCAGCAAGCCTGGATTCCGGGATTGCCGAAAGCCTGGTCCCGTTCAAAAGAACCTCTCCGCTGCTTGGTCTGTCCAGCGATGCCAGAATGTTAAGGAGTGTGGTTTTTCCGGAACCGGATTCTCCCATGATCGCCACATACTCTCCCTTTTCCACGGAAAAATTCACATCGGTAAGCGCCTGTACCCTGGCGCCTCCCAGACGGGTCGTATATATTTTTTTCAGATGATGTACTTCCAGAACTGCCATTGAAATGCCTCCTAATATGATGATCTTGTTTTTTGCCCGCAGCTGCTGCCTGCGGATTGCTCACTGCAAATATAGTATAAAAAAAGAAGAAATGCTCTGCCATGGTTTTTGCTTACATTTCTTCTTCCATTTCTTACATCTGCGTAAGAAAAGCCTTTGCCAATGTCCGGCATCCGGCCTCTTTTCACTCTGCCTCCAGTTCTGTCCTCCGAAGATCCAGAAACACCTCCGTTCCCTCTCCCAGAACGGAGCGGATCTCCATTTTGTTTCCCAGCATCTCCATCACCTGCTTCACCAGTGCCAGACCAACCCCAGTGGAACGCTTGTCCAGGCGGCCGTTGTAGCCCGTATAGCCCCATTCAAAAATCCTCGGAAGATCCTCCGGGCGGATTCCGATCCCCGTATCGCGGAGCACGAGCAGCCCATTCTCTTTCCCAATCCGGACACTGCCGCCCACCTTTGTATATTTGGAAGCATTGGTCAGAAGCTGTTCCAGCACAAAGACCAGCCATTTTTCATCAGTCAGCACCTCACCCGACAGATCACCTGCTGAAAACGAGATATGCTTGTGTATCAGAAGCGGGCTGACCTTTTTCACTGCCTGCATCACTACCGGCCGGAGTTCATACCTCTGGATCACCAGATCATTGCCGTCTCCTTCCATCCGCTGATAAGAAAGTGCCACCTCCACATACTGACTGGTTTTCAGAAGCTCCCTCTTCAGTGCCCGGACATCTGCCGGTTCCTCCTGAAGCAAAAGTTCCATCGCTGCAATGGGCGTTTTGATCTGATGGCTCCAGCGCGTATAGTATTCCCTGGACCGTACAAGCTTCTCCCTGCTTTCTTTCTGCTCTCTCTGACAACGTTTTTCCTGATCCTGGATGATTTCCTGATAGATTTTCTCCAATGGTGTCTCCGCTTTCGGAAGATCTGCGGTTTCAAGAGACTGTTCTGCCTGCCTTTTCAGGATCAGCAGCTGCCGTCTTTTCCTTTTCCATCTGAAAAATCCTGCCATCAGAAATCCCAGTGTCACAACTGCTGTCACCAGGCAGGTATAACCAGCCGGTCCCCAGGGCAGCCCGTAAAGACCATAGATCAGGCAGAGAGACCCTTCAAAAAACAGCAGAAAAAAGAGAAGCTGGCATTTCTCTCTTAAAAAATCACACAGTTCTTTCATAAATATAAAAAATCCTTTCTAAGACAGACCGTACCTTTACGGTTCCATGATCAGATACCCCACACCTTTTCTGGTAGAGATCAGTTCTTCCACTCCGATCTGTTTCAATCTCTGCCGAAGCCTGGCAACATTTACCGTCAGAGTGTTTTCATCAATAAATTCCTCCGTATCCCAGAGTGCCTGGATCAGGTCTTCTCTCGGCACCACATTTCCTTTTTTCTTCATGAGAATTTCCAGGATTTTATATTCGTTTCTGGAAAGCTCCAGTTTTTCTTCCCCAAAGGAAACCACTCCATCCCCAAGGTTCAGGGTGACTCCCCGACAGCTCAACGTATTCAGATCTCTTCCGAAATCGTACGTTCTCCTGATAATAGCCTGGATCTTTGCCAGCACCACTTCAAACTTAAAGGGTTTGGCAATAAAATCATCTGCTCCCATATTGATGGCCATGATAAGATTCATATCGTCCGATGCCGAAGAAAGAAAAAGCACCGGTACCCGGCTGATCTTCCGGATCTCCGTACACCAGTAATAACCATTGAAAAAAGGGAGCGACAAATCCATCAGCACCAGCTGGGGCTGAAATTCCCGAAATTCTTCCATCACCCGGTCAAAATCCTGCACAGCCCGGACAAGATATCCCCATTTTTCCAGCTGACGGGACAAGATATCCACAATGGTGGCATCGTCTTCCACAAGCATGATCCGATACATATCATTTACCTCCTCTTGATCTGACACCATTCTATCATCTTTTTTCAAATTTGGTATTTTTTTCTAAAAAGGACGAAAGCGTTCATACTGGTATGGTCATTTTTTTTAGAATTGGCTATTTAAATCCATCCACTTACAGTATAAGATAGCGATAACATTCCAGTAGATGGAAAACAAAGAAAAGAGGAGAAGCTTATGAACAGTAAATCACACGATCAAATCCAGAAATTAGCCCTGACGGCACTTTTCGCCGCTCTGTGCTATGTTATCTTTACCTTCCTGCAGATCAAGATCCCCATGCCCGGCGGAGATGCCACTTCCCTGCATCTTGGAAATGCCTTCTGCGTTCTGGCCGCACTGCTTCTCGGAGGCGGTTATGGCGGACTGGCCGGAGCTGTCGGCATGACGATCGCCGACCTGATGGATCCGGTTTATATCACCGGAGCTCCCAAGACGTTTGTCCTGAAGTTCTGCATCGGTCTGATCACCGGTCTGGTTGCCCACAAGATTGCTCACATTAGTGAGAGCACGGACAAAAAATACATCTTCAAATGGAGCCTGATCTCCTCCATCGCAGGTCTTGGCTTCAATGTCATCTTCGATCCGCTGGTTGGTTACTTCTACAAACAGTACATCTTAGGCCAGCCCCAGGAGATGGCTTCCGTTCTTGCCAAATGGAGCACCGCTACTACTTTTGTAAATGCCGTTGCTTCCATCATCCTGGTCGTTATCCTTTATAATGCCCTTCTTCCGGCCCTTAAAAAATCCGGACTGAAAATTTCCAGTCCGGCGTGGTGATGTGAAGCGGATTTCACGAAATCCGGTGAAAGATTGAGAATCCGATTAACAACCCTATAAAAACTTCCCAGACGAATAAGATATCAAACCTTATTCGTCCGGGAAGTTTTACTTTGTTATTTTTTCGATATTCCACATTGCTTCCAAAAGTTTTCTGGAATCATTTACCGATGAAATTACATCATGCCAGTTCATTGTGCTGATTGCATTCATGTATTCCTGAGAAACTTCACGGTTAGGAATCGATGCCATATGTCTTTCACTGTTATACGTCAGATAACCTAAATGAATCAGCAGCGTCAGAACATCATCCCTTGTCGCAAAGGTCGTCATATCATTCATACCATGCTTTCGCTTCCTGAAAACTCATATGATATTCATCGCAAAGTGATTTTACTTCCTGCTCTGTAAAGCCAAAATATTCCGATAAATCTCCGGGATTTGTCATGGAATACTCCGTAAACATATTTAAATTATGTTTATTTCTATTATATACTTGCAAAATCATTAAATCAAAAGGCTGACCACAAATCAGTCAGCCTTTTACAGAACCTACCATTACACCTTTTACAAAATATTTCTGTACAAACGGGTATGCCACCAGGATGGGCAGCGTTGTGATTACGATGGTTGCGGCACGGATGGCCTGGGATGGCGGTACCACATCCAGGGAGTTGTATGCTTCTGCGCCCAGGTCTCCGATACTGGAAGCCGCCGTGATGATATTCCGGAGGATGTTCTGCATGGGGAGCAGAGCCGTGGTGTTGATGTAGAGCATGGCATCAAACCAGGCGTTCCAGTGGCTTACTGCATAGAAAAGGCCGATCGTTGCGATGGAAGCTTTGGAAAGCGGAAGCACAATCTTTACCAGGACCTGTGTATCATTTGCTCCATCGATAACAGCCGCCTCCTCCAGGCTCTTGGGAATCCCGTAGAAGAAATTTCTCATGATCAGAAGGTTCCAGGTATTGATCAAGCAGGGAAGAACCATAGCCCAGCGGGAATCAATAAGGCCTACACCTTTGACCAGGATGAATGTCGGAATCATTCCACCGGAAAACAACATGGTAAAAAATACAAAGCCTGTCAGAAAAGTCCTTCCTTTTAAACCTTCTCTGGAAAGTCCATAGGACAGTGTGATCGTAAAGACCAGGTTCAGCGCAGTTCCGATCACCACGCGGAACAGGGTGTTTCCATAAGCTCTCGCGATATTTTTTCCACTGGCGAGGAGCATTTTGTAAGCGGAAAAATCAAATTTTTCAGGAATGATGATAAACGTTCCTCTTCTGGCGATCTCCGCCTCACTCACAAAAGAAGTCATAACTACGGTAAATACCGGAACGATGACCAGTACCATGAACAGGCACATCACGATCACATCTACGATCTGAAAAATTGTTTCCCCTGATAATTTTTTCTTTTTCACCAGATGCCCTCCTGTCCTAATTTTTTCGTGATCTTATTTGTTCCGAGAACAAGAATCAGAGAAATCACGGAGGTAAACAGATTTACCGCTGTCGCAAAGGAGTAATTCTGATTTACCACGCCTTCCCGGTATACATAAGTGCTGATAACGTCCGCTGTGGAGTAAACCTGCGGAGAATAGAGAAGCAGGACTTTTTCATAGCCCAGATTCAGGATATTTCCCACTTTGAGGATCAGCATGATTGTGATAACCGGCATGATTCCCGGAATCGTTATATGCCACATTCTCTTGAGAACGCCTGCACCGTCCACCATGGCAGCCTCATAGAGCTCCTGGTCGATGGCGGCCATCGCTGCGATAAATACGATGCTGTCCCAGCCGACGCTCTGCCAGACTTCTGAAACTGTGTAAATTGTCCGGAAATATTCCGGCATTCCGAGAAACGGCATCGCCTCTCCGCCGAAAAATTTCACAATCGCATTGACCAACCCACCGTCCACAGACACCAGGGTTCGGATCATTCCGCAGACGATAACGGTGGAAAGGAAATGCGGCAGATAAGATACAGTCTGAACCGTTTTCTGGAAAATTTTACATTTCAGTTCATTGATAAAAAGTGCCAGAATAATGGCTATCGGAAAGCTCCATACCAGAGTGTAAATACTCAGCAGGAGAGTATTTTTCATCAGTCGGAAGAAATAAGGGGACTGGAAAAATTTAATGAAATGTTTGAATCCTACCCAGTTTGAAGTAAAGATTCCTTCGATTCCCCAGAACGGTTTATAGTCTTCAAAAGCAATAACAATTCCCAGCATGGGAAAATAGCGGAATACCAGATACCAGATCAGGCCTGGCAGCATTAACAGATAAATAAAACGGTCTTTCTTCAGGTAATAAAACAAGTTTTTCTTTTTTTTCATATCAGGTCTCCTTTAGTTATACAGGCGGCTGGTTGCCCGGCCGCCCGCTCACTCATAACATTACGCTTAGCTTTCTTTCTGCTCCTGATACTGTCTGGTATACTCATTGATGTAATCCTGTAATCCTATTCCATCGCACTCTTCCAGGAACTGATCCCAGGTATCGAAAGATCTTGTGCCGTTTACAAATTTGATCAGCTCTTCGTCTTTGTAGGTATTCAGGTCATTCAGCATGGGAATATTCTCTGCCAGAGCGTCGGTATCCCAGTTGATATCCCCTTCGATTCCAGGATCCAGAGTTGCATCGAAGTCGTCCAGATGCTCCTGAAGCCAGAAGTTGTGCATGAGCTGATAGCCTTCCTCATCATATTCAGAGGTCTGTACTTCAAGCGGCAGGCCTAAAGATACCAGGAAATCTCTTGCGTAGGTGGGACCGCCCTCGATGGGGATGATATTTTTGTTCTCTTCAGCGTTTTCTACATCCGGATTATATTTCCAGTATTCGCCTTCCGGACCGTAAGCTTCTGTTGTGTAATTCTCCCACTGGGAGGACCATTCCACAAATTTCATAACTGCTTCCGGATTCTTGCACTTGCTGCTGATCACCAGACCGCTGGTTCCGCCCAGGGCCTTCGTCTGAATCAGGCTTCCGTTATCGCCGGTGATACCTGCTTCGTTGATGCTCCATACATAAGGTTTCTCTTCTGTACGCTCATAGTTTCCAAGATTCTCTCTTAAAGTCGGCTCTGTCAGGGTGATTCTGGAATACCAGGCGCAGGTAGCTCCTACGGCTCCTTTGGAAATATAGGAACGGATGGTGTCAGCATCCATGGTAAAGCACTCTTTGTGGATGATGCCGTCGGTGTACCACTGATTCAGCTGTTTCAGGAAATCCATATAGCCGTCAGCGATCCATTCCGGTTTCACCTTATTATCTGTTTCATCCAGCCACTTGCCGTTTCCACTCTTCACAAAACCGCCCAGCAGAACGGATTCCGCAGTATTGAGGACCTCTGTGGAACCGCCCTTTTCCAGGATCAGAGGAATTGTCTCGCCGTTTCCATAGGGATCCAGCTCTTTGATCTTATAGAGATACTCATTCAGCTCTGCCATGGTCGTGGGCATTTCCATTCCGGTGAGCTCCAGCCAGTCATTGCGTACAAATACCTGATACGGGGTGGTGTTGGTTCCACGGGGGATTGCCCAAATGGTTCCGTCAGTGTCTGTTACTCTGTCCCAGGATCCCCAGGGCTCCCAGAGATCGTACAGCTCTTTTGCTTCCGGCGCCTGAATGTAGTCAGTCAGTGGAAGGATGATGCCGTCTTTCGCATAATCTCTCCAGTCTCCCCACCAGGCATCGATCTGATCGCCGCCTGCCAGCAGAAGGTTGAGTTTTTCGGTCTGTGCGCCTGCATCGGAGGGAGGCATGATGATTTCGACTTTCACTCCGGTCTGCTCCAGAATGTAATCCTGCATTTTCTGGTAAATGGAGCTGTCACTTCCTGCCTCTGCTCCGGCTACGGAGAAAGCGCCTGAGTTATTGTAAATGACGATGGTGGGAACGTCCTCATCCGCAGATACGCTGATTCCTCCGCCAAGTACGCCAAGGGCCATAACTCCTGCCAGCAAAGCTGACCATTCTCTTCTTCTCTTCATTTGTTGTTCCTCCTTTTTTTATTTTTACAGAAGCACTTTTTTCAGCAAAAGCTCCTGTATCGTTCCGTTCACTGTTCGCTCATAAAGGATATACGCCGCATTTTCGTGGATCGCCAGATCCGCATAACCGCCGCAGGGATCGATCTCCTCCAGAGCCTCCCAGGTGCGGGCATCGTCGTTGCTTCTATATAAAGTCAGATGAATCCGCGGTGCGTAAAAAATATTCATATCATGGTTCGCACAGTTTACAAAATAAAGCGTGCCATCTTCACTTTCCATACTTCCACAGCAGGTCGGATCCGGAAGCTGTGTCTCGCTCCAGACAGTCTCGAGTTTCGTCGGAACTGCCTGGGTGATTCCCATGACCCGACAGCGCTCAAACCGTTCATTCCGGAAATTGAATAAAAGCTTTCCGCTCGCCATTTCCGCCACCGTCGTCTCGTTGGCATTTTCCACACCTCTTGTGAAAAAGCCGGGAAGCCAGGTTTTTCCGTGGTCCTCGCTATAGATACAGCCGGCTACTGACGGGAAATGGTCCCGTACCAATTTGCCTTTTCTCTCATGAACTTTCCCCATGGCCAGCCAGATCGGTACTACCAGAAGTCCGGCTTTCGTCAGGATACCGTGGCCCGGGCCTGTCGCGCATACGTTCCATTCCCATGGAATATTTCGTAAAGTTTCTGTGATCTCTACCGGCTCCCGGAAGGTCTCGCCTTCATCCTCGCTGACGGTATACCAGGTTTTTTCATAATCCTGGCAGAAAATGAGATGCACCAGGTTTCCGTCGGAAATCAGCACCGGATTGTTCCATGTGATCCGCTCCTCCGGAGGAACCGTTCCTTTTATATACTGAGGTTCGCCGAAACTTTTTCCATCATCCGTACTTCTCCGGACGGTGATATGGCACTCCGCCCAGTCATTTCCCGTCTCTTTCCGGGATTCCCAGGCCGTCAGGACGGTTCCTCTGTCCGTCACCGCAATGGCCGGAATCCGGTATTCCTCATAGCCGCCGATACCGGCTTTTTCCAAAATCGTTGTCGTCTCTGTCATCAATCCAGATCACCAATCCCGTCTAATAACTGTTTCTGCGCTTCTGTTATGGGTGAGAAGGGGGAACGGCAGTCGCCACAGACAATTCCTTTGCGGCCCAGCAGATATTTCACCGCCGTGATATCTCTCACCTGAAGCAGAGCGTCGATAATTCTGCAGGCTTCATGCTGGATTTTTTCCGCCTCTTCCTGGCGGCCTTCGTGATAGGCATTCCAGATTCGTTTGAATTTTTTCAGCATGAAGTTGTAAGTGCTTCCGATGGCTCCGTTCACTCCTACCGGAAGGGAATACAGGAAAGATTCATCCTGACCGAACATTACGGTCATTTCCGGATAGCGGGTGCGGATGCGTTCGAGCTCGTAGAGATTGGAATCGGTATATTTGATGCCCTCCACCCGGCAGCTCTTTTTAATCTCGCCCAGGTTGTCGGCATTGATGATCACGCCGGAATACCTGGGAATGTTGTAAACCATCACCGGAAGGGTTGTCGCATCGGAGATCGCCGTATAGTAACGAACCAGCTCTTCCAGCTTGAAATTGTAATAGAAAGGCGGAACGCTGGAGACTGCGGTGGCTCCTGCCCTTTCTGCTTCTTTTGCAAGCTTTGCAGCCTGAGCGGCACCGATCATTCCCACATGGGTCACAATGGGAACCCGTCCGTTCACGGTCTCTGCCACCGTCGCTGTGATTTTGATTCTCTCCTCCTCGCTCAGAAGAAAGCACTCACCGGTACTTCCTGTCACATAGAAACCGTCGGCTCCATCCTCCAGAAGCACTTCCACCAGCTTTTTCAGCATTTCATAGTTGACTTTTCCTTCCCCGTCATATGGCGTTACCAATGCCGGGACGATACCACCTAGTTTCATCTCCTTTTTCCTTTCCAGCCTCTTACGGCTTATCAAATTTTTTCTGTACGGCTGCTCTCTCTTATCTTCAGTTCCGGGATGATCCATTTGGCAGCTTCCTCTTTCACTCCGCCTTCCAGGGCTTCCATCATCATCCGGATCGCCTCTTTTCCCATCTCCTTGGAACGGGAAGAAACGGACGAAAGCGGAACCGGCAGAATATTGCAGATGCTGCTGTCGTTATATCCCACAACCTTTACATCTTTTCCGGGTACCAGCCCTTTTTCCTGCAAAACGCTGTACAGGACCGTCGCCATCATATCGTCAAAGCAGTGAACCCCATCCGGAATCTTTTCCCCAGAAAAAATCACCTGCAACTTTTCTTTCAGTGCGTCGCCCTCGTAATTTCCCAGAAGAACCGGCCCCTCCTCCACTTCTTCCTGACAGTCCAGCAGTGCTGTCTTGAAGCCGTTGTAACGGCTGATGGAGGTAGAATATTTTCTCTGTGAAAGATAAGAAAGCCGCCTGCAGCCCCCTTCGATGAGATGCTTTGTCGCCATATAGGCTCCGTAATGATTGTTGGTCCCCACAAAAGGAGCGTTCAGTCCGTCGATACTGCGGTTACAGAGCACAAAAGGAATCTTTTTCTTTTTCAGAAGATCCAGGGTTTCAAAGCTCATCTCCGAGTTAATAATTGGAATGATGATACAGCCGTCGGCTCCCATCTCGATCATCTGGTAAACGTTCCTCTTCTGTTTCTCCGGAATGCTCTCACTGCTTAAAAGCACCACATTGATGTGATTCGCTGTGGCGTAATCCTCAATTCCGGAAATAAACTGTGGATAAACATCGCCCATCAGAGAAGGCAGGATCACGCCGATGTTGACATTCCTGCTGAACCGGCCTGTCACATAAGTGCCGCTTCCCTTCACCGAATTTAGATACCCCTCCTGCTCCAGTTCCGTGATTGCCTTGTCAATCGTGTTCCTGGCCACCTGATACTTCCTGCTCAAAAAATTTCTGGAAGGTATCCTGCTCCCCTCTTTGCTGCTCAAAATCAACTTTTTTATTTCCAACTTAACTTCCTGATACCGTAAGGCCATTCTCTTCTCCCATTTAATCAAATCTCCTAAAAAGGCAAAATTTATGCATATTTTTTCACATATATCTTCTTTTTTAAACCTTATTTTTTGTTTATTTTTCTGTTGTCGCCATTTTATCATCTTAAGTTTTACATTGTCAATATGTTCAAATTTTATTAGTCATCTTTTTATAACCATCCTATTATTTATGTATTTCAATTCATTTTTAGCTATCTTTTCCAACAAAAAGAGAGATACCTCTCTCAAAGAAGCATCTCTCACTCACTCTCTATCTCCCCACCACTGCGTCCCAGTCTGACGTACGCCCCTTATTTTCTGGCGTGCCCTGGAAGGGGGAGCCTGAGGGGGAAACACGGGCTACGCAACTCTGAGTGTTTCCCCCTCAGCTATTCTTTTATTTTACCTTGGAAATGATCAATTCTTTCATCTGGCCCGGATTGCACTTTCCTTTCATCTCTTTCATGATCTGACCGACCAGAAAGCCAAGTACTTTCTCCTCGCCGTTCTTATATTTTTCTACAGCATCCGCATTAGCTGCCAGGATCTTATCCACTACAGCCTCCGCCTCCCCGGCAGACTGGGAAATTTTCAGACCGTGGGCCTCGATATAAGCCATCGGCTCCACATCTTCATCAAAGATCTTCTCAAAGACCTCCTTCGCGCCCTGGTTGTTCACTTCGCCTTTTTCCACAGAAGCGATAAGGGCTGCCAGATGCTCCGGTGAAAACTCAACCTCTTCTTCCTCCAGTCCTCTCTCTTTCAGCAGACGAAGCGTCTCACCCAAGAACCAGTTTGCCGCTTTCTTGGGATTGCCGCAAAGATCCGCCGTCTTCTCAAAAAGCTCTGCCAGATGGCGGGACTGGGTCAGCTGGCTGGCATCGTACTCGGAAAGGCCATAATCCTTCTGGTAGCGGGCCGCTTTTTCCGGCTGCATCTCGGGCTGGGCTTTTTTCACCCGGCTGATCCACTCGTCGTCGATGTAGACGGAGGGCAGATCCGGATCCGGGAAATAACGATAATCCTTGGCATCCTCCTTGGAACGCATTGCGTATGAATACTCTTTGTTGTCGTCCCAGCGGCGGGTCTCCTGAACCACGCTCTTTCCTTCCTCCAGAAGCTCGATCTGACGGGTACGCTCGCCGTCGATGGCACGGGCGATGGCTTTGAAGGAGTTCAGGTTTTTCATCTCGGTACGGGTGCCAAGCTTATCGCTGCCCACTTCCCTCACGGAGAGGTTTACGTCGGCACGCATGGAACCTTCCTGAAGCTTACAGTCTGATACGCCAAGATACTGGCAGATCATCCGGAGCTTCTCCAGGTAAGCGATAACCTCCTCGGCAGAACGCATATCCGGCTCGGAAACGATCTCCACCAGCGGAACGCCGCTTCGGTTGTAGTCCACCAGGGAGCAGTCCTCCCACTCGTCATGGATCAGTTTACCGGCATCCTCCTCCATATGCATCTCGTGAATGCGGATCTTTTTCTGGCCCACGGAAGTGTCCACCATCAGCCAGCCGTCGTGGCAAATGGGCACATAAAGCTGAGAAATCTGGTAGTTCTGAGGGTTATCCGGATAGAAATAGTTTTTCCGGTCAAAACGGCAGTGCTGGTTGATACCGCAGTTTGCCGCAAGGCCAAGAGCCAGTGCATATTCCACCACCTGTTTGTTGAGAACCGGAAGGCTTCCGGGCATTCCCGTGCAGACCGGGCAGGTGTGGGTGTTGGGCGCACCTCCGAATTTTGTGGAGCATCCGCAGAAAATCTTTGTGGCTGAGGCCAGCTCTACATGGACCTCAAGACCGATGACTGTCTCATACTGTTTCTCCATCATGCTCCCTCCTTTCCATGCTTTTTCTCCGCTTTTGCCTGAAAGGCCATGGGGAAACTTCCGCGAAGCTTCTCAAGACCATAAGCTGCATTCAGAAGTTTTTTCTCGCTGAAGCAGTTTCCTACGAGCTGCAGACCTACGGGCAGGCCTTTGGAATCCATCGCCACAGGAACGCTGATGCCCGGAAGTCCGGCCAGGTTTACCGCCGTGGTATAAATATCGCTGAGATACATTTTCAGGGGGTCCTGAAGGCTCTTTCCGATCTCAGGAGCCGTGGTCGGGGAAGCTGGAGCCAGGATCATATCATATTTGTAAAAAGCCTCGTCAAAGGATTTCTTGATCAGGGCCTTTGCACGGAGAGCTTTCAGATAATAAGCGTCGTAATAACCGGAGCTTAAAACAAAGGAGCCCAGAAGAATACGGCGTTTTACCTCCTCGCCGAAGCCTTCCGCACGGGTTTTTTTGTACATGTCGTGAAGGCCGTCGGCCTCCGGGGTGCGGTAGCCGTATTTGACGCCGTCAAACCGGGCCAGGTTGGAGCTGGCCTCCGCAGAGGCGATGATATAGTAGGCAGGGATCACATAGTCCACCATACCCAGCTGGAAAAATTCGACAATCGCGCCGTTTCTGCTCAGGAGGTGAATCGTGTCCACCATGGCTTTTTTCACATCCGGATCGAGGTTTTCTGCGAGATCCAGATATTCCTTTGGCACACCGATGCGGACACCATGAAGGTCGCCTCTCAGAGAATCCAGAAACTGTTCCGCCTTCCTTTCCATGGAGGTAGAATCTTTTGGATCGTAGCCCATGAGCACATCCAGAAGAGCCGCGCAGTCCGCCGTATCTCTTGCCACCGGTCCGATCTGATCCAGAGAGGAGGCATAGGCAATCAGGCCATAACGGGAAACGGTTCCGTAGGTGGGTTTGATGCCCGTAACGCCGCAGTAAGCGGAGGGCTGACGGATGGAACCGCCGGTGTCGGAACCCAGGGCCGCAAAGGCTTCTCCTGCCGCTACAGCCGCACAGGAACCACCTGAAGAACCGCCGGGTACATGGTTGGTATTCCAGGGGTTATGGGTGATGCCAAAGGCGGAAGTCTCTGTGGTGCTTCCCATGGCGAACTCATCCATGTTTGTTTTTCCAATGACGATCATGCCTGCCTCGTTGAGCTTTTCTACAGCAGAGGCATTGTAGGGCGGAACGAAGTTTCCAAGAATCTTTGAAGCGCAGGTGGTTTTCTGACCCTTCGTGCAGATGTTGTCTTTGACTGCAATGGGCACGCCTGCCAGCGGGCCTCTGTAGCGGCCGGCCTTGATGCCTTCCTCAACTTCTTTTACCCGCGCGTATACTTTTTTCTCATCCACATCCAGAAAAGCGTGGATCTTCGGCTCCTGTCTGTCGATCTGGTCAAGGGAGGCTTTTACGGCTTCTCTCACGCTGATCTCCTTCTGCCGGATCTTTTTCCCCAGTGAAAGGGCTGTGTTTTCCAAAATATCCATATCGGTCCTCCCTACTCGACTGTCTTCGGTACCAGATACTGGCCGTCCTTCTTGCGGGGCGCCAGATCCACCAGTTCATCTCTCATGTCGCCGTTTACCACTTTGTCCTCGCGGAACACATTTTCCACGGGGAAAAGAGAGATCAGCGGCTCCACGCCTTCGGTGTCGAGTTCGTTCAGTTTATCTACATAACCCAGGATTTTTTCCATTTCCTGGCGGGATTTTTCTCTTTCTTCATCGGTGAGGGCCAGCTTGGCCAGAAGCTCGGTGTTAGCCATAACCTCATCGGAAATCTTATGCTCTGCCATTTTTCTTCCTCCTTTTTTACGGCTCCAGTCTGTTCAGATCGCGTGGGAACAGGCAGGCTTCTCTGACGTTTTCCTCGCCCAGAAGCTGCATGGTCAGACGCTCCATACCGATTCCGAGACCACCGTGAGGCGGCATGCCGTATTTGAACGCATCCATGTACTGCTCCATGCCCTCGTCGGTCATTCCTCTGGCTGCGATCTTGTCCTCCAGCATATGATAATCGTGAATACGCTGACCACCTGTCGTGATCTCAAGGCCGCGGAACAGGAGGTCGAAGCTTAAGGTATAACGGGAATCTGCCGGGTCATCCATCGCGTAGAACGGGCGCTTCTTGGAGGGATAATGAGTGACAAAAACGAAATCTGCGTCGTATTCCTCTTTGAAATACCGGCCGATGAGTTCTTCCTCCTCCGGCTCCAGATCGAAGGGGTTACGGATTTTGCGGTTGTATTTCTCTGCCACCAGCTCTTTGGCCTCACTGAATTTTACAAAGGGGATCTTATCTGTTTTCGGAAGGGTGACATTCAGGATCTCAAGCTCTGGGGCATAGTCTTTTTTCAGAAGCTCCATCGTGTACTGGAGAAAACCGGTCTCCATCTGGCAGATTTCCATGAAATCCTCGATGTAGCCCATCTCAAAATCCAAGCTGGTGTACTCGTTCAGATGTCTTCTGGTGTTGTGCTTCTCCGCACGGAAAACCGGACCGGTCTCAAAGACGCGATCGAAAACGCCCACCATCATCTGTTTGTAAAACTGCGGGCTCTGGGCCAGAACGGCCGGTTTGTGGAAATAGCTGAGCTTGAACACGTTGGCTCCTCCCTCAGCTCCTTTGGCTCCGATCTTCGGCGTATGGATCTCTGTAAAACCGTTCTCATGAAGAAATTCACGGAAGCCTCTCACGATGCCTTCCTGGATGCGGAATCTGGCCCGCTCCCGGACGTTCCGAAGGGAAACGGAGCGGATGTTCAGCTTGGCCTCCAGAGAAGTGTTAAGCTTCCATTTATCAATGGCAAGGGGAAGGGGTTCTGCTGGAGAGGAGAGAATCGTGATCTCCTCCGCACGGATTTCTTTTCCGTGGGGCGCTCTCTCTTCTGCCCGGACAGTTCCTTTTACCCGGATGCAGTCTCCCTCTTTCAGCTCAGAAATGGAAAGATTTGTTTTTCCCTCTTCCCAGACCGTCTGCAGAAGACCGTCTCTTTTTCTCAGGATCACGAAAGCGATCTCACCCATGTTTCGAATGCTGTAGATACTTCCGTCTGTCAGGACCTCCTGGTCCAGCGATTGCGGAGCAAGCACTTTGGAAAGCTCCAGAGTTTCTTTTTTTCTGACTCCTGTTACAAATTCCATATCACATTTCCTCCAAAAATTTATCTTTTTAAAAGAGAAACACCGGCTGGGTCTGCAAGCATCCAGCCGGTGTTTTTTTATACAGTTACTTCATACGCCGGCCTTTTTTGCCTGCCTTCATCACATCTTTGTGATTCTCTCAATGGCCTTCAGCGTATTTTCATAGGTTCCAAATGCAGTCAGTCGGAAGTAGCCTTCACCATGCGCACCAAAACCGCTTCCCGGCGTTCCCACGATATTTACCGTGGAAAGCAGGTGATCGAAAAACTCCCAGGAGTTCATGGAATCCGGAGTTTTCAGCCAGATATAGGGGGCGTTCTCGCCACCGTAAACCGTATATCCCGCGTCTTTCAAGCCCTGAAGAATGGTCTTCGCATTCTTCATATAATAATCGATCTGAGTCTTCAGCTGCGCCTTTCCTTCCGTGGAATAAACGGCTTCGCCGGCTCTCTGAACGATGTAAGGAGCTCCGTTGTATTTGGTGCCATGGCGTCTTGCCCACAGATCGTTGAGCTTTACGCCTTCGCTGCTTTTTAAATCTTTTGGAACCACCGTGTAACCTAAGCGAACACCGGTGAAACCTGCGTTTTTGGAAAAGCTCCGAAGCTCAATGGCACACTCTCTTGCCCCTTCGCATTCATAAATGCTATGAGGCATATCCGGATCGGAAATATAAGCTTCATAAGCGGCATCATAAAGGATCACCGCACCGATCTTTCTCGCGTAGTCCACAAATCTCTGAAGATTTTCCTTGCTGATTCCTGCTCCCGTGGGGTTATTGGGGAAGCAGAGATAGATCAGATCCGGCTCTTCCTTCGGAAGCTCCGGAACGAAATTGTTCTGGGAAAGGCAGGGCATATAGATTACTCCATCGTAATTCTCATTGGTCGGATTATAGAGTCCTGTACGGCCTGCCATCACGTTACTGTCCACATAAACCGGGTAAACCGGGTCGCAGACAGCGACTTTATTATTCAGTCCGAAGATCTCCTGGATATTTCCGCAGTCACATTTTGCTCCGTCGGAAACGAAGATCTCATCCTCATAAACTTCACAGCCTCTCGCCTTGTAATCATTCTCAACGATCGCATGGCGGAGGAACTCATATCCTTTATCAGGGGCATAACCGTGGAAGGTCGCTGCATTGCCCATCTCATCCACTGCTTTGTGCAGGGCTTCAATGATGGCCGGGGCCAGCGGCTGGGTTACATCTCCGATGCCGAGACGGATGATCTCGGCGCCCGGGTTTCGCTCCTGAAAGGCGGCTACTTTTTTAGCGATATTGGAAAACAGATAGCTTCCCTGTAATTTCAGATAATTGTCATTGATCGTAAACATTTTTCTTCTCCTAGCACTCGTCATAAATCAGCATCAATATCATCTGTGCTGTCTCCACCATGTTGGTGGCATTGTCCATGCTACATTTTTGTATATAGCGATGGGCCTCTTCCTCACTTAAATTGTTTCGGTCCATCAAAAGGCGTTTCGCGTTGTGGATATAATTTTCCTCCCGCTCGCTCCTTTTTTTCGGTTTTCTTTTATCCTGTTTCAATCGGCGGTCAATCTGGCGGATCATCATTTCCACGGTGTTGACCAGGTCAAAAACTTTCAGCGGTGTGGTCAGGGACATAAGCCCCGAGGGATTATCACTCACTGCCGATGCGGAACCGATCAGCAGGATATCAAAATATTTCGGAAGATTCTCGGAAAGCTCTCTGTAGTACATATCCGAAAGGCGGTAGCCGCTGACCACCAGCCCCGATGTGTATTTGTTGATTTCTATGAGCGCTCCCGCGCCAGTGGGGCAGAAAATGGTATCCGCAAATCCGTGGTTTACCAGGATTCTGCGGATCTTCTTGGCATCTTCAACTTTCGGCATAACTACAATGATGATGCTCATGACCTTTTCGCCCTTTCTCTTTTCTCTCCCGAACGTTCAGATTAACAGGCCACAGGTCTACGCTCTGCTTCGGTCGGTGCTAAACGAGTCCCACCGGGACTCAGCACCCCGCGCATTACACGCGCTCTCGCTGCTTTCGCAGCTTCTGTCTGAGGCTGATTTTTTATTTTGCTGATACTCTGAACTGTTACTAAATTTTATACAGGTACTGCTCCAGCTCCCACATGGAGATCTGCTCCATGTAACTCATCCATTCTTTTTCCTTGGCCTGATTGTAGATCTTTAAAAATCTCCGGCCCAGGATCTCCTCCATCAGAGGATCCTCTTTCATGGCCTTCAGGGCCTCGCTTAGATTCGTGGGAAGCAGCTCTGTCTCTTCTGTCCTGCCTTCTTTCTGCGGTTTCATCTGCTCCTCGATGCCTTCCAGTCCCGCTGCCAGGCACAGGGCAAAGACCACATAGGGATTTGCTGCTCCGTCAGGACTTCTGAGCTCGATTCTGGTTTCCTGACCTCTCTGGAAGGGGATTTTTACAAGAGAAGCCCGTTCGGATTTGGACCAGTAGATCTGAGACGGCGCCTCAAATCCGGTGGTCAGCCGCTTGTAGGAATTTACCAGGGGATTGCAGAAAGCTGTCATTCCTTTGATATGTTTCAGAATACCGGCGAGGAACGCATAGGCATCACTGCTTAAGCCGTCCTCAGAATCCGGATCGTAAAATACATTTTTTCCATCCTTGAAAAGGGACAGGTGGATGTGCATGCCGGAACCGTCCACGCCTGCCTTGGGCTTCGGCATGAAGGTCGCGTGAAGTCCGTGGCGTTTCGCGATGGTCCGGATCGCTGTTTTCACCGTCATGATCTTGTCCGCGGTTTCCAGCGCGTCATCCATACAAAATTCTACTTCGTGCTGGCCGGGAGCGATCTGATGTCTCGAGGACTCCACCTCGTAGCCCATCTCTTCCAGCGTCAGCACGATATCCCGCCGGGCATTTTCCCCCAGATCCACCGGACTTAAATCAAGATAGCCTGCCCGCTCGTGGGTGATGGTGGTGGGGATGCCGTTATCGTCTGTGTGAAACAGGAAAAATTCACATTCGGTATTCACTTTCAGCGTATAACCCAGGCTTTCCGCCTTTTTCAGAACCTCTTTGAGGAGGTATCTGGGGCTTCCCTCGTAGGGAGTTCCGTCCGTGCGTATCAGATCGCAGATCAGTCTCGCAACCTTTCCCTGCTGAGGCCGCCAGGGCAGAATACTGAATGTGGCCAAATCAGGGCGGAGATACATCTCTGATTCTTCCGTCCGGATAAAGCCCTCTATCGAAGAAGCGTCAATGATACACCGGTCATCCATGGCCTTCGGAAGCTTTCCCGCCGGAATGGCGATATTCTTCATCGTGCCGAACATATCGGTAAACTGGAGTCGGATAAATTCCACATCCTCTTCCTCCACAATATTCAGAATCTCCTCCCTGCTGTATTGTTCCATATCAAATCTCCTTTTCCTAAAACCAACTGTCTGGTAATACGACAAAAGGGCGAACTTACCCACTCATTTTAGTGAGGTAAGAACGCCCTTGTTCTATAGTTTTGTATTATAGCAATGGGGATTTTTTTTGTCAAGGGGAATGTTATGCAAAGGAGGGCGGCTCAGAGTCGCGAGCCCGCCGCCCTCCTCTGCACTCCTCCCTCGGGCCCGCTTAGGAAATAGGGGGCTTACGTCAGACAAAAACTGCGTGAAATGACGGGTGTTACTGGATATAAAAACATAAAAAATATGGGGCTTACGTCATACTGCTACGCAGCGATAATATGGTATTCGATGGTTCATATTGAAATCTTACAATTCAAGCTCTCAATATGAGACACTAAACACTATATCATCACTGCGTAGCAGTATGACGTAAGCCTCTTATTTTCTAAAGCGGGCCCAGTGGGGTGTGCAGAGGGGCGGCGGGCTCGCGACTCCGAGCCGCCCCTTTGCAATATTCATTTCACGCAGTAGCAGTATGACGTAAGCACCCTATTTTCTAGCGTGCCCTGGAAAGGGGGTGCAGGGGGAAAACCAGGACTGCAAGACTCCGATGGTTTTCCCCCTGCTATTCCCTACGCTTTCCTCAAAGCGTACCTATGAGCGCATTGCTCCGTCCACGGACAGCACCTCGCCCGTGACATAAGATGCCATCTCACTGGCGAGAAACAAAAACGCATTCGCAATATCCTCCGCCTCTCCAATCCTCCGGAGCGGAATCCGGTTTACCAGCGGCTCGATCATCTCTTTCGGCAGTGCCGCTACCATATCCGTCTTCGTGATTCCCGGTGCCACCGCATTCACACGGATATGGAAGGGCCCCAGTTCTCTTGCAAGATCAATTCTTCCGTACTTTTCCTTGATTTTTGCCATCTCATCAGCTACTGCTTTTGCATCCGTCAGTTTCGGCCAGGCTCCGGAAACTTCCCACTCCGGATTTTCCTCTTTCAGTGCTGCGAGCGCTTTCTCCACGGTCTCCTGTCTGGAACCAAAAAGCACTACCTTCGCTCCATTTTTCAGGAATTTCTCCACGACTGCATAACCGATTCCTCTGGTTCCTCCTGGCCTTCGCCTCCGATCCTCTTCAGCAGGAAAAATGGAATCTTCTGTATCAGCCGGTGATCCACCCTACAGCTCTTTTCTGCGTTTCTGTCAGTAGGTGGATGAGAGAATTTCATCCGGCCTACAGGAGGTATTATGAGAATACGCATAACTGCTGCAGGATGCTGAAGCACTTCATGGACAGTGCGGAAGGGGCAGAGCTCAAAACCATTCTTGATAAAGCGCTCAACGGTAACTGCGACGTGCGCACGGGCTATTACGGAGAACTGGAAGTCGCCGCAACCTTCCACAAAAGCATTTACGCGCTGCTTGAGCCGAAGGAGATCAAAAAATTCCTTGACGGGGAAAATTTCGGCTATAAGTCCTAACCTAAAGTTAATTCTTTCGTGTCCGTTTTTCTGCTAATCTTTTCTCAGGAGAACTTTCACCTTCTAAGAAAGGAGTCGTTTATGAAGAAGAGAATCGTACCAAAAACCACACTTATTCTTTTATTATTCACTCTGCTGCTGGCCTGGAGCGCCGTGCTTCCGGGCCGGGCAGACAGTCTGATCAAATCAAAGGAATTTACCACCCGCACTTTTTATGCCGACGGGGACGACGACGAAGTCGAGTTCACCGAAAATTTCGGCTTCGCCGGTGATTCCTACCTGAACTCCGGCCGTTTCCGCATGGACATTACCCTCACGCCTGTTTACAACAGCATCTGGATCTCTTCCGATGGCGAGCGGGCGAATCTGGCTACGGAACCGGCAATCGTAAACCTGATCAACGGCAGGCTCAACGCAAGGATCGATACTGCCACCGGAGGCGAATTTCAGCCGGACTACGGAAGTGACGGCATGATCCGTTCCTTCCGCTATTCCAGGTCTGATCTTCTTTCCGATGATCTCACTTATGCCAATTTTACGGTCACTCTCCCTGATGAGTACGCCATCGAATCCCTGTTTTACCAGTACGGAGAGGATCTCGAGATTGACGATGTCCAGTACTCTGTGAAATTCAATGTCAAAGTCTCCATCTATGGAAATGCCCCCGGGATCAAGCTGAAAAAGAAAGTTCTCTACGGTTATATCAATGATATCTGGTATTTTATCGATGTGGCTGAATTAAAAGGTGGCAATGAAAAAATCGTAAAAGCCACCTCCAGCAATCCTTCGGTTGCTGTTGTTTCTGCCTCCACCCAGCGAATCCGCCTGAAAAAAGTCGGCACCAGCAAGATCACCCTGACAAACGGGTACGGGCGATCTGCCACCTTCACCGTCAAAGTCCAGTCTTCTACCATCAAGAGACGGGTTTCTTCCGTCAGCTGCATCCTGGGTACGGAAATGGATCTGGACAATAACGGCATCGTCGGGATCCTCGGCACGCCCCGGTATACGGTAAAGTCTTCAGACAGCAGCATCGTCAGCGTGCGGAAAAGCCTGAACCATCCGATCATCCGCGGCAAAAAAACCGGTTCTGCCAAAATCTCCTTTACCTGTGGCAAGAAGAAGTTTTCTGTTCTGGTGCGGGTGAAAAAGGCTTCCGTGGTCTTCAGCAATTCCATCACCCTCACAGAAGGCTCCAGCCGCTCTCTTTCTGCCGCAGGCAGCTCCAGCGGCATCTATATCAAAAAAGCGGTAAGCCTCAACGGTCTTCTCTCCCTGAAGCTCTCCGCAAATTCCAAAACCCTGACCCTCACCGCCAACAAGAGTTTTTCCGGCAGCACCGCCACAGAAAAAGTCCTCGTGACCTTCAATAACGGTACGAAAAAGACCGTCACCGTGAAAATCACCCGAAAACCGACTCCTACGAAGCCTTTTTCCCTGAAGGACATCAAGATCAAGCTGATCCGCTCCTACTGGAATGGCTCCAAAGCCTGCATCGAGTATTCCGTCACCAACAACTCCTCCAAAAACCTAAATAAGGTGCGCATTTTCTACAGCGGCACCATCAGTGAGACAGTCAGCGGCTATGCCACCATCAACAGTTCCATTCCAAAAGGAACCACCAAGACCTTCATCACCCGGGTCAGTGCCTACGACTATCTGGAGGGAGTCACCCTGAAAGTCACCTCCGCCTCCTGAAACCGCGGTTGAAAAAATGCCCTGTTCGGGGTATCATTAAGAAAAAACACCGAACAAGGAAGAACCGCCATGAAAACACGACCTCACCTGAATATCACCTATCTTTCAGAGCGCCTTCAAGAGGCGCTCTGTGACATTTTCCAGTATTCCGTCACGACTGTGACCGCCCCTATGGGCTACGGAAAAACCACCGCCGTCTCCGCTTTTCTCAAACAGGCAGAAAACGACGGTGTTTCCGTACGCCGCCAGAGCATCTATGGGGACACCTCCGCCTCCTTCTGGAAAGGTTTCTGCCGGCTTTTTTCAGGAACCGCCGTTTATAAGGAGCTGGCAGCTCTTCCTTTTCCCACAGATGAGAACTCCAGAGCCTTCTTTCTCGAGCTTCTGGAGCAGGCCTTTGAAAAAAATGACCGGCCCTTTTGCTGCTTCATCGACGATCTGCATCTATTGACAGACCCGTCGGTTTTCGCCCTTCTTTTTGCTCTGGGCAGACTCGCTCTGCCGGAATTTCATCTGATTCTGGCCAGCCGGAACCCCATTTTCTCCCCCAGTGAAAAGCTCCGCCTTGGAAAAAATCTCCTGGAAATCGATGCCGTAACCTTAAGTCTTCAGCCCGGAGAGCTGAAAAATTACTGCTCGCTCTGCGGCTTGAAGCTGGATGCCGCCTCCCTCTCAAGCCTCCATCAGCTCACGGAAGGCTGGTTTTCCTGCGTCTATCTGAACCTGACAGCTTACCTCGCGGAAGGGCATTTTATCGAGGACAGCGCCAGCATTTACGATATGATTTTCCACATCCTGCTCGACCCGCTCCCCTCGGACTACCGGAAGCTTCTGACGTTTCTCGGCCTCGCGGATGAGTTTACCGGCAGCCAGGCCGTCTACCTCTGGAAAAATGACAGCGCCCGGGAAATGCTGAAAAACCTCACGGAAAACAACGCCTTTATCAGCCGTCTGCCGGAGCCGGACACCTTCCGCTGCCATCACATGCTGAAAAGCTGCACCCGGAAAATGTTTAATGAGCTTCCTATTGAAGAACAGAACCGCTGCAAGGCCCGTATGGGAACCTGGTATCAGAGTCAGGGGCGTTACGAGGAGGCCATCCACTGGCTCTCCCTCTCCGACAACTACGAGGCGCTCCTGAACGCCGTCGAGGAAAACCGCGGCTATGCCCTGAATATTCAGCACCAGGAGGAGGTCCTCCGGTGGCTGGACGAGTGCCCGAAGGCAACTCTGGCCCGCCATTCCTACGCCCTTCTCATTTTCATGCGCCGCCTTTACACCTTCCGGCGAATCCCGGAAATGCTGCGGCTCAAGGACTTTTTCCTCCAGAGCGTGTCTGAAAATCCGGAACTTTCCGAGACGGAGCGCGGCAATCTGCTGGGCGAATGTGAGGTAATCTTAAGCTTTTTAAGCTACAACGATATTCAAGGCATGAGCCTCCATCACCGGAAAGCCCTGACTCTTATGACCGAAAAGACCACCTCCGTGGGCGGCTCCGGCTCTTGGACCTTCGGTTCCCCCAGCGTCCTCGCAATGTACTACCGCACCCCCGGAAGCCTTGACCGGGTCGTAGCGGATATGAAGGAATGCATGCCCTGCTATTACCGGCTCACCGGCGGCCACGGAAGCGGTGCTGAAGATCTGACCGAGGCGGAAAGCCTTTTTCTCCAGGGAAATTTTGCCGCTGTTCCGCTTCCCCTCAAGCGGGCAGAGCTGGCCGCTCTCGATAAAAAGCAGTGGGGCATGCTGCTCTGTAAGGATTTTCTCGAAATGCGGCTGGCCCTTTTTGCCGGAGACCGGGAACGGATTCAGGAACTGATGGATGAGCAGAAAAAAACTCTGAAACGGGAGCTTCAGAGTATGTTTTTAAATACGCTGGACGTATGCAGTGCCTTTCTCTATGCAATTCTTGGATGCAAAAATGAGATTCCGGAATGGATTGCTTCCGGGCGGCTCGACAGCGCGCTGGTACTCCATCCTGCCATGCCCATACTTTTTATGGCCTACGGGGAGGTTCTGCTGGCAAAGGGCGATTACTCACGGCTCATCGCCATGGAGGCCGACCTTCGCAGGCGTTTTTCCATTTATCCCAACCTGCTCTGCACGCTCTATCTGGAAATCCAGCTCTCCGGAGCTTTTTATCAGCTGGGTGACAATGAAAAGGCCCTGTCCCACCTGCAGGCCGCTTTCACCATCGGTGAGGAAGACCGCATAGCCGTTCCTTTTGCAGAAAATGCAGCCTGGATCCGGCCGCTTTTCGGCCAGCTTCTCTCTCCGGCCAGCCAGCCTTTCATTGAGGAGATTCTCCGACTGGCCGATCTCTTAGATGAAGCCAGAAGCGATGAGCTCCGCCGCCCGGCCTGCCTCACCGACAATGAGTGGAAGGCCGTAAAACTTGCTGCCTCCCGCCTCAGCAACCGGGAAATCGCCTTGGAAATGGGCTTTTCCGAAGGCACCGTGAAGCAATACCTGAACCGGATCTACGGAAAACTTCACCTGGAGGGCGACGCCCGGAACAAACGCCGCCGGTTGGAGGAGCTTTTTAAGTGAGATACACAACGTTCTGAAGCGGAGACAGGATACTTTCCAGCACCGTTATATAAAGTTCTCCTTCCCCGAGAATATCAAAAGCCAGACAAAGCACGCTGTCCCCGGCATCCTGATCGTAAAGGTCATTGATCGCCTGGGCCAGGGTGTTTCCGGTGTAGCCTTTGGTATCCACGCCTGCCGTCTCAAGAACATTCAAAATCTGATCCGCCAGGGCTATCCGCTCATCGTCGGTCCGGTCGCCATACCAGCCATCCTTATACATAAGAGTCATTTCCGGATAGTCGTTAGCTGCCAGAAGAAGGGCGTCCTCGTCCTCACTTTCCAAGGCCTGCTCTCGAAAAACCGTCAGGATCGCATCCCGGTAAGAATCATAGTCATCATCAAAAAGGAGGGCTGCGATTTCCAGCGTACTGGCAGAAACGCCGCTCTCATAGGCCGTGTCGAGGAGATCCCTCAGAGTTTCTGCATCCAGCTCATTTTCCTGATAATAATCAGCCAGAACCTGGGGCAGGTCTTCCCGCATCCCCTCAAAATTTTCCTCGTCATACCAGAAACTTTTTCCGATAAAAGCGGTCTCCAGAATATCTCCATCATACAGTTTTTCGATGATTTGCTCCTCTTCAGTCAGTTCCCTTTCTGTCTCCTGGCTGGCTTCCTCTGTGACTTCTTCCATACTTTCAGCCTGCGCCGGGATCGTCGGCTGGCTTCCGATAAAAAGCGCCAGGAAAAGGATAAACATTCTTTTTTTCATAAAAAATCCCCCTTCCTTTCTGTTATTTCTATTCAAACAGAAAAGAAAAGGGATTTCTATTAACCTCTGGTTATTTTTTCAGGCTTTTGTATACCAGTAGCGGACACAACCGTAAATATAGGCCTGATCATAATTGGAAATTTTGATTCCTCCCTGCGGATAAGGAGCAGAGTTGGAAGCGTGAACGATCTTTCCATCTCCGATATAGATTCCCACATGAGAATTGTTCGCATAGTAGAAAATCAGGTCGCCCGGTTTCAAATCCTCAACCGCAATCTTGACCGGTTTCGCATAACCAGCCAGTCCTTCATACTGCCAGCCGGTATAATGTGCAACATTGATGCCAAAGTGGCGCAGAACCAGCATCGTGAAACCGGAACAATCCACTCCTTTGGTCAGATCCTCTCCTCCGCCAAAAACATAGGGATAACCGACAAACTGCTGGGCATAGGCCGCAATCTGCTTTCCAAGAGCGTCGTTTTCTGTCAGCGGAGTTTTGGTCGTCATCTGTCCGTTGGCATCAAAGGTATAATAAATACCGTCGATCTGCAGATCCGTACTTACCGCCATAGCTCCTCCTTTGGAAGGATTAAAGTAGTAAGTGATTCCCTCTACTACACGGAAACCGGTCTGCATGGCTCCGTTCGTACTGTTAAAGTAATATTTATTTCCGTTATATTCTGCCAGACCCAAGACTTTAATCCCGCTCGCATCGAAAAGATAGGTATCGCTTCCCACTTTAATAAGTGTATTCTTGGCACGCTGACCCTTGCTGGTCAGATAATAACCATCCACCCAGGTATCCTTCGCCATCTCGCCGGTCGTGGTATCAAAATAATACCAGCTGCTGTCCAGTTCCTGCCAGCCGGTCACAGGCTGATAGGAAGAATCCAGGAGATAGGTTTTTCCGTCTTTATCGGTGAAAAGGCCCGGACTTCTGGTCTCGCCGGTCTTCACACCGTCGCTTCCCACATATTCGGAACCGATCCAGGTACTCTTCGCCATGGTTCCGTCGGAAGTAAGGTAGCACTTATCTATCCAGGTATCTTTTGCCATCACACCGAACATATCAAAATAGTATTTCTCTCCGTCGATGGTTTTCCAGCCCTTGCTGCGGGCTCCCGTACTGGGATTCAGATAATACTTATGCTCCCCTATCGTAATCCAGCCATACTGTCTCTGGCCTTTTTCATTGACATAATAGGTGTTGCTCACGAAACGGCTCTTTACGAGCTGTCCATAAGTGTTCAGGTAATATTTTTCTCCGTCAATAGTCTGCCAGCCTGTCAGCATCCGTCCGGTCTTCGGACTGAAATAGTAGTCATTGACTCCGTAATGAATCCAGCCTGTGGTCATCTCGCCCGTCGTCGGATCGAAATAATAGCTGAGCCCGTCAGAGGTCTTTCTGATACCGGAAAGCCGCCGCAGAACGCCGTCTGTTCCGAAATACCAGACTTTGTCGTCAACCCGTTTCCAGCCCGTCAGCTTCTTATAATTGACCTTGCTGAAATAATACTTCTTTCCGTCGATCTCCATCCAGCCTGAGGCGTAGGAACCGTTTTCGTCCAGATACTGGTCGTCATTGATCCAGGTCCCTTTGGCAAGACTGCCATCCGCATTAAAATAATATTTTTTTCCGTCGATGGTCTGCCAGCCTTTTTTCATGATCACACCGGTCCTGGAATTCAGATAGTAGGTCTTGTCGCCGTTGGTGTACCAGCCGTAGACCTTCTCTCCCTTATCATTCACATAATAGGTGTTGCCCACCAGACGGTTCTTGGCCAGCTGTCCGTATCTGTTGAAAAAATATTCCTTACCGTTTATGGTCTGCCAGCCCGTCAGGGCGCGACCGGTCTTGGGACTGAAATAGTAATCGTTTACGCCGGAGTGAACCCAGCCGGTGGTCATCTCACCCGTCGTCGGATCATAGTAATAGCGGTTTCCGGAATTTTTCACCACGCCGGAGAGCTTTTTCAGCGTGCCGTCCGCATTAAAGTAATAAACCTTTCCGCCGATCCGGCGCCAGCCTGTCACTGCCGCATAGTTCGTATAGCTGAAATAATATTTGTTGTCACCGATCGTCACCCAGCCTCTGGCCAAACGGCCTCTCTGATCCGCATAATATTTTCCGCGAACCAGGGTATTTTTCTGGAGCTCTCCCAGGCCATTGAACGAATAGCGGTAGGAACCAATTTTATAAATGCCTTTCAGAGCATAGCCCTTCTGTCCGAAATAATAGATCTGTCCATTAATTCCTGCCCAGCCCAGCACCTGCGCGCCTGTCTTGGGGCTGAAATAATATTTCTTTCCTCCATAGACCACAAAACCGGTCTGCTGCGCTCCGGTCTTAGTATCAAAAAAATAAGTTTTTCCGGAGATCTTCGTAAAACCGGTGGCTTTCTTTCCATCTGTATAATAATATCTGGCATTTCCCTCCGTCACCCAGCCATCCCTGGAAACGGTCTCATCAACAAGATTATCTGCTCTGGCCGGAACCATATTTTCCGCCGGAGCCCATACCAGAATCCCTGTGAAAAATAATGCCATGAGAAATTTCTTTTTCATATAAATCCCCTTTTATGTATGTCTCTTCCAAAACTTCCGAACGCAGGCTGAACCCCCCACGTCTCGAACTATTACAGAATTATTACATCATTATGAAAAGTTTAGCGGATTTCTATGGAAAAGTCAAGAGAAGATGGGATTCTTAAGAAAAAATATAGATTATCCTGTTCATAAACCATATTCCTGATACATCTCTTTTCTTGTTTTCGAGTCTGTCACCACAGCCTGGATCTTTTCGCTTTTGCCAGAAGTCTCTCTTTTTCGTATGGTTCCAGTCTCAAGTTCATTTTTTTCTTCTTGTTTCTCTGTAAAATTTCATCCAGCCGGGCAGGATTTTCTCCGCACCGGCTTTCCTTTCTCAGAAGGCATACAAAGGATTTGGCCAGGAGATCGCCGCCCGTCAGGATACTGCCGCCAAACAGGACCAGGGCGTCGGCTTTTGGTATGTTAAAAACTGACATTAAATCTGTTTGGGTAAGAGATTTGAGGTCTCGCTTGCCGCAGAAATGGGCGAGAGTGGGGAAATGCGAGGGGAAACCATCAGAGTTGCGCCAGTCCTGGTTTCCCCTCGTGCTCCCCTTCCAGGGCACGCTAGAAAATAAGGGGCTTACGTCATACTACTATTGCGTGAAATGACGGGTGTTACTGGATATAAAAACATAAAAAATAAGAGGCATACGTCACGCTGCTACACAGCGATTATATGATGTTCCGTGTCTCATATTGAAATCCAACAATTCAAATCTTCCATATGAATAACAAAACACCATATCATCTCCACGCACCAGTCTGACGTAAGCCCCGTATTTTTTGACCTTCTTCTCCACTCTCACCTGTCATTTCACGCAGTTTTTGTATGACGTATGCACCCTATTTTCTAGCGTGCCCTGGAAAGGGGGTGCAGGGGGAAAACCAGGACTGCGCAACTCCGATGGTTTTCCCCCTGCTATTCCCTGCGGCTTCCCAAAGCCCCCATAAAGAAAAAAAAGCCCCATGCAATCATCTATCAATGATCGCATGGAACTTTTTTATTTACTGGTCTGCATCCTCTTGATCACTTTCAGCCTTGTGAACTCTTCTCTCTCTTTCTCTTCCAGTGCATTCTGGATATTTTTTGTAAGAGCTTCGTACATCGGAATCGTGATGTTTTTCAGTGCATTGGCCCGTTTCTGGGTCTTTTTGATGTTGGCGGCCAGACGGTAGGCGGAGTTTTCGATCATGGAAAGACGGATGGTAAGGTCTTTCACTTTCTCGAAAGCGATCCGCGCCTGGTCCAGGGCCTGGGTGGTGCTGTAATAAGCGTAGGTCGGTTCATCGGCCTTCGGCTTATACTCCACCAGCGGGATCTCCGTACCCATAACGCTGCGGGTCTTGATCCTTATGGAATCCTCCACGGGGACGGAGAAGGAGATCTCCTCCACCTCATGGATACCCATCTCGATGTTGGCCCGCTGCAGAAGGCCGTAAGCCTCCCGGAACGTGCTGTCGATCTCGGTCTGGATCTCCGAGGCCTGGCTGATCAGGTTCATGATCTCACGCATAAGAATGTTTCGTTTCTTATCCATCAGATCGAAGCCCTGTTTCGCAAGTGCCAGAGAATTCTTGGCCAGAATCAGATTTCCCTTGGTGGGAAATGTGTTTGGATTCATACGCTCACCTCGGATTTATGCTTCTGCCGTCTTCGGCGCTTCATAGAATTTATCAAGGATCTTGGTATCGATACGGTCAAGTTCTTCTCTGGGCAGCATCCGTAAGAGCTCCCAGCCCTTGTCCAGCGTCTCCTCGATAGTACGGTTCTCTTCCTCGCCCTGTCCGACAAATTCGTGCTCAAAAGCTTCTCCGAATTTCAGGTAGGTTTTGTCCAGGGGAGAAAGCTCGTCCTCACCGATAACGGAAGCCAGGGCTCTGGCGTCTCCTACTTTTGCATAACAGGAGAAGAGCTGGTTTGCCACATCCTGATGATCCTCTCTGGTGTAACCCTTACCGATACCGTCCTTCATCAGTCGGGACAGAGACGGCAGAACATTGATCGGCGGATAAATTGCCTGGCCGTGAAGCTGACGGTCCAGAACGATCTGACCCTCGGTGATGTATCCGGTCAGGTCAGGGATCGGGTGGGTGATATCGTCGTTGGGCATGGTCAGGATCGGGATCTGGGTTACAGAACCGTCCACACCCTGCACGATACCGGCGCGCTCATAAAGAGTAGCCAGTTCACTGTACAGATAACCCGGATAACCTTTTCGGGAAGGAATCTCTCCTTTGGAGGAGGAAACCTCACGCATGGCCTCGGCGAAAGAAGTCATATCGGTAAGAATTACCAGGATATGCATGCCTTTCTCAAAAGCAAGATACTCAGCGGCAGTCAGCGCTACCTTCGGAGTGATCAGTCGCTCAACTACCGGATCGTTTGCCAGGTTCAGATACATGACAACGTGGTCGGAAACGCCGCTCTCCTCGAAGGTCTTGCGGAAGAAGTTTGCCACGTCATACTTAACGCCCATAGCCGCGAAAACAATAGCGAATTTCTCATCGGAAGCAGCGTCTCCCAGGGAAGCCTGCTTTACGATCTGAGCTGCCAGACGGTCATGGGGAAGTCCGTTTCCGGAGAAGATCGGCAGCTTCTGACCTCTGATCAGAGTAGTCAGTCCGTCGATGGCGGAAATACCGGTACGGATATAGTTTCTCGGGTACTCACGGGTTACAGGGTTCAGCGGCAGGCCGTTGACATTCAGACGGCACTCTGCCTTGATCTCTCCCAGTCCGTCGATGGGCTCTCCGATACCGTTGAAGGTACGTCCCAGGATATCCGGGGAAAGAGCCACCTCCATGGGGTGTCCGGTGAGTTTTGTATGGGTATTTTTCAGGGACATTCCGTCATTTCCTTCAAACACCTGGATAACAGCCTTGTCCTCGTAAAGCTCGATGATACGGCCAAGCTTTTTCTCATTGCCGTTTACCGTGATCTCTACGATCTCCTCAAAGGAGGCGTTCTGAACGCCTTCGAGAACTACCAGGGGGCCGTTGATTTGACTGAGTCCTAAATATTCAATTGCCATTTCATCCTACCTCCTTTTATGCGTTCTTGGCAATGACTTCGTCATAGAAGGCATCGATGGCTTTGTAATAGTCGTCAAACATTTCCGGCTTGTCGTTCGGCACATCGTATTTGATGGAAACGATACGGTCGAAAATGTTGCTTTCCTTCAGAATAGACATCGGCATTCCCATGGTAACCAGGGCCTTTGCTTTTTTGTAAAGGTAAAGGATCACATCCATCATCAGGAACTGTTTCTTCATGGGCACGCAGGTATCGTCCGGATGGAAGGCATTCTGCTGCAGGAAGCCCAGACGAACCACACGGGCAATCTCAAGAGTCAGCTTCTGATCATCCGGAAGCACATCGCTGCCGATCAGTTTTACGATCTCCATAAGGCTGCTCTCCTGGTTCAGGATCGCCATGATCTGGTTTCTGTGGTCCACGAAACGCTTGTCCACGTTGGTCTGGTACCAGGGTGCCAGATCGTTCAGGTACTCACTGTAACTGGTCAGCCACTGGATAGCCGGGAAATGACGGGCATAAGCCAGGGATTTATCCAGTCCCCAGAAACAGCGGACGAAACGTTTGGTATTCTGTGTAACGGGCTCGGAGAAATCGCCTCCCTGCGGGGATACGGCTCCGATGATGGAAACGCTTCCTTCTGCTCCGTTTAAGGTCTGTACATAACCGGCTCTCTCATAGAAAGCGGACAGACGGGATGCCAGGTAAGCCGGGAAACCTTCCTCGGCGGGCATCTCCTCCAGTCGTCCGGACAGCTCTCGAAGAGCCTCGGCCCAACGGGAAGTGGAGTCTGCCATGATAGCCACGTCATAACCCATATCGCGGTAATACTCAGCCAGAGCCACGCCGGTGTAAATGGAAGCCTCACGGGCTGCCACAGGCATGTTGGAAGTATTGGCAATCAGAGTGGTACGGTCCATCAGAGGATTTCCGGACTTCGGGTCGATCAGTTCGGAGAACTCCTCCAGAACCTGGGTCATCTCGTTTCCACGCTCTCCGCAGCCGATGTAAATGATGATGTCGGCGTTGGCCCATTTTGCGATCTGATGCTGGGTCATGGTTTTACCGGTTCCGAATCCTCCCGGGATGGCTGCAGTACCGCCCTTGGCGATGGGGAACATCGTATCAAGAATACGCTGACCGGTTACCAGGGGTTCGCTGGATGCGTAGCGGGCTGCGCTGGGACGCGGCACACGGATGGGCCATTTCTGAGCCAGAGTCAGGGGAACTTCTTTTCCGTCACTCAGCTGCAGAACAGCGATCTCATCAAAGATCTTATATTTTCCGTCCGGAGCAGCTTTCAGGATCGTACCGGAAAGGTTCGGAGGTACCATGGATTTATGAAGGATCGCCGGTGTCTCCTGGGTTTCTGCGATGACAGTTCCGCCGCTGACTTTATCGCCGGCTTTTATGGTGATGTGTACATCCCAGAGCCGCTCGGTGTCCAGAGAATCTACGGAAAGACCGCGGCTGATATATTTGCCGGATTTGGCAGCGATCTCACTTAAGGGACGCTCGATACCATCAAAAATGTTGTTCAGGATACCCGGTGCCAGGAGAACGGAAATAGCGTCTCCGCTGGCTTCTACGATTTCGCCGGGTTTCAGGCCTGTTGTCTCCTCGAAGACCTGTACAGTGGTGGTGTCCTGAGTCAGGGCGATAACCTCGCCTACCAGGCGTTCCTTGCCGACGTAAACCATCTCTGACATCTCAAAACCGGTATTGCCCTTCAAATAAATGACGGGACCGTTGATGCCGTAAATAACACCTGTCTTATTCATGAAGGACACCTCCGTCAAAGGTAAAGTTTTTCTTCGCTGCGTCAAATTTGGCAGCAAAGGAATTGTCGATCAGGATATGACGTCCGGGAATAACTGCCCGGGTGCCGCCGCTGAAGGAATACTCGGAAACCGTCAGCGGATGGTTGACAGCAGCGGTGAGGCTGCTTAAGCAGGACTGATCTGCCGGATCAATGTAAATGGTAACTTCCTCATTTCCAGCGAATTTCATGATCTCACGGATCTGTGAAATCAGAAGCTGCTGGTATTCCTGTGTTGCCATGTAGTCGGCCAGTTTTTCCTGTACTTCTACAAAAAGTGTTTCTTTCAGCTCTTCCTGTTTTCTGGAAATATCACGTTTGATCTCCAGACGTTCCTTGGAAAGAGTGATGTTGTTTTCCCGTTTCAGCCGGTCGGTCTCAGTTTTTACTTCGAGGGCAGCCTGACGGTCTTTATCTACAGTGTGTTCCTGAAAAAGTTTTTCCAGAGCGCGGCGGTGCTCTTCAATGGCCGCGGTGCTTTCCTGACGTGCCTCCTCAAGAGCGGCAGCTTTAAAGTGTTTCAGCTTTTCTTCTGTTGTCAAAATAGATCACCTTCTTTTTACAGCTTTACGCCGATTGCTTCGTTTACATAGGAAGTAATAAAATCAGCCTTCCGGCCGGTACCGTGGCGGTCCGGAATTTCTACGATGAGGGGCAGACGGCGGTTCAGTTTTACATCGTCAACGATGTCGGGAAACTCCCGGCCGAATTTCTCAGTCAGGAGGATAATCCCGTTCTCTTTGTCAGCAATGGCACGCTCCAGGGCTTCCCGGAGCTCTCCGCGCTCATGAACCACGCAGCCTTCCACACCGGCCAGTCTCATTCCGGTATAAGTATCCACGTTATCACTGATGAGATACATTTTCATGGATTATAATGCACCCAGGATCATGAAGGAGATGATCAGACCGTACAGGCAGCAACCTTCGGCCAGACCTACGAAGATAAGAGATTTACCAAGAATGCTCTGATCCTCGCTGATTGCTCCAAGGGCAGCGCTGGCAGCACTGGCAACTGCGATACCACCGCCGATACAGGAAAGACCGGTTACAAGAGCTGCAGCCAGGTAGCCAAGGCCGGTAGCAAGACCAGCAGAAGACTCGGAAGCAGCCTCAGCAGCCAGAGCAGAAGCACCGTTTCCAAGAGATACGATACCGGCTACTGCAAAAATTCCGAAGAACAGAAAAGCGTTGATGGCCAGAGAAGTTTTTAAACGTCCTTTGTTTCTTTCACCGATAAGAAAAGCGCTGAAGGGGACGAAAATGCTGAGTACAAGTGCGGCAACGATTAAGATCTGAGTGATAGTAGACATTGATAAAATCCTCCTTAATTGTATATATTGTTATTCTTTTTCTATTTTCCGAAAGGGAATGAATTCCCGGCCGGTACCTTTGTAGAAACGGCTGAACATCTCATAGTATTCCAGACGGAGTACCTGAATTCCGACGATCAGACCTTCCATACCGCAGACGAACAGGTTTCCGAGGATCACAACGATCCAGTTCGGTGAGCCTGCCTCAGCGCCTGCCAGCATCAGTACAACCTCCATCATAGCTGCGTGGCTGACTGCGAAAGCACCCACACGGACGAAGGAAATGGTGTTGGAGAAGTAGCTTAAGAGCACCTCAAAGAGTTCAAAAATTGTCTGTACGACGAACATGCCTTTTTCTTTCGGCATCACGTCTGCCTTATGCTCCACCAGCTTTGCCAGAGGCTCTTTAAATGCAATGACAAGAAGGGGAACTACAAACATAATCACAAGCACGATGGCTGCCGGCATTTTTTTACCGGTCATGATGAGAGCGATCACTGCCACAACGGCTCCGTAGAACACCAGACCTGCGAGGCCGTTGGTATCAAACCAGGCGCTTTCCGGATCGTGAGCTTTGATGCCGTTGATGATGTGCATAATCATAGCCACCAGGATCAGGAACATACCGAAACCGACTGCTACGATGAAGACGGTGTTCAGTTTTCCGATGAAGGGAACGGTCATCATGTTATTCATGGGCTTCAGCCACAGGGCAGGGAGCACATCCTCGAAACCGAAGAAGCTTCCGTAGAGGAATCCGAAGATCGTGGAGAAGAAACCGGCGCAGCTGATGATGGCTGCCAGATCTATCTTTTTGAATTTATAAAGCAGGAAGCCGCCGATCAGAAGGCAGAGTCCCTGGCCCGCATCACCGAACATGGCTCCGAAAATCAGAGAATAGGTGATGGCCACAAAGATGGTCGGATCAATCTCATTGTAAGCAGGCAGTCCGTACATCCGGATGTACATTTCGAAGGGTTTGAACAGCTTCGGGTTTTTCAGCTTGGTAGGCGGCTGATTCAGGATGTTGTTCTCGTCGTCCTCCAGGATGCAGTAGAGATTGATGTCATCCTCGATATCCTTCTGGAAACGTTCTGCGTCTCTCTCGGTCATCCATCCGCAGAGGATGTAGAAGACCTGTTTGTCATTTTTTGCTTTGGTGCAGGCTGCAAGCTTTCTCACATCAAAGTTGGTGGAAAGGCTGTCCAGCGTATTTCTGGCTTTCAGAAGATCACTCCGTCTGCTCTCCAGCTTCTTTCCGACCTCTGCCTGACAGTTTTTGAGCTGCTCATCGATGGAGGCCAGGTCTTTTTTCAGCTTGGAAACGGCCTCCTCCGGGGTTCCCTCATATTCATCGGGAATACGCATTCTCTCAAAATGCAGGGAGCTGTATACTGCGTCCACCTTGACTGCCTGTGTGGCAGGAACAAAGTAAACTCCCCAGACGTACTGTTCATCAGAAGCACATTTGAAAAATACGGTGTCCAGATTGTCATAGACATATTTTTCAAATTTTTCGTAGTATTCGTGAGCGATCTTTCCAAAACGGTATTTGACAAATTTGAAGCCAAACACCTCATGGATGTTGAAGTCGAAATTCAAGAACGGCTCGATCCACTGCAGAGAGGAAAGGAGTTCCTCGTGCTTTTTGGAAAGTTCCGTACGTTTCTCCTGGAAGTTTGCGGCATATCCACTCAGTTCCTGAATGGTTTTCACCGCTGTGTCCACATCCATGCTTCCTGTTTCCTCAGAAACCGGCTGGGAAAGCTGGCTGACAAACTCATTTGCCTTGTTCAGAAGCTCCTTATAAGGATTGATCTCCATGAACGGCCGGAGCTCTTCCACCGTTTTCAGCTCGGAAAGGGCATTTTCCAGATGAATCTCATACTTCGATAAGTACTGGTTTACCACACGGTCGATATCGGCCTTTGGTCCCGTGATACTTAAGAATTTCATCTTCTCAATCACGAACCCACCCCCTTTCTTAGTTATTTATATATTTTGCTATTTCCTCCTGGGGCAGTCCGTAACGGACGCACTCCAGAATGGTAGTAAGTCTGTCAACCTCATGCTCTTTCTCATAGAGATAAGAAACCATCGTTGCGACAGAATACGGATTGTTTCTGGCTTCCTTACTCTGGATCTTGTGACGGATTTCCGTATAATACTGATCCAGATTGTGAGGGGTAAGCTCCGGATAACGTTTTCCGTAATAGGTCTTTCTGACTGCGGCAGTCAGCTCATCCTGATTTCCCGCCTCCACCAGGTCCTTGATGCTCTGGGCCGTGAGATGGTAGGTCACCGGAATAATGTGTGCGTAGATGCTGCTGTTTTCCATATGATAATATCTCTTGGAACGGTAGATCCACTGCATGTTCAGAAGATCAATTTTCACGCCATAGGCTTCCATGAAAATTTTCCGGTCTTCCTTGTCCTTGAAAATCTTCTGGCCATTTTTCCAGAACCAGCCGAAATAGAAAAGGTCCAGTGCCATTTCGTAATCCCAGAGTGTCGGCGATTCAATGTCCGAAAGACGTTTCATAGGCTCATAGTAAATACTTCCCTTCAGATTCTCGACAAATTCATCGATGGTCTGGCTGGCGGAAAGTTTGTTCAGATCCAAATCTGAATGGTGGTTGAAAAAGTCTGTAAAGATCGTCAGGTCCGTGGAAACATTCCGGTGATCGAAAAGCATCCGAAGGGAACGCTTCATGATGGCGATCTCGTACCGGCCAAAATAGAGATCCATAAAGGCTCTCTGCTGTACGGTGGAAAAACGGTAGATCTTCTGGAAATCCGCATAAACAGAATAGGTGAGAATCTGCTCCACCTGGCTCCGGTGCAGAGTGCTCTCATCCAGTCCGGAGAAGAGCTCTTCATAGGAGGGCTTCTGTTTCAGATAAGCCAGCGCGCCTGTGACCGTCGGCATGGCGGCCAGCGTCTCGTAATCCTTCCGGGTAAGGAGACGGCTCTTGATGGCACGGATCTTTGTGGTCGTTCCACTGTAAGATAACAGTTTTCCCATAGCTTATCCCTCGATCATCTGTTTTAATATGCCTGCAGCCAGTGTCTCATGATTTTCCGAATATTCCTTCTCCAGAGTCATGATCGTCCTAGCAGCGGCTTCTTTCAGGGAAGAAAGCTCTGCTTTTTTCTGGTTTTCCAGGCTGGCACGGATATCGGCAAGCTTTGCTTCTGTCTTCTTATCCACGTCAGCATCGTATGCATCCATTCGCTGTTTGGATTCTTCATCCAGTTCTTTCTTTTGAAGGGCGGATTCGTTCATGATCTTGACAGCTGCGGTCTCAATTTCCGAGATCTTGTTAACGATTGTATCCATTCTGTACCTCCTTCTCTTTTCTTTCCTGTGTCTGCTTTCAAAAGCTTTTACACAGTTCTCTATTATCATACCTTTTCTTTTTAAAAATGCAAGGATAATAATAGCTAAAAATCTAAAAATGAATAGTGGTCATTCCTATGCAAACAGCCAAAACCGGGACAGCTCTTCTGCTCTGACGTGGGAAAACAGGAGCCTTGGATGACCCCTGCCCGGTTTTCTGCGCTATTTGCGGTTGCCGTTTTGAACACATTGGATTATACTGAAATCGGCTGATTTTGAAAAATGATATTATTTTATACCCATAATAAAAAAACTTTATAAAAGGAAAATCTATGGCAGCAAATTTTGAATATTATAAAATCTTTTATTATGTAGCGAAATACCAGAATTTCACCCTGGCCGCCAAGGCTCTGCTCTCCAGCCAGCCCTCGGTTTCCCGCTGTATGCAGGCTCTGGAAACGGAGCTTGGCTGCCGGCTTTTCGTCCGGACCAAGCGGGGCGTCTCCCTGACTGCCGAGGGAGAACAGCTCTATAAATATGTAGCTCCCGCCTGCGAGCAGATCTTTAAAGGTGAGGAAAATATCGGCGGAACCCTCGGTTATCAGAATGGTTCCGTCTACATCGGCGTCACGGAGACCGCCCTCCACTGCTTTCTTCTCAAAAAGCTCTCCTCTTTTCACCGGCAGTACCCCGGCGTCCGCCTGAAGCTCACCAGCGGCACCACGCCCAATACGCTGGCAGATCTGAAAGCCGGTAAGACCGACCTTGCCGTGGTGACTACCCCCATCCGGGAGGATCCCCATTTCCGGGTCACTCTGGTAAAGGAATGTCAGGATATTCTGGCCGGAGGCAGCAATTATTCCTATCTCAAAGGGAAAAAAGTTCCCCTCTCCGAGGTCCAGCAGTACCCCTTTGTCTCCCTCGCAGAAAACACAATGACTTATGCCCTCTATAAGGAATTTTACGCCTCCCACGGCCTGATCCTGAAACCGGATATCGAGCTTGCCACGGCGGATCTCATGGTTCCCGTCATCCGGCAGGGCCTGGGCGTAGGCTTCATCCCCCGGGAGCTCGTGAAAAAGGAGCTGGAGGAAGGCAGTATCGTGGAGATCGAGATCGAAGAAAAGATCGAAGGCCGCCACATCTGTATGGTGGAGGACCGGCAGAAACCCCTGAGCGTGGCCGCCCGCCATCTGATCCGCCTTTTAAAAGGAAAGGAACCGGCGTAAATGAGGAAGTTTTGGTAGAAAAAAGTAAGGAAGTATGCTATGATGCAGAATTGCGTGAGCTGCAAAGCAGCGGAGCAATTCATCGGCATCAATTACTAAATAATCAACAATAAGGAGATTTTACCATGCGTTTAAGAAATATACCGGGTGCGGACGAAGCCGTATCCAACAGCCCCTGGGTCATCCAGGATGCAGAGACAAAAAAAGGAAAATGGAGTGAGGTTTTCGGAAAAGACCAGCCCCTCTACATCGAAGTGGGTATGGGAAAAGGCCAGTTCATCACCGAGCTTTCCCGGAGGAATCCCGAGATCAACTACATCGGCATCGAGCGCTACACCAGCGTTCTCTACCGGGCGCTCCAGAAGCGCGAACTTCTCACCGAGGAATGTGGCGAGGAATTCCCCAACCTCCGTTATCTCTGCGTGGATGCCAAGGACCTTCCCAACTTCTTTGGAAAAGGCGAGGTGGACCGGATCTATCTTAATTTCTCCGATCCCTGGCCGAAGGAACGCCATGCGAGACGGAGACTCACCTCCCGCGAATTTCTGGCCCGTTATGAGGAGATCCTGGCTGACGGCGGCCTCGTGGAGTTCAAGACCGACAACCGCAGCCTTTTCGATTTCTCCCTGGAGGAAGTGAAGGAGAGCGGCTGGGAGCTTCTGGTCTGCACCTATGACCTCCACCATGACAAAGAGCTCATGGAAGGCAACGTCATGACCGAGTATGAGCGAAAATTCAGCAATCTCCGCAACCCCATCCACAAACTTGTAATCCGCAAGCCGAACCGTAACGCAGAATAAAGCATATATAATATGGAAGAAATTCTTTCGGTGATCCCTTTGAAAAGAATCCGTTTTCCGGAGCGCCTGGGTCTTCGGATCTACTGCATTCCCAAAGCCGACCAGCAATTTCTGAAGATACGAAGATCCTTCGACCAGGTCAATCAGCTGGTGAAGGATCTTCCCTGTTGCAGGAGGCGGTGATGACGTTTTACTCCTCTTAATACCTAGAATTGCGTGAGCTGCCTTGCAGCGGAGCAATTCTACAACTCCTCTGCGAAGAACGCTTCTATTTCCTCCCAGACTTCCTTCTGGAAGAAATGAAGATCCGCATGGTCTGCGCCCTCGATGGCAAGAAGCGTCACATCGCAGCCTGCCTCCTCCAGTTTGTCATGGAGCAGTTCGCTCTGAGTAAAGGGCACCGTATGGTCGTTCTCCCCGTGGATGATCAGGAAGGGCGGCGCATCCTTGGTGACAAAGCTCACCGGGCAGTTTTTCAGGGCTTCCTCCGGATGGCACAGCACATTTTTCCCCAGGAGAAGGGATTCTGGCGAAGCGGCGCACTGCTCCGGATTATCGTAGGGGAAACCGCGGAAATCTGTAGGCGGGTACCAGGGGCAGGCTGCCTGCACGCTGCTGGAAAATTCGAGATTTTCTCCCACGTCAAAGGCCGGATCCGTGGCAAGGGCCACCATACAGGTGAGATAGCCGCCTGCAGACTCTCCCATGACGCCAAACTTCTCCGGATTGATATGGAACCGCTCTGCGTGTGCTCTTAAGTAGCGGATTCCGGCCTTCACATCCTGGATCTGGCCCGGCAGGGGCGTCTCATTGCTGGTGCGGTACTGAACCGAAGCTACCACAAAGCCTTTTCTGGAAAGTTCGGAAAGATACGCCAGATGAGCGGACTTATCCAGCTGGAGCCAGGCTCCGCCGCAGATCCAGACGATGCAGGGATAGGTTCTGCTGCTGTCCTCTGGATAGATGAGATCCATCTTGAGATCCTGCATGGTGTGGCCGAACCAGCTGTCACGCTGGGCATAGGTAAGGTTGGTGATCACCGTGAACTGCGGTTTCTCTGTTTTTACCTGAATTCTTTTCTTCATGAAGGTTTCTCCTTGTCTGATATATCGCAGAATTTTACATCTTTCTTCCACTATAACACACTCTTTTTAGCGATTCCATTGGATTTTTCTCTTACTTTCCATCTATGCCTGCTCCCCTGCCTCTTCCACAATGTTCTTTCATACAGTCCACGGAAACGATATGATTATTTTGGGCATGAGTCTGCCCTCTGAATCATAAAATAGTACCAAAAGTTCTCTGGAGCTTCTATGCGAGATCGAAAACTCCCTTCATTTCTTACCTTTCTGTTTCTCCCCGCGCTCTTTTTTCTGGTCTTTTCCGCCTGCGTCTTTTTCAACAACCGGTCTTTCCGGCAGTTTACCGGTCAGATCTTCCGCAGTGAACTGGCCGGAAATACCCTGAACCTTCACTATACCCTGAAACATCCGGAAAACTACGGAATTTCCGAGGCTCCCGTCACTCTCGGAAGCGCGGAGCCCGAAGTCCTGGAGGCTTCCGGCCTGGTTCTGGAAAATTACCAGGAGGCGCTGCGCCGTTTTCCCTACCAGACACTCTCCAAAACCAACCGGCTGACCTACGATATCCTGCAACTTTATCTTCAAAATCAGCTCTCCGGTCAGAAATTTGCCCTCTACGCCGAACCCCTTGGCCCCACCATCGGTACTCAGGCTCAGCTTCCTGTGCTTCTCGCGGAGTACGCTTTCCGAAACAAGGCCGATATCGAGACCTATCTGACCCTTCTCACAGAGATGGACGAATACTACTCGACTCTGGTTCACTTCGAGGAAGCCAAGTCCAGGGAAGGTCTTTTCATGAGCGCCTCCGCAGCCCAGGCCGTCATCGACCAGTGTAATGCTTTTATCCGGGAACCCTCGAAAAACTTCCTCATCACTGTCTTCGCCGAGAAGATCGAGGAAGCGGATTTTCTCACCCAGGTGGAGAAAAAGCATTTTCTGGAACAGAACGAAAAAGCTGTCCTGGAGCATGTAATTCCCGCCTACCAGCTTCTGATCCGAGGACTCACGGCCCTTAAAAACACGGGCAAAAACCAGCAGGGCCTCTCTGGTCTTCCCAACGGAAAGGCTTACTATGAATATCTCCTGCGGGATTCTACCGGCTCCTGGGCCTCCGTCGATGCCATCCAGAAACGCATCGAACAACAGCTGAAAACAGATTTTCAGAAGCTTACGAGTCTGGCCTCCGCCCATCCGGAGCTTCTTTCCCGAGAGACGCTGGGAAGCGCCATCGCCTTCTCTCTCGACAACTCTCCCTCAACGATTCTGAACGCCGATGGCTGGTATGCCACAGACCCCGCCGGCCGGGAACTGGAAGAGAAAGCCCTTGCCCAGTGGACACCCAACGAGATTCTCTCCGATCTCCGTCAGAAAATCGCCGCCGATTTCCCCACTCCGCCGGAAGTCTCCTTCTCCGTCAAGTACGTTCATTCCTCGCTGGAGGATTACTTAAGCCCGGCCTTCTATCTCACGCCGCCTCTTGATGATCTCACTGACAACGTGATCTATATCAACCGGGCTTCTACCTACACGGCTCTCGATCTCTACACCACCCTGGCCCATGAGGGCTATCCCGGCCATCTCTACCAGACGATCTTAAGCGGCAGCACCACCTCGGATCCGGTGCGGAATCTCCTGAATTTCGGCGGCTACATAGAGGGCTGGGCCACCTATGTGGAAATGTACGCCTACGGTCTCTCCGATACGGACCCGAATCTGGCTGAACTCTACCGGCTGAACCGCTCCCTCACCCTGGGCCTCTCCTCTCTCATGGATATCGCCGTCCATTACCATGGCTTCACCGAGGGCGATGTGGCAGAAGCCTTAAGTAAATTCGGCTTTGAGGAGGCCTCTGCCCAGGCCCTCTACGAGGCCCTTCTCGAAGCCCCGGCCAACTATCTCCGTTACTATGTGGGCTATCTTACCTTCGAAGATCTCCGGGACGCCTATAAAGAGAAAAAGGGCAGCGCCTTCTCTCTGAAAGCCTTCCATCAGAAGGTCCTTGAGATCGGCCCCGCCCCCTTTCCTGTGGTGAGTAAATATCTTCTCGGAAAGTAGATTTACTGCTCCCGGATCTTTTTCAATGCCTGCGTAAATTTGATAGGATTTCCATACATCAGTGTTCCGAAACGGAAGATCTTCGCTGCCAGCCAGCCCAAAACCACCACAGTGGCAGCCAGAATCGCTGCGGAAATCACAACCTCCACGCTGGAAACGCTGCCCAGCGCGATCCGGGCAAACATGGCATTGCTGGAAGTGAAGGGAATGAAGGAGGCCACCTTCATGAGAAGGCTGCTGCTGTCGTTCATTCCGGTCATGGTCAGGATAAAGGATACCACAAAGATCATCGTCACCGGAGTAGCAGATTTGCTGATATCCTCGGTCTTGGAAACCAGAGCTCCCAGCATGCCGAACAGGAAGGCATACATGAGATAACCCAGAAGACCAAATACCACGAAAGCTCCCCAGACCTCTGCCGGAATATGGAAGAGGAAATCCAGCCGGTAATCCCAGCCTGCTCCTGTGAAATGATAGGCCAGAAGACCGCTTCCCAGGATCACGCCTGCCTGGAAGATACCGCTGATCGCCCCAGCGATGACCTTTCCGAAGATCAGACTGGTGCTGTCCACCGTGGTCACAAGAACCTCAATGGCCCGGTTGCTCTTCTCGCTGGTGATGGAAGTCGCAATCATCTGGCCGTAGAACAGCACCAGGAAGTAGAGCACAAAGATCAGAATATAGGTGTACCAGTAGTTGTTGGCCCCGTCTTTTCCCAGAACCTTCATATCAGAAATACTGCTGTGACCCAGAATTTCCTCCACGGCAGCCGCGTCGATGCCCTCGGCCTTCAGCTCCTGCTCCTGCCAGTAGTCTGTATAAATTTCTGAAAACTCAGAATCCAGACTGTCCAGAATGGAAAGATCGTTCACCACATAGGTGTAGGTATATCTGCCGGTCAGGATAAAGCCTCCCTTTGCCCCTGCTGACACGATATCTTCCACTTCATCGGTATCATCGAAAACCTTCCAGTTATAACCCGGCATCCGGTCTGTCAGTTCCGTAATATCGCTTACAAAGCCATCCGGATCTGCAATAGCCAGTACATCTGCATCCGAATCGTAATTGCCATCAGCAGAGCTGCCTTCTGCCGCCTCTTCTCCGGTGGCTTCCGTACTTCCCTTGCTTCCGCCGAAGACTTCTGAGAAGCTGCCCTTCATAAATACCGGCGGAAGAGCCACTGCTGCTGCCACTGCCAGGGCCAGAAGGATTGTTGTTACCATAAAGCTTTTACTCTTAAAATAGTTTCCAAGCTCAAATTTTAAAACATTCAGAAACTGCTTCATGCCTCGTCACCTGCTCTTTCCACGAAAATATCATTGAGCGACGGCCGGTAATCTCCGAAGCTCTCCACATCCAGGCCGCTCTCTGCCAGCGCCCGGAATACCTGTGTTTTCGTCGTCTCCCCTGTCATTTTCAGCACCACGAAATCCTTATGGATGCCGTCAGGCTGCACCAGACCGGGGAAGCGCTCCTTTACGATAGCCTCTGTCTCTTCCCCGTCTTTTCCGTTGAGGGAGAGCACCAGGCGGCCATGGCCGAAGAGCGTCTTAATCTCCCTTAAGTCGCCCGATAGGACGGTCTCTCCGTGATTCATGATGACGATATCGTTACAGAATTCCTCCACATAGCTCATCTGATGACTGGAAAAGATCACAAGCTTGTTCTCCGCGATCTGTTCCTGGATCACATCCTTTAATACCTGGGAATTTACCGGGTCCAGACCGGAAAACGGCTCATCCAGAATGATCACCGGCGGATTGTGAACCAGCGTGGCCGCCAGCTGGACCTTCTGCTGATTTCCTTTGGAAAGCGTTTCCAGCTTTCGGGAAGCGTACTGTTCCACGCCCATGCGCTCCAGCCAGTGCTTCACAGCTTTCGCGGCCTCAGCCTTTTTCATGCCCCGAAGCTGCGCCAGGTACATAAGCTGCTCGGTGACGGTTTTTTTCGGGTAGAGGCCTCGCTCCTCGGGAAGATAGCCGATGCCGATCTTTTTTGTAGAAAAGGGTACGCCGTCCAGTGTCACCGTTCCCTTATTTGCGGCGAATACCTGCATCAGAATCCGGAGCGTCGTGGTCTTTCCAGCTCCGTTCCGGCCAAGCAGGCCTAAAGCCCGGCCGCTCTCCACAGAAAAAGAAATTCCGTGAAGTACCTCTGTTCCTCCAAAACTTTTGTAAAGATCTTTTACCTCCAGTTTCATATCTTCTCCTCCTTAATCAGCTGCTTCTCTTCGCAGCATCAGATACATGATAAAGTAGCCTGCCAGGCCAATGAGTACCAGGATCGCCATGCGGATTTCTGTTGAATAACTCGTAAACCAGAGCCGGATCTGATAGCCCAGAAAGGTAAACCGGCTCATGATCGAACCATCCATTCCATCGTAATTTCCCCAGAAGCCTCCGGAAGTCCAGCAGAAAAGAACCCATGTGATAAGGAAAAAGATCGTTCCCATTTTCCGGTCCTTTTTCATAAGGCTTCCGTACAGGCAGATGAGTCCTGTCTCAAAAACGGTGTAGCAGAGAAGCCAGGCCGGAGTCAGAAAGGGCCCCATATTCCCCGTCAGCTTTCTGCCATGATAACGCAGCCCGTAAAGCCCCTTCTCTATAAGAAAACCAATGCCTCCCATCACATAGACCATAAGCACGATGATAAAAATCAGAAAGGCCACAGAGGGAAGATAACTCTTTCTTGTTCTTCCCATGGAAATCGCCAGATTAAACTTGTGGGCAAAGGAGTTTGCCAGAAGAAAAAGCAGAAAAATACTTCCAATACCCACAAGCAGCACCGTCGCTATCGGAAAAAGCGCTTTGTCATTCTTTATAAAGGCCTGAAAGATCAACATTCCCAGGATGCCCACGAGCCAGGAACCGCCCGCGATGGCCGCAAAAATACCGATGGTCTTTTTCTCAAGGACAAATTCCTGCCATATACTGTTTTTCATAATTCTCCTCCTATCTTAGCAGCGGACTTCTGTCCGTCTCAATACCAGCCAGGAAACAATGAGATCCGCTGCGATGAAAACCGGCGCTGCCACAAAGGCAGCTGTCAGAAAGGTGGTATTTCCCAGCAGATCTCCAAAGGTATTGATGTCGGGAGTCGAAGAAAGTTCTGTGACCACTCCCACCATACCGCCTGTAAGACCGTTTAAAATGACATAAAGGATCATGACCCATCTTCCGATCAGATTATAAAGAACACCGATCAGATTTCCGACGGAGCCTCCTGAGAGGAGAAGCAGAGCGCTCATCAGAAACATATCCTTCATACGCTGGATTTCCACCTGATTTCCTTTCATCCGAGACTGCAGAAGAAGGAAAATTGCTGTGACCGCCAGAATCCCCAGAAAATTTAAAAATTTCAGAATCTGGGAACTTAAGATAACTTCCTTTCTCCGGCAGCCGGAGGCCAACATCAACGGAACCGTGGACATATAGGTGGAAAAAGGAAGAATCTGAAGACAGAAATATCCGGTCATCATACAGTCCACTGCCAGCATATACCAGATCATCCTCCGGACATCTCCTCCTCTGTTGAGCCAGGTAATCAGAGCAAGGATCAGACCGGCGACAAGAGCTCCTCCCACCGTGATCCCCCAGAGCCGTCCGTAAAACAAAAACTTTTTCCTGTTCATCCTAAGCCTCCTCACCGCAGAGCGCCACAAACACCTTCTCAAGGTTCATGGGCTGGACAGTCACCTCTGCATCCGGAAGCTCCTGTCCCGGTTTCAGGCGGACCATCACGCTCTTGCTCCGGCCCAACCGCTCCTCATAGTGCTTTTCCAGTCCTTCTGTGGCCCGGTCTACCTCCTCCGCCTTTCCGGAGATATGGAGGCAGGACTCCAGAAGCTCCTCGGTATTTTCCTTCAGAAGAAGCTTTCCTTCCTTTAAGATAATGACCTCCTCAAAGAGATCTGCCGCCTCTTCCATGATATGCGTAGAGACCACGAAAGTCCTGCCTGTTTCTGTAAATTCTTCGAGAAGAATGCGATAAAACTGCTCTCTCGCCACTACATCCAGGCCGGAAACCGGCTCGTCCAAGAAGGTGAAATCCGCCTTGCTGGCCAGAGCCACGATGATCGTCACCATGGAGACCATACCTTTGCTCAGTTTTCCGATCTTCTGCTTCACATCCAGATGAAATTTCCGGATCAGCTCGTCTGCCAGTTCCTGGTCCCAGTATGGCAGATAGACAGAAGCTGTCCGAAGATAATCTTTCACCTTTGTAGCTGAGAGCGCCGTATTTTTCCCCACGTTCAGTTCCCTGGAAAAACAGATATGACTCAGAGCCTTTTCATTTTCCCAGACGGAAAGCCTGCCCTCCTCCGTTTCCAGAACGACGCTGCCCTCACTCGGCGGATTCTGGGCGCTTAAGATGGACAGAAGCGTCGTTTTGCCGGCTCCGTTCCGGCCGATGAGACCGTAGATCTTGCCTTTTGCCAGAGTCAGGTTCACACTGTCAAGCGCATCCTTTGATTTATAATTTTTCGTGATATTTTCACAGATCAGCTGTTCCATACGTTCCTCCATTTTCCTCCGGTTCTCAGCCCTTCTCCGGTGTCTTCTTTTCCGTTTCTCCCGCGTCGGCGATCATCTCGATGAGTTCTTTTCTTGAAATTCCCAGAGATGCCGCCTCCGATAGAAGCCCCTTGATATAATCGTCAAAAAAATGTTCTTTTCTCTTTTTCATGATCGCTGCCTTTGCCCCCTCTGCGACAAACATTCCGATTCCTCTTTTTTTATACAAAATCCCTTCCTCCACCAGAAAATTGATTCCCTTGGCTGCTGTGGCCGGATTGATGGCATACAGCTTCGCCAGCTCATTGGTGCTCGGTACCCGCTCTTCTTCCAGAAGGATATCTCTCAGAATATCCCGCTCGATCATCTCTTTGATCTGCAGATAGATCGATTTCTCCTGGTTTAAGATTTCCTGCAAGGATTTCACTTCCTTTCCCTTGGTTGTATGGTTCATTACTTATGTAACTAACCATATCACCTGTTTTTCACCCTGTCAAGAGTTTTTTTAATGTCGTTTTCTGTTGATTTTGTCCGTATTTCTGTGGTAAGATTTAACTATCTATGACACAAAGGGTGAGATTATGAAAAAACTGCTTCAGGAACTGTCCGTTTTTCAACATTTTTCAGATATTGGTCTTTTTGTTCTGTCGGACCAGGATTTTCACATTTTATACTGCAACGAATATATGGAAAAAAACGCAGGGTTTCACGTCGGAGAACGCCCCTGCTATTTCTGCTGCAGCCAGACAACTCCCTGCGGAGCCTGTCCTGTGCGGAAGCTTCAGGAAGATCCCTCTCTTTCCGAATGTTCTTCTGTCCAGTTTCACTCCCAGCTTCACTGTGCCTTTGACCTGACGGCCCATCGGACGGCGCTTTCCGACGGAACCCCGGTCTATCTGGGCCTGGCCAAGCCCCATATGTATCTCAATGAAGAAAAAGAAGCCCTCGAAGAACGAATCGAGCATGACGAGCTCACCGGCGCCCTGACCCGCCCTGCCTTCTGCTGTCATACCTCAAAGCTGCTTAAAAGTCATCCGGAGACGGAGTACACCATCGTCCGGACCGATATTTACGGACTTCGTATGATCAACGATCTGTTTCAGAGCCAGGCCGGCGATGCCCTTTTGCATGATTTCTATGAATCTGTTTTGAAACATTTAAAACCGGGGGACACCTGCGGCCGGTTTTATGCGGATTCCTTCTGCATCTGCACTTCCATGAACCGTGAGGAAATCCTGGACTTTATAGAACAGCTCCAGCATGACATGGACCATTATCCACTGGCCTTTCATATTTCCCTTTATTTCGGGATCTGTCCTGTCTACGACCGGAACATGCCGCCCTATCAGCTGGCAGATTTCGCCAAAATGGCTCTTCAGAAGGCCCGCACTTCCTACAGCCAGCCTTACTCGATCTTCAACGAGGAGTTCCGTCAGCAGGTCACCCGGGAGCAGACCCTGATCCAGTCCATGGAGCCTTCCCTGAAAAACGGCGACTTTGTCCCCTATTTTCAGCCTTTCTTCGATATCCGGACCAAGAGTATCGTCGGAGCCGAGGTGCTGGTTCGCTGGAATCACCCCATCTACGGAATGATCTCCCCTGCCAGCTTTATCCCGGTTTTTGAGAAAAACGGCTTCATCATCCAGCTGGACCAGTATATCTGGGAGGAAGCCGCCAGACTGCTCTGGCGCCGAAAAAAAGAGGGCAGAAAAAGGATTCCCTTCTCCGTAAATGTATCCAGAGCCCATATTTTTGATGAAGATTTTGAACCTTTTCTTTTAGGTCTCATGGAAAAATATGAGCTGGATCCCGGCGCTTTCGGCCTGGAGCTCACGGAGAGCGTCTATGTGGAGAGCCAGGACACAATGGCAGAGGCTGTCGCCCGGCTTCAGAAAAAGGGCTTCCGCTTCCTGATGGATGATTTCGGTTCCGGCTATTCTTCCTTAAGCGTTCTCAAGGACTGCCCGATGGATGTGCTGAAAATCGACATGACTTTCGTCAGGGACATTCTGGAAAGCCCCCGCTCGCAGATCATCCTCTCCGAGATCATCCACATGATGCACCGCCTGAACCTTCCGATGATCGCCGAGGGTGTGGAAAATCCCGAGCAGACGAAACTTCTTAAGAACTGGGACTGCAACACGGTCCAGGGTTACTATTTTGCCCGGCCCATGCCAGCGGAAGCTTTCGAAAAACTCATCGATGAGACACAGAGATAAAAAAATACGGCATAGTCGCTTTTTCTGACTATGCCGCATTTTTTATCTCTTTTTATCGGATCTCGTAAATGCCGTTGGCCTTCATCTGGACGGAGGAGCTGAAAAATTTCTTCGCTACCTCACAGAAATAGCCGGTATCTTTGGTGCCTGCGGTCTCATAGGGAGAATGCATGGCCAGCTGCGGAAGACCGATATCCACGGTGTTTAAGGAAACCTTCGTGTTGGCGATATTTCCCAGCGTGGAACCGCCTGCCATATCGGAGCGGTTGGTAAAGGTCTGGCAGGGTACGTTTACTTTCTCACAGAACAGTTTGAACACTGCTGCGGAAACCGCATCTGTGGTGTATTTCTGGTTGGCGTTGTATTTGATGACAATACCGCCGTTCATGGCCGGACGGTTGGTGGGATCTGCCAGGTCTGTGTGATTCGGATGGACCGCATGGGCATTGTCCGCAGAGATCATAAAGCTTCCTGCCACAGCGGAAAGGTAATCCTCCTCGGTTCTTCCCAGAGCCCCGTTTAACCGGCGCAGAGTGCTCTCCAGGAAGGTCGAAGCAGCGCCCTGTTTTGTACTGCTGCCCACTTCCTCATTGTCGAAAACGGCGCAGACCGGAACACTCTCGCCCGGAACTGCCCCGAGGAAGCCTTTCATGGAGGCAAAAGCGCACTGAAGATCGTCCAGGCGGCCGACAGACAGGAACTCTTTTTCCAGGCCCCAGACGGTGCCTTTTACGCGGTTATAAAGGAAGAGATCTGTACTCAGGATATCCTCCTCCTTCACGCCGGCGTTCTCAGCCACCAGCTTCATGAGTTTTCCTTTGGAGGAGGCCTCGCCTACGATCGGAAGCATATCCTTCTGAATGTTGTATTTGTAGCCGCTGTTGGCTTCGCGATTCATGTGAATGGCCAGATTCGGGATCATGGCAAGATCCTGATCCAGGTTTACCAGACGGGTCTCAATGCCATTCTCTGTGCGGACTGCGATTCTTCCTGCAACAGAGAGGGGACGGTCAAACCAGGGGGCGCAAAGCATGCCGCCGTAACCCTCCACGTTCAATTTTGTATATTTGCCGTCGGCGTCCATCTCGGCATTTTCCTTGATCTTGAAGCTCGGGGAATCCGTATGGCTGCAGATCAGCTGGAAACCGGTGAAATCCTTCTTCGGCACAGAAAAAGCGATGATGGAGGAATCATTTCTCGTGACAAAATATTTTCCGCCCGGAACGATCTCCCACTTCTCACACTCCAGAAGTTCGCTGTAACCGGCGTCCTTAAGCATTTTTCTGAAATTTTCCACCGCCTGAAAACAGGTGGGGCTGTTATCCAGGAACTCGATGAGCTCCTGATTTACTGACTGACTCATGATATCCATCTTTCCTTCCTTAACATTTTTCGCAGTTATCAAAAACGTCTTTCTGCTTCTATAGTGTCAGGCAGATCTTCTCAAATCTCCCTGTTCATTCCCCTCATTTTCCCACGTTTCCACCGAACTGTCAACCGACAGATAAGGGCGGAAAAGGTCGCATCAGCGTCTTGACAAACGCTCCTGAATAGGATAGATATATTAGTAGAGAACATGTCGCTGGACGGGCTGTCCGGCGGCGTATTTTTGTCCGCAAAATGTCATTTTTAGGGGGATCTTACATCATGAAACAAACAGAAAAAACCGTGAACCAGATCACGGAGGGTATCATCTGGAAGCAGCTTCTCTATTTCTTCTTTCCCATTCTTCTGGGAACCTTTTTCCAGCAGCTTTACAACACGGCGGATGCCATGGTGGTGGGCCGGTTTGTCGGAAAAGAGGCTCTGGCCTGCGTGGGCGGCTCTTCCAGCCAGATCATTAACCTGATCGTCGGCTTCTTCGTTGGCCTTTCTTCCGGTGCGACGGTTATCATCGCCCAGTATTACGGGGCGCGCGATGAAAAAAATCTTCAGGATACTCTTCACACGGCCATTGCCTTTTCCATCGTGGGAAGCTTCGTGATCTCGATTCTGGGAATTGTGCTCTCCCCGATCATTCTACGTCTCATGAACACACCGGAATATCTGATGGCAGATTCCCTGCTTTATCTTCGATTTTATTTCGGCGGAATTATTTTCATCTTTATCTATAACATTGGTTCCGGCATCCTGCGGGCGGTAGGCGATTCCAAAAATCCGCTGTATTTCCTGATCTTCTGCTGCTTCTGCAACATTTTCCTGGACCTTCTCCTGGTGATGGTCTTCCATATGGGAGTCCTCGGCGTGGCTCTTGGAACCCTGATCTCCCAGGCTTTAAGCTCCGTTCTGATCCTCCGGAATCTGATGCGGACCAAAGATATTTACCGGCTGGAGCTCCGCAAGATCCGCCTTCACGCAGCGCCCCTCTCCATGCTGCTGAAGATCGGCCTTCCTTCCGGCCTTCAGTCCACCATGTACAACATCGCCAACATGGTAATCCAGACCGCCCTGAACTCCTTCGGAACGGACACAATGGCCGCCTGGACCGCTTTCGGAAAGGTCGATTCCTTCTACTGGATGATCAGCAGCGCCTTCGGTGTCGCCATCACCACTTTCGTGGGCCAGAACTACGGTGCCGGAAAGATCGACCGTATGAAAAAGAGCGTCCGGGTCTGCTTTTGTATGGATCTTGCCACAGCGCTCACCCTGTCAGCGCTCATGTATCTTTTCCTTGGAAAATTCCTGCTGTCGCTCTTTACCACCGATGCAGAGGTTCTTTCGATCGGTGTACGGATCATGCAGATCATTGTCCCTGCCTATGCGCCCTTCGTCTTCATCGAGATCTTCTCCGGAGCACTTCGCGGAGCCGGCAATGTGCTGATCCCCATGCTCCTGACCTGCGGCGGTATCTGCGTCACCCGAATACTCTGGATCTTCTTCTTCGTTCCGAGTCACCGGGCTGTGGAGACTATTATCTTCTCCTACCCCGGATCCTGGGTACTGACAGCGACGTTGTTTATTTTGTATTTTGCGTTTTATACCAGAAGGCATTGGGGGCGCGGCGCGACTAGGGATTTAAAATAAAATGTAGGCTTTTGGAAAGCGTAGAGGAAATCGAGGGGGCGGCTCCAAAGCCGCTCGCCCCCTTCGAACCCCCATTGGCATTTTTAGAAAATAAGGGGCTTACGTCAGGCTGATGCATAGCGATAATATGGTATTTGATGTCTCATATTGAAATCCAACAATTCAAATCTTCAATATGAATAACAAAACACCATATCATCACTGCGTAACAGTATGACGTAAGCCCCTTATTTTCTAAAGCGGGCCCAGATGGGGGAGTTTGAGGGGGCCTGCGGGCTCGCGACTCGGAGCGGGCCCCCTCAAGTATATTTTCCTCAGCTTTCCATCAAAGCTGCTCCCGGATATATCCGAGCAGCTCCCCTGAGGGATCACACTTATATTCCCAGAACATAATTCCCCCCATCCCCATTTCCTTGAGGTACTCAATCTTCCCTCCCAGGGACTCTTCATCTTCGTAGCTCACGAAGGTCTTTCCATCAAAAAGATACGGCACTTTTGCCACCTCGTCCCAGTATCTCACAAAACCATTCTTTCCGATCCAGTCGGCTTTGAGCTCCGCGTAGTCTCCGCCGTAGCCGCCAACGCTGTCGGCCTCCATTCCGAGTCCATGGCGGCAGCCTTCTCCTTTGACACCGTTCCACTGTCTGGAATAAAAAGGAACGCCCAGGATCAGTTTCTCCATGGGAACGCCGGCCTCATGGAAGGCTTTGACAGCCTTGTCCACGCAGACATCCAGAAGATTTCCCTCAGAGTGATAGAGGGCTGCATGGTGGCCGGTGACTTTCTGGAAGCCGCCCTGGAGGTCATAGGTCATAAGCTGTACATAGTCCAGATATTTGCTGGCTGCCTCCATATCAGTCTGAAGAGCAAAGTACACGTCGCCGCCCACAGCCACGGAAAGAGACTTCTCGCCCTCCATATGATTCAGAGACTCCCGGAGAGCCTTCAGAAGCAGCGTGTAATTTTCCTTATCATTGACATGGGAACCGATGCCGGCCAAAGAGGTTCCCGGGTACTCCCAGTCGATGTCGATGCCGTCCAGGCCGTAGGTTTCCACCAGAGAAACGGCGCTGACTGCAAAAAGAGCTCTTCCCTCCTCGGTTCTTGCCGCCTGGGAGAAACCGTCGGCTCCCCAGCCGCCCACAGACAGTACGATCTTAATGTCCGGGTTGATCTCCCGGATCTTCGGCAAATATTCTTCATTTCCGCAAGAATCCCAAACAACCCGGTGACGCTCAATGAGTCCGAAAGCAATATTGATGACATCCAGATTTTTAATATCCTGTTCTTTCAGTGTTCCAAGATCTTTTGTGCTTACATAGCCGATTACTTTTTTCATGTTCTATCCCTTCTGTTGTTATTCCTGCTCTTTCATTCTGGCAGGAGAGCCTGTACGCTCCGCTCTCCTGCCTCCCCCCAAAATACTTAGTCGTTACAGGTTACTACCTCGCCGTGACCCAGGTTGTAGGTGATCTCACCTTCCAGTTCCACCTTCAGAACCGTTGCAAAGGGATGCTCTTTCATACCCTCAGCCCAGATCCATAAGGTTCCCGGGATACCGCTCCAGGGAAGGGCTCCTGTATAGGAGAAACGAAGCTCCTCGCCTGTGTGGAGAACCGTCACCTTTTTCACCGGAGTCTTCACGCCCTTGACGCAGAGAGCCTCCCTCGGTGTGTCATAAACGAAGAGATAGATCGTCTTCTTGTCTGCGGAGAGCGTGCTTCCACCCAGGAACTGTGCGTAGTTCAGACCTTTTCCTGTGCCGTGTACGGCCTCGTCGTGATCGGAAATCCAGGTTCCAAGATCCTCGAGAACCTTCTCCTGTCTCTCATCCAGCGTACCATCCTCCTTCGGTCCCACGTCGAGAAGCATCCTTCCCCCCAGAGTGATGCAGTCGCAGAACATCCGGATGATCTGGCCGCTGGTCTTGTAATCGTTGTCAGACGGGCGGTAGCCCCAGGAATCGTTGATCGTGGTACAGAACTCCCACTCGCCTTCCGGTCCGTAGAGCGGGATTCCCTGCTCCGGAGTCTCGTAGTCGCCGTAGCCCTGCATACGGGAGTTCAGAATTACGTCCGGATTCAGGGAATGGAGATACTCCCGGAACTCCTTCATATGCCACTGGTTGGCGCTGCGCTCCCAGTCGCCGTCGAACCACAGAAGATCTACGGTACCGTAGTTGGTCATGAGCTCGCCCAGCTGATTATTGTTGAATTTCAGGAACTCCTCCCACTTTGCGGGATCTTCCTCGCCGCCTGCCGGTGAACCGTAAATATCGTTCAGGCAGTCTTCTCTCTTGGCTCCCTCCGGGTAAACGCTCCGGTATCTGGGATCAGACCAGTCGATCAGAGAATAGTAGATTCCGACTTTCATTCCTGCCTCACGGACAGCTTCCACATATTCTTTTACAAGGTCACGGCCTGCCGGTGTCTTTTTCAGCACGTTCAGATCGCTGTATTTTGTGTCAAAAAGGGCCACGCCGTCGTGGTGTTTGGATGTCATTACCACATAGTCGGCTCCGGCTTTCTTAAAGAGAGCTGCCCACTTTTTCGGATCATATTTGGAAGCGGTGAAACCCTCGCACTGCTTCATATAATCCTCATAAGAAATGTTTCCGTTGTGGAAGGACCAGGATTCTGACACATCCCCCACTGCATAAATACCATAATGAATAAAAATTCCAAGTCGTGCTTTTCTGAACCAGTCCTGCATCATAATGCGCTGCTCTCCTTTCATGGAAAAAGGCATATTACTATAACTGTAATATGCCTTTTTAACTCGAACCTCATTGTTCATTCTATAAATCCCGGATCCGTTCCCAGTTCACCGGGATAGACCGGCTGCCCCCGCGATGGGCAAACCGGTCACAGGCTTACGCCCGGTTGTTTCAATTACTCAGCGATGGTGCTGATACCCTGAATGGACAGCCAGTCCTCAAGACCCAGAGCATACATACCATCTACATATGCCTGCCAGGTAGCGTCATCGTTGATATCCTGCTCGCCTGCTACGAACATAGCCTGCTGCTGCTCGAAGTAATCTTTGATAGCGGTACTGATATCTGCATAAGTATCGATGCTGCCCATATCAATCCAGTTTTCCTCGATCACACCCTCAGTCATGTTCGGCTCATAAATCTTCTCTACGGCAGCTTTCTCATCGTAGTCCGGATTTGCCTCTACCAGACGGAAGCCAGCCGGCATATATTTGGAAACTGCCTGCGGCCACAGGTTTGCCCAGGAATATTTCTCCTGATCCTCTTCAGACAGAGTGGATTTATCGATTACATGATAGCCGTCATCCTCTTTGGTAACAATGGTGCCAACCGGGCCGGTGGAAATTCCGATACCGTTCTCAAGAGAGAATGCATTGTCGAACCAGCGGCAGATCAGTTCCGGATCCTCTGCATTGTCGGTTACAACAACCTGGGTTCTGTATACGCTGAATCCACTGGTATCACGCAGCCAGATACCGCCATTCTCGGTGTTCAGTACCGGCAGAACATCCCATACACTCTTCTCCGGACCCCGTGCGATACCGGAGAACTCGTTGCTTCCGTAAGCGATGGATACGCCGTACAGATCTCTGCTTCCTTTTCCTTCCCAGGTGGAGCTGTCCTGTGTATAAAGCTCGGTATCGATCAGGCCTTTCTGATACATGCCGCTGAACCAGGAAAGGAATTCACGGTATTTGGAGCTGACACCGCCGTATACGGTCTCACCGTCAACAATTGCCAGACCTTTTTTGTTCATCGGCATTCCGAAGTAACCAGCCATTGCCTCGATGTGTTTGTTGTTCGGGTCTGTGGAGAACGGAATCTCATCGGTAGTATCTCCGTTTCCGTTGGCATCCTGGTCCTTGAAGGCCTGAAGAACTGCCTCAAACTCATCGGTGGTGGTAGGCATCTCAAGACCCAGGTTCTCCAGCCACTGGCCGTTGATGTACGGTGTATAACCAACAAGATCATCCTCTACTACATAAGGAATGCTGTAGATATGTCCGTCCGGAGCGGTCATTTTCTCTCTGACACCCTTAAGGTTCAGGATCTCGGTGATCTTCGGGCAGGACTTCTCGAAGTACTCCTCCAGCGGAACAAATACGCCCTGGTTTACGCCGTAGTTCAGGATCAGGCTATCACTTAAGGTCCAGCCGGCGATAACATCTGCATAGTCACCGGAGTTCAGGTCCAGGTTCAGTCTCTCGGTAGCGGTCTCGTACGGGAACAGACGAAGCTCAACGTCTACATTGGTCTGTTTCTTCAGCTCATCCATCATTACGAACTCACCGGTAGCACTGGAATCATCTACGAACATGGAGAAGCTTGCATCTCCCTCATTCGCTACCAGCGGAAGCTCCTGGGTGGTCTCAGCAGTAGTTGCTGCGATAGCCGGATCCAGATCTTCTGCCTTGGTGATCGGCTGACTCGCATCTGCCTCAGCTGCTGCTTCTGTAGCTGCTTCAGTGGTAACTTCTGTGCTTTCCTCGGTGGAATCACTTGCTGCTGCGGGCATTGCCATGCTTAAGATCATGGAAGCTGCCAGTAAAGCGACAACGGTTTTTCTTTTCATTGTTTTGTCCTCCTCATAATAAAATGTTCCATTTATCATACCGCCCGACGTCTTTATGGGATGACCGGGGTTGTACTGCCAGACGCCGGCGGAAAATAAATCGTTAAAAGTTTCCGGTGTATCAGCCCTTTACGGAACCGATCATAACACCTTTTACAAAATGCTTCTGTACCAGCGGATACATGATCAGGACCGGCACACTACTGATGATGATCAGAGAATATTTCATAACATCAATGAGCTGCTGCTGTTCCTGCAGGGCTGCACGGGCTGCAGCGGTGGTAGCCGTCTGTGAAAGAGCCGTCTGGTTAGTGATCAGGATGTTTCTCAGTACCAGCTGTAAGGGGTACTTATCCTGATCGGAAATATAAAGCAGAGCTGAGAAATAGCTGTTCCAGTGGCCAACTCCATAATAGAGGACCATGATCGCGATGATCGCTTTGGACAGCGGCAGTGCGATCTGGAAGAAGAATCTGGACTGCGTACAGCCATCGATCTCACCCGCCTCATAAAGCTCCTCGGAAATATTAGATTTGAAGAAAGTTCTTGCCACGATCATGTTGTAAACACTTAAGCAGCCCGGAAGCACCAGCGCCCAGATCGTATTCAGCAGCTGCATGTTTTTAACAACCAGGTAAGTCGGGATCATTCCGCCGCCGAAGAACATCGTGATCATGTAAAATACAGTGATCGGCTTCTTTCCGGAGAAATTGTCACGGGAAAGCGCATAAGCGGTGGGAAGGGTGACTGCCAGGTTTACACAGACACCAACAAAGGTGATCACGATGGAGTTGAAAAAGCCCCGCATAACCTGACTGTTTTTGAATACCTCTGCATATCCCTTCAGGGTGAAACCAATGGGACGGAGCAGAACCTTACCGGCAGATACGGCTGTCGGATCGCTGAAGGAAGAAATAATAACCCAGTAAAGCGGATAGGCCACAACAAACAGGATCAGCGTCAGGATGATGAAGATGACCGTATCGAAGATCACATCTTCCCTGCATCGCTTTACAGGTTTTGTTTTCATATTGTAATTTTCTTTTTTCATGTTCAGTTTCCTCCTACCACAGACTGTTTCCTGACATCTTATCGGATGCCTTATTCACAATGATCAGCAGCACCAGGTTTACAACGGTGTTGAAAAGACCAATGGCTGTGGAGTATGACATATCGTTATTTACCAGACCAACCTTATATACATAAGTGGAAATGATCTCGGATACGCTTCCGTTCAGGCTGTTCTGCAGAAGGTAAGCTTTCTCAAATCCGATGGAAAGGATGCTTCCGCAGTTCATGATCAGAAGGATCGTTGCTGTCGGAAGGATAGACGGAAGATCGATATAACGGATCAGCTGGAACTTGGTCGCTCCGTCAACCTTTGCCGCCTCATGAAGTTCCGGACTGATGCCCGCCAGAGCCGCAAAGTAGATAACGGAACTCCATCCGGTACTCTGCCATACGCCGGTCCATACATAAATATGTCTCCAGTACTCTTTCTTCGCCATGAAGTTCACGGCATCAATGCCCATGGATTTCATGATCTGGTTGATGACACCGATCGACGGTGAAAGGAACAGGGTGATCATACCACACATAACTACAGTAGAAATGAAGTTCGGCGCGTAAGTTACGGTCTGAATGACTTTACGGTATTTTTTGAACCGGAGAGAGTTCAGCATCAGAGCCAGGATGATCGGAAGCGGGAAGGATACGAGCAGTCCATACAGACTCAGGATCAACGTGTTCTTGATCGTCGTTCCGAAATACGGGGATGAGAAGAACCTCTGGAAGTAGTAAAGACCTACCCACGGGCTTCCCAGGATACCGGCTTTCGCATTGTACCTCCGGAAGGCCAGCTGAATACCGTACATGGGAATGTAGCTGAAAATAAAGGTCAGCACCACACCCGGCACACAGAACAGCCAGAGCGACAGATCTCTCTTGAAAGCTCTGACCGTACGGCCTTTCTTTTTCACTTTGGTTTGATTTGCTTTCATGTGTTTCTCCTCCTTTATGGATTTGTGTTGCTTTTGTAACTGCCCTCCGGCACCGTACTCCGTTAAGTGAACATTATGAACATTCTTGTTTTGTATTCTCTTTAGCAAATATATTGTTTTGTATAATGTTACCAATCCAGTTTACATTTTTTGTGGATTACTAGGGCTTTTGTTGTTTTTATTTTAAGTTTTAGTTCACTTTTTGTCAACTACATTTTATCACTTCTTTATATTTTTTGGTATTTTTCACAAATTCAATTATCGTTTTTTCACTATATTGCCCAAAGAAATTTTAAAAAATAAGGCGCAAAGAAGTTTTTACGCTTCTTTGCGCCCGTTTTTCTTGATATTTTAACAGTTTCAACTGTTTTGTTCACTTGTTTTTCTTTATATTATCGCATTCTTTTGAACATGTCAACTGGAAATTTAAGCAAATGCCATGGTATCTGCACACGGTGACATGCTCCCACCACTTAAATCTTACGATTTTGAAGTGGGGGCTTCCTGCTC
>ERZ824488.30-NODE-30-length-167006-cov-21.516325_pt1 | contig 167006 bp, 137 predicted proteins | sample MGYA00519936_ERZ824488 | MGnify/ENA primary metagenome ERZ824488 (study PRJEB31778, sample SAMEA3449153) | human gut metagenome | biome: human gut; feature: human-associated habitat; material: faeces | place: United Kingdom | collected 2010/2012 ...
CGAGCGTTTACGGCGCCCGTTTGGCGCATCGCCCTTTGGAAACCTTCGGGCACAATACTTCGTTTTATTCTTGAAATGTCGGTGTCGTTAGCTTGACAGCTCTTTTATCGTCTTTTTGTTCCCTGCCGCTCCAGCGCCAGCAGGCGAATTTTCCTGTCCACGCCCCCGGCGTATCCCGTCAGGCTTCCGTCTGCGCCGATCACCCGATGGCACGGCACGATGATGGAAATCGGGTTTCGCCCGACCGCGCCGCCGACAGCCCGCGCGCTCGCGCCGTCGCCCAGCAGCGCGCCGTATGTCGTCGTCTGCCCGTATGGGATTTCAAGCAGGCGCGCCCACACGCGCAGCCGGAACGCCGAGCCGATCAGGTGCAGCGGCGGGGTGAAATCCGGCTGTCCGCCCGAAAAGTAGTCGTCCAGCCAGCGCGCCGTCTCGTCAAGAATCGGCGTGCGCTTTCCCTTGCGCGCCTCCGGCAGATTCGCCGCGAAATGCCTTGCGCCGTCAAACCAGAGCCCGATCAGCCCCTGCTCGTCGGCGGCGAGCAGAAGGCCGCCGAGGGGCGAGGCGTAACGCCGTGTGAAAACCATAGATGAACCTCCTGCCCGCTCAAATCGCCTTCGGCAGATTCCACTTGAACACCGTCGCCAGAATGCGCACCGCCGTGGTGATGATCATCCCCAGCCCGTAGGCCATGATTTCGCCCACCCCGGCGCGCAGCAGCAGCGCATACCCCAGCGCGCCGAGAATCGCCGCGACGGCATACACGCGCTTTTTGAGCACGAACGGCATTTCCCGCAGCAGCACGTCGCGCAGCATGCCGCCGCCGATGGCCGTCGTCGCGCCGAGGAACGTGGTCAGGAACATGTTATCCGCAAACCCGGCCTCCATGCCGATGCGCGCGCCGGAGACGGCGAACACGCCCAGCCCGATGGCGTCAAAGACGTTGTTGATCTGCTCGATCATCTTTTCACGGGCGACATAGCGCTCCTTGTACACCCGCGCGATGACGAACACGACGAGCGCGCACAGGCAGGCCAGCAGCACGTAATGGAAATTGGTGAACATGCGCGGCGGAAAATAGCCGATGAGCACGTCGCGCAGCGTGCCGCCGCCCAGCGCGGTGAACACCGCCATCAGCAGCACGCCGAAAATATCCGTTCCCCGATCCACCGCGACCATCGCGCCGGACACGGCAAAGGCCGCCGTTCCGACAGCCTCGCAAAAGCTGAAAATTCCGTTGATATCGGTCATTTTCTTTTCCTCAAAACATTCTGAACGGCTTCTTCGGCGGTTTCGCCCGTCAGCGCGCGCCGCCGCGCCGCCGCGAGCGCCTCGGCCAGTTGAGGTCCCGGCTCCATGCCCGCCGCGAGCAGCATGCTGCCGTCGGGCAGGCCGCGCGCCGCCGTCTCCTCGTAAACCCGGACGCGACCGGTCAGAAACGCCTCCTCGCCGGCCGCGCCGCCGCTCGCGCTGCCCTTGCCCAGCGTATCGCAGACGGCCAGCAGCGCCAAATCGTTCGGGCAGACGGATTCGTCAAACAGCAGGTTCGTCTCGCCCGTCTCCGCCTGCCTGTAATGGCAGACATGCGCGCGCATGTGCAGGCGGCACATGTTTTCGCAATACGCGATGATCTCGCGGTTCACACCGAGCCGCCCCAGCATGGCGCGCGTCAGCGGTACGCCGGTGTTTTCGTGGCCACAGGCATGCCATTCGCCATCCTCGCCCCGCGCGGTGGAGACGGCCTTGCCCAAATCGTGGGTCAGCGCCGCGAAGACGAACGCCTCCGGCCGCAGCGCCCGCGCTTTTTTCTGCGCGGCGGCATGCAGCACCAGCATGCTGTGCGTGTATGCGTCGCCCTCCGGGTGATAGCGCGGCGGCTGGGGCACGCCGATGAGCGCCGCCAGCTCGCCAAACCATGGCCTGAGCGCGTCCGCCCGACGGAGCACGTCAAAAAACACGTCCGGCGCGTCGCTCGCCATGGCCTTTTTCATTTCGCCCAGCACGCGCGCGGGGGAGAGCGCGTCCGTCTTCATCATCCGCATCTTTTCAAGCGTCTCTGCATCCGGCGACAGGCGAAACCGCGCCGCAAACTGCGCGCCCCGCAGCACGCGGAGCGGATCTTCGGCAAAGCCGTCCCCCGGCACAGCGCGCAGCACACCCCGGCGCAGATCGGCCTGCCCGCCGAAGGGATCGACGATTTCCCCGGTCAGCGCATCCCGCAAAATCGCGTTGACAGTAAAATCCCGCCGTGCCGCCGCGCGCGCAAAGGGGAGCGCCGGATCGAGCCGCACGTCAAAATCGCCGTGCTTCGGCCCGGTTCGCCGCTCCAGCCTCGGCACGGCCAGATCAATCCCCGCGCCCTTGAGGGAAAAAATGCCGTATCGCGCGCCGCTTTCGTCCACCTCGCCGAATTCCGCGGCCAGACTGCGCAGCGTCTGCGGCGCAAGGCCGTATACCTCGCAGTCGATATCCGCGCTCTGGCGCCCCGTCAGCGCGTCGCGCACACAGCCGCCGACCAGCATGGCGCGGCCGCCGAGCGCCTTTGCCCGCAGCGCGATTCCCCGAATCGTTTCCTGCTGAATTTCCTTCGTCATACGGTCCTCTCCGTCGCTTTGGGGCGGCGCGCCGGCCGCCCGGTCATTCCAGCGCGCCCTGATCGCCCCGCGCGTAGGCGGCGGTGAGCACGTCGTTCATCGCGATGTGCACCGGCTTTTTTCGCCCCGCGAGCACCGCGTCAAACCCGTCCGCATCCAGATGCGTCACGCGCAGGTTGACCTTTTTCATCTGCCTGTCCGTCATCAGCACGACGCAGATTTTGCAGTTCCGCTCCATCGAGTATTGTAAAAATCGCTCCGTCACGGCGTCTCTCTCCATCCCGCGTCGTAAATGCGCACGTCGTCGTTGGCGTAGATCAGTTCGTATGCTTCATCCAGCGCGTAAAGATCCACGTCGAACTCCGCGCGCTCGTAATCGCTCACATAGATGTAGTGCACATTGTACGTCTCCAGTACGTCGGCGTTCTCGCGCGGATCTTCATAAAAGCGCCTGCAATCCGCCGATTGCTGCGAATAATCCAGCCCGTGGAAGAAGACGTACAAATCGCTGCCGCAGATAATCTGCCGCCCCGCCAGCGAGCAGACGGGGTTGATGTGCTGCTGCCCGGTCAGAAACACGTCGTCGCGGTCGGTGTTTTCCCGAATCCAGTCGCCCGCCGCGACCGCGTTGGCGGAAAAGAGCTGATAGCCGGAAACCGCCTCGCGCCCCAGCGACAGCGCGCCGGAAAACACGCTCGCCCACAGAAACAGCCCGCAGAGCAGCGCGCGCCCCGGCAGACCGGCCAGCCGCTGCATGAGCATCGAGCCGTAATCCGCCGCGAGGATCATGGCGAACATGAACCAGATATAAAACAGCTTGTTGTTGTCGTATTCGTTCGGCTGAAAGAGGATCGTCTCGGCGACGACGTAGATCGCCGTCATGCCCAGCACGATATCCAGATTCCCACGCTTTCGGGCGCACAGGCACGCGCAGACCGTCAGAATGAACGGCAGACCCGCGTTTTTCACCCAGAACCAGAAATAGCCGTCCTTGAAGCCGCGCCCGCCGCTGTTGTTGACCCAGTTGAACTGGAACCGCAGCGCGCCGCCCTCCAGCGTCTGCCGGACGGCGTTGCCCACGAGCTGCGGCAGCGCCAGCGCCAGCACGACGGCCAGATACAGCCCCGCGCGCAGCAGGACGCCGAGCCGATCCTCTCTGTGCTCGATGAGGTTGCCGAGCAGATAGCCGCCGGAAAACAGTGCGAGCGCCAGAAACGTATGCGTATGCACCAGCGGCAGCGCGGCGGCCCAGAGCGCCAGCAGCACCGTCTGCCGATAGGATTTTTCCCGGACGGAGGAAATCAGCAGATACAGCGCCGGAATCCCCATCGCCCAGCCGCCCAGCAGCGCGCGCTGGGGGAGCATCAGATCCGCGATGACGTTTGAAAAGCGCAGGTTGAGATCGGGCTGATTCGCCGGGGTCTTGTAATATCCGGTGAAAATCTCTTTGACGCGGGCAAAATGATCCGCGAACGCCAGATCAAAGTCATACAGAAAGCCGAGGCCGCCGTTGAAGAAGAACAGCAGCGCCGCCACCGCGACCGCCTTGTGCCGCCCGCCGAGAATCTGCTGCGCCAGGAGCATATAACCCGCGTAAGTCAGCGCCATCAACAGCGTGCCCGGCACGACGAGCGACAGGTTCAGCGGCATGCCGAGCATGTAAAACGTCGTGCTCAGCGCGTCGGTCAGATACGGATAGGCGAGGCTCGTCCCCGCCAGCAGGCTGTAGCTCGGCGGAAAGCGCATGTTTTTAAGCGACGTGACAAACGACAGGTGCATGCACAAATCGCCGTATGTCGCCTGCCCGCACCAGAGCGAGCCGTCCGCGGCGGGCATGATGTTGTGCGTATATTGCAGATAGGCCGAAAGCGCCGTCAGCGGAATCCCCACGGCGGCCATCACGGCCATCTGCCGCCTGTCCGCCGCGCTCATCCGGCAGAGCGGCGCTTTTTCCCGCGCGGCATAACAAAGCGCCGCCAGCAGCAGCGCCGCGGCGACGGCCGCGATATGCGCGGCGACGGTAAAATCCAGCGCGTTGGCGCACAGTGCCGGGAGCCCCATCTCCATCAGCACGCCCAGCGAAACGCCCAGCCACGCCCGAACGAGCGGGCTTTTCCGCGGCATGAGCCAGCGGATCATCTGCGCGCCCAGAAAACAGAACGAAAGGGTATAAGCGATTGCGATCATGGTTCCTCACTGCACCTGTTTGGTGGAATCATCCGTAATGACGGTGAAGCCCGCCTGCCTGCGGCGGCGATGGCCGCCCGTCTCCGGGGGCTTGGGCGCGGACTTGACGACCGGCATGCGGCGCGTCTGCCCCAGCGCGTCGGCAAAATCGCCCTCCGTCGCGGCCCCGGTCTGCCGCTGCGCGTCGCGCTGCATGGCCACCAGATCATCCACCGCCTGACGGCGGCGCTGCTTTTCGCTCTTTTCCGCACGGATGCGGCGCGCGGCGGCCTCCGTGCAGATGGCCTGCCCGATGAGCTGCAAATACATGCGCCGCGCGCTGAGCGCCAGCAGCGCGTCCGTCGCAACCGCCAGCGCAAGCAGCAGCGGCACGGCGGGCAGCCACATCATGCCCAGATACACCGCCAGCGCGAGCAGCAGAAGCGTGCCGACCGCGCCCATGACGAAATAAGCGTTTCTTGTCCGCTTCGCCTGCCTGCGAAGCGCAATGGCCGTCCTGTTCGTCAGCCGAATCGCGTTGCTTTCCATAAACGGGCCTCCGTTATGCTCCAAGGATGGAGAGAATCAGCTTGCTGTCAAACAGCGGCGCAAGGCGCGACGCATTCAAAATGTCCGTGAGCTGCTGCACCGGCACGACCGCCTGAATGATCGGCACGAGCGCAAAGAAGATGAACAGCAGCAGCACGCCGCGCGCCAGCCCGAACACGCCGCCCATCAGCGCGTCCAGATGGCGCAGCACCGGCAGCTCGAACACATAGCAAATCAGGTGGATGACGAACGTCGCGACGATATAGCAGCCCAGAAAGCAGATCAGAAAGCTGAGGATCGAGAGCGAAACGTTGACGATCGTCTGGCTCAGCAGCGTGGCCATCGTGGTCGCGCCCGGCGCGGTGTTGACCGCGTTGATGAACGCCGCCTGAAACTGCTCGGGGAGCTGCGCGCCGGCCATGATCTGCGTCAGCGCGCCCTGCGTCACCTGCGACACGGTGAGCAGGGAGAGATCCAGATCCTTGATGCGGCTGCCCGCGTCGGTGTAATACATCAGCGTATTGACCAGCGTATCGTTGCCCTGAAGCCACGCCGCCAGCGACGGGCTGACGGCAAAGGCCGCCGCCGCCGCGCCGATGAGCGCCGCCACGCTGAGCACCCCGCTGATAAAGCCGCGGTACAGGCCGAAGATCAGGCTGACCCCCAGCACCGCCAGAATCAGAATGTCGATGATGTTCATGGTTCTTCCTCCCTTAGGTCGGCAGCTCGACGACGTAGATTTCCGAGCCGGAGGCAACCACCGCGCGGTTGTCGTTCATCATGCCCAGCACGGCCGTCACGTTGATGGGCAGGGCATAGGTGCGGAAGGTCGTATCGCCGAAGCTGCACGCATAGACCGCGTTCTGCGAGAAGCCGTAAACCGACTTTGTGCCCAGCTTCGCGGCGATGCAGGCGCTGGGCAGGTGGATCACGCGGTCGATGCCGCCGTACACCAGACGCACGTTCGCGATGCTGATGCCCTCGCTCTGCTCCTGCGCGGGCACCAGGAGCTGATAGACCGTATTGCCGCTGCGGCTGACGTCCTCGACCGTGTAGCCGTAGATCAGCGTCGGGCTGCTCGCCTCCAGCGCGCGATAGCTGTAATGCAGAATCTGGCGGGTGGTGACGACGTTGAGCGTGCCGTTGTCATCGTAGATCGAATAGGCGATGTGCTCGCCGATGGAGCTTTTGCCGGTGGAGAGCTTGCCGGGCTGGAAGGTTTGCAGCTCGGTGGAGAGCACCGTGCCGGTGGTGTTGAGCCCCAGCATCCACATCAGCTCGGTGGGCTGCGTGTTGTTGGCCGTGGAGGCCATGAAGAAGCCGATATCCAGCAGCGTCTGGTTGGATACCGTGATGTTGTCTACGATCTGGCCGCTGCTGTTGATGACGGAAACCACGCCGTTGTCCGCCTCGCCGACGAACACCGCCACATACTCGTCGCCCGCGCTGGCGAACTGAACGGTGTCGCTCATCTTGTTGTTGTAGATGAGGCGGCCCCTGTTGTTGAGGATGTACAGGTCGTTGCCCGACCATGCGACGATGCGCTTTTCGGTCGCGTCGTAGTCGGCGTTGGTGCCGATCTGATAGCTCCACTCGTTGCCGCCGGTCGCCGCGACGCAGTGCAGCGTCGTGCCGTCATAAAAAATCACGCTGTCGCCGAAGGGCGACACGTTTTGGCTGAGCGTCGCGCCGATGCGCGTCACGCGGCCGACGCCCTCGCGCGTCGAGCCGGTCAGCGCATAGATGACGCACACGATCAGCACCCCGATGAGCGCGAAGATCAGGATCGCCATGCGGATTCTGCTCTGTATGGTGTTCTTCTTTTTATTTTTCTTCTTTTTTTGATCGTCATTCATCCCGTAGGCGTTAAACGTGGCGTTTGCGCCGGTGAGATAGGTGACGCGCCGATTTTTTCGATCCATGTCAGCATCCTTTCACGAAAGGAGAACGCCGGGACTGCCGCCCGAACTATTTTTTGGGGCAGGCCCCGCCGTATTTTCCGCTTTTCCACTTTTGGAGAACCCACAGCGGCGCGCGCGTTTTCTTTTGGGCATTTTACGCCCCAAAAGCCAAAACCCAAAAGACTTTTGGCGCGCGTCCCGTTCTCCGGCCGCGGCCGCCGATTTTGGGTTTTCCTTGGCTTCTCCGCAAGTTATCAACAGGCTTATCCACACTTCTGTGAATATTGTGGATAAATTGTGGACGAGTGTGGATAACTCGGGGATAAGTCCGTTTTTTGCTGTTTTTACACGATTTTGGGCGATTCCCCAAAAGTCGTTCATGCCCGCGTCAGCACGCCGTTTTCCACGCGATAGACCGCGCCCTGCCGCGCGCCAGCCAGATCGGAGAGATCCGTGCAGGTCACAAACGTCTGCACCCGGTCGATCCGCTCGATGAGCTGCCGCCTGCGGCTGGGATCCAGCTCGCTCATCACGTCGTCCAGCATCAGAATCGGCGCTTCGCCGCTTTCCGCGCCGGCCAGCTCGAGCTGCGCCAGCTTGAGAGAGAGCACCGCGCTGCGCTGCTGCCCCTGCGAGGCGAACGTGCGCGCCTCTTTGCCGTCGATGGTGATGGCGATATCGTCCCGGTGAATGCCCACGGTCGTCGTCATCCGCCGAAGATCCTCGTTCCGCGCCCGCGACAGCCGCGCCAAAAGCGCTTCGTAGGCGTCCGGCGCGTCCGCGACCTGCGAAACGTAGCGCAGCCGCAGCTCCTCGCGCCCGCCGGTCAGCGACAGGTGCGCCGCGCGCGCAAGCTCGTCGAGCCTGCCCACGGCCTCGCGCCGGTTTTCGCAGATCACCGCGCCCACGCGCGCGAGCTGCTCGTCCCACATGTCCAGCGTCGGCAGCAGCGACGGGTTTCTCGCGATGTCCTTGAGCAGCGCATTGCGCTGGTTGAGCGTGCGCACGGCGCGCTGAAGCGCGTAAAAATACGCCGGCCGGAGCTGCGAGAGCTGCATATCCATAAACCGCCGCCGCTCCGCCGGCCCGTCCTTGACGATTTGCAGGTCTTCCGGCGAAAACAGCACGCCGCAGACGTGGCCGAGCAGCTCGCCGATGCGCTCCGCCTGCCTTAGGCCGATGCGCACGGTCTTTTTCTTCCGCTGGGTGCGGCTGAGCACCACGGCGACCTCGTGCGTGCCGTCCCGCTGCGCGGTTTTGACCGTCACGCGCGCGCTGTCCCGCCCCCACTGGATGAGCTCCTCATCGCGGGAGGTTCGGTGGCTTTTGCCCAGACAGCACAGGTGCAGCGCCTCCAGGACGTTTGTTTTTCCCTGCGCGTTCGGGCCGGTGAACACGGTCACGCCCGCGTCCGGCTCGATGAGCGCGCGTTCGTAATTCCTGAAATGGCTCAGGCTGAGCGACGTCACCCGCATCGGCGCTTATGCGTTGAACACGCGAACCGGGAGCACCAGATACAGATAGCTGTCCCCCTCCACCGGGCAGACCACGCACGGGCTGACGTTGGAGTTGAAGCGCATCACAATCTGGTCGTCGGAAAGCGCCTTGAGCACGTCGGTGATGTAGCGCACGTTGAAGGCGATCGTCAGATCCTTGCCCTCGGTGATGACCTGCATCTTTTCCTCCATGTCGCCCGTCTCCGAGTTGGAGCTGACCTCCAGCGTTTCGCCGTCGAGCTTGAAGCAGACCAGGTTCGATTTGCCCTCGCGGGCGATCAGGCTCGCGCGGTCGATGGCGCTGCCCAGCTCGGCGCGCTCGACCGTCACGCGGGTCTGCCATTCCTCCGGCAGAATCTGGCGGTAGCGGATAAATTCGCCCTCCAGCAGGCGCGCGACCACGCGGGTCTGGCCGATGTTCATGCGCACGTGGCTCTTGGTGAAGCACAGGGAGACGGGTTCCTCCGTATCCGCCAAAATCTTCGCGATGTCGCCCAAAACGCGGCCGCCGACGACGGCGCTGACCGGGGCGGACGGGCCGGCGACGTTCTCCTTGCGCAGCGCGAGGCGGAAGCCGTCCAGCGCGACGACGCGCATTTCGCTGGCGTTGATTTCCATCAGGCAGCCGGTCAAAATCGGGCGGCTCTCATCCTGCGCGATGGCGAACAGGGTGCGGCCGATCATATCCCTGAGCGTGTTTTGGGGGAGCTCGAAGCGCTCGCCCTCGACCTGCGGCAGCTCCGGGTATTCCACCGGGTCAAAGCCGTTGATCGTGGTGCGGACGCTCGCGCAGCGGATCGTCGCCTGCATCCGCTCGCCGATGGCGATGTCGCACGGGCCGCCCGGCAGCTTGCGGATGATTTCGCAGAGCAGCTTGCCCGGCAGAACGGCGCGGCCTTCCTCGCTGAACGTCGCGGGCAGAAGGGTTTCGATGCCCAGCGCCAGATCGGTGCAGGTGAGGCGGAGCCCTTCGTCGCAGGACTCAAACAGGATGCCCTCCAAAATCGGCTTGGTGGAACGCACGGCCAGCGCGCGGCTGACGATGGAGAGGGCGGTATTCAGTTCGTTGGTATCGCAGATAAAACGCATTTTGACAACCTCCATGGGGTAGTAGCTGTATATACGTTCAGCAGCAGGAGCCGTAGAGCGGTGGATAACCGGGATAAGTGCCAAAAAGCCATACGCAGCCTGCCTTTTTTGATGTGGATAACACTGGATAAAGCCCAAAACAACCGGCGGATTTATCCACAACGCTGTGCACAACTCGGCTCCGTCTGCCCAAAAGGGCGCTGAAACGGTATAAAAGGGCAAATTCACACCTATTCAGTATTCGCGCTGTCTGGGAAAAATCCTTCCGACGGAGGGCAAGACTTTGTCGCGCGCGTAAAAATTGAACGCGCCGCCGAACAGGGTTGAGAAAAAAGGTCGGATGTGATAAACTGATAATGAAAGTGTATGTTTGATCAGCGGTGCACGTCAAAACGCAGCCTCAAATACAATTCGAACCCCATTTTATCAGAAGAGAAGGAAAGGCGAACGCAATGGAAACAGTCAGAAAAACGCGGAAGCTCCCGGAGCAGGTGGCCGACAAGCTGCGGGAAATGATCATACAGGAATCGCTCAAGACGGGCGCGAAGCTCCCGGCCGAGGCGGAATTGATGGAGCGCTTCGGGGTCAGCCGTTCGACGGTGCGCGAGGCGGTTAAAATTTTGCAGACGGAGCATATCGTCGATATCCGGCAGGGGCAGGGCACGTTCCTGTGCGCCATGCCGGGGCTGGCGAGCGACCCGCTGGGGCTGCGCTTCGCCGATCAGGAGGAGCTGATCGCCCAGCTGCTGGAGACGCGGCTGCTGATCGAGCCGAACGTCGCGGCGCTGGCCGCCGTCCGGCGGCAGGAAAAGCAGCTTGCCGCGATGAAGACCCTGCTGGATAGGATGGATAACGCCTATCTGCACGGCGAGGATTACACGCCGTATGATTTCGAGTTCCACAGCATGATCGCCCAATGCACCGGCAATGACGTGATGATGCGCCTGCTGCCGACGATTCACGAATCCATTCAGGCGGGCTATCACCACACCCGCCGCGTGGAGGGCAGCTATCAGCGCGCGAGCCAGTGCCATTTGGAGATGTACCGCGGAATCCTGGAGCACGACAGCGAGCGCGCGCGGCGGGCGGCGCAGCGGCACATGATGCAGACGATGCACGACTCCGGCGTGGAGGTTCCATCGGTGCTGGTGAAATAATGGAAACGATCAAAATCATCGCCCGAATCCGCAGCGACTTTCCGGAGAAATTCGGCATTCCCCGCCAGAGCGGCGTCGTGCCGGAAACGCGCGCGGAAATCGTGTTCGAAAAGCCCTATCAAAACCCGGATGCGCTGCGCGGCGTCGAGGGCTTTTCGCATCTGTGGCTGATCTGGGGCTTTTCCGCCTGCGAGCGGGAGACTTGGTCGCCGACGGTGCGCCCGCCGAGGCTGGGCGGCAACGCGCGCATGGGTGTGTTCGCCACGCGGTCGCCGTTTCGCCCCAATCCCATCGGGCTGTCGTCCGTGACGCTTGAGGAAGTGCGGCTGCACACCCCGGAGGGGCCGGTGCTCGTCGTCGGCGGCGCGGATCTGATGGACGGAACGCCGATTTACGATATCAAGCCCTATCTGCCGTATGCCGACTGCCACCCGGAGGCGACGGGCGGCTTTGCGGAGGAAAAGCGGCATTACGCGCTGACGGTCGATTTTCCGGCGGCGCTGGAGGCGCAGATCGACCCGGCGCACCGGGCGGCGCTGCGCGGCGTGCTGGCGCACGACCCGAGACCCTCGTACCAGAGCGATCCCGAGCGCATGTACGGCGTGGCCTTCGCGGGGAAGAACGTCAAATTCACCGTCGAGGACAGCGTGCTGACGGTGCGGAAAATCGAGGAAATATAAAAGAACGCTCAAGCCTTTTTCAGCGAAGGCTTGAGCGTTCTTTGTGTCGGCGCGTATGAAATCAGGAATTTTCGTCGTCCTTCAATAAATCCTTCAGCTTCTGATCCGGCGCGGAGGTCTCGTCCTCCGGCAGATGCAGGTCGATGTGGTCGCCGGGCTGCTCCAGCGCGACGATGCGCGTCTGCGGGGTTTCCCCGGTGACGGCAAAGCGCAGCGCGACGTCCGGCCGCCCCTGAAAGTGCATCGGGATGAAGACCTTGGGCTTGACGGTCATAATGAAATAGCCCGCGCCCGCGTCATACATGCTGCCCTGACGGGGATCGACCGGGAAAAACGCCACGTCGATCTTCTGCTTGGGAATCGGCGCGACGCAGTCATAGAACGCGCGCTCGGCGGCTTCGATTTCCGTGACGGAGGATTCGTCCCGCCAGTGCCACAGGTTCAGGTCGCCCGCGTGGAACAGCGTGACGCCCGCAAAATCGACGCAGAACGAAACGCCCTCGTCCGTCGAGCCGTAGGCGTTCACGGTCAGCGCGCCGAACGTGCGCGCCTCGCCGGGGGACATGCGCACGCCCTTGTAGGGCTGCGGAATGTCAAACCCTAGGATATAGGTCGCGTTTTCGCCGCACAGATCGTAGATCGCCGGGGAAAAGTGATCGTCGTGGTGATGACTGACAAACACGTACAGCTTTTCAAACGCCGCGAGCGCCGCCTGATCGGGCAGAGCGCGCCGATCAGGGCCGGATTCGCTGGCGTCAAAGAGCAGGCCGGTGCCGCCGAGCGAAACGAGGAAGCCGCTTCCCCCTAAATATTCAATCGCGATATCCTTCATATCGATGCGCTCCTTTCCGTATATTCGCTCCTTTCATTTTATCCATTTTTTTCCACTTGTCAATCTTTTTCACCGCTCTTTCTCCACTGATGCTCCATTAAAGCGGCAAAAACGGTTTGAAACGGGAATGACCGCACCACTTTTTGTCAAAATTCGTCATAAAGTGTCGGAAATCGTGCTTCGCGCGCTCCCCGCCGTGTCCGGCGCGGCGGATGAGAGCGTTTGAAAATTGTCAGGCAAATTGTGTTTTTCGCCATGTTGACCGCGCCGAGATTTGGCGCATTTAACGTTGACACATTTTGCCGTCCTCCGTATAATAACTCACAGTGTTAGCAAAAGGAGGGATTCTGTGACAGGTAACGCTGCGCTGACGGAAGAAATGACGCGCCTGCTGGATGAACACCCGCGGGAAAACCGTTTCAGCGCAAGCCTGTGCGGCGAAATGGCCGTGATGCGGCTTTTGCATAACGGGACAAAGAAAAAAATGACGGCGGGCGAGCTGAGCAGCAGGCTGAGCATGACAACCTCGCGCGTCGCCGCCGTGCTGGGCAGCCTTGAAAAGAAGGGGCTGCTCGAGCGCGAAAACGACGCGGTTGACCGCCGCCGCGTGCTCGTCTCCCTGACGCAGGCGGGCGAGGCGCTCTGCGAAAAGCGAAAAGCGCATTTTAAGAGCAAAATCGCGCTGCTGCTGTCCATGCTGGGCGACGACGCGCCCGAATTTGTGCGGCTGCTCGGGCGGATGTTTGAAATCACGTCGTCCGATGCGTTCAGGCAGGGCGAGTGCATTGAAGAAGATCAGGAGGGATTCAATGGCTGAAACAAAACCGACCGGCGCAAAAAAGCATATCACCGGCGCGCGCATTGCGCAGGAAATCAAACAGTATAAAAAGGACGCGCTGATTTCGCCGCTGTATACCGTGTGCTGCGTCATTCTCGAAATTCTGATTCCGTATCTCACCGCGTCCATCATCGACAAGGGCATCGCCGTGGGAAACATGGCGCACGTCGCGAAGATCGGCGCGCTGATGGCGGTGATGGCGATTCTGGCGATGTTCTTCGGCGTTCGCGCGGGCGTGCACAGCGCGCGGGCGAGCACGGGGCTGGCGAGCAATCTGCGCGAATCCATGTTCGGGCGGATTCAGGAATATTCCTTCTCCAACATCAACAGGTTCTCCACCGCGGGGCTTGTCACGCGCCTGACCACCGACGTCACCAACATCCAGAACGCTTTTCAGATGATTCTGCAAATCTGCATCCGCGCGCCGGTGACGCTGATCGTCGCGCTGTTCATGGCGTTTTCCATCAACGCGAAGCTCTCGCTCGTGTTTCTGGTCGCGATGGCGTTTCTGGGCGTGATGATTTTCGTGCTCATCCCCAGGGCGATGAAATATTTCAAGCTGATGTTCCGCAAGTACGACGTGGTGAACGGCGTGGTGCAGGAAAACGTCGGCGCGATCCGCGTGGTCAAGGCGTTTGTCCGCGAGGATTACGAGGATGAAAAATTCTCCGGCGCGGCGAACGCGCTGTTCAAAAATTCCATCTCCGCCGAGCGCATCATCTCGTTCTCCATGCCGATCATGCAGCTCACCGTCTACGCCTGCATTCTGTCCATCAGCTGGTTCGGCGCGAAGATGATCGTGGGGCAGACCGGCCTGACCACGGGCGAACTGACCAGCCTGCTCTCCTACGTGATGAACATCCTGATGAGCCTGATGATGCTCTCCATGGTCTTTGTCATGGTCACGCAGTCCGCCGCGGCGGCGCAGCGCATCGAGGAGGTGCTCGAGGAGCAGCCGGACATCACCAGCCCGGAAAACGCGGTCAAGACCGTGAAGGACGGCTCCGTTGATTTTAGTCACGTGACATTCGCCTATCAGCAGCGCAGCGGCAAGCCGGTGCTCAGCGATATCGACCTGCACATCCGCTCCGGCGAGACGATCGGCGTGATGGGCGGCACGGGCTCCTCGAAGTCGAGCCTCGTCAGCCTCATCTCCCGCCTGTACGACGTGACGGCGGGCGAGGTGCGCGTCGGCGGCGTGGACGTGCGCAAATACGACGTGGAGAGCCTGCGCGACGCGGTTTCCGTCGTGCTGCAAAACAACGTGCTCTTCTCCGGCACGATTTACGATAACCTCCGCTGGGGCAACGAAAACGCGACGGACGAGCAATGCCGCGAGGCCTGCCGTCTGGCCTGCGCGGACGAATTTATCGAGCGCTTCCCGGAAAAATACAATACCCGCATCGAGCGCGGCGGCACGAACGTATCCGGCGGCCAGAAGCAGCGCCTGTGCATCGCCCGCGCGCTGCTCAAAAACCCGAAGGTGCTCATTCTGGACGATTCCACCAGCGCCGTCGATACCGCGACGGATGCGAAGATTCGCGAGGCCATGCGCACCCACATTCCCGGCACAACCAAGATCATCATTGCGCAGCGCATTTCCTCCATTCAGGATGCGGATCGCGTGCTCGTGCTGGACAACGGCCGGGTCAATGCCTTTGATACCCCGGAGAACCTGCTGAAGACCAACGCGATCTATCAGGAGGTCTACAACAGTCAGGCCGGAAGCGGCAGCGGCGACTTTGACGAGGCCGCCATGAAGGGAGGCGACTGAGCATGATGGGACGAAACAGAAACGCCGGAAAGCCCGGCGCGAAGAACCCCGGCAAGACGTTTAAGCGCATCATGGCCGAGATCATGGGCCGCTATAAGCTGCACTGCGTCGCGGTCGTGCTCTGCCTGATCGTCAGCGCGGTGGCCAACGTCTACGGCACGATGTTCATGCAGCGCCTGATCGACGATTACATCACCCCGATGATCGGCCGCCCCGACCCGGATTTCGGCCCGATGGGGCGCGCCGTGCTCGGCGTCGCGCTGGTGTACCTCCTCGGCGCGTTCAGCGCGTGGCTGTACAATTACCTGATGATCTTCGTCTCACAGGGCACGCTCAAAAACCTGCGCGTCAAGCTCTTTTCCAAGATGGAGCGCCTGCCGATCAAGTATTTTGACACGCACGCCCACGGCGATATCATGAGCGTCTATACCAACGACATCGACACCATGCGGCAGATGATTTCCCAGTCCATGCCGCAGCTCATTTCCAGCGTTGTGACGATTGTGAGCATCGTGACCTCGATGATTATCCTCAACGTGCCGCTGCTGATCATCACGCTGTTCATGGTCGCCACGACGATGACGCTCTCCGTCAAGCGCATCAAGAGCGCCGGGCGCTTCTTCGTCGCCCAGCAGCAGGATTTGGGCAGGGTCAACGGCTATATCGAGGAGATGATGGACGGCCAGAAGGTCGTCAAGGTCTTCTGCCACGAGGAACAGAATTTCGCGGGCTTCAAGCAGCTCAACGATGCCCTCCGCGAGAGCGCCTACAACGCCAACCGCATCTCCAACACCATCATGCCGCTGACGATGGCGATGGGCAACCTGAGCTATGTGCTCTGCGCGGTGGTCGGCGGCCTGCTGGCCTCCGGCGGCTACCTCGGCCTGACCATCGGCACGCTGGTCTCCTTCCTGACGCTGAATAAGAGCTTTAACCAGCCGATCAATCAGGTTTCGCAGCAATCCAATGCCATCATCATGGCGCTGGCGGGCGCGGAGCGCGTCTTTGACCTGCTGGATGAAGCGCCCGAGGTGGACGACGGCTATGTCACCCTCGTCAACGCGAAAAAGGACGAAAACGGCGTCATCACCGAAAGCGACGGCCGCACCGGCCTCTGGGCGTGGAAGTACACGCACAAGGACACGGGCGAAACCGAGTATCGCGAGTTGAAGGGCGATATCGTGATGGATCACGTCGATTTCGGCTACAGCGACGACAAGATGGTGCTCCACGACATCAAGCTCTACGCCACGCCGGGGCAGAAGATCGCGTTCGTCGGCTCGACCGGCGCGGGCAAGACGACCATCACCAACCTGATTAACCGATTCTACGACATTCAGGATGGCAAGATCCGTTACGACGGCATCAACATCAACAAGATCAGGAAGGATGACCTGCGCCGCTCGCTGGGCATCGTGCTTCAGGATACGCACCTGTTCACCGGCACGGTGATGGAGAATATCCGCTACGGCCGTCTGGACGCGACAGACGAGGAATGTATTGAGGCCGCCAAGCTCGCCAACGCGGACGGCTTCATCACCCGCCTGCCGGACGGCTACAACACCATGCTCAAGGGCGACGGCGGCAACCTCTCGCAGGGGCAGCGCCAGCTTCTGGCCATCGCGCGCGCGGCGGTCGCCGATCCGCCCGTGCTGATTCTCGACGAGGCGACCAGCTCGATCGACACCCGCACCGAGGCGCTCGTTCAGGCCGGCATGGATTCCCTGATGAAGGGGCGCACCACGTTCGTCATCGCGCACCGCCTGTCCACTGTGCGCAACAGCGACTGCATCATGGTGCTTGAGCAGGGGCGCATCATCGAGCGCGGCACGCACGACGAGCTGATCGCCCAGCACGGCAAATATTACCAGCTCTACACCGGCGATTTCGAGGAAAACGATTGACGATACTCGCCGCGAGAAACGGCGCAGATAGAACGAAAAAGAAGCCGAAGAACGCCTGAAAGGTGTCCCCCGTGTGAAAATGCGGGGGATTTTTTTCGTTCGCCGGGATAAATTTGACAGCCTCATGCGTTTCTATGGTATAATCGGAGGGAAGATTTTCCCGCCGAGGCCGTCTGCCCGGCGGCAGGCAGGAGGCTGGCACGATTGAATCAGGCTTGGTATCAGGTGGCGTCCATGGGCTTTGGGTATCTCAGCGCGGCGATCATCGCGCTGATCGTGCTGCTGGCCTTTCGGAAATATACGAAAGACCGCGCGCTCTGGCGGCGGGTCAAAAAGAACCTGCCGCGGACGGGCGCGGCGGGCCGCCTGGTTGTGCTTTCCGCGGGGAATCGGCGGCTTCCGGCGGGAACGGAGCTGCGCGTGCCGTTTGAGGGGACGCTGGGCGGCTCGATGGGCTGCGACGTCTGCGTGCCGTATAAAAGGGTGCACATGCGCTCGGCGTTTTTCTGGGTCGAGGGCGAGGCGCTGCATCTCGTGCCGCTGCATAAGGATGGATTTCTGGCGGATGAAACGCCGATTGAACCGGGCGACGAGGCCATCATGCGCGACGGCGCGATGCTGCGCGTCGGCGAATTGAAGCTGGTGCTGCGGATGTATGACCGCGGCGAAGGCGTAGTCGGCGCGGACGAGCCGTATGTGACCCGCGCCCGCCGCAGCAAGGCCGGACAGGGGCGCGGCGACGGGCTGGGCGCGCCGACGCGCGGCGCGATCCGCAGGGAGAAAAAACGGATGAATTACAGCGAAGCGGACGAGACCGAACGAGCCTCCGCCGCGCAGAAGGATAAAAAGATGCGGAGGTGACGGCATGGCTCCACGCAAGCGCGATACACAGGTGCAGGAAGACGGGCAGACCGTCTATAAACCCGCAAAGAAAGCGAAAACCATCGTGAAGGAAGAACCGGAGGACAAAAAGCCCGTCCGCCTCAAGCCGGCGCGGACGAAAACGGGCAGGCTCAAGCCCGAAGCGGAGAAAGAAGAAAAAAAGCCGGATAAAAAACCGCCCCGGCGCTACGAGCCGGAGCAGAAGCTGACCGGGCGGGAGAAAAAGGAAAAGGCGCGCGCCGCCGCCGTTGCCCGCGACAGGCGCAGGGCGGTCAGCCGCGCGGGGGACGGATGCGTGACGATGATCGCGCTGCTGACGGCGGTGTTCGAGGTGCTCGGGCTGCTGCTCTGCGCGGCCAAGGCGGAGGGCGCGTGGGATACGCAGGCGGTCAGGCTGTGCATGGTCATGGCGCCGCTGGGGCTGCTCACCACGCTGACGCTGCCGCGGCTTCTGCCGATGGATTCGCTGGTGATGGCGCTGACGAATTTCCTCTGCGGCGTGGGCGTGGTGGTGCTCTATACGGTCTCGCCCGAACGCGGCGCGCGGCAGGCGATGTTCTACGCGATGGGGCTGGCGGCGATGCTCGTGATGAGCGAAATCGTCTTCCATGTGCGCCATTTCCGGGGGCTGACGCTGCTGGGCATGGCGCTGGGCATCGGCGCGCTGATCCTGCCGCTGGCCTTCGGCGAATGGAACAACGGCGCGAAGAACTGGGTGTCCGTGCCGCTGCTCGGCTCGTTTCAGCCCAGCGAAATCGTGAAGCTCTCGGTGGTGCTGGCGCTGGCGTATTTCTTCAGCGCGCATCGAACCGTCTGGCAGATGATGCCTGCGCTCCTGTTCGCGGCGGCCTGCCTTCTGCTGCTGATGATGCAGCGCGACCTCGGCACGGCGCTGATCTATTACCTGACGACGCTGGTGCTGTTCTACGTCGCCTGCGGCAACGTGCCGCTGACGATCCTCGGCCTCGGCGGCGGCGCGGGCGCGGCGGTGCTGGGCTATCAGATGTTCGCGCACGTCAAGGTGCGCGTGGCGATGTGGCGCAACCCGTGGAGCGACCCGACGGACAAGGGCTATCAGATCATTCAGGCGCTGCTGGCCATCGGCTCGGGCGGGCTGTTCGGCGTGGGGCTGGGGCAGGGTACGCCGGAGAAAATCCCCGCCTATTACAACGACTTTATCTTCGCCGTGGTCTGCGAGCAGCTTGGGCAGGCGTTCGGCGTACTGCTGCTGGCGGTCTATGTGCTGCTGATTCTGCGCGGGGTGACGGTGGTTGCCCGCGCGCGGCGCTCGTTTGAGATGCTGCTGGGCTGCGGCGTGCTGACCATGCTGGGGATTCAGACGTTTATGATCGTCGCGGGCGTCATCAAGATGATTCCGCTGACGGGCGTGACGATGCCCTTCCTCAGCTACGGCGGCTCGTCGCTGCTCTCGTGCATGGCGATGATCGGGATTCTGCACGGGGCGAGCGCAAGGGCGCAGGAAAATCTGGAAGAAGATATTCTGTGCGTGAGAGGGTGATTTTATCAAGGTTATCAAGCGGCGCATGCACCTGCTGACGCTGCTGCTGGTGCTGATGTTCGCGCTGGTGATCGCGTATTTCTGCTACTGCGTCTATTTCTACGGCGGGCGCTGGGTCGCGAACCCCTATAACCCGCGCATCAGCAGCCGGAAGCGGCATGTCGTCATGGGCACGCTGACCGACAGGGACGGCACGGTGCTGGCCTATACGGATGAGGACGGCAGGCGGCGCTACAACGGCAGCGCGGCGACGCGCAAGGCGGTCTGTCAGGTGGTCGGCGACAGCGGCGGCAAGGTTTCCACCGGCGCGGACACGTTCCACGCGCAGTTTCTGCTGGGCTTCCGCTCCAGCATCTTCGAGCGGCTGGCCGACGCCTTTACCGGCACGACCCAGCGCGGCGACGACGTTCGGCTGACGATCTCCGAGCGGCTCTCCCGCTACATCAGCGAGCAGTTCCCCGCGGGCAAGCGCGGCGCGGTCGTCGTGCTCAATTACAAGACGAACGAGATTCTGGCGATGGTCTCCATGCCGCAGTTCGACCCGACGAACATGGATTCGGCGCTGTCGGACGAGGCGGCGGGCGCGCTCATCAACCGCGCGACGCAGGGGCTGTATCCGCCCGGCTCGACGTTCAAAATCGTGACGCTGGCCTCCGCGCTGGAAAATCTGCCCGATCTGAACGATTTCGCGTTTGACTGCACGGGCTATTATCCCGTGGGCAACTACGCCGTTACAGACGGCAGCGCGCACGGGGTGCAAACCCTGTCCGACGCATTCGCGCGCTCCTGCAACACGACCTTCGCCGCGCTCTCGCAGGATCTCGGCTATGAGATGCTGGGCAATACGGCGGAGGAGATGGGCTTTAACCGGAACTTCATGTTCAGCGATTTGATCGTTTACAATTCCAGCTACCCCATCGACGACCTGAGCGCCGAGGATCTGGCGTGGTCGGCCATCGGTCAGGGGCGCGTGCTCGCCACGCCGATGCACATGGCGCTGATCGCCGCGACGATCGCCAACCGCGGCGTGATGAACGAGCCGCGCCTCGTCGCGCAGATCACGACCGCGCAGGGCGGGAACCGCGCGCTGCTCAGCCATGCGGGCGGCAGGCGCGTGCTCGGCGAGGACGTGGCGGCGCGGCTGGAAAAAGAGATGATCCGCGTGGTCAAATCCGGCACGGGCAAGCGCGCCGCGCTGGATAACGGCTATACCGTCGCGGGCAAAACCGGCTCGGCGGAGGCCAGCAACGACAAAAGCATCGAATCACATGCGTGGTTCGTTGGCTATATCACCAATGACAGCGCGCCTTACGCGATCTGCGTCCTCGTGGAAAATGGCGGAAGCGGCGGCGGCGTGGCCGCGCCGCTGGCGCGGAAGACGCTGCAAAAGGCGATTCATCTGGGATTATAATCAAGGAGGTTTTAAGCGATGCGCAAGAGGATTTCTGGTTTGATGGCGTTGGTTTGTCTGTTGGTGGCGGCGGCTTCGGCACTGGCGGCAGGCACGACGGTGACGACGTTCACGCCGTTTGCGGATATGGATTTCGCCGCGCAGGGGTACATGGATTTGATCACCGCGTGGGAAGACGAAACCGGCAACATGGTGGAGGATTATTCCGGCCTGGAGGACGACCTGTTCATGGAGCAGATGCAGGAGATGGTGACCGCCGGCCGCGCGGATTTGGTCGTCGTGCCGCTGGGCAGCGGGCTGACGAAGGATCAGCTGGTCAGCGTGGACGAGCTGCTGGCCGCCGCGCCGGATTGCGGCGCGAGGCGGATGGACGCGATGGCGGAGCGCGACGGCAGCGTACTGCTCGCGCCGGTGCGCTTCAACTGGGAAGCGCTGTACGTCAACACCGACGTGCTGGAGGCGAACGGCGTCGCCGTGCCGACGAATTACGACGAATTGATCATCGCCTGCGCGTCTCTGGCGCAGAAGGGAATTCTGCCGCTTGCCAACGCCATGTGCGAATGGCCGGAGATCGTGCTGGATTGCACGGCGATGATCGGCGCGCCCGCCGATCAATACGGCCAGCAGACCTCGCTGGACGGCGCGAAGGCCGTGACGACGGCGCTCACGCAGGTCGGCGCGTTCGGCCTCGATCCGTGGAATCTGACGGACGAGCAGGCGAAGCAGGCGTTCATGGAGGGCGCGGCGGCGATGCGCTTTGACGGCAGCGATTTGGCCGAGCTGGTGCCCGAGGCGCGGCAGGAGCACGTCGTCGCCGTCTCCCTCGCGGGCATGGACGGGCAGGCGCGCACCGCGCTGGTCGGCACGCCGAGCTATGGGCTGGCGCTCACCCGCGCCTGCTGGCAGGACAGCGCGCGCCGCGAGGCCGCCCTGTCTCTGGCTCAAAAGCTGCTGGGCGGCGACGGCGCGGCGATGATTGGCGCGCCCGCGTATACGACCGCGCTGGGGAAGAGCGTGGCGCAGATGACCGCTTCGGCGACCGCCTGCGCGGGGCTGCTGTATGACCTGAACCCCGAGCATTTTAACGAATGGTCGGAGAGCGTGGTTTCCGCGCTGATGGCGCTGTAATACTAATTCTTGTTAAAATGGCTTAATCCGCGCACCATCTTTTTCGCTCTGACTTTGCCTCGTTCCGTTCAACGTACCTCCAGTACGCCTCACTTCACTTGGCTTCGTCAGAACAAAAAATCTGATGCGCTCTGTTAAGCATTTTAACTGCGAATTAGTATAAAAGAACAGAAAGAGCGCATGGCCGCGTTGGCCGTGCGCTCTTTTTACGAATAGGAAATTGCATAAAATCGCCCGCGTGAGCAAAAATTTGATGTTTTTGCAGATCTTGGCGGAGGGGCAGGCGGGCTCAGCCCGCGTTATACCCGTTCCGCGACGAGGTCGCCCATCTGTGTGCAGCCGACCTTCGTGCATCCTGCGGCAAAAATATCGCCGGTGCGGTAGCCCTCGTCGAGCACCTGCGAAACCGCGCGCTCAATCGCGGCGGCTTCCTGTTCGAGGCCGAGGCTGTGGCGCAGCAGCAGCGCGCCGGAGAGAATTGTGCCCAGCGGATTGGCGATGTCGCGCCCCGCGATATCCGGGGCGCTGCCGTGAATCGGCTCATACAGGCCGCGCGTCGTGCTGCCCAGACTGGCGGAGGGCATCATGCCCAGACTGCCCGCGATGGCGGCGCTCTCATCCGAGAGGATGTCGCCGAACAGGTTGCCGGTTATCATCACGTCAAACTGCGCCGGGTTCAAAATGAGCTGCATGGCGGCGTTGTCCACGTACATGAAGCTGACCTCGACCTCCGGGTATTCGCGGCTCAGGCGCTCGACCGTCTCGCGCCACAGGCGGCTGCATTCCAGCACGTTGGCCTTGTCCACCGAGCAGAGCCTGCCGCGGCGCTTTTTCGCCATTTCAAAGCCGATACGCGCCAGACGCTCGACCTCCGGCACGGAATAGGCCATCTCGTCCGTCGCCGCCGCGCGATCCTCGCTGCGCCAGCGCTTGCCGAAGTAGATGTCGCCGGTCAGCTCGCGCAGGATCATGATGTCAATCGGCTTGGCGATGATGTCCGGGCGGAGCGGACACGCGCCGGAAAGCTGCGGGTGAATCGTGCACGGGCGCAGATTGGCGAACACCTGCATGCCCTTGCGCAGGGCGAGCAGCCCCTTTTCCGGGCGGCGGGCCGGCTCGACCGCGTCCCACTTCGGGCCGCCGACGCTGCCCATCAGCACCGCGTCCGCCGCGTTGCAGGCCGCCAGCGTCTCGTCTGTCAGCGGCACGCCGAACGCGTCGATGGACGCGCCGCCGAGCCTGCGCTCGTCAAAGCAGAACGTGTGGCCGTATTTTTCCGCGACGGCGTTTAACACCTTGACCGCCTGCGCGACGATCTCCGGGCCGATGTAGTCGCCCGGCAGAGTGACGATATGGGCTTTCATGGCTCACGCCTTTCCCGCGATCTTTTCGCGAACGAAGTTTTCAATGCCGCCGACGGCGATGATCTTCTGGATGAACGGGGGGAACGGCGCGGCGGTGAAGCGCTCGCCGGTGGTTCGATCCTCGATCACGCCGGTATCCAGATGGACGGCCACCTCGTCGCCGTCGCGGATGGCCTTGGCCGCCGCCGGACACTCGATGATCGGCAGGCCGATATCAATCGAGTTGCGGTAGAAGATGCGGGCGAAGCTGTCCGCGATGACGAGCTGAATGCCGCTGGCCTTGATGGCGATGGGCGCGTGCTCGCGGGAGGAGCCGCAGCCGAAGTTGCGCCCCGCGACGATGATGCGGCTCGTTTCGCTCTTGCGCTTGAAATCGCTGTCCAGATCCTCCATGCAGTGGGCGGCCAGCTCGGCGGGGTCGGTGGTGTTGAGGTAGCGGGCGGGGATGATGACGTCCGTATCGACGTGATCGCCGTATCGAATGACGGTAGACTGAACGAACATGTTAGAGCACCTCCTCAGGCGTGGCGACGCGGCCCATGATGGCGGAAGCCGCGGCGACCGCCGGGCTGGCCAGAATGATTTCGCTGCCGGTGTGACCCATGCGGCCGACAAAGTTGCGGTTGGTGGTGGAAACGGCGCGCTCGCCGTCGGCCAGAACGCCGCAGAAGCCGCCCAGACACGGGCCGCAGGTCGGCATGGTGAAAATCGCGCCCGCGTCGATGAAGATATCCACCAGCCCCTCCTTCAGGCAGTCCTTGACGACCTGCTGGGTGCCGGGGATGACGATGCAGCGCACGTGGTCGCTGACCTTGTGCCCCTTGAGAATCTGCGCGGCGACGCGCATATCGCTGATGCGGCCGTTGGTGCAGCTTCCGATGACGACCTGATCGATGGTCTGCCTGCACTCGCGCGCCGGACGGGTGTTTTCCGGCAGATGCGGCAGGGAGACGGTCATATCCAGCTCGTCGAGGTTGATGGTCACGGTGCGGCTGTATTCCGCGTCCGGGTCGGCCTCAAACGCCGTCCATTCGCGCGTCACGCGCCCCTTGAGGTATTCGCGGCAGACGTCGTCCACCGGGAAAATGCCGTTCTTCGCGCCTGCCTCGATGGCCATGTTCGCGATGGTCAGGCGGCCGTCCATCGGGATTTCCTTCACGCCGTCGCCGGTGAATTCGAGGGACTGATACAGCGCGCCGTCCACGCCGATTTCGCCGATGAGGTGCAGAATCACGTCCTTGCCGCTGACCCACGGCTTCATTTTGCCGGTCAGCACGACCCTGACGGCCTCCGGCACCTTGAACCAGCATTCGCCCGTCGCCATGCCCACGGCCATATCCGTCGAGCCCACGCCCGTGGAGAACGCGCCCACCGCGCCGTAGGTGCAGGTGTGGCTGTCCGCGCCGATGATGACCTCGCCGGGGGCGACGATGCCCTGCTCCGGCAGCAGCGCGTGCTCGATGCCCACGCGGCCAACCTCGTAATAGTGGACGATGTGCTGCGCGCGCGCGAATTCGCGCATCTGCTTGGCGAGCGTCGCGGCCTTGATGTCCTTGTTGGGGACGAAGTGATCCGGGATCAGCGCGATCTTCGCGGGGTCGAACACCTTGACCGCGCCCATCCGGTGAAACTCGTTGATGGCCACGGGGGCGGTGATGTCGTTGCCCAGCACAAGGTCAAGCTTGCACATGAGCAGCTCGCCCGCGCGGCAGCGCTCAACGCCGGCGGCACGCGCGAGGATTTTTTGTGTCATGGTCATGCCCATAGCGGAAAAACCTCCCTCAAGAAAATGAAAAAGCCTCGCACACCTGCTTTTCGCAGGGGCGAGGCGAGAATGCCACACGGTACCACCCTGATTCGGCTTTCACTCAAGCGCGGAAGCCCTCTTTTGCCTTAACGCGGCCGGTTCGTCCTCTGCTCGGCACAGAGGCAGCTCGGGAGTGAGTTATCCCGCGTCCCCGCCGTCGGCTTGCACCGGGCGCCGACTCTCTGAAGGTCAGGGGCGCGTCTTTGTTCCGTCATTGCTTTTGCGGCTGAAAGCCGCCTTTCGCTTAAAAGCGATGTGCGATTTGCGTATTATTGTAATCCGAATGTGACAAGTTGTCAAGTATGGAAATTAAGCGTTCGGGGCGTAAGGAATACGAAAATAATCCATCAGCGCCTTAAAATGGTCTTGGGCGGTCAGGCAGGTATCCGTCAGATAGCCGGGTTCCGTCTTCCATTCGCGAATACCGCGGTAATAAAACATTTTCAGATCGTCGGTGATGATAAACGGAACGATATCGTTTTTCAGACATTCCTTGAACAGAATCAGCCGGCCGACGCGGCCGTTTCCATCCTGAAAAGGATGGATGGATTCAAACTGAACATGGAAATCCAGAAGATCGCGAAGCGTTTTTCGGGTTTTCGCGTTATAGGCGTTCAGCAACGCCCGCATGCGGCTTTCAACGTCTTCGGGCGCAACCGTCTCCTGCCCGCCGACCTCGTTTGGCAGCTTTTTGTATTCGCCGACGGCGAACCAGTCCTGTCGGCTGTCGCTTGTGCCGCTTTTCAGAATTTCGTGGAGACGCTTTATCATGGCCTGAGAAAGCGCGCGATTGGCGTCGTCGATGACCAGATCAATGCAGCGGAAATGGTTGGCCGTTTCAACCACGTCATCGACATTGACAGCTTGTTTTTCAATACCGATGGTATTGGTTTCAAAAATAAAGCGGGTTTGCTCGCGGGAAAGGCGGCTTCCCTCGATGTGGTTGGAATTGTAGGTCAGGTCAATTTGAACCCTGTGATAGATCCCGCCGGGCAGACGGGATTGCTTTTCCCGCTGAAGCACGGAAAGCAGAGTCGTCGGCGCTTCAGCCTGCGCCCTGACGCGGCTCGGCTTTTGCGCGTCCTCCGGAATATTCCATGTTTTTCCGGTCAAAAATGCGCCGGAAACGCGCCCCTGCGCGCAGTAATTCCGGACGGCGCGCTCGGATAGATGCCATTTTTTTGCGATTTCGGAAACGGACAGATACCCCATCGGCAAACTCCTTTCCATGCGGTCAACTTTCGTCATATGCACATTATATGCCGCTATCGGCAAAATATCAACAGGATTTTGAGCATAAAAAAGCCGCGGATTGCCGATAACGGCAATCCGCGAAAAAAATCAATCCCCCGCCATGGCGCGGCGGCTCGAATGGATGAAATCAAACGAATCCAGGGTTTTACCGGCCATCACGCCGGTTGCGCGGCCGTTTTCGGCGGCGATTTCGCCGGATACGATGACAAAACGAATGCCCTCCGGCGCGGCGTCCGGGCGGCCGAGACCGGGGAAATCCGCGCGGTCGCAAATCGTTTCGGGGTCGAAGACGAGCAGATCGGCGTCCATGCCCGCGCGGATGCGCCCCTTGCGCCCGAGCCCCATCGTCTGCGCGGGGAGGAGCGTCGTATGCGCAATCGCCTGCTCCCAGCTCAGCTCGCCGCGCTCGATCACCATTTTGCGCAGATAGCGCGGGAAGCTGCCCGCGATCTGCGGGTGCCCTTCGCCGGGGGCGTAGCTGCCCGTGTCGGTGGAAACCATCGTCATCGGGTAGCGCTGAATGGTATAGACGGCCTCCTCGCTGCCCGTGTTGACCACCACCGCGTCGCACGGGTGCGCCGCGCGCAGGTGTTCATAGAGCGCCTGATCCGGCACGAGGCCGATGTGCTCGCCCGTGATGACCCGCAGGTGGCGCAGCTCGATGCCGTTGTCGCGCATGGTCACGGGCTCAAAGAGCGCCGAGCCGATGGAAGAACACCAATCCTTGTACATGCCGCTGTCCAGACGCATATCCACGCCGCGCGCGCGTGCCAGCTCCAGCATCTCCAGCGCCTTGTATTCGACGCCCACGCCGTATTGATATTCAAAGTGCGAGACGATCATCCGGCAGCCCGTGACCTCGGCCAGCTCGATGGCCTCGCTGAGCGAGTTGAGGTCGGTCATGGCGAACATGCGCGTGTCGATGGCGGCGGGTCTGCCGTAGCGGCGTGCCATCGTGCACAGCGCCTCCATCTCCTCAAGCGATGTGCCCGGCGCGTAGCCCGGCCCGAGGGAAACGCCGGCCGCGCCGCTTTGCAGCGCGCGCTCGCAGAGGGCTTCCATCGTGTGTACCTGCGCGCGTTTGGCCGGGGCGAACAGATCGGTGACGCCCGCCGCCTCGCGCAGCGCGCACAGGCCGATCATCTCCGCCTGATGAATCGGAAATGCCGTCTGGCTGCGCAGAAATGCGTCTATATCCAGCGGGGAAAAGCCGCAGTTGCCGCCCACCGTCGTCGTGATGCCCTGAAGCAGGGAGAGCGTGCCGGTGTATTTACAGCCGTCGATATGGCCGTGCGGGTCAATAAAGCCGGGGCAGACGAAGCAGCCGGAAGCGTCGATTACCCGCGCGTCCTTCGGCGCGCCAGACTGCGCCGGTTGGACGGCGGCGATGCGCCCGTCCTCGCAGAGCACATCGGCCTGAAAGCGCGACAGGGTCTCCGGGTCGATGACCGTGCCGCCGGAAATGAACAGCTTTGACATGGTTTTCTCCTCCATACTCCATCTTACGAACAGAAAAATATGGCGGTTCATCCGTCCTGAAAAACCCGCCCGAAATCGGACGGGCATTTCAGGACGGGGCGGCTTTGCCGCCCCGCCCTTCCTTCGGTCTCGCCGACGCGCGCCGAAATTCGGCTTTTGTCTGCCTGTTTAGGCAAAACGCGCTCAAAAAGGGAGCCCTTTTGCATCAGTTGCATTTACGTGGGAACAAGGCCTCCCTCCTTGAGGGAGGTGGCCGCGACAGCGGCCGGAAGGAGTTACTGCATGCTCAGCTTGAACGTCGTCCAGATATCCTGGTATTTCTGCTCGTCCTCGCTGGACAGGTTGCGCACATACTCCGTGTCGTCGATGCGGTCATAAATGCCGTTGAACACCGGGTTGTTCAGGTAGCTTTCGGAGAGGCAGGCCTTCGCCGCCTCGTTCGGGCTGCAATAATACTGCCACTCGGCGCAGGTCGCCGCGACTTCCGGGCGCAGCAGATACTGGAGGAAGAGGTTCGCGTTCTTGGCGTGCGGCGCGTTCACCGGGATGAAGCAGCCGTCGATGCCGAAGCCCAGACCCTCTTCCGGCCAGACGACCTTCAAATCCGGGTTGGCGTCCAGCGCCAGCGCGACGAACGGGGTGAAGGTGTAGGCCACGGAAATATCGCCGGAAACCAGATAGTTGTGCAGGTTCTCATATTCGAGCACGTGGATGTTGCTGCGCAGCGCGTCGAGCTTTTCCGCCGCCTCCGCGAGCACCGCGTCGTCGGTGGTATTCATGCTCTGGTGCATGGAGAGCAGCACCATGCCGATGGTCACGCGCGCGTCGTCGATCAGGCCGAGGCTGTCCTCAAGGGACGGATCCCACAGGTCGTTGAAGCCCTTGATGTCAATCTCCACCGCGGACGGATCGTAGACGATCAGCGGAATGCCGCTCACATACGGCACGACGTACTGGTCGTCCGGATCGAAGAACTGATGGGTGAAGCCCTCGTTCAGGTTGGAATAGTTATCCACGATGGCGGGGTCGAACGGCTGCATCAGCCCGGCTTCGCGGGTGGTGTTGAGCATGTAGTCGCTGGCCAGCACCACGTCGTAATCGCCGCCGTTTACCGCGGAGAGCTTTTCATACATCTCCTCGTTGCTGGAGAAGGTCGCGTAGTTGACCTTGATGCCCGTCTCCTCCTCAAACGGCTTGATGACGGTCGAGTAGTCGATGTAACCTTCCCAGGTGAAGATGTTGAGCACGGCCTCGTCGGTCTTGTTCTCGGTCTCCGCCAGGGCGCAGCCGCCGATGGTCAGCAGCGCAAGCAGCAGGCAAAACAGTTTCTTCATGTCCATGTCCCTCCTTGATTCAGGAACGGTTGATCTATCTCAAACGCGGGATGCGTTTGATGCTTATTGGAGTTTTGCGTTGCTTCTGGCCGTTATCAATTGAGTAGCGGCCACACAGATAAAGATCACGCCGAGCATCAGGGTGGAGAGCGCGTTAATCTCCGGCGTGCCGCCGGAACGCAGGCCGGTGTAGACCTTGAGCGGCAGGGTGGTCGTCTCCGCGCTGGTGACGAAGAAGGAGATCACCACGTCGTCAAGGCTCATCGCGGCGGAAAGCATCATGCCGGAAAGCACCGCCGGGAAGACCAGCGGCAGGGTGATGTCCTTCAAAACGCGCGCCGGGCTTGCGCCGAGGTCGCGCGCGGCCTCCGACAGCGAAGGATCCATGCCGATCAGGCGGGATTTGACGTTGATGAACACATAGGGGATGCAGAAGGTCGTGTGCGTCAACACCAGCGCGCCCATGCCGAGCTTAAAGCCCACGGCGGTGAACACGGAGAGATACGCCATGCCCAGCACCAGCTCGGGGATCATCATCGGCAGGGTGGCGATGGTTTCGACCGCGCCGCCGAGCTTCAGGTGCGACCGCGCCAGCCCGATTGCGCCCAGCGTGCCGATGCCGCCCGCCAGCAGGCTGGAGACGACAGCCAGAACCAGCGAATTTTTGAGCGCGTCGGCCATCAGGGCGTTGGAAAACAGGCGGCTGTACCAATCGGTCGTGAAGCCCTGCCAGCTTCCGATGGTGCGCCCGCTGTTGAAGGAATAGATGACAACCATCAGAATCGGCAGATAGAGGACGATCAGCACCAGCGTCAGATAGACGGGGGAAAAGATTTTGCGCTTTCTGCGCCGCTTTGCCTGCGCCATCACATCACCCCCAGATCATCGCCGCCGACCTTGCGATACAGCAGATAGATGCCGGCGGAAAGCGCGATGAGCACCATGCTCATGGCCGAGCCGACGTTCCAGTCGCGCACCTTGAGAAGCTGGTCGCGGATGAGGTTGCCCACCAGCACCAGACCGCCGCCCATGATATCCGACAGATAGAACAGGCCGACGCTGGGCACGAACACCAGCACGCAGCCGGCGAGAATGCCCGGCATGGTCAGCGGCAGCGTGACGGTGAGGAACGCCCGAACGGGGCTTGCGCCCAGATCGCGCGAGGCCTCCACCAGCGTGAAATCCATCTTATCCACCGCGTTGTGACACGGCAGGATCATAAAGGAAATCAGGCAGTAGACCATCGCCAGCAGCACCGAGCCGTAGGAACCGAGGAACTTGATGTTCTTCTGAATCAGTCCCAGCGAGCGGAGCACGCCGTTGACCGGGCCGTTGGCCTGCAGGAGGATCTTCCAGCCGTAGATGCGCACCAGCGCGCTCGTCCAGAACGGGATGATGACCAGCATCATCAGCAGCGCCTTCCATTTGCGCGGGGCGCGCGCCATGCAGTAGCCGAAGGGATAGCCCACCAGCAGGGAGATGACCGTCGTAAAGAACGCGAGCTGGAGGCTGTTGGCGAAGACCTTGAGATAATCCTCGCGCAGCAGCGCCTTGTAGTTGGCGAGCGTCAGCGGCATGCCGAATTGGAATTTGCCGCCCGTCACCAGCGACGTGCAGAGCACGTAGATCAGCGGCAGGGCGACCAGCAGCACGCCGAAGGCCGCCATCGGCGCGGTCATCAGCGCGCGGGTGTGCCGCTCGTGCGCCTGAAGGGTGTTTTTACGCGCCATGGGACGTCCCCCCAATGACCGCGGCCTGCGCGGGATTCCAATACAGATAGGCGGTGCTGCCGGGCGTGAGCGCGTCGCTGAGGCGGCCTTCGCTCGTCGCGACGGCTTCCTCGCCGTCGGGGAGAATGGCATAGGTCAGTACGCTGCCGCCCGCGTAGCGCGCCTCGCGCACGGTGACGGACAGTTGAAAGCCCTCGACCGGCACGGGGGAGACGCGCATCCGCTCCGTGCGCACGCAGATTTCGCAGTCCTCGCCCGCGGAAAGCCGCGCGCGGGAAGCGTCCGCCGTGAAGCTGCCGCATGCGCCGCGGATGACCGCCGTATCCTTTCCGACTGCTTCCACCCTGCCGCTAAGAATGGTGGAGCGGCCGATGAACTGCGCGACGTAGTGCGTTTTCGGCTCGTCGTAGATTTCTTCCGGTGTGCCGAGCTGCTCAAAGCGCCCGCCGCGCATGACCGCGATGCGGTCGGACATGTTGATGGCCTCTTCCTGATCGTGGGTGATGTAGACGAAGGTGATGCCCAGCTTCTTTTGCAGGCGCTTGAGTTCAAGCTGCATCTGGCGGCGGAGCTGCAAATCCAGCGCGCCCAGCGGTTCATCCAGCAGCAGCAGCTCCGGTTCGGGCGCGAGTGCGCGGGCGATGGCGATGCGCTGGCGCTGGCCGCCGGAAAGCTGGCTGGGCATGCGTTTGGCAAAATCCGCCATCTGCACCAGCTCGAGCATCTCGCGCACGCGCTTTTCGATGGAGGCTTTATCCATCCTGCGCACGCGCAGGCCGTAGGCCACGTTCTTTTCGACGTTCATATGCGGAAAGAGCGCGTAGCTCTGAAAGACCGTGTTGACGGGGCGGCGCTCCGGCGGCAGCGCGGTGACGTCCCGGCCGTCCAGCAGCACCGTGCCCTCGTCCGGCGTTTCCAGACCGGAGATAATGCGCAGGGTCGTCGTCTTGCCGCAGCCGGACGCGCCCAGCAGCGTGACGAATTCGCCCCTGGCGACGTCCAGCGAGATATCGCGCAAAACGTCGCCCTCGCCGAAATTCTTGGAAATGTGCTGTAAAGAAAGAAGGGTATCCTGCATGGTTTCCTCCCTGAGTCATCAAGCCTGTGCGGGCGGGGCTTCGCGCCGCAACCCATAAAACAGCATGATTATATGCTAGAAAAAGCGCCGTGTCAACCATAAAGTTCAGCGGGAAAAATGTGCAGGTTTAATGCAGCTAAACTTCCGGCGGGAAAAAGACCCTCTTTGCGCAAAAACGCGCAAGAGGGCGCAGAAATGGCTGCTCAATCGCCACATTCCCCGGCGAACGCGCGGATGGCCGCGCTGCGGGCGCTGCCGAGCACCTCTTTGGCGGGGCCATCCTCCGCGACGAGGCCGTTTTCCATATAAATCACGCGATCCGCCACGTCGCGGGCGAAGTTCATTTCGTGGGTGACGACGATCATCGTGCGCTTTTCGGCGGCCAGCTGACGGATGACGCAGAGCACCTCCTGCGTGAGCTGCGGGTCAAGCGCGCTGGTCGGCTCGTCAAAGCAGAGAATTTCCGGATCCATGGCCAGCGCGCGGGCGATGGCGACGCGCTGACACTGCCCGCCGGAAAGATTGCAGGGATACGCGCCCGCCTTATCCGCGAGGCCGACCTTTTCCAGCAGGAGCATGGCCTTCTGCTCGGCCTCCTGACGGCTTCGATGGAGCACAAGCTGCTGCGGCGCGACGATGTTGCGCAGCACCGTGTAATGCGGAAAGAGGTTGTAATCCTGAAAGACGAGCCCCATCTTGAGGCAGAGTCCACGCAGGTCTTTTTCCGTCCGATAGCGCGCCGCGCCGTCCGCGCCGGTGGTGACCATCGCCTGACCGTCGATGCGGATTTCGCCGCTGTCGATGGTTTCAAGGTGGTTGAGACAGCGCAGGAGGGTGCTCTTGCCCGAACCGCTGCGGCCGATGACGGCGACGACCTCGCCCTTGTCCACGCGCACGGTCACGCCCTTCAAAATTTCGTTGTCGCCGTATTTTTTTCTGATGTCAATCGCCTGAAGCATGACCCTGTTCTCCCTTTCCGTTTCCGCGCCGGAGCGCTTGTCAATCCTTGTAATACGCCATGCGGCGGTTGAGACAGCTAAACACGAGCGAGACCGCGCCGTTCATCAGCAGATAGAAAAGCCCCGCGACAAAGAGCGGCTCGACGGAAGCGGTGCGGCTGGCCTCGTTCTTCGCCGCGCGGAACAGTTCGGCGACGGCGATCACGTTCGCCAGCGACGTATCCTTGACCAGCGTAATCACCTCGTTGCTGACAGGCAGCAGCACGCGCTTTGCCATCTGCGGCAGGATGACGTGAAAAAACGTCTGTCCGCGCGTCATGCCCAGCACCTGACCGGCCTCGCGCTGCCCGACAGGGATGGATTGAATCCCGCCGCGGAAGATTTCGGCGAAATAGGCGGCATAGTTGATGGAAAAGGCGAGAATGGTGGCGTTCATGCGGTCGAGGTTCACGCCCGTCAGTGTCGGAATGGCGAAATAGATGGCGAAGATTTGCAGCATCAGCGGCGTGCCGCGCATCACCAGAATATACAGCGACGTCGGCACGCTGACGATCTTGCGCCTGCTCATGCGCAGCAGCGCCACGGCCAGACCGAGCGGCAGGGAAAACAGCAGCGTGAAGAAGAAAATAATCAGCGTGTTATAAAATCCGCCCGTCATGGAAAGCACGAGCTTCATAAACGCATCGAAATTGTTGAAGTATCGCATGAAGGCCTCCGAAAAGGTGATATGGACGGAAAGGGCCATTTTCTCCCCCTTCGGGGAGAAAATGGCTATTTGTCAGTTCGCGTATTGGGCAACCAGCGTGATGTCGTTGGCGAACCACTTGGCGCGGATGGTATCCAGCGTGCCGTCTTTGAACATGTCGATGAGCTGCTGGCTCACCGCGTCGGCGAGGGTCTGTTCGCCCTTGCGGAAGGCAATGCCGTATTCCTCGGCTTCCAGCACCTCGGGCAGCACGGTGAACTGGGTCGGATCGTCCTGCTGGGCGATGTAGTAATTGCCGACCACGGAGTCGATCAGCAGCACGTCGATGCCGCCGAGCTTGAGATCCATCAGCGCGGTCACGAAATCATCGTACAGCTGCGGCTCGCCGATGGCCGCCATCAGATCGGGGTTCGCGTTCAGCACGTCCACGGAGCTGGAACCGGCCTGCGTGCCGAGCACCTTGCCGGAAAGATCCGCCTCAGAGGCGATGCCAGAATCGGAACGAACGACGAGAATCTGCTCGTTGGCCAGATACGGGATGGAGAAGGTCATCTGCTCGATGCGCTCCGGGGTCATCGTCAGACCCGACCAGATGCAGTCGATGTTTTTGCCGGAAAGCTCCAGCTCCTTGGAATCCCACGAGATCGGCTGGAGGACGAGCTCCACGCCGAGGCGGTCGGTGACTTCCTTGGCCAGATCAATGTCAAAGCCGACGTATTCGCCGTTTTCATCGACAAAGCCCATCGGCGGGTATTCCTCGTCAAAGCCCATCACGAGGGTGCCCTTCGCCTTGACATCCGCAAGGCCGGTATCTTCCGCCAGCGCGGCGGCGAAGCAGAGGGTGAGGACGGCGGCCAGCAGAGCGGCAAGCATCTTTTTCATAAGGGGTTGCTCCTTTCCGAATGACCGGCATGGATTTGCCGGCTGTTTACTTTAATGTGTTAGCGCTTTAATGTGATGAAGTATACCACGCGAGAAATGGTTTGTCAACGGGGTTTTGAAGTTTTTTGAAAAATCAAACCAAGAAATGCGCAAACGGAAAAGTTTTCAACATCTAAGGATAAACTGTGGAAAAAAACCGACGCTGCGAAACAGCGTCGGTTGGAAGGCGCAGAAAACTCAGTTTTCTGCCGGGGTTGGGGCAGAACCCCAACGTATTTATTTCTCGGTGATGATCTTTTTCAGATCGGCAATCGAGCTCTTCATATCCGAAGAGGTATCGAGCATCTTGGTCACCTTGTCGCAGGAATTGATGATCGTCGAGTGATCGCGGCCGAAGGCGTCGCCGATGCGCGGCAGGCTCAGCCCGGTCATCTCGCGCGTCAGATAGACGGCGACGTGGCGCGCCAGCGCGATTTCCTTCTTGCGGGAATCGCCGCGCAGCATATCCGCGCTCAGGCTGTAATAATCGGCCACGCAGTCGATAATCAGCTCCGGCGTGATGCGCTTGGGGTCGCGCACGACGGCGATGTCGTGCAGCGCGTGGGAGATGACCTCCTCGTTGATTTCGCAGTGGTTCAGCTTGGCGTAGGCGTTGACGCGGGTCAGCGAGCCTTCCAGCTCGCGGATGTTGCTTTCGATGCGTCCGGCGATGAGCTCCAGCATCTCGTCGCTGATTTCAATGCCCTCGTTTTCGGCCTTCTTGCGCAGGATGGCGATTCGGGTATCGAAATCCGGCTTCTGAATGTCGGCAATCAGGCCCCACTCGAAGCGGCTGCGCAGGCGCTCTTCCAGACGGGCGATTTCGCGCGGCGGCTTATCGGAGGAGATGATGATCTGCTTGCCCGCGCTGTGCAGGGCGTTGAAGGTGTGGAAGAATTCTTCCTGCGTGGAATCGCGGCCGGCGATGAACTGAATATCGTCCAGCATCAGCACATCGACGTTGCGGAAGCGGTTGCGAAATTCCACGTTCTTGTTGTTCTTGATGGCGGCGACCAGCTCGTTGGTGAACATCTCGCTGGGCAAATAGAGCATGCGCATGTTCGGGAAATGATCCTGAATGAAGTGGCCGATGGCGTGCATCAGGTGCGTCTTGCCCAAGCCGACGCCGCCGTAGAGGAACAGCGGGTTATAGGCCATGCCCGGCTGCTCGGCGACGGCCAGCGCGGCGGCGTGCGCGAAGCGGTTGGACGAGCCGACAACGAACGTGTCAAACGTCGATTTCGGGTTGAACATGTTGATGCCCTGCATCGCCGGGGCGTCTTCCTTCTTCTGGCGCTCCTGCCACTCAATGCGCTCCTTGACGCTCATCAGCTCGATGGTCATTTCGCGCCCGGCGGCCTGGCTCACCGCTTCGGTAATCATCGGCAGATAGCGCGCGCGGATGGTCTTCTCGTTGAAATCGCTGATGACCTCCAGCGCGAGCTTGTCGTCCACCACATACACGGGCTTGAGCGGCTGCTCGATCCATGTGGTATAGGAAACGTTGGCCAGCTCCTCGCGCATCAGTGCCTTGGCCTTATCCCATAATTCGATATGATCCATGGCGGAAACCTCCGTATCTTCTGCGGCGCGTGACGGCCGCTTTCCCACAATCTGTACACATATCCCTGTGGATATACTGTGGATATCCACAATACTTTCCACAGCTTGTGGAAAGATAGACTCCACCTGTGGATAACTTCTTATGACAGCTTTCCTATCATATCAAAAAAAATCCCTGTTTTCAAGGCTTTTTTGGCAGGCGGCGAAAAGAAAGAAAATGCAGCTTTTATCCGCCTGCTCTGCCGGTTCATCGCGGGTTATCCACAATATGATGTGGTCGCTGTCGATAACTGACCACAATTTTCGTGCGCAGATGGGCGGATTCCGTCATTTTTGTGTGAAATCCTGTCGGAAAAAGTTTGAAAAAAATTTGTTAAATGTAGCCGCCGTCTACGCCGAGCACCTGCCCGGTGATGAAGGAGGCCGCGTCCGAGAGCAGAAACGCGCAGGCCTGCGCCACGTCCTGCGGCGTGCCGAGGCGGCAAAGCGGCGTTTCCTCCGCCAGCGCGGCCTTGGTTTCGTCGCTGTGCTCATCCATCATGCGCGTGTCGATCACGCCGGGGGCGATGCAGTTGACGCGCACGCCGCTGGGTCCCAGCTCCTTGGCCAGCGCGCGGGTCAGGCCGATCACAGCGGCCTTGCTGGCGGAATACGCGACCTCGCACGACGCGCCGACGCGCCCCCACATGCTGGAAACCGTCACGATCGCGCCCTCGTTTCGGGAAACCATGCCCGGCGCGAGCGCGCGGATGAGGTAAAACATGCCGGAGACGTTCACATCCATCACCGCGCGCCACTGCGCGTCCGTCATGTCGCACAGAAGCCCGGTGTGCGATATGCCCGCGCAGAGCGCCAGCGCATCGACGCGGTGATACAGCGCGAGCACGTCGCGGCACATCGCCTGCACGCTCTCGCTGTCGGCCAGATCGCAGAAGACCGCGTGCGCGTCGTGCCCCTCCGCGCAGAGGCGGTCGGCCAGCGACTCGGCCTCCCGAAGCCCGCGGCAGCCGTGAACCAGAACCGTGTAGCCCTCCCGCGCCAGCTTTTCGGCGCACGCGCCGCCAATACCGCCGGATGCGCCGGTGACGAGCGCGATTTTTTTCTTCATATGCAAAACCTCCGTGGTTTTCCCTATTGCTTATCGGCTTGACGGAATCAGTCGTCATGCTCTATTATAAGGAAAAGAACGGAGGAATCAAGATGGCTTATCAGATTTATTGCGGAAAAGGCTTTGACACCCAGAAGGCCGAGCGCTTTTTCAAGGAGCGCCGCGTCGCGTATCAGCGCGTGGACGTGCTCAAATACGGCATCGGCAGGCGGGAACTGGAGAGCGTCGCCGCCGCGGTCGGGCTGGACGCGCTCTGCGACAGGGAGAGCAAGGCGTATCGCGAAAGCGTGATCGCTTACACCCAAAGCCGCGATTCGATTCTCGCGGGGCTGATGGAAAAACCGCAGCTCCTTCGGCTGCCCATCGTCCGCGACGGCCGCCGCGCCACCGTCGGATACTGCCCGGAAATCTGGGAAGAATGGCTGAAGGGCTAATCCACGGGCGTTTCCTGCCCGCTGGCGTCGAAAATGCGCGTGCCCTCGCACGTCAGCAGCAGCGTGCCCACGCGCCATGCGTCCGTCTTTAAGCAGCGCGCTTTGTCAGCCCCGGCGACGACGTAGGCGTATTTGCCGTCCTCGCTGTCCTGATAAAAACGGGCGGAAAAATCCTGTGTATCGGTGGAGACCGTCACCGTCAGCAGCGGCTCGCCGCGCGGCTCAAAATCCTCGCAGGGGATGAAGCAATCCGCCGTCAGCTGGTCGAGCAGCGTGGAAAAAACCTCGCCGTCGGCCTTCTGCCCGTTGACGCTCAACTCGCCGCGCAGGCTGAAATCAAACGCGCAGTCGTCCCCGGCGCGGATGTGAATTTCCGAAATGTCCGAATCGGTCAATTCAGGAAAGAGCAGGCGCTCGTCCGGCACCTCGCCGCTCGTCGCCTCGCGCGCCGGCGCGTCGGGCGCGGAGAGCGTCTGCGTCGATTTGTTTCCGGCGGGCAGCAGCATGAAACCCAGGAGACAAACCGCCGTCAGAGAAAAAATTCGCTTCGCCATGCGGCGCGCCCCCTTTCCAGCCTTGCGTGGGGAATATTATAGCGCGCGGATGTAGCAGGGAAGCAATGAAAATGAAACAAAAATGTGAACTCTTTCCACCGCAATCTTCCCACCGCGGCGGGCGGCGCAAAGCCGCTTGACAGGCGCGGGGCAAGTACGTTACAATGGAGCGCAGAAAGCCCCCGCGCGGAACGGCGGGGCAGAACTTTGAAAAGACGGAGTGTTTCGAGAGCATGGTTTTGAAGCATCATACCCTCAACCCGTTCGATCGCAAGCCGCAGGGCGCGGTGGCGACGGGCGGACAGGTTCGGCTGCGTCTGACGGTGGAAGATGAACAGGCGCCGGTTGAGCTTTTTTTGCGTGTCTGGAATGGCGATGAGCGCCGTTATCCCATGCGCCCGCTGGGGTTAAAGGACGGCAGGATGATCTACGAGGCGCAGATCGGCGTGGGCGATAAGCCCCGGCTGCTTTGGTATCGGTTCGAGTGCGAATACAAGGGCGAGCATGTGGTGCTCGGCGCGCCGGGGGATCACACCGGCTGTGGCGAGGGCGTGATGGGGAGCGAGGAGAGCTTCCAGCTCACCGTTTACGACGCGGCCTACGATACTCCCGCGTGGATGCGCGATGGCGTCATGTATCAGATCATGGTGGATCGCTTCTGCCATGGCGAAGGCACGGACGCGCTCATGCACGCCAAGGACGGGCAGAATATCATCCTGCACGAGGATTGGAATGAAATGCCCTTCCTCAACATCGCCGAAAACGGCGACAACTTTGCCAACGATTTCTTCGGCGGCAATTTGGAGGGCGTGCGGCAGAAGCTGCCGTACCTCAAGCAGCTCGGCGTGAGCGTGCTGTACTTCAACCCGATCTTCTGCGCGCGCACCAACCACAAATACGACACGAGCGACTATCGCATGGTCGATCCGATGTTCGGCGACGAGCAGGCGCTTGCGCGCCTGTGCAAAGAGGCCGAGGCGCTGGGCATGCGCGTGATGCTCGACGGCGTATTCTCCCACGTCGGCGACGACAGCCTGTATTTCAACCGCCGCGGCACCTACGGCGAGCACGTCGGCGCGTATCGCGACCCCGATTCGCCGTATTACAAATGGTTCACCTTCCGCCATTGGCCGGATGATTACGAGTGCTGGTGGGGCTTCAAAACCCTGCCGAATGTCAACGAAATGGACGAGGATTATCGCCGCTTCATTCTGGGGGACGATGATTCCGTCGTGCGCCACTGGGTCAGAAAGGGCACGAGCGGCTGGCGGCTGGATGTGGCCGACGAGCTGCCGATGCCGTTTCTGCGCGAGCTGCGCAGGCAGGTCAAGGACGTATCCGGGGACGCGGCGGTGCTCGGCGAGGTCTGGGAGGATGCGAGCCACAAGGTCGCCTACGGGCAGATGCGCTCCTATGTGCTCGGCGACACGCTGGACAGCGTGATGAATTACCCGCTCCGCGACGCGCTGATCGCGTTTCTGATGGCGCAGAAGGACGCGGCGGCCGTCGCCAAGGAGCTTTCCTCGCTGGCGCAGAATTATCCCAAGCCGTTTCTTTACGCGCTGATGAACCTGATGGGCAGCCACGACAGGCCGCGCATCCTCAACGTGCTGGCCGGAAACGACGGCAGCGATATTCCACGCAGCCAGCGCGCGGATCACCGCCTCTCTCAGGAGGAGCGCATGATCGGCGCGCTGCGCGAACAGCTGATGCTGCGGTTTGTGTTCAGCGTGCCGGGCATGCCGTGCATCTACTACGGCGACGAGGCGGGCGTGGAGGGCTGTGCCGACCCGTTCTGCCGCCGTACCTATCCGTGGGGGCGCGAGGATCAGGATATGCTGGCGCGCTACAAAGCCATGGCCGCCATGCGAAACGGCCATCCCGTGCTGAAAACCGGCGAATGTGCGTATATCGCGCCCTGCTCGGCTGTGCTGGGCGTGATCCGCAAAAACGAAAACGGGAAGGATGCGTTCGGCAAAAAGGCTGAAAACGCCTGCGCCGTGACGCTCATCAACCGAAGCGCCAGAGAGGTCGTCGTCTACCTGACGAGCGCGGACGTCTCCGGCGCGCAGACGCTCGTTTCCGACGACGGGCAGATTTTCACCGCCCGAAGCGGCGCGTTCAGCGTGAAGATCAAGGGCTTGCAGGGCATGACGATGTTCGCGATGTAATACTAATTCTTGTTAAAATGGCTTAATCCGCGCACCATCTTTTTCGCTCTGACTTTGCCTCGTTCCGTTCAACGTACCTCCAGTACGCCTCACTTCACTTGGCTTCGTCAGAACAAAAAATCTGATGCGCTCTGTTAAGCATTTTAACTGCGAATTAGTATAAGGGCAAAAGAAAAAGAGACCGAAAGGCCTCTTACAGACTGTATACAAAAAGCAAAATTCAAATTTTTGGGAACAGGCGTGATTTCGGTCACGCCTGTTCCGCTTTTAGCGGTTCGTCCACGGGAATGTATACTTGCTCCCATCGTCACAGGCTACGCACATATCTTTGTTCAGGGTTCTTTCACATTAACCTTTCATAAATCCGCAGCAACCGATTTCGGAAAATTCATAGAACCCCATCGACTTGTAAAAAGCAATGGTTTTCGGTGTGTTGTCTGTTGCCAACTGAATCTGCCGAACATGGCTGTATCGGCTCAATATGGTTTGTAGGAGCGCAGACCCAATGCCCTTTCGCTGATGCTCCGGGAACACCAATATGTCTTGCACAAATACGATGGTATGCCCGTCGCCCACTGTACGAATGATACCAAGCAACTGATTTCCTTCGTAGGCTGCAAGAGTCAGCATAGAGTTTTTGAAGCCTTTTCGCAACGCATCCGGGCAATCCGTGTAAGCTGTCCAACCCACACTCCTGTATAGGCGCAGAATCTCCCATTCGTTGTATGTTTTGTATTCTCTGATTTCCATATAAGTAACTTCCATTCGTATTTTGTGGGAAATGTTACTTATCTTAGCGTAATCTCATGTTTTGCCCTCCTCGCTACTTAGATGCATAAAAACAGGCGGCACCCAACCGAAGCTGAGTGCCGCTCGCTTACCGCTCAAACGCCATATCCAGCGCGGTCTGCCAGACCTCGCCCGGCTCAAGGCTGGCGGCGCAGGGCTTCTGCGCCCACTCGATGGGGCCGTCGTCCTCGCCGGGGATGCTGTGCCACGGCTCGACGCAGATGAAGCGCATCGGCTTTTGCGGCGTGGACCAGATCAGCGTGTACGGGAAGTTTTCGATATTCACGCGGATGCGGCGGCCGGTGTCGCGCTCCAGCACGCAGATGGATTTGGATTTGAGGTTCACCATGCAATGGCTGTCGCGCGCAAACAGCTCGGCGCTCAGCGGGATGCGGGTGACGTTGCGGGCGAGGTAGTAATCCGGCGCGGCGCCGATGAGCCCGTTCGGCGCGGTGTTCAGGCACAGCGGGGATTCCACCGTGTCAAACAGAATGTCGTAATCCGCGTCGGTGTGTTTGTTGTCAAACGGCAGGGTGAAGCCGGGGTGGAAGCCCAGGCCGAAACGCAGGGTCTCCTTGCCCGTGTTGCGGACGCTGACGGCGTGGCGGACGCGGCGGCCTTCGAGCGAGAAGGTTGTGCGCAGCGCGAAATCATACGGCCAGATTGCGCGGGTCTCGTCGCTTGAACGCAGCTCGAAGGTCAATTCGCGCGCGGTCTGGTTCAGCAGGGCATGCTCCATGTCGCGGGCGAAGCCGTGTTGGCCGCCGGCGTAGATTTTGCCGTCCTCCGCCTTGAAATGGCCGCCCGTCAGCTTGCCCGCGTAGGGAAAGAGGATCGGCGCGTGGCGGTTCCAGACGGCGGGATCGGCGCACCAGATCATCTCGCTTCCGGTGGCCAGATCGACGGCGCTGACCATTTCCGCGCCGAGGGAATCGACGGTCAGGCGGATGAACTCGTTTTCAATCGTGTAACGCATAATAACCCCCTAAGATATAGGCTTTAAGATGATGCGCGATTCAATGCCTTCACGAGGAGAAGAGGGAATGGAAAGAGAAGGATGCCTCCCTCTTTGAGGGACATCGAATCTGTTGCCGCCTGTGGCGGAAACAAACAGGTGAAATGCCGAAGGTTGGCACGACGAAGTCGTGACGGAAGGAGTTACAGCAGCGTGATATGCGCGTCCTCAAAGACCCTGCGGGTCTGCTCGTTCCAGATGGAGGACTGCACCTCGCCGATATGCGCCTTGCCCAGCAGCAGCATGCACAGGCGGGATTGGCCGATGCCGCCGCCCATCGTCAGGGGAAGCTGGCCTTCCAGCAGCATCCTGTGGAACGGCAGCTTGCGGCGGTCATCGCAGCCCGCCAGCGTCAACTGACGATCCAGCGATTCCGGGCTGACGCGGATGCCCATGGAGGAGATTTCCAGCGCGCTGTCCAGAATCGGGTTGTAGAACAGGATATCGCCGTTCATGTCCCAATCGTCGTAATCCGGCGCGCGGCTGTCGTGCGGCTTTCCGGAGCGCAGCTTGCCGCCGATGCCCTGAATGAACACCGTGCCGTGCTTCTTGGTGAACGCATTTTCGCGCTGCTTGGGCGTGAGATCGGGGTACAGATCCTCGAGCTCCTGCGCGGTGACAAAGGTGACGCGGCGGCGCAGCAGCGGGGTATCGCATAGCTGGGGATACTTGCCGCGCACGGTGAGCTGCGTATCGCAGATGCAGGAGACGATGTCCGTCACCGCCTGATGCAGGGTGAACAGGGTGCGCGCTTCCGGCGTGATGACCTTCTCCCAATCCCATTGATCGACGTAGACGGAGTGCAGGTTATCCAGCTCCTCGTCGCGGCGGATGGCGTTCATGTCGGTGTAAATGCCCTTGCCGGGGTGGATGTCGTAGCGATAGAGCGCCATGCGCTTCCACTTGGCCAAAGAATGGACGACCTGTGCGTTGGCGTGCGCGCAGGGAATATCGAAGCCGACCGGGCGCTCCACGCCGTTGAGATCGTCGTTCAGGCCGGAGGACGGCTCGACAAAAAGCGGCGCGGACACGCGGCGCAGATTCAACTCGCGGGAGAGCGCATCCTGAAACACGCGCTTAATCAGGCTGATGGCGCTCTGCGTTTCATACAGCGAAAGGTGCGGCGCATAGCCCGCGGGAATAAAAGACTGACCCATCGGAAATCCCCCTTTTGATACCGGTTATACCGCGATTATACCGCGATTGCGCGCGGGGCGCAAGCAAAATCAATCGCCGTGCAGGGCGAAGAGCGCCGCGCCGAGCGCGCCGCAGAGATCCGGGTTTTCGCTGATGAAGAGCTTTGCGCCCAGCTTCTCCTCCAGCGCCTGCACAACGCCCCGGTTCCGCGCGACGCCGCCGGTCATCATATAGGGCGGCTGTCCCTTGGCGCGCGCGGCCATGGCAGCCGTCTTCCCGGCGATGGATTGATTCAGCCCGTGGATGATATCGCTGTCCGTGTGGTTGTCGGCGATCAGCGAAATCACCTCCGATTCGGCGAACACCGTGCACATGCTGGAAATGGTCAGCTCCTTTTCCCACGTCAGGCCGCGTAGGCTCATCTCCTCCATATCCAGCTCGAGCGTGCGCGCCATCATTTCCAGAAACCGCCCCGTTCCGGCGGCGCATTTGTCGTTCATCATAAAGCCGGAGACATGGCCGGTTTCGTCGAGGTTGATGACCTTGCTGTCCTGCCCGCCGATGTCGATGATGGTGCGGACGGCGGGATTCAGCGCGTGCGCGCCGCGCGCGTGGCAGGTGATTTCGGTCTTGGTTCGCGTGGCGAAGGGGATGTTGTTTCGCCCGTAGCCCGTCGCGACGATGGCGGAAAGGGCGTCCGGCTCGATGTGCAGCGTCCGGCAGACGGTTTCAAGCGCCGCCTGCGCGCCGACGTGCGCGCGCGGGCCGGTTCGGACGATGGCGAAGGCGAGCATGGCTTCGTTTTCATCCAGCACGACCATGTTCGTCGTCGTCGAGCCGCTGTCGATGCCCGCGAAATACTTCTTCCGCGCCGCTTTTTCGGCGGCGGGCGGCTGGTTGCCCGCCCTGCCGTCGGGCGCAGTCAGGCCGAGGCGCTCGCGGAAGGCCTCCAGCCGCGTGGAAAGCTGCCCCGGCGCGGTCAGCGTGTAATCCGATTCGATTTTCAGCAGCGCAGCGGCGCTTTTTGCCTTCAGATCGGCGTATTCAAAGCCGTAATAATCGCAGAATTTGACCGTGTTATAGACGATGCCGCGGATGTTCTCGTTTTCATACAGCGCGCGGCGCGACGCGATATCCGTCATGCGCATGCAGGGCGTTTGGCGAAGGAGCGCGCCCGCGTACCAATCCATCAGCGCCTCGAAGGAGAAGCCGGCGGCTTCCTCCGGCGGGTCTTCCAGCGTCCGCAGGCCGCTGCATGTCAGGTTTTCCACCGGGATGGGGAACGCGCAGCGAATCTGGCCGAGGAGCTGGGGGCTGACGCGCGCGCCGAGCACCGCGATAAACGGCTCGCGCGGCGGATGCGCGCTCGAGTGATTCCGGCAGGCGGCGAAGAACGCCTCTTTGGAAAACGCCCTGCCCGTGTACGCGCCGTAAGCGTCGGCGAAGCGGATCAGCTCCCGCGTCAGGCGCGCGCGGGCGCAGGTCGCGTCGTCGTGCGGCAAATCGAATTGAAAGAGAAAGCGCTGCCTGCCCGCGTCCTGCAGCACGTCGCAGATTCGCCGCGTCGCGTCGCAGCAATCCGTCAGCACCAGCTCGTCCGTGTCGAGCGCCTGCGTCAGCAGCGCCTTGGCGTGGCAGCAGACGTTGGCGTGGGTCAGCGTTTCCGCGCGGGAAAAATCCGACGTCTCCGCGTCGAGCAGCAGCGCCTCTTCGCCATAGGCTGCGACCAGCTCCACCGGCGCGTATTTGCAGCTATACCCGATCATGCGTCCATCCCCTCCAGTTGTTCCAGAAACGCGCCGACACGCGTGACCATCTGTCCGTCCGCGACGTTTCGGCTGTCGCAGCCGTCGCCGTCGAGCACCAGCGTCGGCAGACCGGCTTCCTCCAGCCTGCGCTTGGCGAGCGTGGACAGCCCCATCGTCTGCTTGCAGCCCCAGTGGCAGAAGAGAATCACGCCGTCCGCATTCAGCTTCTTTGCCCACGCAATCGCGTTGTCGATGCGCCGCGCGGCGCTTCCGCCGTTCACGTTGGCGAGCAGCCGCCGCGCCATGCTTTCAAACGGCTTTTCCGGGTCGAGCGCCGTGAGCGAATCGAAGGTGAGGTCGCAGCCGACCAGCTCGCATCGGTTTTCCGTTTCGAGCATCCGGATCATGGAATCCTGCCAGTTGGGCAGGGTGTGGATGAAGAAGATGCGCTTGCGGCGCGTCGTCTCCCGCCGGGGCGCGCGTCTGGCGGTTTCAATCAATTCGCGGACGTAGTTTTCGCCGTCCGCGTGGCCGAGAAGACAGTGCGTCGCAATCAGGCTGCACAGTTCGCCCGTCATCGTCGTGTCCTGCGTGACCTCCGCGCGCAGGGCGGCATATTCGCGCATCAGCTTCAGCGTGCGGTCGGCGCAGGCCATCGACTCGCGCAGCTTCGCCTCGTCGAGCTTTCGCCCGGTCAGGGCTTCCAGTCTGCGCGTCATGCCGCGAAGCTGGTCGGCGACATAGGCCACGGCGTCGTCGTCCGCGCGGCCGGGCACGTCGATGAGCGTCAGCGGCGCGGGATAGAGCGCGGCCAGCCGCCGGAAGGAGAGCTGGTTCGCGTCGCAGGCGAGCGTCGTTCCGGCGATCATCAGCGGCTTGGGCAGCACGCCGGTTTCCGCCATGCCGAGCATCGTCTTGTGATAGGAGCAGAAGCTCTCCGGGATGCCGGAGACCTCCGCGCGCTCGGCGAAGACATGCTGGCAGGCCGTGCAGGCGACGTACACGGAAAGCCCCTCCGGGAACATCGGCGTGAGCCCCATCGCGTGCAGCATTTCGCACGGCATGAAGATATTGACGCATACGGCGCGCTCGGGATGGCGAAGGCAGCGCACAAGGGAGCGGGCGACCGCGCCGTTCATCCGCGCATAGGCGGATTTGGCGTCCGTCAGCTTTTGGCATTTTCCGGAAAAGCGCACCCACGAATAGGCCGCCGTCAGCATCCGGCGCGCGCGGCGGGGATGGGGCGCGACCTGAGCGGAAATCATGCGCCCGAGGGTTTCGATATAGCTTTGCATACACACACCCGTTTCAGCAGAATAACGAAACCATTATAAATTCTGTCTCCCGGCGCGTCAAGGCGGCAGGATTGGCCGCTTTTCATTCGTCTATTCTTTTGATATAATAGCAAAACGGAAGAAACGATCTGAAGATCTCAGACGGCAGACAAAAAGCCATTCTCCCCCCGAAGGGGGGAGAATAGCCCTTTCCGCAAATGAAAGAATAGTCGAATTTCTTGATTTTGCGATTCAAGCCAAGTTTGCTTATGTCAACAAGCTGTAGCTCCCTCTTTGAGGGAGCTGTCAGCGAAGCTGACTGAAGGAGTTAAATGGCAAAACGATCCTCAAAAAAAGAAAAGGGAGAGGGACTGTGATGAAAAAGATTTTAGCATGCGTCGCGGCGCTGGCGACGGGCTGCATCATGGCATTGACGGGCTGCGCCGCGCGGGCGCAGGACGTGACGGTGACGTTTTACGATATGGGCAAGGCCGACGCGGCGCTGATTACGGCGGAGGACGGCTCGCGCATCCTGATCGACGCGGGCACGAACAAGGGCGGCAAGAAGCTGGCCGAGCGCTTCACCGAAGAAGGGATTGAGCGGCTCGACGCGATGATTATCACCCATTTTGACAAGGACCACGTCGGCGGCGCGGATAAGATTCTGGAAAGCGTTTCCGTCGCGCGGGTGATTTTGCCGCAATACGAAAAAGAGAGCAAGCAGTACGCGCAGTTCATGGAGGCGCTGGAGCAGAGCGCCCAAACCGAGCGGGAGATTCTGCCCGCCGGGGGTGAATGGTCGGAGACGTTCGGCCAGACGCGACTTCGCGTGACCGCCGCCGAGCGGACGGATTACGGCGCGGACGAGGAGAACGATTTTTCGCTCGCGACCTACCTGACCTACGGCGAAACGAAATTCCTGTTTCCCGGCGACGCGGAGGACGCGCGGCAGACGGAGCTCCTGCACGCGGGGGATATCGACTGCGACGTGCTGAAGGTGCCGTATCACGGGCGGCTGGTGGATGCGAGCGCGGCGTTTTTGGCGGCCTGTTCGCCGAAAATCGCGTTTATTCCCGACAGCGACGAGGAAGCGGCCAGCCCGATGGTCGTGGCGATTTTGAAAGAGCTGGGGACGGATGTGCACAGCGGCCGGGATGGGGATTTGGTTGTGGTTTCGGATGGAAAAGACGTTTTTGTGAAGTAATGAAGGGCGCTCCGCTGGGCTTAGGGGATTAGGGGGATTGAAGCCATGCGCCCGCTGTGCGGGAAAAAGCATGGCGGAAATCGGAAATCGCAAGGAGCGCTTGCGCGACTATGCGAGTTTCCCGGATGATTTCGATTTACCGCGCTCAAAGGTCGCAACAGGGTTGCTCCCTTTCGCTTGGGATGCTCCGCCTCGCTGAGCCGCCCACAGGGCGCGCTCGGCTTCGATCCTCCCTTAAATCCCCTAAGAACCCCATAACCCCCGTTGAAACGACCAGGGTTGCGACCCTGGACCCGGAATTGCAAGGCGCTGCATGAGCAGAACAAAAAAGAGCCATAGCAAAACAAAGAGGAATCATATGAAGAGAGACGAACAAAAGCTGAATATTGTCGGCGCGGCGGCGCAGCTTCTGCTGGAAAACGGCAGCGAAACCTACCGCGTGGAGGAGACGGCGCAGCGCATGGCGAAGGGCTTCGGCATGGAGCAGGTCAACATCGCGGCGTTTCCGACGTCGGTTTTTCTGGAGGCGGACGGGCGCGCGTACGTGCGGCGCATCAGCCGCCGCGGCACGAACAGCCGGCGCATTGCGATGGTCAACGAAATCTCCCGCGAGGTGGAACACGGCAAGCTCAGCGCCGAGCAGGCCGAGCGCGCGCTGGAACGGGCGCGCAGCACGCCCGGCTTTTCGCAGCGCGTCCTGATCCCCGCCTACGCGCTGGCGGCGGCCAGCTTCTGCCTGCTCTTCGGCGGCGACGCGGCGACGTTCGGCGTGACGTTCGCCATCGGCGTGATCGTGCAGGCGGTTCAGCCGTGGTTTGCGCATATCCAGATGGGCGTGCTGCTGGGCAACTTCGTCGGCGGCTGGCTGACGGCGGTGCTGGCGCAGATGCTGCAAATCGCGCTGCCGGTGTACAACGTCAACGCGGCGATCATCGGCGGCATCATGCCGCTGCTCTCCGGGCTGGCGATGACCACCGCCGTGCGGGATACCGTGTACGGCGATCTCGTTTCCGGCATGGCGCGCGCGCTGGAGGCCATGCTGCTGGCGACCGCCGTGGCCATCGGGGTGTACACCGGCCTCAAAATGGCCGCGATGATGGGAGGGATCGCCCTGTGATCCGCACCATCATCGTCGCGGCGCTCGGCGCGTTCGGCGGCACGCTGGGCTACGCCTACATCCTCAACGCACCGAAAAACACGATTCTGCCCGCGTCCTTCATCGGGCTGGCGGGTTACATGGCCTATGTGCTGCTGGGTATGGCGGGCTTTGGCACGATGTCCGCGTATTTTCTCTCCACGGTGCTCGTCTCGGTGGTCTGCGAGCTGCTGGCGCGCAAAATGCGCACGCCCGCTACGATCTTCCTGCTCAGCGCGCTGGTGCCCCTCGTGCCGGGATATAACTTCTATCTGGCGATGCTCGCGCTGGTGGAAAACCGCGGCGCGGCCGCCGCGCAGGAGGGTATGGTTGCCGTGCAGATCGTCGCGGCCATTGCCATCGGCGCGGCGGTGACGTCCGTGATCTTCCGCGCGCTGGCGCAGCGGGGAAAAAGGGAGGCGAACTCCCCAAAGGACGCGGCCTGAAATCGGCAAACCGCAAAATCCTGATGGATTCGCCGGGAAGCGGCAGGAATACGGCGGCGCGGCGAAGAATAGAAAATAAGTTACCCTTTTTACGGTTTAATATTTTTGGAAGCGGAGAGATTTTGTGGCTGAAGGTATGGAGATCATCCGGCGCATCACGCCGGAGGAGGAATACAACGCGGGGCTTGTGATTTTCCGTCAGGGAGGCGTGCATCCCCTCGAGGATGAGAACGGTTTTCTGCGCTACGCGGTCGACGGCGACCCGAGGCGCATCGTGCGCGTGGGCGCGACGACCAAGCTGAGCGGGCGCTGCTCGTGCGATTTTTTCGGCAACGTGCATAAGCCGTGCCGCCATCTGGCCGCGGCGATGATGCAGGCCATTTCCACCGGCGCGATCGAGGAAATGCGCCGCCGCCGCGCGCGGGAGAACGCGGGCGCGCTGATGGGCACGCTGCAAAGCGCCCTGCCGATGGAAACGCCGCTGGAAATGGAGATCACGCTGCGGCTGCTGGGCGAAAGGGAGCCGGTGCGCGTCTCCCTGCGCGTCGGGCAGGAGCGGATGTACGTCGTCAAATCCATGGCGCAGTTCCTGCGCGGTTTGCAGGAAAAGACGGCCATCGCCTTCGGCAAGGGTTTCGTGCTCGAGCCGGAATGGATGGGCTTCACCGGCGTGGACGCGAAGATCATCAAGCTCCTGCAGGACGCGGCCTACGTCTGCCAGCTGGAAGGCAAGCTCGTGCAGACCGGATTGGACGCGAAATACCTGACCGTGGCGGATCGCTTCGTGCCCCGGCTGATGCAGCTCCTGATGGCGCGCCCGTTCAAAATCTCCTTCGGCGAGGAAGTCGTCAGCGTGCCGAGCGTGTTTGACGGGCAGATTGAGCTGCTCTTCGGCGTGTTCGCCAGCGGCCGCGAGCTGGAGGTGCGCGCGCAGATGCCCAAGAGCCTGCGCATGCTGGACAGCGAATGCACCTACGTCTATTGCGAGGGCGATGTGCTCCGCCTGCCGGAGGCGCAGCGGGGCATCGTCCGCGTGCTGCTCTCCGCGCAGGCCGGGCCGGGCGCGCCCGCCGCGTTCCGCTTTGACGCGCAGCAGAGCACCCGCGTGATTTCCGACCTGCTGCCCGCGCTGGAGCGCGCCGGAACGGTGACGCTCGACGGCGCGCTGGCCGAACGCATCATCCGCCGCGAGCTGAAGGTGCGCGCGTATTTCGACCGGGAGAACCATCTGGTGCTCTGCCGCGTCGCGTTCCTCTACGGCGACACGGAGATCGACCCCTTTGCCCCGCAGGCCGCGCCGGTGGAGGGCGACGAGCGCATCATGCTGCTGCGCGATGCGGCGGCCGAGCGCCGAGCGCTCGATCTGCTGGCGGCCTTCGGCTTCCGCATGCAGAAGGGGCGCGTCATCCTCGGCGGGCAGGAGCCGATTTACCGCTTCCTGACCGAGGGCATCTATCGGATGCAGGAAAACGCGGAGGTCTACTGCTCCGACGAATTCCGGAAGATGACCCCGCGCAAGCCGCACTTTGTCGGCACCCTGCGCATGCAGGACGGCGCGCTGCGGCTGGAGATGACCGAAAACGGCGAGCCCGCGCCGGAGGTCGTCGATATCCTGCGCGCGCTGCGCGACCGCAAGAAGTATTTCCGCCTCAAGGACGGCTCGTTCCTCGACCTTTCGGAAATGGACGAGTGGCGCGAGATGGCGGAAGCCGCCGTCGGCAGCGAGACGGGCGAGCCGGAGGACGAGGAAAAGAACGCGCGCGGCGTGATGGAAATCGCCACCTACCGCGCGGCGTACATGACCAGCCTGCTGGAAAGAGGCGGTATTCCCGTCAAGGTCGAGGACAGCGTGAAGAACATGGTCGGCAGCCTGCAGGACGACGGCGAGCCCTGCCCCGCGCCGCTGGATCAGCTTCTGCGCCCGTATCAGATGCGCGGCTTCATGTGGATGCAGGCGCTCGACCGGCTGCATATGGGCGGCATTCTGGCCGACGATATGGGTCTGGGCAAGACGCTGCAGGTCATCACGCTGCTGCTGTGGGCAAAGCGCCGCGGCGACCAGAACGCGGCCTCCATCGTCGTTGCGCCGACGTCGCTGGTGTACAACTGGATGGCGGAAATCGCGAAATTCGCGCCCGAGCTGCGCTGCGCGGCGGGCGAGGGCACGCAGGCCCAGCGCGCGCAGACGATTGCGCGGCTCAGCGGCGAAAACCGCGATGTGGACGTCTATCTGACGAGCTATCCGCTGATCCGCCGCGACATCGGCCTGCTCTCCAAGGTGCCGTTCCGCTTCGCGATTCTCGACGAGGCGCAGTATATCAAAAACGCGATGAGCGTCGGCGCGGGCGCGGTCAAGCAGCTCAAGGCGCAGACACGGCTGGCGCTGACCGGCACGCCGATGGAGAACCATCCGGGCGAGCTGTGGTCGATCTTCGATTTCGTGCTGCCGGGCTACCTCAATTCGTTCGCGCAGTTCATGCATCGCTTTGGCACGGGCGAGGAGGCCGACGTGCTGCGCAGCCGCATCCGGCCGTTCCTGCTGCGCCGCCTGAAGGGCGACGTGCTGCGCGAGCTGCCGGAGAAGGTGGAGATCACGCTCACGGCGGACATGACCGAGGAGCAGCGCCGCGTCTATCAGGCCAGCCTGCTGCGCCTGCGCCCGCAGGTCGAGGGCATGTTCAGCAGCAACAACCGGATCGAGATGCTGGCCGCCATCACCGAGCTGCGCCAGATCTGCGGCCATCCGTCGCTGGTTCTGCCCAGCTACGCGGCTTCGAGCGGCAAGCTCGACCTGCTGCTGGACGTGCTGCCCGGCTCGCTGGAGGCGGGGCACCGCGCGCTCATCTTCTCCCAGTTCACGCGCATGCTCAAGATTTTGCAGCGCAGGCTGGAGGCCGTCGGCATCTCCTGCATGTATCTGGACGGCGAAACGCCGCCCAAGCGCCGCATCGAAATGGTGCAGCAATTCAACGCGGGCGAGGGTCAGGTGTTCCTGATTTCGCTCAAGGCGGGCGGCTCCGGCCTCAACCTCGTCGGCGCGGACACGGTGATCCACTTCGACCCGTGGTGGAACCCGGCGGCGGAGGATCAGGCGACCGACCGCGCGCACCGCATCGGCCAGAAGCACAAGGTCACGGTCATCCGCATGATTACGCGCGGCAGCATCGAGGAGCAGGTCGTCAAGCTCGGCGCGAGAAAGCGGGAGATGTTCGACCAGATGATTACCGCGGGCGAGGCCATGCCGACCCAGCTCACGCCGGAGGACATCCGCGCGCTGTTTGATTGACGGAAGCGACACAAAGAGGGTATAATACAGCCATGAAGCACATCATTTGGGATTTTAACGGCACGCTGCTCAACGATGCGCAGCTCTCCGTCGATCTGGACAACGACGTTTTCGACCAGATCGGCGTGCCGCGCATCACGCTGGAGGATTACCGAAACAACATGACCATGCCCGTGCGGGATTTTTATCCGCGCGTCGGCGTGGATTACGCCAGGCACAGCTACGAGGAAATCGCGCGGCTCTGGCTGGACGAATTCAACAAGAGGGCGGTCGGCGTAGGGCTGATCCCCGGCGTGCTGGAGGCGATCAGGGCGATGCACGCGCAGGGGCGGAGCCAGTCGGTGCTTTCCGCGTCGTATGAGCCGTCCGTCCGCGCGCAGTGCGCCGCGCTGGGGCTGACCCCGTATATGAAGGATATCAGCGGCCTGCAGGACGAGAGCGCCGGCAAAAAGACGGAGGTCGGCCTGCGGCAGCTCCGGGAGCTGGGGCTGACCGGCGCGGACGTGGTGCTCGTGGGCGATATGCTGACGGACGCGCATCTGGCCGAGGCGCTGGGCGCGGACTGCGTGCTGGTTTCCTGGGGGCACAACGATTTGAAGCGGCTTGAATCCGCCGGTCTGCCGGTGGCGCACAGCGTGGAAGCGCTGGAAAACATTCTGGCGAAATACTAAGTTTTTGGGGCAGGAGGAACGCATGAGCGAAAAGGCTGTCCACGCGGGACATCGCGCGCGGATGAGGGAGCGGTTTATGAAGGAGGGGCTTTCCGGCTTTTCCGAGCATGAGGTGCTCGAGCTTTTGCTCATGTTCGCCATCCCGCAGCGGGACGTGAACCCGCTGGCGCATCGGCTGATCGACCGTTTCGGCTCGCTGAGCGCTGTTTTGGAATCCTCCCCGGCGGAGCTGACGCGGGTGGACGGCGTGGGCGAAAACGCCGCCGCGCTGCTGAGCCTGATGCCCCAGCTGATGGGCTATTATCAGCACAGCGCGATGGGCAGAAAGCCCGTCATCACCAATCTGGCCGAGGCGAGAAAATACGCGGGCGCGCTGTTCTTCGGCCTGCATGAGGAGCGCGTCTACATGATCTGCGTGGATCAGAGCGGGCGCGTGCTCCACCCGGCGCTGATGCATCGGGGCACCATCGATCAGGTGCAGATTTACCCGCGGGAGGTCGTCGAAACCGCGCTGCGGTATCACGCGCATGCCGTTCTGCTGGCGCACAACCACCCCAGCGGCATGGCCGAGCCCTCGCAGGACGACTATGATTCCACCCGCGCGGTGATCGGCGCGCTGAACGTGATCGGCGTCCGCGTGATCGACCACCTGATTTTTGCCGGGAACAGCGTCTATTCCATGACGCAGAACAGCCAGTTTGACGGGCGGCAGGATGAGCGGGAAATCAGCTATATCATGCGCAGCCGCAGCGTGTCCGGCCAGCGGGGAACGCTGCGCGAGGAGCAGGAGGACGAGCTGATTGCGCTTCAAATGGACGAATGGAACGAAATTTGACGCGGGCGGAAAAGGGGCGAAAGCGATGAACGTTTTGAGGAGGCTGCTGATGGTGCTTGCGGCGCTTGTTTTGCTTGGCGCGGTCTGCGCGGCCGGGCTGATCGGCTTTGTCTATTACAAGGAGACGCATCTGCCCCCGGTCGGCGAATTTGACACCATCATTGTGCTCGGCGCGCAGGTCAAGGCGGACGGCACGCCCTCCGTCGCGCTGGAAAGGCGGCTGACGGCGGCGCTGGAGGAATACCGGAAGCAGCCGCGGCTGATGATCGTCTGCGGCGCGCAGGGCAGCGACGAGCCGCGCGCGGAGGGCGATGTGATGCGCGATTGGCTGATCGCGCACGGCGTTGCGGCGGCGGACATCGAGGCGGAGACCGATTCGTTCAACACGCGGCAGAACCTCGGCTACGCGCAATCCATCATGGACGACCGCGGGCTGACGGCGGCGCTGATCGTCACCAGCGATTACCACGTGCCGCGCGCGCTGGCGCTGTGCGAGCAGGTCGGCATCATCGCCAGCGGCAAGGGCAGCCCCTCCAAGCCGGAATATTTCATCAAAAACCATCTGCGCGAGGGGATGAGCTGGATTAAATTTGTGTGGGAGAGTCGGCATGAATAAGGAGAGACTGAAGACCGGGCTGGAGATGATGGGCGTTGCGGCGGACGAAACCGCGCTGGATCGCTTTGAAGCCTTTCACGCCATTCTGGACGAATACAACGCGCGCATGGATTTGACCGCCGTGCTGGACGAGGACGAGCGCGTGGATCGCCACGATCTGGACAGCGCCGCGCCGCTGGCGCACGGGCTGCTGGCGCAGGGCGCGAAGGTCATCGACGTCGGCACGGGCGCGGGTTTTCCCGGCATGCCGCTGCTGATTCTGCGCCCCGATCTGCAAATCACGTTTCTGGACGCGCTGAACAAGCGCATCCTGTTTCTGGAGGACGCATTGAAGCGCCTCGGCCTGACGGCGGCGACGCTGCACGCGCGCGCGGAGGACGCGGCCAAAATGGCGGCGCATCGCGAGCAATACGACGCGGCGGTTTCCCGCGCGGTCGCAAACGCGGCGACGCTGGAGGAGCTGACGCTTCCGTTTGTCAAAAAGGGCGGCGTGGCGATTGCGTGGAAGGGCCCCGGCGTGGCCGACGAGCTGACGGCGGCGCGGCGCGCGGCGTTCCTGCTGGGCGGCACGGTGCGCGGCACGGTGGATGCGCCGATCCCCCGCCGGGCGGACTGGGCGCACGTGCTGCTGCTGACGGATAAGACCGGAACGACCCCGAAGGCGTACCCGCGCAAGGCCGGAACGCCGGGGAAAAAGCCGCTCGGGATGTAATACTAATTCTTGTTAAAATGGCTTAATCCGCGCACCATCTTTTTCGCTCTGACTTTGCCTCGTTCCGTTCAACGTACCTCCAGTACGCCTCACTTCACTTGGCTTCGTCAGAACAAAAAATCTGATGCGCTCTGTTAAGCATTTTAACTGCGAATTAGTATAAAACAGAAAATGGGAAAGAAAAAATGCCCATGAACCGGGAAGTCGGGTTCATGGGTATTTTTGATCAATTATCCGTTGACGTCAAGCACGATGGGGATGGATTCCGTTTGGCCGGAAGGGCTGACAATCAACAGACTGGCGTTGAGGGTCGTCGGCATTTGGCCGTTGCCGTCGAAGGTGAAGCACATCGTTTGGCGATCCAGAATTTCGAAGGATGCGGGGGAAAAGGCCTCTCCGTCTTCATCCGTCAGCGACAGGTCGAACCAAGAATCATCGGGAATCGAAGGGAATGTGCCGTCAACGGCCGTCATTTTTGCTGTCAGGCGGATTTCAGAAACCTGAACGGAAAGCCCGATTTTTGCGCCTTTCACCGTTTCGAAGCCCATAAACAGCGCGGAATCGCGGCTGATGCGATTTACAGTTGCGGTCAGCGGGAACAATTCGGTGCGTTCAGTCGTCGTATACATGGAATGACCGTCGAAATAATCAAACACGGCATACTGATAGACGGCGGCATGAAGGGAAAGCGAATCCCGATTTTTTGCGGTTTCCGGCAAAGCGTCAAAATCACGGATGGCTAAAAGGCAATCGGGGTCGGAAGTGTCTTCGGTTTCCGTCCAAGGGCCTAGGTCAAGGCCGTCGTCCGTGTAGGTGTGGTCGGATACCGCGACGCGATAGGTGGCCATGCCCCAAGGGGTTCCGGCCTGCCGGGCGGCTTCAAACGCCTCGGCAAGATGGGATTCGTTCAGCCTCGCAGGGACAGCGTCGGTCGGGCGCATCTGCGCCAACTGTTCATCCGTCGGCGAAAAAGGCTCAAAGCTCGAAAAGCCTTGAATTGAGTAGCCGATGAGCAGCGATTCGCCGTCGTAATAAGCGTTGGTGATGGACGCGGCGACAGTGCCTGTTTTCTCGGTTTGAGCGACGGAAGATTCCGCGCTGATGTCGGTTTGAGGCGCGATTTCAGCGAAGCGGCGATCATTCTGGCCGAATTTTTCAAACAGATTGAGCGCCGCCGCCGCGGCGATGCCTGTGGCCGCCAGCAGCGCGACAAGGGCAAATACAAGACCGACGGACAACTTCTTCGCCGCCCTTGGTTTTTCCTCGGCACAGCGGAGAACACGCTGAGCGAGGGCGGGGTCGCCGTTCAGCCCGGAAAGCGCTGCATCCAGCGCGCCGCGCAGACGGTTATTCTGGCGAAATTCATCCATGAGAACGCCTCCTTTCCAACATTTTCCGAAGATTTTGACGGCCTTGTTCAAGGCGAACAGAGACGGTTGATTTGGCAACGCCGAGCGCCTGCGCGATTTCATCGGTCGTCATGTTTTCGTAATAGTACAGAAGAATGACCTCGCGGTGCTTTTGCGAAAGCCGCATGACCTCAATGGTCAAATCGACAGCGTCTTCATCCGCCCGTTCGCAGGATTCCGGAAGCTGTTCAGGCGTAATTCGACGATCCAGATGGCGAAACCATGCGGAGTGAATCATGTCGCGACAGGTGTTGACGGCAATTCGCATCAGCCAGGTCTTTTCGCTGCAGTCCCCGCGAAAGGCGGGAAATGAGCGGTAGGCCTTGATAAAGGTTTCCTGTACCGCGTCCTCGGCCAACGCGGTATCGTGCAACTGGATATAGCACAGGCGAAGCAGATCGGTTTGGTATTGTTCAACCAATCGGACGAGTCGCTGCCGGGCGTTTTCATTTGTGATGACCGCCATGTGCGCATCACCTCCTATACTTTATAGACGATGCGGAAGAACCGTTTGTTCGGATTTTCCTAAAAACAATTTATTTCCATCATGCGCCGTCCTTCTCCTGCGCACAATGAGCGCAAAAAGGAGATGATCGTTTGCATGCTTCTTATCGCTATCTGCTGATCGTCGTGGTGCTGGCCGCGATGCTCTGCCTGCTGCCCGCGCAGGGGGCGGATGCGCCGAGCGCGGAGAAACCGCAGACGGCGCGGGAAACGCACGCCGTGGAAGCGCCCGCCGGGGCGGATCTTTCCGTCAAAACGGACAGGGACGCATATCTGCACCGAACGATGTATTACGCGCCCTGCGGCCACAGCGTCCAGCGGCGGGAAAAGCTGCCCGCCCGGCTCGTCGGGCTGACGCGCGGCGCGCTGGAAAAGGAAATCGGCGGGCTGTATGAAAACGCGGCGGTGACGGGCTTTTCCGCCGCCGAGGTGGATGTGAGCACGCGCATGGACGTGCCCTGCCCGCTGCACTGGGTATTGCGGGCGGGGGATGACGGCTTGCTCGCCGTTTTGCAGAACACGACCGGGGAAACGCTGACCGTCGTGCGCCGGACGGATATCCCCGTGGCGCTGGCCGCCGGAGAGGAGCAGGACGAGCTTCGCGACGGGCGGATGTTTGACGACGTGCAGGCGCTGGAAGGATATCTGGAAAGTTTAAGCAGCTGACAAAAAGAAGCCCGCGCCCGTTTGACACGAAACCGCAATCGAAGTATAATAAACGATAGCATTTTTTCATTTCAGTGCAGAGGAGACATCCATGAAGCCGCTTGACCAGTTTAAGCGCACCCCGCCCCGGCGCTATGACAAAGCGCCGCCGCCCCCGCCGGGGGACAAGCGCACCTTCGAACCGGCGATTCGCAAGCGATATTTCGATATGCCGACGTTCGATCATCGGCATATCGACCGCTGGCTGGGCGGCGCGGTCTGCGCCGTTTTGCTGCTGACGCTGTGCAACGCCAGCGCGCCGATGGGCGACGTGCCGAGCGTGCAGGAGCGTTTCAGCCAGTGGGCGGTCATTCAGAACGAAAAGACGGTGCAGCAGCTTCCCGGCGCTACGCCCGAGCCGGACAGCGCGTTGGCCGCGGCGGCCAGCTTTAATCCGGATCAGGAAAAGCAGGAAGTGAAGCAGGAAGCCAGGCAGGAGACGATCCTCGCGCAGGAAGAAACCCGGCAGGAGAAGGCGCAGACGCAGACCACGGCGGACACGTCCACCGGCTTCAAGCACTACGAGCCGGGTCAGCTCCACTATGAATCCGACGGCATCACCGTTTCCATCGAGCAGAAGACGAAGGACGGCATGACGTATTTCGTCTGCGATATCCAGCTCGAGCGCGTCGAGCAATTCCGGACGGCATTCGCGGGCGACGATTTCAAGAGCGGCATTTACGAGGCGGTCAGCGACATCGCCGGACGATATAACCCGGTGCTGGCGATCAACGCGGATTTCTGCCGCTATCACCGCGACGGCGTGATTATCCGCAACGGCGAGGTGCTGCGCCGGCAGAACATCAAGAAGCATCACCTGCTGGTGGTGGATCAAAACGGCGACCTCTCCGCCCAGACGGACAGAAGCGGCAAGCAGGGGCTCGTCGCCAACAAGCTGGAGCAGGCGAAGACGTGGCAGACCTTCGAATTCGGCCCGGTGCTGGTCGAAGACGGCAAGGCCGCGACGCTGCCCTCGAGCTTCTACGTGAATTGCCACGACGGATATTACGAGCCGCGAACGGCAATCGGCCAGCTCGGCCCGCTGCATTATATCGTCATCGTGGTGGATGGCCGCCGCGAGGGCTATTCCACCGGCGCGAGCATCCCGCAGCTGCAGCAGCTCTTCCTCGACGAGGGCGCGGAATTTGCGTTCAATCTGGATGGCGGCGGCTCGACGACGCTCTATTTCCGGGGTGAGGTCATCAACATGCCCTCCGGCGGCAAGGAGCGCTCCGTCAGCGACGTCATCATGTTTACGGCGCAGTAAAGGGAATCGATGAGGGGCGCTGCCCCAACCGCGCCAGGAAACCATATCCAAAGGCTCCCGCTTTAAGGGAGCCGCAGACTGTAGACAAAAAGCTGAGGCTCCCGCTTTAAGGGAACCGACACGCGGCATGCGTGACCAAAGGAGTCATTTATGAAAAAAATCATCTGCCGGGCGGCGCTGATGCTGGCGCTCTGCCTGCCGGTCTGCGCGTTTGCGGCAACCGAACCGAACGCCAAAACCATCGAGGATACGACGACCTACGAGGGCGACACGATCAAGATCACGATTGACCAGTGGTGCTATGCGTTCAACCACACGAACCTGCGCTTCTTTGTGGCGAACGTCTATGTCAGCGACCCGGCGCAGATGCAGACCGCGTTCGCCGGGGAGCAGTATTCCAAGAACAACGCGGAGGCCACCAGCGCCATCGCCGAGCGCCACGATGCGATTCTGGCCATCAACGGCGACTATTACAACTACAAGGATAAAAACGGGCTGGTCATCCGCAACGGCGTGCTCTACCGCGACGCGGCATCCAGCCGCGACCAGCTTCTGGTGATGCGCGACGGCACGTTTATCGCCCTGCCGCGCGGCACATACGCCGCGGGCGAGGGGCAGAAGTACATCGACGAGGGCGTTGTGCAGAGCTTCACCTTCGGCCCGCTGCTGGTCAACGACGGCGAGGCGGTGGAGCTGCCGGAAAAATACATCATCTCCACAAAGGACACGATCAGGGAGCCGCGCACGGCCATCGGTCAGGTGGACGCGAACCACTATGTGCTCGTCGTCGCCGACGGCCGCCGCGACGGCTGGAGCGACAAGGGCATGACCTTGCAGGAGCTCCAGCAGGTGTTTGTCGAGCAGGGCTGCAAGGTCGCGTATAACCTCGACGGCGGCGGAAGCGCGACGATGATCCTCGGCAGCCAGCGCGTCAACAAGACCAGCGGCTCGCGCGAGCGCGACGTCAGCGACATCGTTTATTTCACGAAGTGAGGACTGGCGGGGTCTTTAACTCCTTCCGTCACGACTTCGTCGTGCCAACCTTCGGCATTTCACCTGTTTGTTTCCGCCACAGGCGGCAACAGATTCGATGTCCCTCAAGGAGGGAGGCTTTATTCTCTCGCTATTCTTTCTTAAAGCCAAAGGGCTCCCTCCTTGAGGGAGCTGTCAGCGAAGCTGACTGAAGGAGTTGAATAGCGCAGACTTTTATGCGCTAAGGAGTCATTTGCATGAGAAAAAGGTTTCTTCTTATTTGCTTTTCATTCTTCCTTGCGCTGAATGTAACGACTGTGTGCGCGGACGAGGGAAGCCCGCTCCTGAGCGTGGACGACCTGCTTGCGCTGGAAGACAGCTACGAGGCTTTTCTGGCGGAGCTGGGCGATCTGGCGGTGGAGCGCGGCCTGCTATCCGAGGAGGATCGGGCGGCATGGCACGACGCGCAGTTGGGCGATTTTTTTCAGAACGGCGGCTACGGCTCGATTCTGGTGAGCTATCTGCCCGGCGCGCTCGGCTATACGCGCGAGGAGGACACGCTGCTGAACCTGTCCGCCGCGTTTGAGGGCGGCAGGCTGGACGTGATGACCATGCGGCGCTACACACCGGGGGACAGCACGCTCTCCGGCCTGATGCTCACGCCCTCCGTGGCGGACGCAGACGGCGCGCCGATGAACGCGCATTATACGCTGAGCGCGACGAGCGGCATATTTATGAAGTGGGACGCGCTGCTGGGTACATACGTCACCGTCGGCACGACGGCGGAGAGCGACGGCGAAACCGTCGTCTGGAGCGACCAGACGCCCGCCGCCGACGCAAAAGACCCGGTGATTTCCATCGCGCTGACGCAGGCCGGCGCGCAGACGACGCTGGCGGAGGCCAAGCTGCTGCTGCGCGTGGACGGCGAAGGCTATCTGATTGAGGACGACGCGCTGACGATCCATTAAAAAAAGCCCTCTCGGCGGGGAAGACCGGAGAGAGGTTTACAGATTCTGCGCAATCAGCATTGCGCCGGAGACGACCAGCAGCAGGAGCACCAGCTTCCTGATTCGCCGGTCGTCTATTTTTTTGCTGAGCACGCCCGCGGCGACGCCGACCAGCGCCGTCATCCATTTTTTCTCTTTTCGCGGCCTGCCCTGCCCGCGCGAGCCAGAATTTGACGTTTTTTACAGACGTTGACGGAAGAAAACAAAAGAAGAGCGGCCTCCCTTTCGGAAAGCCGCCCTGTTTGGCGATGATTTACTTGGCGATGTACGCCGCAGCGTTCTGCGCGGCGATACGGCCAAAGACCACGATATCGGCCACAGCGTTGCCGCCCAGACGGTTCGCACCGTGCACGCCGCCGGTGACCTCGCCCGCCGCGTACAGACCCGGAATGACCTGATCCTCAGCGGTGAGCACCTCGGCGTTGGTGTTGATCTTCACGCCGCCCATGGTGTGATGGATGCCCGGAGAGACCTTGATGGCGTAGTACGGAGCGGTGTCCAGCGCGGAGGCGAAGGACAGGCGGCCGAACGCGTCGTCCTTCTGATCGGCGACGGCCTTGTTCCAGGTTTCCATGGTCGCGGCGAAGGTCGCCGGATCAATGCCCAGCTTCTCGGCCAGCGCCTCGTAGCTGTCTGCCTGCACGGCGTAGCCCTTGGTGAAGTAGCCGTTGTAGGTGGAGGAAGCGTCCATCATCTTCTGGTCGAGGATGGTGTAGGCGTAGCCGCCCTCCTGAGCCAGCTCAGCCGCGGAGACGTTGTCGCGGGTTTCCAGCTCGTTGACGAAGCGCTTGCCCTCCTGATTGACCAGGATCGCGCCGTCGCCGCGGATGCCCTCGGTGATCAGCGCCGTGGTGGTCTCGGTGTAAACGGACGGGTGAATCTGAATCTGATCCATATCCACGGTCGCCGCGCCGACGGCCACGGCCATGTCAATGCCGTCGCCGGTGACGGTGGAGACGTTGGTGGTCACAAAGCCCGCGAGCGCCGGCTTGAGCGCGGCCACACGGTCGAGGTCGGCGCCGAAGCCGCCGCTGGCCAGAATGACGGCCTTCGCGCGGATGGTGTATTCGCCGTTCTCATTCTTGACCTTCACGCCCACGGCCTTGCCGTCTTCCATGACGATCTCGGTCGCGGCGGTGTTGGTGCGCAGGTCGATCTTATCCTCGGCCTCCACGTCGGCGGTGAGCACCTTGACGAGGTAAGCGCCGACCGGGGTGGTCTTGCCGTCCTCAGTGGTGGCGCGATGGATGCGCTTGACGCTCGCGCCGCCGAAGGAGCCGACGTTGGTCAGGTGCGCGTTCTTGGTGGCCAGCCAGTCGATGGCCTCGGCGGAGTTGCCCGTCAGGGTCATAACCAGATCGAAGTTGTTGAGACCCTTGCCGCCGATGATCGTATCGAGGGCAAACAGCTCGACGGAATCAAAGTAGCCTTCCGGATTGGCCTTGTAGGCCTCGAACTGCTCCTTGACCGTCGCGGTCAGGTTGCTGATCTTGTCGCCGTCGGCATACTTTTCCTCGGCGGTCGCGATGGCCTTTTCCACGGCCGTCGTGGTCGCGTCGGACCATTCGTTTTCATCCTGATAGACGGTCTTCGCGGCGTTCATGCCGCCGGTCGCGCGGCTGGTATTGCCGCCGGTGGAGCCGCCCTTTTCCACGATGATGACGCTGTTCACGCCGGAATCCACGGCCTGAAGCGCCGCGGTCATGCCCGCGCCGCCCGCGCCGACGATCACCACGTCGCACTCGGTATCCGTCACGGTGGTATCCTCAGCCTCGATGAGGCCGGCCGCCGCCATGGCCTTCTTGGCCGCGTCCTTCACGGCGTTGCTCGTCACGGTCGCGCCGGAGATGCTGTCAAAATCCACGCCCTGCGCGGCGACGATCGCATCGGCGAAGGTGCCGTCGGCGCACGGCTCATAGCCAATGCCCTTGGTTTCGCTCTCACCGACGACCTCAGCCGCGGTGATCTTGCCGTCTTCCACGGTCAGGGTGACGGAAACCTCGCCGATGCCCTGCGCGGTGCCGGTGTACGTCTCAGCCGAAGCGGCGGCGATCGCGCCGGTCGCCATCAGCATGGACAGAAGAATGGATGCAAATTTCTTCATGAAGTATAGCCTCCTTCTTTGATTTGCACAGGCATTGTAACACTTGAAATCGTTTTTGTCAATTCATTCACGAGCTTTTCGGCAGGTTGGAAAAAGTTTCGTCCTTTTTCGGATTTCGAAAGGGAAGAATGTGTCGAAAAGTCCGTTTTTTCCAAAAAATAAAGAAAAACGGGGCGCTGCCGACGCCCCGCCTTAAACCGAAGATTGTTAGGTTTTTTTCTTTCTATGCGCGGCGCTGATGGCCGCTATATGGGATTGGTATGACGACGCTTATTTCTTTTTCTTTCCCGTTCCGACCGTGCTGCGCTGCTTCTGCGGCTCGATGCTGCCGGAAACGGCCTCGTCTGCGACGACGACGACCGGCTGCTCGTTATCCACGATCTGGATGAACGTCTTGCCGACCTTCATGGGCAGTTCTTCGCCGTTTTCATCGAAGAACACCATGCGGTTGTTCAGGTTCTTGGTCTCGCTGCAATCGCGCGCCCAGCTTCCGCGGATGTATTTGCCGTTTTGGAAGATTTCGGCCACGCCCTGACCGTTCAGCCGGATGACCGGGCGGGACGGGTTGCCGCTCGCCCAGGAGATATCCGTGCGCAGGACGATCACGTTCGCGTAGGCGCAGGTTTCGCCGGTGTTGCCGTCTGTATAGGCGTAACCGTTGCGGTAACGCTCGAACAGCCCGGTGGCGGGGTTGTATTCGTAAGCGGTCATATAAGCGTCGGCCGTCGTCTTGTAGTTGATGACGATGCCGTTTACATCCTCGCCGCGCTCAAGTCCGGTCTCGGTGAACGTGAAGGGATGCGGCTTGGGCGTTTCGGAATAATCCTCGTATACGGCGCTCAGGTCGAGCCGGACGTTGTGGGGGCCGACGTGGCCGCCGTCGCTGGTGCGGGGAAACCAGTCGGCGTGCTTGCTGATGCCGTTCAGATACGGATATTTCAGCTTTTTCACGCTGCTGTTGGCCTCGACCCAGCTCTTCATGTTGTTTTTGTCGCGCCCGCCCTGATAGCCGTAGAAGGCGAACACGCCGCCCCACATCTCCCGCAGGGAGCACATCGGCACGCGCGCGGAGCGAACCGGACCCGCGCCGTCGGGGCAATCGCCCATGAACAGCGCCAGCTCGCGCGTGGAGCCGTCCGCCTGAATCGGCATTTCGTAGATCAGGTCGGCGGAGGCCGCACCCCAATGCGGCAGCGCCGCCGGGTGCGCGTCGATGGAAACGAGCGTCGGGCGGTATTCGCCGGTGAACGCCTCGCCGGTGATGGGGTTCACGCCTTCTGCCACGGGGTTTTCCTTGGGCATTTTCAGGGCGATCTTGCCCGAACCGTAGGATTTCGGCGCGCCGAGCTGCTGGGCATAGCCGCTGGATGAAATGCCGGAGGCGCTCAGGTCAAAATCGTCTCTTGCCGCGCCCGCAGCGGCGGGAACGGCCAGCAGCGCGCACAGCGCAAGGGATGACGACAGGCGCAAAAACCGATTCATATCTTTTTTCTTCCTCCTTACATAAGGGCCGATGCGTTGAAAAAGGGTCGCGTGCATCCTCTGTAACGACGCGCCGGACGGCGGATGGCCGCGCGGCAGGGGGGTGGTTGGTTCTTTCACTTATATAGACGTAAAATGAGCGCGAAATGTAACACTTTTTTTACGAATGATGAAGAATTTGTAATTTTTACAAAAATGCGCGCGCAGAGTAAAAAAACCGGCGGTTTTTGCGTCTAATATAGTAGATAGACCTACATAGGGGAGGGAAACAACATGTTGTCGTTCGCCGCGCTTTCCATCAACCGCCTTTTTACGACCGCGCCGAAGCCCGAACGGGAGACGCCCGGCAACCGCACGGCGACCCTGCGCGCGCTCTCCGATCTGGGGGAGAGCGTCGCTTCGAGCGTGCACGCCATCTATGCGCAGAGCAGGCTGTATCTCTGCGTGGCGATGCAGCCCAAGCCCGAAGCGCTTCACGCCCAAAGGCTGGCGGATAAAAAGGCCGCCGCAGGGCATTTTGATGTGGATGAAAACTGGAGTGCCGCCGAGGTCAACGCGCGCTGGGGCAAGCGCGCCGTGCTGACGGACGGCAGCGGGCGCGTGCTCGATCACGCCGTTCTGGGCGCAAGGGGGATGACGGACGCGGGTGCGCGGGAAGTTTTCTTTGAGTTTAACGCGCTGGAAAGCTACCCCGAGCCGATGTATCTGGCCGCAGGGGATGCAAGGGTGAGGGTGAGATAAGCCAAAGAGAGAGGGACGTGCCATGAAAAAGATAGCGAGCGTTGCCGGATGGATGGCCGCGCTTATGGTCGCCTGTTGTCCGTGTACGGCGGAAATGAGCGTTCAGGACGGGCATGCATACGGGCAAAGGGAGATAGACGGAAAACGGATCGTCTATGATTTTGACGTGCCCGAAGAAGTGGAAAGCGTAAAACAGTATCGGACGGAAGCTGTTCGGATGAAGCCGGAGTGGGTGGAACAAATCCTCAAGCCATACGTTCAGAAGCCGCGTTCCGGCGACGCTTGGGATTTGATTAACGACAGGCAATGGAACGATACCAATTTCTGCTACTTTGAACAGAATGGAAGATACGCATGTGAGGGCGGCAGTTACATAGGGCCTCGTAAAAAATCAGACGACAGGGATATTCAAGCGGCGAGCGATGTGGTCTTGGCGCTGCTGAAGGAAATGAATCTATCGGATTTCGAGTATCCGTTCTATACGGCTACTTCGCAATGCAAATCCATAGAGACGGCGATTGAGCCGATTTCCTCGGAAGAAGAATACATTCGGGTCAAGGGACTTCCCGATTCAAGCATTCGGGAATATTACGAGAAAGAAGCGCTCGGAAAAGAACGAAATCTGATCGTCGTTCGATTTTTGATGGACGATATTCCGCTTTGCATCAGCAATACGCAGCCGCACGAGAAAAAAGGCGATTTGGATGAGGTGGTCGGCTCGGCGGGAATCTTTGTGCTCAACGAGAACAACGAAATCATCCGCGCCCAAATCAGAAAGTATGTTCACGCGGTTGGCGAAACGGGAGAACGCCAAAAGGTTTTGCCGTGGCGGGCATGCATAGATGAAATGGCCTTGGGCGTCATTCGCGGAGAAGAAGTGACCATCACGGAAGTTGAACTGAATCTGGTTGCAGGGAACGACGGAATAACATATCCCATATGGCGGTTTTCCGGATATTCGGATTTAAGAAAGCTGAGAGAGGAAAATCCGGAAATCAGCATCAATTCGTCCGATTTTTCCTGCTGCGTGGATGCATGCAGCGGGCAGTGCCTTTATTATTAAACGCGAACACGCCGCGCGGATCGACCCGCGCGGCGTGTTCGTATACGAAGGAGAGAGGGGGATGTTTGAAGGTTATCCATCTATGTAAAAGGGTCAAACCCTGACTGACAAAGGGGTTAGGCTTCCGAAGCGTTGAGGCCGAGCACCTGCGCGATCATGTTCATCGCGCCTTCGAGCGTCATTTCGCCCCGGCGCGCCATCATCAAAATACCGTAGAGCGCAACGCCGGTCAGACGCTTGGCGTCCTTTTCGTCGCGGCCGCTCTCGCGGAGCGCCTGCACCGTCATCTTTTCCAGCGCGGGGCCCATGTGCGCATACACGCGGTCGCACATATCGGTATACAGCGCGGCGTGCTGCGGCAGGCAGAGATCTGCGGTCAGCGGCGCGGTGAAGCACTCGTGCCAGACCTCCGGATGCATCAGCCGGGCGAACTTCTCGCGCGCCGTGCCCTCGCCGTCGGCAATCTGCTCGGCCAGCGTGCCCAGATAGCTGCAATAGCCCTCGACAACGGCCTTCACCATATCGTCCTTGGTGGTGAAGTAATAATAGAACAGCCCTTTGGCCACGTCCACGGCGGAAACAATTTCCGACACGGAGGTTCTCACAAAGCCCTGCTGTGCAAACAGCTTTGCCGCGGCGGCCACCATTTCCGCCTTGCGTTCTTCCGGTTTCTTGACGACTCGCATCGCGTATTCCTCCTTGCACCATGCTCCGCCGAATGTGCGGGTTGTGGTTTCTTTTGATGAGGCCATTGTATCAGCGGTGCGCCGGCAGCGCAACGGCAAAACGCTCAATGATACGCGCGGCGGTTTCAAATGTCAATTTTTGTGATTTATCTTACGGTGTGAGATAATCAAGGGGATCAAAAAATCCACCCTCCCCGGATGGAGAGGATGGATCAAAAAGCGATTACGCGCCCGCGACGTCCAGACGCTTGACCAGCACGGAGGGCGAACCGATGGGCGAGGCCTCGAACAGCAGATCGCCCCCCACGTCGGTGATGTCCTTGAGAAGCTGGTAGAAGTTGCCCGCGACGGTGAATTCCTCCACGGCGCGGACGGCGCGGCCGCCCTTGATTTCAAACCCGCGGGAGAGCAGCGAAAAGTCGCCGCTGATGGGGTTCGCGCCCGCGTGCAGGCCGGATACCTCGGTCAGATACAGGCCGTCGCCGAGGTTGGCGAGCAGCTCCTCCTGCGTCAGCTTTCCGGGTCTAAAGAAGAGGTTCGTCGGCGCGACGCGCCCCGCGCCCGCCGCGTTGCCGGTCGTCCGGCAGCCGGCTTTTTTGGCGGTCTTGCGGTTGTGCAGCAGTGTCTTGAGCACGCCGTCCTCGATGACGGCCTTGGTTTTCGTGGCCGCGCCCTCGCGGTCGAACGGGCAGCTTGCCAGCCCCATCGGCATCAGCGGGTCGTCCGTCAGGGTGACGGATGCGCTGGCGACGGCCTCGCCCTCGCGCCCCGCGAGGAGAGAAAGCCCCTTCTGCGCGTTATCCGCGGAGAACACGCCGCAGAACGTGGCGAGCAGATCGGCCATCGCCGTATTTTTGATGACGACGGGGTAAGCGCCGCTCTTCATGCGCCCGGCTTCCAGCTTGAGCAGCGCCTCGCGCTTGCAGCTTTCAGCCAGCTCCTCCGCGTCGATCGCGTCCAGCCCGTAGCCCCAGCGGACTTCGTAATTCGTCGCAGCATGTTCGCCGTCGCGGGCGACGACGTCCGCCATGGCGTAAATCATGTTGCTGTGGTGGGAGAGATCCAGCCCCAGCGTGTTTTTGAGGGTGAAGGTCTCCTCGCCGGTGGCGACGGCGCAGGTGTCCGGCGTGAGGCGCGGGTCGTCGCTGCGCAGCTTCGCGTCGATGTCGCGCGCAAGCGCGATTTTCTGCTCGGCGGTGATGGCGGTGACGGCCTGCGAAGCGTTGCAGACGGAGGAATAGCTGTCGTCCGGGGGGAGAATCGCATCCTGCTCGTCGGTTTCAATCAGCGCGGCGCTCTCCAAAACGCCCTGAATCAGCAGGGGGATGCTCTCCTCGGTGACGGCCTGTGTGCTCGCCGTGCCGATGCGGCCGTTCACCTGGCCGCGCAGGGTCAGGCTGAGGCGCTCGCTGACCTGATAATCCTCCAACTCGCCGCGGCGGACGCGTACCTGAAACGAATCGCTCTGGGCGCAGGCGGCCTCCGCCGGGGCGACGCCCGCCGCCTGCGCGGCTTCAAAAAGACGGGAGATAAACGTGTTGAGTTCCATGCTGATCCTCACTTTCCGCCGACCGTCAGGCTGCTGACGCGGATGGTCGGCTGGCCGACGTTGGTCGGCACGCTGCCGCTGAGCGAGCCGCACATGCCCTGTCCCATCGTCATATGCCGGCCGACGCGGTCGATGCGCATCAAAATCTGTTCGCCCTTGCCGATGAGGGACGCGCCGCGCACGGGCGAGGCGATTTTGCCGTCGCGGACGAGGTAGCCCTCCTGCACGGCGAAGTTAAATTCGCCCGTCGCCGTGTTGACGCTGCCGCCGCCCATCTGCGCGGCGTACAGGCCGTCGCCCATGGTGCGGATCATTTCGTCCTCGTCGTCGCTGCCGGGGGCGATGAAGGTGTTGTGCATGCGGCTGGTCGGCGCGAAGGTGTAGTTTTCGCGGCGGGCGCTGCCGGTCGGGGCCATGCCCATCTTGAGGCCGTTGAGCCTGTCCACCATGTAGCTGCGCAGAATGCCGTTTTCAATCAGCACCAGGCGCTGGGTCGGCGTGCCCTCGTCGTCGATGTTTTCGCTGCCCCACTCGTTGGGCATGGTGCCGTCGTCGATGGCGGTGACGCAGGGCGCGGCGATTTGCTGCCCCAGCTTGCCCGCAAAAACGGACGTTCCCGGCGCGACGCTGGTGGCTTCCAGCGCGTGGCCGCAGGCCTCGTGGAAGATGACGCCGCCGAAGCCGCCCGCGATGACCACGGGCATTTCGCCCGCCGCGCAATACGGCGCGGTGAGCATCGTGGCGGCGGCCTGAGCCGCCTCGCGGCCGGTCTGCGCGGGATCGACGCGGCCGTCAAACAGCTCAAAGCCCATCATCGCGCCGGGGTTGCGCGTGCCGGTCTGGTTCTCCCTGCCGTCGCTGGCGACGGCGGAGCAGAGCAGGCAGGTGTAAACGCGCGTGTCGCCGGTGTACAGCCCATCGCTGTTGGCGATGAGCACATGCTGCTCGCGGGAGATCAGCCCGGCGGAAACCTGCACGATGCTCGGGGAAACTGCGCGGGCGGCTTGATCCGCCTGACGCAGGACGTCCGCGCGGCGCGCGGCCTCCACGGAGAGGAACGGCGTTTTGACCGGGTGGATATCCGGATGGGCGCGCTCGGCCAGACGCACGTCGCCCGCGGCTTTGGGCGTATCGGTCACGGCCGCCGCTGCGCGATCCGCCGCGCGCAGCAGGCCGGCTTCGCTCACATCGCAGGTGTAGACGTAAATGGAGCGCAGACCGTCGTAGACGCGAACGCCTGCGCCGTAAGGGCGGGAGAGCGCTGCGTTTTCAATGCGCCCGTCGCGCAGGGACATGGAAAAATTGCGGGAATCCTCGATGAAAATTTCGGCGAACGTGCCGCCGCGCGACAGCGCGCGGGAAAGCACGCGCTCGCAGACAGATGACGATACCATCGGTGGCCTCCTTTAAAAGCGGCGTCCGCGCCGCCTGATGTCTATCCACCAGTATACGCTATCGGACGGAAAATGTAAACTGACCCGCCGCCGCTTTGCGCGGATAAAAGCAATTCGCCGGTGAAAATTCCCGCAAGCCCCTTGCGGGAGTTTCGCTTTGCGTGTAGAATAGTATACAGGATATGATGGCATGGATATGCAAATGACGCCGATAAGCGGGGAGGGAGCCGTATGCCCGGCAGACTGGATCAAATCGAAAGCATGCTGAAGGCGCGGCTGGGCAGCGCGCTGCTGGCCTCCTGCCCGGAGCTGGTGTACTCGGTTTCCGGGATTTTATTTCGGTTTCTGCGCACGTCGGACAGCCTTTCGGCGCTCTGGCGGCAGCTGGATTCCACGCTGTTCAACACGGTGTTTCAGGCGACCGGCGGAAGGATGCGCGTGACGCTCGACGACGGGCGGAGCATTCTGGCGACGGGCGAAATGCTGCGCGATCTGGCGGATCGGCTGCTGGCGCTGGCCTATCGCCGCATGGACGTCAGCCCGACGCTGACGGACGCGCTTTACGACCTTTCCCGCGCGGGCTCGTTCGCCGCGATGCGCGAACTGGTTTCGCGCTTCCCGATGGATGAAAACGAGCGCGCGTGGATTATACAGATGCTCAGGGAAAACGGGCAAACGGAGTGACCCGCCCCGCCGTCAGGGCGCGAGGGGGATGAGGGAGATATCATGGCTAAGATCATCGCAATCACGAACCAAAAAGGTGGCGTCGGCAAGACGACCACCAGCGTCAACCTGTCCGCATGCGTGGCCGCCGAGGGCAAGCGCGTGCTGGTGGTGGACGCGGACCCGCAGGGCAACACGTCAAGCGGCTTGGGCGTGCGCGTGAAGGAGAAGACCCCCACAGTGTACGAGGTGATGGCCGGGGAAACGGAGATCGGGCAGGCGCTTTGCAAAACAGCCGTCAAGGGGCTGACGGTGCTTCCGGCGGATATCCGGCTGGCGGGCGCGGAAATCGAGCTGGCGAACATGGAGCGCCGCGAGCGCGTGATTGCCGACATGCTGGAGGGTGTGAGGGAGCAGTTTGACTATATCTTCATCGACTGCCCGCCGTCGCTGGGCATGATTACGCTCAACGCGCTCTGCGCGGCCGACGGCGTGCTGATCCCGATTCAGTGCGAATATTTCGCGCTGGAGGGCGTGAGCGCGCTGATGGGCACGATTCAGAAGGTGCAGAAGATGAACCGCCATCTCGCCATCGAGGGCGTCGTGCTGACGATGCTCGACGCGCGCACCAATCTGGGCGTGCAGGTTGCGCAGGAGGTGCGCAAGGTTTTCAAAAACAAGGTCTATCAGACCGTGATTCCGCGCAACGTGCGCCTCGGCGAAGCGCCGAGCCACGGGCTGCCGATCAGCCTCTATGACCCGCGCTCCCTCGGCGCGCAGAGCTATCAGCAGCTTGCCAAAGAGTTTTTGGCGAGAGAATAAAGAAAGGCAAGAACCGTCATGGCGAAGAAAATGGGATTGGGCAGGGGCCTGAGCGCTATCCTGCCGGATGTGGAAGAAGTGGTGGAATCCGTCGATCAGGTGAGCGAGGGCGCGGCGCCCGTGCCCGCCGACGCCGTGGCGGAAATCCCGGTTGGGGAGATCGACCCGAATCGAAACCAGCCGCGCAAGCGGTTTGACGACGACGCGCTGCTGGCGCTGGCCGATTCCATCCGCCACAACGGCGTGCTCTCCCCGATTCTCGTCGCGCGGGAAGGCGGGCGCTACACCATCATCGCCGGTGAGCGCCGCTGGCGCGCCGCGAGGCTGGCCAACCTTTCAACCATTCCCGCCATCGTGCGCGAGTGGGACGAGATCAAGCGGCAGGAGGCCGCGCTGGTGGAGAACATTCAGCGCGAGGATCTCAACGCCATCGAGGAAGCGCAGGGCGTGAGCCGCCTGATGAACGAATGTGCCCTGACGCAGGAGGCGGTGGCCGAGCGGCTGGGGCGCAGCCGCAGCGCGATTGCCAACCTGCTGCGCCTGCTCAACCTGCCCGCGCGGATTCAATCCGCCGTGATCGACGGCACGCTTTCCGCAGGCCACGCGCGCGTGCTGGCCGGTATTGCGGACCGCGAGCTGCAAGGCGCGCTGTTCGCGAAGACCCTGCAATTCGGCTGGTCGGTGCGCCAGCTCGAAGCCGCCGCGAAGAACGCTCAGACCGAGAAAAAGGAGAAGCCCGAAAGAGAGCCGCTCCCGATTGAATACGAGGAGCTGACCGAGCGCCTGCGCTCCGCGACCGGCCTGAAGGTCAAGCTGGAGGGCACGCAGGAAAAGGGCAAAATCACGCTGCAATACACCAGCGAAGAGGAGCTGCAAAGGCTCTGGGAATGGATGGAACGATAAAAAACAGGCTGTCAAGCTAACAATGTCGATATTTCAAGAATAAAACCAAGTATTTGTGCCCGAAGGTTTCCAAAGGGCGACCGGAAAGCCCTTTGGTGGGGCGATGGGGCAAAGCCCCATATCCCAAAATGCTTAGATGCTTGTTTCTTGAAATATTCGGTTTGAGCTTGACAGCCTTTTTGTTTGTACACTAAACAGGGCGCTTACGCGCGCACAACGCCCTTGCGGATGATGATGTTGCCATAAAGCGCGGTTTCACCCGTCTGCACGACGGCGAAAGCCTTTTTCGCGCGCTCCATGAACGCATCGTGCGCCATCATATCGAATTTGGCGGTGGGCAGATCGGTATCCGCCGCCGCGCGGAACGCCTCCCAGATCGGCGCTTTGTCGCCGGGGAACATGCCCGACGGCACCTGCATGACGGCCAGCGGCGCTTCCACAAAGTCATCCAGCGGGAAGAGCGTCAGCAGCGCCCGCATCACCTCGGCGCAGCCGTGGCCGTCGCAGCGCACGCACTTCTGGCCGATGGACGTGCCGGGGAAGTTCGCGTCGGCCAGAACGAGCTCGTCGCCGTGCCCCATCTCGGCGATGATTTTAAGCAGCTCGGGGCTGATGATCGGGGAAATACCTTTCAGCATAAAGAAGCCTCCATTCATTTGCGGGGCGGCTCGTTTCGAGCGCCGCCCGACGGATGCAACCATTATAGCACGATGAAACAGGGGGTTCAATCCGAAAGCCGCCTGTTTTCCGGCTGTAAAGTCAGCCGCGCCCCAAAAGCACGGGCGATTAAAGCAAAAGCCATTCCGCAATCAGCACGACGGCGCAGCAGGAGGCCGCGACGGTGAACAGGCTTGCGCCGTTGAAGGCGAGCGCAATGCCCAGCACAAGCGCCAGCGCGCCCGCTAAGGGCGACTGCGTGGCCTGCACGATGGCGGGGAAGGTCATCACCGCGAGCGTGACGTAGGGAACGTAGAACAGAAACGAGCGCAGAAAGCGGTTGGTAATCGGCCTGCGGATGAGCGTCAGCGGCAGGGTGCGGATGAGAAAGCTCACGCCCGCCATGATGGCGATGTAGAGATAGATGCTGTGCGTCACGGCGCGTTCCCCTCCTTTTCCGCGTCCTTCACGGGGAAGAGGAGCGCCGCACCGGCGGAGAGCGCGACGGTCAGGATGATGGTGCGCGTGCCGGAGGAGAGCGAGGAGACGAGCGGCAGGCGGCCGCAGGCGAAGCTGAGCGCGAAGGAGAGCAGCACCAGCGCGGCGACGACCTTGTTTTTGCGTGCCGGAGGGATGATGATGGCGAGGAACATGCCGTAAAGCGCGACGCTCAGCGCGCTGACCACGCGCGCCGGAAGCAGGTTGCCGACGACCACGCCCAGCGCCGTGCCGACGGCCCAGCTCGGCGCGGCGACGAGAATCGCGCCGTACATGTAATACGGATCGAGCCAGCCGTCGCAGGAGATGGCGAGGCCGAACAGCTCGTCCGTCACGTCGTAACCGACGAGCAGGCGGTGGCGCATCGGTGTGCCGGGCGCGAATTTCTGGCTGAGCGAACAGCTCATCAGCAGATAGCGCGCGTTGGCGATGAGCGTCACCACCGCGATTTCCAGATAGGATGCGTCGGCCGCGATGGTGGTGAACCCCGCATATTCGCCCGCGGAAGCGTTGTTGAGCAGGCTGACCAGAAAACCCTGAAAGGCGTTGAGCCCGGCGTTGCGCGCCGCGATGCCCAATGAAAACGCGACGGCCAGATAGCCCAGCCCGATCGGAACGCCGTCGCGCATGCCGCGCACGAGCGCGGGCGTATGGCTGCGGGCTCCCTCGGCCGAGAAAGAGATCGACATGAAGCGTGCCTCCGATATGCAGAAATGGAATGAAAAAAGCAAGAACAAGTATACAGCGAAAACCGCCGTTCGTAAAGCGAACGGCGGGAAAAAATAGAGTTTTCAGCCTTCCCCGCTCAGCCTCGCGCCTGCGGCCAGCTCGGCGTAAACGCCGCCCTGCTTGACGAGCTGCGCGTGGGTGCCGCGCTCGAGAATGCCATGTTCGCCGATGACCACGATTTCATCCGCGCTGCGGATGGTGGACAGGCGGTGGGCGATCACCAGCGTCGTGCGTCCCTTGGCGAGACGATCAAACGCGGCCTGAATCTTGCGCTCGGTGGCGGTATCCAGCGCGCTGGTCGCCTCGTCCAAAATGAGCACGCGCGGGTTTTTCAGGAAGATGCGGGCGATGGAGACGCGCTGCTTCTGGCCGCCGGAGAGCATCACGCCGCGCTCGCCGACGATGGTGTTGTATCCGTCCGGCATGGCCATCACGTCCTCGTGAATTTCAGCCAGCTTGGCGGCCTCGATCACCTCGTCCATCGTCGCGTTCGGGCGGCCGTAGCGGATATTATCCAGAATCGTGCCCGCGAAGAGGAAGACATCCTGCTGGACGATGCCGATGCTGCCGCGCAGATCGGCCAGCTTGATATGGCGGATATCCTGCCCGTCGAGCGTGATCGAGCCGGAGGAAATCTCGTAAAAGCGCGGGATCAACTGGCAGAGCGTCGATTTGCCGCCGCCGCTCTGGCCGACCAGCGCCAGCATTTCGCCGGGCTTGATGTGCAGATTGATGTGGGAGAGAACGTCGCCCTTGCCCTCGTCATAGGAGAAGGAGACGTCGTTGAAGCGGATGTCGCCGTCCACATGGGTCAGCGCGACCGCATCGGGCGCATCGACGATATCCGGGTCTTCGTGCATGATGGCGCGGAAGCGCTGGAAGCCCGCCATGCCCTGCGTGAATTGCTCGGTGAACTGGGTCAGCTTGCGAATCGGGCTCTGCACGCTGGCAACGTACATGTTGAAGGTGACGAGTGTGGCGATATCCATCTGGTTTTTCATAATCAGATAGCTGCCCGCGAAGATGACGGACAGGCTCATCAGGTTCATCATCAGCTCCGTGCCGGAGAAGAAGCCCGCCATCACCTTGTAATAGCCCTGCTTGGCGGAAACGTATTGATCCGTGCAGCGGGTGAACTTGTCGATCTCCTCATCCTCGTTGCCGAACGCCTTGGCGACGCGCACGCCGGAGATGGAGCTTTCGATTTCCGCGTTGATGCCCGCTGTGCGGCGCTTGACGTCGCGGGAGACCTTCATCATGTTGCGTCGGCGCATCGCGACGAACAGGACGATCATCGGTACGGCGATCATCAGCACGAGCGCCAGCTTCTTCTGGATGTTCCAGAGGACGAGGAACGAGCCGGTCAGCGTCACGATGGAGATGAACAGATCCTCCGGGCCGTGGTGCGCCAGCTCCGTGATATCGAACAGATCTGTCGTCACGCGGGACATCAGCAGGCCGGTGCGGTTTTTGTCGTAAAAGCTGAAGCCGAGCTTCTGCATGTGCGCGAAAATAGCCGTGCGCATATCCGCTTCGATGTGAACGCCCATCAGGTGCCCTAGATAGGTGACGATCCACTGCGCCGCCGTGCGGATGAGGAACGCGGCGAGCATCGCGCCCATCACAATCAGGAAGGTGCGCATCGCCTGATTGGGAATGTAGTCGTAAAGCACCTTGCGCGTGACCACCGGGAACAGAATATCCACCAGCGCGATCACCAGCGCGCAGAACATATCCAGCAGGAACATGCCCAGATGCGGCTTGTAGAACGCGGCAAACTCGCGGAGCGCGCCGCGCTTGGGCGCGGCCTTTTCTTCAAAGGCGGAAAGGGATTGATTGGCGCGTGTGTTGTTCATCATGTTATCCTCTTAAACGACGAAATGGTGCAAAGAAACGGGATCGCCGACGGCGCGGCGATCCGATGGGCGCAGGGTCTTATATCACGGGGCGGATCCATTTATAGGAGCGGAAATGCAGGAGATACGCGCTGCACTTGATGATATCCTCCGAGAGATACATGACCAGATAGGTCATCGGCACGCTCCAGTGCAGATATAGCCCGGCCAGCATCGTCAGCGGCAGGCCGATCAGGTACAGCGTGATGCAATCGACGATCAGGCCAAAGCGCGTGTCGCCGCCCGCGCGGAACACGCCCATCACCAGGATGGCGGGGATGTTGTGCAGCACCATCTCCAGCGCGCAGATCGCCAGCACGGCCAGCGCGTCGTCGCGCACGGCCTGCGAAACGCCGAAGAGCGAAAGCAGCGGCTGGCGGAGCGCCAGCATCCCCGCGCCAATGAGCACGGAGAGGCCGATCGTGAGCTGCACATGGCGCTTGGCGCAGAGCTTGCTGAGCGGCACGTCGCCGCGCCCGATGGCGCTGCCGATCATCACCGCGCAGGAGGAGCAAAGCCCCATCACCGCAACGCTCGTCAGATCCTCGATGGATTTGACGACGGTGATCGACGCATACGCGCCCGTGCCCATGTGGCCGTAGACGGAGCTGTAGAGCAGATTGCCCAGCGCCCAGGCGCTTTCGTTGAGCATGGCGGGCATGCTGACCCGCGCGAAATCGCGGATAAAGCCGCCCGTGATGCCGACAAGGCCGCTCCGCCCTGTGCGGAGCAGCGTTTTTTTCGCAATGCCCGCGCCGTAAATCACCAGCGCGCCGACGACGGCGGAGACCAACGACGCGATGGCTGCGCCCTGAACGCCCAGCGCGGGGAAGCCGCACAGGCCGAAAATCAGCAGCGCGTTCAGTACGATGTTGACCGCGACGGAGATCAGCGAGCCGACAAACGGAATCATAACGCGGCCGGTGCTTTGCAGCAGCGTGCCGCCGCCGCGCGTGAGCGCCAGAAACGGATAGCTGATGGCGATGATGCGCAGATAGGAAGAGCCCAGCGCGACGACCTGCTCATCCGGGGAGAACAGGCGGACGATGCCCTCCGGAAAGAGCAGCGCCGCGAGCATGAACAGCAGGGAGGCCGCCTGCGTGCCGACGGTCATCAGGCCGTAGGTGCGGCGCATGCCCGCGTCGTCGCCCGCGCCGTAAAACTGGGAGATGAACACGGACGCGCCGCTGGAAAAGCCGAAAAAGACGATCGTTAAGAACCACGTCCATTTGCCCGCCATGCCGACGGCGGCCAGCGGCGTATCGCCCAAGCGGCCGATCATCATGGTATCGACCAGCGTGAAGGAGGAAGCAAGCAGGTTTTGCAGGGTCACCGGCACGGCGATGGAAAGCAGCGTGCGGGTGAAACCGGGAGGCGTTTTTGTCATGGCTTACGCTCCCGCCAGCACCTGAAAGACCGGGCTGTGCTCCGTGATGAACGGGCCGTCCTGCATGAAGAAGAGCATGCCCGTGACCGGGGCTTTGAGCACCTCGCGCACCGAGCCGTCGCAGGGGTTGATGATAAAGGCGAGCTGCTCGCCGCGGCGGACGTGCGCGCCCGCGAACTTGACGCGGCGCAGAAGCCCCGCGCTCGTTGCGGAAACGGAGGTCATATCCGCGTTGGTGATGATGGAGGAGGCGTGGCCCGGCGCGGTTTCGCTGCGGATAACCCCGCGGCTGTTGAGGAAGCGGACGATGGCGCGCAGGCTCTGATCCGCCGCGGCCTCGTCGATTTCGCGCGTCTTGCCCGCATAGAGGGAATACGCCTGCGTGCCGCAGAGCTGCCAGTTGTAGTTGAGGGTCGTCTGGTCGTAATCGCGCGGGGTGCGGACGTAGACATAGGGCAGGCCGAATTCGCAGCCCAAATCGGGGTTCTGCCGCCCGGTGTCCATCATGCGCACATGCGGCACGAAGGAACCGGGCTGATAGAAGCTGGTGAGCTGCACGCCGTAGCGATAATTCTTGACGCGCTCGAGCAGTTCGTCCGTGATGCGCTCGGTCGTCGAGCCGGCGGGATCGCCGGGGAAACGGCGGTTGATGTCCATGTTTTCCGGCTCCCAGAGGCGCGAGCCCTCGTTCATCGACGCGCCGATGGCGGTGGGCACGATCATAACGCTCTTGCCCGGCTGAATGCCGTCTTCCTTCTCCACCTCGCGCAGGAAGGAGACGAGCCGCGCGCAGACATAGAGCTGCTGCACCTCGTCGCCGCGCAGCGCGCCGACGACGGCGCAGGTCTTTTCGCCCTTGCCGAAGCGATAGGCCATGATGCTCATATCATCCCGGAAATACGACGGGAGGGTGAACAGAATATCCTTTTTCATGCCCGCTCCTTTCTGATCCTGGCGATCAGCGTGCCGGGATACACGGAAGAATAGCTGCGCTGGCTGAACACGAGCCCCGCGCACGGCGCCTTGACGGTCTCGCGGGCGACGCCGTCGAGCGCGTCGATCACCGTGCCGAGCACCTGTCCCGCTTCGACGTGGATGCCGAGGCAGTCCTCCGGTACAAACACGCCGGGGAACTCGCAGGCCACGCGGCAGACGTCCTCGCTTGTGTGCACGGTGGGAATGTCGGCGGACGCATTCGGCGCGGCGATGGCGTCGCCCGCCCATATGCCCATCTCCTTCAGCTTGCAGAAGATGCCGTCCACAACGGAGAAGGCGATTTCCTGCGGCAGGCGGCGGCGCTCGTCAGCCTCCAAAATGACCGCGTCGGTGCCCACGGCGCCCAGCGCGCCGGTCAGCGAGGCGGAGAAGGAGCCCTTGTCCGGGTAGACCCAGATGAGCTGCGGGCAGAGCGCGCGGACGCGGGGCAGAAGCCGCTCGGCTTCCTTCGCGCTGACGCGCACTTCGTACAATTCGCTCTTGTTGCGCGCACTGGCGTGAAGATCCAGCACGAGATCCGCGCCGCGCATATCCTGAATCACCTGATGGCACATGTATTCAAGCGGCGTGCCGTTCGGCGAGCCGGGGAAAGCGCGGTTCATATCCAGCCGCGTGCCGGAGGGCACCAGACGCTCGCCGATGTCCAGACCGAGCGGGTTGAGCATGGGGTAAAAATCCACCGTGCCGCGAAGCGCGTCCGGATGTTCGCCGATGCGCTGCTGCACCAGATAGATGATGAGCTGACCCATCATTTCGTCGCCGTGCGTGCCCGTAGCGATGCAGACGCGGCCGACGGAAGAACCGTCGGGGGCGTACCGGCAGCGCTTGATGCTCCATCGCTCCTCGATGGGCAGGGCGACGCTGGCAACCGTCGTCAATGTCTTGAGCAAAACGACCCTCTCCTTTTGAAACGATATCAAGCCTTTCAAAGGGGCTGCGGCATGAATCAAACCATGCGCGGCAGCCCCCGTTGTTTCCCGATTTGCGATGGGAACGGCCAAGCGCGCACTCTTGCACCCGATGCGGACGCCATCGCCCATTTCTACGCTATGATGCTAACACAAACGGAGGGGTTTTGCAAGTGAAAGCGGCATAATTTCATTCCGGCGCGCGCGTGAAAAAGGAATGGCTCATCACGGGAAAATGTGTTATAATCAGATGAATGACGCTTGATTACCGGGAACGCCCGGGAACAAAGGAGAAGGAACATGAAAATCGGCCTGTTTACCGATACGTTTTACCCGGAAATCAACGGCGTGGCGACGAGCTGCCTGAATTTACAGCGGGAACTGACCCGGCGCGGCCACGAGGTTCACGTTTACGCCCCGAAATGCAAGGGTTGGGAGGAGAACCAGCGGGAAAACGTGCACTATCTGGCGAGCGCGCCGCTGCTGGTGCTCAAGGACCGCAACTTCGCCTTTCCCACGCCGCTCACATCGTGGGAGGCGGAGAAGATCGATTTTGACGTGGTGCACACCAACAGCGAATTTGTGATGGGGATGTTTGGCCATCACGTCGCGGGCAGCCTCGGCTGCGCGCAGGTGCACACCTATCACACCGTCTGGGAGGATTACACCTACTACATCACGCACGGCGTGGCGGACGAGGCCGCGCGGCGGATCGCCCGGAAATATTCCCAATGGTGGTGCAACCGCTTTGACCGCGTGATTACCCCGACAGGCAAGACGCTCGACCTGCTGCGCAAATACGGCGTGGCAGCGCCGATTGACATCATCCCCAGCGGCATGGACATCGCCCGCTTCGACCCGGCGCGGCACGGCGAGCAGGAGCGGCTGGAAACCCGCCGGGAATGCGGCCTGCCGGAGCACGCGCCGCTGCTGCTGAACATCGGCCGCATCGCCAAGGAAAAGAACCTCGAACAGGTGATGCGCGTGTTTCCGCGGCTGCTGAACGCCTGCCCGGATGTGCATTTCGCCGTCGTCGGCGAAGGGCCGATGCGCGAGGAGCTGGGGCGCATGGCGGAGGAGCTGGGCGTTTCCCGCGCGGTGACGCTGACCGGGCCGAAGCCGTGGGAGAAAATCGACCGCTATTACGCGATGGGCGATGTGTTTTGCAGTGCGTCTCATTCGGAGACGCAGGGGCTGACCTATGTGGAGGCGATGGCCTCCGGCCTGTGCGTCTGCGCGGTGAACGACCCCTGTTTGGACGGCGTGATCGAGGACGGCGTGAGCGGTATTCTCTCCGGGGACAGCGACGACGAGCTGCTCGCGGCGTTGATTCGCGCGTTCGGCGAGGAGGGCAGGCGCATCGCGAAGACGGCGGCGCAGTATGCCGCGCCGTTCAGCACGCAGGGCTTTGCCGAGAAGGTGGAGGCTTGTTACATGAAGGCGATTGAGGCGCACAAGCGGGGATGAGCGGGGGAGCGAACATCCGGGAACGGCTCTTTGCGCTCGGAGATGAGCGGTATGCGGAATTTCAAAGCGCGCTGGTTCCGAATATCCCGAAGGAAACGGTCATCGGCGTGCGCATGCCGATGATGCGGAAGCTGGCGAAGGAAATCGCCGGAGCAGAGGAGATGCGCGCTTTTCTGGCGGAACTGCCGCATGCGTACTACGACGAAAACATCCTGCACAGCGTACTGCTTTCGCAGATGAAGGATTACGGCACGTGCATGGAAGCGGTCGAGGCGTTTCTGCCGCATATCGACAACTGGGCAGTCTGCGACTGCCTGTCGCCGAAGGCGTTTGCCGGGCACAAGCCGGAGCTGCTGGAAAATATCCGAGAATGGGCGAAATCAGAACACGTCTACACCTGCCGTTTCGGGCTGGAAATGCTGATGACGCATTTTCTGGACGACGATTTTAAGCCGGAATATCTGGAGCTGGCCGCAGACGTGAAGCTGGAGGATTACTACGCGAAGATGATGGTCGCGTGGTTTTTCGCCACGGCTCTGGCCAAACAGTGGGACGCGGCGATTGTCTATTTGCAGCAGAACCGGCTTGAGCCGTGGACGCATAACAAGACGATCCAGAAAGCACGGGAAAGCTACCGCATTACGGCAGAACAGAAGGAATATTTGAAGACGTTGAAACGAACTCCTTCCGTCACGACTTCGTCGTGCCACCTCCCTCGAAGAGGGAGGCAATGACATGAGCAAGCAAGATGTTTTTTGCTGTTTATGAAATGAGAAACGACTTTATAAATAAGCAGTGCATATATGCTTTAAGGCTCCCTCTTTGAGGGAGCTGTCAGCGAAGCTGACTGAAGGAGTTCGAAACGATAACAAAAAGGCGTTGAGAGGAAAAATCCGTTCAACGCCTTTTGTTGTGCGATTGCTTGTACAGAGTCAGGCAACGCTGTGTGCCTGTACGCCGTTTGCTTAGCGCTCGACGCGGCCGGAGCCGGAGCCCTTCATCAGGCTTTCGACTTCCTTGACGGTCACGCGGTTGAAGTCGCCGGAGATGGTGTGCTTCAGGCAGGAAGCGGCCACGGCGAACTCGAGAGCCTCGGCCTGCGTGGCATAGGTGTTCAGGCCGTAGATCAGGCCGCCGCCGAAGGAGTCGCCGCCGCCGACACGGTCAACGATATCGGTGATGGCGTACTTGCGGGAGACATAGAACTCCTTGCCATCGTAGATGCAGGCCGCCCAGTAGTTGGTATCCGCGCTCTTGGACTCGCGCAGGGTGATGGCGACCTTCTTGAGGTTCGGGTAGAGATCCATCGCGGTCTGGGCGATCTGCTTGTAGACGTCGCGATCCAGCTCGCCGCTCTCAACATCGCTCTTGGCGCTGATGCCCAGAGACTTCTGGAAGTCTTCCTCGTTGGCGATGGCGACATCGACGTACTTGGTCAGCTCGCTCATCACTTCCTTGGCTTCCTTGCCGTACTTCCAGAGGTTCTTGCGGTAGTTGAGGTCGCAGGAAACGGTCACGCCCATCTCCTTGGCGGCCTTGACGGCGGCCAGAGAGAGATCCGCGGCAGACTGGGAGATGGCCGGGGTGATGCCGGTGATGTGGAACCAGGTCGCGCCGTCGAAGATCTTCTTCCAATCGAAGGTATCGACCGGAGCCTTGGCGATGCAGGAATCCGCACGGTCATAGACGACCTTGGACGGACGCTGGTTGGAGCCGGTCTCCAGGAAGTAGATGCCCATGCGGCCATCCATCATCTTGATGTTGGAGACGTCCACGCCGAAGCTGCGCACGTCGCGCAGGCAGGCCTCGCCGATGGCATTGTTCGGCAGGGCGGTCACGAAAGCCGCGTCCATGCCGTAGTTGGCCAGAGAAACGGCCACGTTCGCCTCGCCGCCGCCGAAGGTGGCCTCGAGGGACGGGCTCTGGAAGAAGCGCTCCAGCGCGGGGCTCTTCAGACGAAGCATGATTTCACCGAGAGTAACAATACGAGCCATTGTCAATCACTCCTGAATCTTATTGATTTTGAGTGTGCGCAGGGAGAAAAAACGCGCACTATCTCAGTTTCTGAGGTTATTATACACGATGGCGGGACGCAAATCAAGTCGTCTGACCAATAAAGCGCAAAACTTGCGGAATTGAGCAGAAATAGACGGAATTTTGCGCGTTATATCGGCTGAAACGGCGCAAAGGAACAAAGAATGCGCGATAAATTTCGCCACATTCCGGCCAGAGAGGACGGATGAACGGCAGGCGGCGCGCATAGGAAACAGAAGGGCGGGGAAGGGCTAAGGCGGGCGGGACGGACGCAGGAACTGTGTTTTTCCTTGCCACATAAAGGGTTTTATGCTATAATGCCCGTTGGTGCCTGACAAAAACAGGCCGAAAAGAGGGAAATCGGCGGCCATTCCGCCATCCATCATATTTGGGAGGGTTTTGAACTTATGCCTCTGCAAACCGAGTATAACAAGGATACCATCAAGGAATCCATCCTCAACAAGCTGCTGCGCTACTACGGCTGCACCATTGAGGACGCGACGCCCAAGCAGATTTACGCTGCCGTGGCGAGCACCGTGCGTGATCAGATCATGCTCAAGTGGCGCTTTGAGAAGGAAGCCCGTCGCAGCGAGAAGGCCAAGCGCCTGTATTACCTCTCCATCGAGTTTCTGACCGGCCGCTGGCTGCACAACAACCTGCTCAACCTTTGCTCCACCAAGGAATATGAAAAGGCGTTCGAGGAGCTGGGGCTGACCCTGCGGGGCGTGCTCCACGAGGAGCCGGAACCGGCGCTGGGCAACGGTGGTCTGGGCCGTCTGGCTGCGTGCTTCCTTGATTCGCTGGCGACGCTGAACCTGCCGGCGATGGGCTGCACCATCCGCTATGAATACGGCCTGTTCCGTCAGCGCATCGTGGACGGCCAGCAGGTCGAGGTGCCGGACGAATGGCTGACCTACGGCAACGCCTGGGAGATTCCGACCCAGCGCGACGCGGTGGAGGTCTGCTTCGGCGGTCAGATGGTCGAAAACTGGGTGGGCGGCACGAATTACGTCACCCTCAAGAACACGGAAAACGTCATCGCCGTGCCGTATGATCTGCCGATCGTCGGCTATGACAGCGACGTGGTGGATCGCCTGCGCACGTGGAGCGCCGTGCTGCCGCAGAACTTCAACCTTGAAAAATTCTCCGCGGGCGATTACAACGGCTCCACGGAAGACAGCAACTCCATCGCGGCGCAGATTTCCAAGGTGCTCTATCCGGAGGACAACACCTATAACGGCAAGAAGCTGCGCCTGATGCAGGAATACTTCCTCGTCAGCGCGACGCTGCAATACGCGATCAAGGACTTCAAGCGCGTCTACGGCACGGATATGAGCCAGCTCCCGGAGAAGGTCGCTTTCCACATCAACGACACGCACCCGGCGATGGTCATTCCCGAGCTGATGCGCATCCTCGTGGATGAGGAGCGTCTGCCGTGGGAGGAGGCCGAGCGCATCACGCAGGCGACCGTGGCCTACACCAACCACACCATCATGGCCGAGGCGCTGGAGAAGTGGCCGGAGAACATGATGCGCGAGACGCTGCCGCGCATCTACTCCATCATGCAGGAGCTGAACCGCCGCCTGTGCCAGAAGCTATTCGACGCTTTCCCCGGCCAGTGGGATCGCATCGGCCACATGGCGATTCTGGCTTACGATCAGGCGCACATGGCGAACATGTGCGTGGCGTATTCCCACGCGGTCAACGGTGTTTCCCAGCTCCACGGCGACATCCTCAAGCACACGACGTTTGCGGATTACTACGCCATCATGCCGGAAAAGTTCTACGCGATTACCAACGGCATTACGCCGCGCCGCTGGCTGATGCTGGCCAACCCGTCGCTCTCCGACCTGCTGGATGAATCCATCGGTCAGGGCTGGCGCAAGGATCTCAACGAGCTTGAAAAGCTGCTGCCGTTCGCGGACGATGCGGCCTTCGTCGAGAAGTTCGCCGCGGTCAAGAAGGCGAACAAGGAGCGCTTCAGCCGCTGGATTTACCGCCATCAGGGTCTTGAGCTCGACCCGACGATGATGTTCGACGTGCAGGTGAAGCGCCTGCACGAGTACAAGCGCCAGCTCCTCAACGCGCTGCACATCCTCGTGCTCTACAACCGCATCTGCGACGATCCGAATTACACGATGGCGCCGCGCACCTTCATCTTCGGCGCGAAGGCCGCGCCGGGCTACCGCCGCGCGAAGGAGATTATCCACTTCATCAACGTGCTCGCCGCGAAGGTCGCTTCTCACGAGCGCGCCAGCAAGATGATCCGAATCGTGTTCCTCCAGAATTACAACGTCTCTACCGCCGAGATGCTGATGCCGGCCAGCGAGGTCAGCGAGCAGCTCTCCACCGCCTCCAAGGAGGCCAGCGGCACCGGTAACATGAAGTTTATGATGAACGGCGCGGTGACCATCGGCACGCTGGACGGCGCGAACGTGGAAATCGCCGATCTGGTCGGAAACGACAACTGCTACATCTTCGGCATGCGTTCCAATGAGGTAGAGGCGCTCTACGCCGCCGGCACCTATCGTTCGCTGGATATCTACGAGACGAACGCCGAGCTGCGCCGCGCGCTGAACATGATGTTCGACGGCACCCTGACCCCGGAGAACCCGAAGATGTTCGAAGGGCTGTACCGCGCGCTGGTGTTCAGCGACAACGGCGGCATGGCCGACCCGTATCTGGTGCTCAAGGACTTCGGTTCTTACCAGCAGGCGCAGAGCCATTTGGGCGCGGATTACCTCGATCAGAAGAAGTGGACGCGCAAGGAGATCATCAACGTGGCCAAGAGCGGCGTGTTCTCCTCCGACCGCACGATCCGCGAATACAACGATCTGATCTGGCACCTCACCCCGCTGACCAAGAAGCGCTGACGTTCATACGCGCGCGAAAGCGCGTCAGCTCCCTTGAAAGAGGGACTTTGGACTGAATAAAGCGATTCTCCCCCCGAAGGGGGAGAATTGCCTTTTCCGCAAATGAAAGAATAGCTGAATTTCTTGGTTTTGCGATTCAAGCCAAGTTTGCTTATGGCAATAAGCTGCAGCTCCCTCGAAAGAGGGGGCTTTTTTGATTTTTTGGGAAGAAAATGGAAGGAACATGCGTTTTTATGATAGACGATGATGCTGTGTCGGGTGTGCGACATTGCACATTTTGTGAGGAAAGGCGGATGAATCCATGAAACGCATCGGAATTCTCGGACTGCTTTTGATGAGCTTGATGTTCACTTGTTGTACGGCTTGGGCGGATGGCGGCGACGCCTATGCGGTCGTGCATAATCCTGACGCCGCAGACCGGCTGAATCTGCGCGCTGCGCCGAACAAGGAAGCGGAATCGCTGGGCAAGTATTACAACGGCGTTGGGGTTCAAATTCTTGAAGAGCTGAACAACGGATGGGTTCGCGTTCGAATCGGCAATCGCGGAGTTGCCGAAGGGTATATGATGAAGGCGTATCTGCAATATGACAACACGCAGGCGGTTGCGGCCGCTATGCCGACGTATACCTCCGCAAGCAGCGCGTGGGAGCTTTATCAAACCCGCGATGTAAACGGAGCGTATGAAATGCATGGCTATGGCGAAACGGTGACGCTTCTGGGCTTTACGTCGAAATGGTGGCACGTTCAGATTCGGGAATATACCGGGTTTGTACCGGCTGACGGCTCGGCGCTGGATCAGCGGACGGGTAATTACTACGACGGCTATGCGACGGCGCAGGTTCACAATCCGATTTCGACGGATCGACTGAATCTGCGCGTGGAAAAAACGGAGAACAGCGCGTCGCTCGGCAAGTATTACAATGGATGCACGGTTGCAATCGTTCAAAAAGGGAACGACGGATGGAGCCGGGTTCGAATCGGGAATCTTGAAGGATATATGAAAAATCAGTTCCTTGATTTTAACGCGCCCAAAGACCAGCAAACCGAATTGCTGCCCAAGGTGACGATTCGAAACCCCAATGGGCAGGGCGCCAATCTGCGAAGGCAGGCTTCGACCCGTGTTAACGCGGTGGCGCTGTATCCGAACGGAACGCAGGTTCAAGTGCTGGGCATAGCGGGAGATTGGTGCCATGTGCTGATTGACGGGAAGATCGGCTTTATGATGACCCAATATCTTGTGCCGCGACTCAGCTTTGAATCGACCAGATGAGAAGACGCTCAACATGGCGGAGAGCCAAGGGACGCTCGATTTGCAAAAAATCGAAATATGGGGTTGACAAATCGTCTTGTATGATTTAAGATAGAGTCAGCACCAAGCAAGCGGGAGGAAAAACCCTTATGAATGTTGTTGTTGAGAACATGTACGATTTTAGCCTGTATTATCGCGAGAATACGGGCTGTTTGCAATGCAAAGCATAAGGCGATGTCCACGGATTGCAGCGCGGCCCTTTCATAAAAGTGAAAGGGCCGCTTCTTTTATACCTGAAACAAAGCAACAAACTGTCAAAATAAAGAAGCGAAAAAAGGAGAAGCCGACATGATTGTCATTTTAAGACCCGGCGCACAGAAAGCGCGCGTTGAAGCCCTGATGAGCCAGATCAAACAGCAGGGCGTGGATATCCATTACAGCCAAGGCGCGACGGAAACGATTCTCGGCCTTGTCGGCGATACGACGCACGTTGACGAGGATTGGCTGCGCGCCAGCGACATCGTCGAGGATGTGCGCCGCGTTTCCGAACCGTATAAGCTGGCGAACCGCCGCTTCCATCCCAAGGATACACATGTGAACGTCTGCGGGCGCGCGATTGGCGAGGGGACGTTCACGGTGATTGCGGGTCCCTGCTCGGTGGAAAGCCGCGAACAGCTCGTTTCCATCGCGGAGGACGTCAAGCGGAGCGGCGCAACCTGTCTGCGGGGCGGCGCGTTCAAGCCGCGCACCTCGCCGTATTCCTTTCAGGGGCTGGAAAACGAAGGGCTCAAGCTGCTGCTGGAGGCCAAGAAGGAGACCGGCCTGCCGATTGTCACCGAGATTATGAGCGAAACGCAGATAGACGATTTCGCGGATGTGGACGTGATTCAGGTTGGCGCGCGGAACATGCAGAATTTCCGGCTGCTCAAGGCGCTGGGGCAGACGAACAAACCGATTCTGCTCAAGCGCGGGCTTTCCGCGACGATTGAGGAATGGCTGATGAGCGCGGAATACGTGCTGGCGGGCGGCAACCCGAACGTCATCCTCTGCGAACGGGGCATCCGCACGTTTGAAAAGATGATTCGCAACAATCTGGATATCTCCGCCGTGCCGCTCATTAAGCAGAAGTCGCATCTCCCGGTCATCATTGACCCGTCGCACGCGGCGGGCATCGCGTGGATGGTGCAGCCGCTCGCGCCGACGGCCATCGCGGCGGGCGCGGACGGCCTGATGATCGAGGTGCACAACAACCCCAAGGCCGCGCTCTGCGACGGCGCGCAGTCACTCGACCCGGCGCAGTTTGACGCGCTGATGACCGACGTGAAGCGCCGCGTCGCGTTTGAGGAAAAGACGCTGCTGTAACGCGCAAAAAAAGAGCCGTATCGCTTTGCCCAAAATCAGGAGGGCGGCGATACGGCCATTTTCTTGTCTTCAAAGGGGCATGAATTTGGGGAAATCTCACGCGCGGCTGTGTCCCGCGAGTGCGCGCCAAAACTGGGCGGTGGATAGGCCGTCTGGCCAATCAAACATCGCGTCGGCCTGTGCCCACGTTTCGCGGGAAACCTCGGCCTCGTGCTTCTCGGCGGAGAGCCTGCGCGCCAGGGTGACGAAGGGCACGAGAAAATCGAAATTGCGCTGCTGCTGCAGACAGGTGACGTGCGCCATGATTGGGCATGCCTCCGCAAAACCGCTGCGGATAAAAAGCGGCTTGAGTGCCGACGGGTCATACCGGGCGACGCAGGGCTCGAGCGTCACGCGGCCGGGGGAGAGGTAGAGCATGGCATACAGCGCCATGCCCGGTACGCCGTCATCCATGCAGCCGACGCTGCCCACCACATCGAGCGTCAGGTTCGGCAGGCGGTAGTGCATGGGGTTGTGGCCGTGGCCGCAGACGATGTGCGTACCCGGCTCGAAGGCCATGGCGTTCAGTCGTGGAAGCGCGAGCGTCGGATTGTGGACGGGAAAGCGGTCGTCCCCCGGCATCGCGTGGCAGAGCGTGACGCCGGAGAGCGTCAGTTCCTTTTCAAAGGTGATTTCCTGCGGGGTGAGGCGGTCGGCGTTGAAGCGGAGCGACGCGAAATTCGCCCCGGCATACTCAGGTTCGCCGCGCATGACGGAGAGGATGTAGCCCTCGTGGTTGCCGTGCAGGCAGGTCACGCCCTCCGCGCGGAGCAGGCGCAGGGTGTCGCACGGCGCGGGGCCGAGGTTGACCTGATCGCCCAGAGACACGATGCGGTCGGGCTTGTGCTTTCGGCGAATATCGGCGATGACGGCCTCTGCGGCCGGCAGATTGGCGTGAATATCGGCCATGAGCGCGATGGCTTCCATAGCGTCCTCCTGATAAAAAAGTGGAATAACCGGATTTTCTATGATATAATTCTGGATGAGAAAGAAAAAATCCTGCCGAATGTTTCACGTGAAACATTTTGGCGCGGCGATCTGCGGACGGCGCGGTATCGGCGGGGATGTTTCACGTGAAACAATTTTGGGGCAAAGAGAGGGTCGCGGGATGAAGATATTGACCGCAAGGCCGCACAGGCTGCTCGCCGCGTGCGTGGATCGACTGGGCGAGGCGACGGCGCGGGGAGAAGGATGCATGTTTCTGGTGCCGTCGCAATACACCTTGCAGGCGGAGCTGGAGATCATGGAGCGGCTGCACGTCAGCGGTTCGTTTCTGATCGACGTGCTTTCGCCGAAACGGCTTCAGTCGCGTGTCTTCGAATTGGCGGGTATGCCGAAGCAGACCCTTTTCGACGAGCGCGGCAAATGCATGGTGCTCAGCTCGATCATCGAGGCGCAGAAGGACGAGCTGAGCGTGTATCGCGGCGCGGCGCAGAACGGATCATCCGGCTTCACGGCGCGCATGTCCAACATGATCGCGTCGCTCAAACGCAGCGGCCTGTCGGCAGCCGATGTGGCGAGGAGCGCCGAAAGCATGGACACGGAAAGCCCCGCGCGGGCCAAGCTCGGCGATATTGCGCGGATCTACGCGGCCTACGAGCAGCGGATGGCGGGCGAATTGGCCGACGCGGAGGATATATCGCGGGAGATGTGCGCGCGGTTCGAGGCCTCCGGCGTATTCAATGGGCAGAATGTGTTCGTATACGGCTTTGATATGATTACGCCGACGTTTGCGGCGGAGCTGCTGAGCATTGCGCCGCTCTGCCGAACGCTGACGCTGGCCATCGAGACGGACGCGAACGCCGCGCCGGACGGACGGCTCTTTGCGCCGGTCAATTTCAGCTTGCACCGGCTGGAAAGGCTGGCGAAGGAACGCGGAATCGCCGTGGAGCGCGAGACGCTGGATGCGGAGCTGGACGCGCCGTGGGATATCCGGCTCATGGAAAAACAGCTGTACGCGCTGGGCACAGCGCCCTGCGTGGACGAGCCGACGGCGATTGAGCTGCTTGCGGCGAGCGGAAAGCGGCAGGAGGTGCATCTGGCGGCGGCGAGAATACGCCGTCTGGCGGCGATGGGGGAGGACGTTTCGCAAATGGCGGTCGTCTATCCCAAACAGAGCGGGTACGGTGCGCTGCTGCAAAACATTCTGCCGATGTACGGCCTTGCGACATATGTGGCGGAAAAACGCAAGGCGGGCGCGCATCCGCTGAGCCGCTTTATCCTCGGCGCGCTGGCGGCGATTTCCGCCGGATGGCGGCTATCGGATATTCTGGAATGCGCGCAGAGCGGCTTCTTGGGCTTGACGCAGGAGGCGCTGGATCGCTTCTGCGCGTATTGTGAAGGGGCGGATGTGCGCGGCGAGGCCATGCGCAAGCCGTTTCGCTATCCCAAGGGCGTGACGGAGGAGGCGCTCGGTGCGCTGGAAGAGAGCCGAAAGCAGGTGATGGAGCCGCTTTTGGCGCTCCAACGCGGCTTGCAGGCGGCAAAGACGGCGGACGACACCATCCAAACCATCCTGACGCTGCTGGAAAGCGTCCATGCGTATGAAACGCTGGAAGACATGCGCGACGAGCTGAACGCCGCCGATCTCGCGGCGGAGGCGCAGGACTGCGCGCAGGTCTGGAACGCGATGATGACGACGCTCGACCAGCTTCACACGCTGCTCGGCGGGCAGGCCGTTCCGGCGAAAATCGTGCTGGAGCTGCTTCAAAACGGCCTTTCCGCGCTCGAGCTGGCGGCGCTTCCGCCTGCGGACGGCGCGATCATCTGCGGCGAAATCGGCAACGTGCGCACGGCGCAGGTTCGGACGCTCTTCGCCATCGGGATGAACGATATGCCGGGGAGCAGCGATAACGGCCTGCTCACCGTTGGCGAACAGCTGGCGGCGCAGGAGGCCAGCGGCGCGTATCTGGGCATGACCCCGCAGGAAAGCGCCGCGCTCGGCCAGCTCGACGAGCTGAAAGCGCTGTCCGGGGCGAAGGAGCGGGTGATCGTCTCTTACGCCGTGGCGGATGAAACGGGGCGCGCGCTGCGCGAGGGCGCGGCGGTACGGGCGCTTCGAAGGCTGTTTCCCAACATGCCGGTTTACGGCGGGCTGGCGCAGGAGGAGCGCGAGGCCATGCTCTGCGCGCGAACCCCGGCGCTTGAGGCGCTGGCGGTCGAGCTTTCGGAGGTTGCGGACGGGCGGCGCGAGCTGGGCGCGGCGTATGCGGCGGCCGCGGCGGCGCTCTCTGCGGATGAAACGGGGAAACAGGCGCTGCTCGGCGTGACGCGCGGGCTGGGCGATCCCCCGGCAAAGCGGATGACGGGCACGCTGGCGCGCGCACTGTACGGGCGGCCGGTCAGCAGCGTCTCCCGGCTGGAGACGTTTGCCCAGTGCCCGTATCAGCATTTCGTCCGATACGGCCTTGCGCCGCAGCGGGAGCAGCAGCCGGGCGTGGACGCGGCCGAGCTGGGCACGCTGTACCACGAGGCCGCCGAGCGCTTCACTGAGGCTGTGACGGCGCGGCCGGAATTTCCAGAGGTGCCGCAGGCGGTCTGCGACAGGCTGATGGATGAAGCCGTTTCGCCGTTGATCGACGCCTGGCGGGAATCCCCGATGGGGGAGAGCAAGCGCGGCGAGGCGGTTGCGCGGCGGATTCGCCGAACGGCCAAAAGGACGGCGCGCAACATCCTCTCGCAATACGCGGACAGCAGCTTCCGCCCGCTGCGGATGGAGTTTGTCTTCGGGCAGAACGGCCTGTCGCCGATTGTGCTTGAATTGAGCGACGGCACGTTTGTCTATCTGCAGGGGCGGATCGACCGCGTGGATGTGATGACGGGCGGCGGCCTGCGCGTGATTGATTACAAGAGCGGCGCTCGGAAGTTTGATCCGACGCTGGTTTACTGGGGCTTGCAGCTCCAGCTCCTGCTCTATCTGGCGGCGGCGCTGTCGCGCGTTCCCGGCTCGCATGCGGCGGGATTCTTCTATTGCCGAATCGCCGATCCGACGGTCAAGACCGAATCGCGCATCCGCGAGGAAGTGGAAAAGCAGATCGCCAAGAAGCTGTCGCTTCAGGGCATTTCGCTCAGCGACGTGGCCATTCTCCGCGCGCAGGGCGGCAGCGTCGCGTCGATGGTCACCAAGGACGGCAAGCCGAACGGCCGTTATGCCGCGTCGATGGTGGACGAGGCGGGGATGGAAAAGCTGCTGGATTTTGCAAAGCGCAAGGCAGCGGAGCTGGCGGGGGAAATCTATCGCGGCGAAATGGATGATTCGCCCGTTGAACGCGGCGCGTTTAACGCCTGCCAAAACTGCGAGTATTCGGCCATTTGCGCCTTTGACCCGTTGCGAAAGCCGCGCAGGCGGTTGACGGCCAAGAAGCTGGACGATCTTTTGTAATACTAATTCTTGTTAAAATGGCTTAATCCGCGCACCATCTTTTTCGCTCTGACTTTGCCTCGTTCCGTTCAACGTACCTCCAGTACGCCTCACTTCACTTGGCTTCGTCAGAACAAAAAATCTGATGCGCTCTGTTAAGCATTTTAACTGCGAATTAGTATTAGCGCAGAAAACGCACAAAAATGATATAAAAATACAGCCTCTCTGGATCGGAGAAGCTGTATTTTTTACACATATTGTTTGGGTTGCTTTGATAAATAACTTTAGAAATTAGTTGTTACGGTAGTAGTTGATTAAGCAGCCGTCCGCGATGATCTGGCGCTCGTCCTCGGTCAGCGCGCCGGTGGAAACGCTCGTCTTTTTAACGCTGCCGTCGGCCTTGACCACGTATGCGTCAAACGCCTGTCTGCCGGAGAGAATCGCCTCGCGAATGCCGGGCACGAACACCCAGTCGCCCAGCGCGTAATCCTCCGGCGTGGCGGTGAGCAGCGGCGCCATGCCCCAGTTGATGCAGTTGCTGCGATAGCGCTTGGTGGCGTATTCCATCGCGATGTTCGCGCATGCGCCGAGTACGCGCTGGCAGCTTGCGGCCTGCTCGCGGGCGGAACCGTCGCCCGGCTTGTTGGCGTAAATCGTCGAGCCGATGACCGTCGCGGCAGGGTTGCTGGCGACGCCCGCGCGGGTCAGCGCGGCATAAACGGCCTGCACATCCTCGGGCAGCGCCTCGCCCCGCTCACGCGCCGTTTCAACGGCATGCACGGCCTTTGCGCGGCCGACATACGCCGGATCCTTGCGGGAGAGCGCAAATTCGGCCAGACGCAGCGGGTTGGAGCGATAGGAGGAGGTTTCACCGGAGGGGATCAGCTCGTCGGTGGTCGTCACCGGGTCGGTGATGTAGGAAACCACCTTCACCAGCAGATCGTCGGAGAGCGCGGGCTGCTCGGGCCAATCCTTGATGTTCGGCCCCATGCGAAGCTCGTGCTCCGGCTCGGCCTTGCCGTAGCCGTTGTAAACGCGCTTCTCGTACACGCTGCCGTCGAAGAAATACTGCGGATGGGTGTAGGCGACGTCCAGATCCGTCGCGGCGGTCAGGCGGCCGCCGTTGATCGCCGTTGCGGCGATGGAGCGCGCGTCCATGAGCGCCACACCCGCCATCTGCCCCTCGCCGGGCTTGCTGCCCTCGCGGTTCGGGAAGTTTCGGGTCGTGTGGCGGATGGAGAACTCGCCGTTGGCCGGGGTGTCGCCCGCGCCGAAGCACGGGCCGCAGAAGCACTCGCGGATGATCGCGCCCGCGGAGGCGATATCCGTCAGCGCGCCGTTCTTCATCAACTGGATGTACGCCGGCATGCTGCCCGGATAGACGCTCATCTTGAATTCGCCGTTTCCGCAGCTGTGGCCGCGCAGGATATCCGCAACCGCGCACACGTTGTCGAACGTGCCGCCGGAGCAGCCCGCGACCAATCCCTGATCGACCCAGATTTCGCCGCCGCGGATTTTGCTCATCAGGTCGAGCTTCGCACCGGTGATCTGCGCGTTGGCCTTCTCCTGACACTCGTGCAGGATGTCCGCCGCGTTCGCCTTCAATTCGGAAATGGCGTAGGTGTAGCTGGGGTGCATCGGCAGGGCGATGGTACATTCCACCGTGGAGAGATCGACGTACACGCAGCCGTCGTAATACGCGACCTCGGCGGGCTTCAGCGGCTTGAACGCCTCCGGCCGGCCGTGGATGGTCAGGTAATCCTTCGTGTTCTGGTCGGTCTCCCAGATGGAGGACCAGCAGGTCGTTTCCGTCGTCATCACGTCGATGCCGTTGCGGTATTCAATCGGCAGATTCGCCACGCCCGGCCCGACAAACTCCATGACCTTGTTCTTCACATAGCCCTTGGCGTAAACCGCGCCGATGATGGAGAGTGCCACGTCCTGCGGGCCGACGCCGTCCCTCGGCTTGCCGGTCAGGTAGATGGCGACCACGCCCGGGCGCGCCACGTCGTAGGTGCGGCCGACAAGCTGCTTGGCCAGCTCGCCGCCGCCCTCGCCGACCGCCAGCGTGCCCAGCGCGCCGTAACGGGTGTGGCTGTCCGAACCGAGGATCATGCGGCTGCAGCCGGACATCATCTCGCGGTTGTAGCTGTGGATGACGGCCATGTTCGTCGGCACGTAGATGCCGCCGTACTTGTGCGCGGCGGAGAGCGCGAACATATGGTCATCCTCGTTGATGGTGCCGCCGACGGCGCACAGGCTGTTGTGGCAGTTGGTCAGCACGTAGGGCATCGGGAATTTCTTCATGCCGGATGCGCGCGCCGTCTGGATGATGCCGACGTAGGTGATGTCGTGGCTGGTCAGGCTGTCAAAGCGCATGCGCAGGTTCTGCATGTCGCCGCTCTTGTTGTGCGCCTTGAGGATGCCGTAGGCGATGGTGCCCTGCTCGGCCTCTTCCTTTGTGACGTTCCTGCCGCATTTGCCCGGCAGAGCGGCCGGATCGGTCACGATTTCGCGGCCGTTGACGAGGTACACGCCGCCGTCGTAAAGCTTTACCATGGAAAAATCCCCTTTCGTGTTTTGTCCCGTTTTCAAATGAGAGATGTGGCAAAAGACGCCATCTCTCTGATGACTTTATTATACACGATGCACAGCGTATAGACAAATACTAAAAAACCATGACGCATATAGAAGAAATTTATAATCGCCTTGCCGAACGCCGCAGGGCGGCAAAAAAGGAGCTGTCAAGCTTAAACCAAACATTTCAAGAAACAAATATCTAAGCATTTTTGGATATGGGGCTTTGCCCCATCGCCCCACCAAAGGGCTTTCCGGTCGCCCTTTGGAAACCTTCGGGCAAAAATACCTGATTTTTCTTGAAATATCGATTTTGTTAGCTTGACAGGTCCGGGTTTTGGGGAGCATCGGAAGGATCAAAGGTCGTCCTCCGTCAGGTGCGCTTTGAAGCTCGCCAGAAACGCCTCCGCTGCGCGGGATAGATACGCCTCGCGCAGGCGGACGACGCTCAGCGCCCACCACGCGCGGTATTTGGGCGGGATCATGTAATACGCGGGCTGATAGCCTTCTCCGCCCAGTAGGCCGACATAACGGCTGGGCAGCAGCATGCAGCCCATGCCCTCGCTCGTCAGGCGGCGCAGCAGCTCGTAGTTTCGGCTGGTGAGCAGAACCCGCGGCTTCACGCCCGCCTCGGCCAGCACGCGGTCGGTGATCTGCCGGATGCGCTGACCGGGCGAGACCATCAGAAACGGCTCACCGCCCAGCAGCGCGGGGTCAAGCTCGGGATGGGGCGCGTTCGGCCGCTGCACGGCCAGCGCGGCGAGGCGCTCGTCGTGCGGCGCGGCGATGAGAAACGGATCGCGCCCCAGCGCTTCAAAATCCAGCGAAGGGTTGCCGGTCAGCCCGTCGTCCGGCCCGGTGTGCAGGATGGCGAAATCCAGCCTGCCGCTGAGCAGACTGCGCTCCACCTGGTCGGTCGTTTCCTCGCAGATGCGCACCTCGATGCCGGGGTGTTCCCGGTGAAACGCGGGCAGCATGCGCGGCAGATGCGCCGTTGCCAGATAGTTGGTGATGCCCACGGTCACGCGCCCCTGCGACAGCGCGCGCTCCTCGTTGATCTCCGATTCAAACGCCGCGTAGACGCGCAGCACCTCGCAGGCCATGCGATAATATTTCTCGCCCGCGTAGGTCAGCACCAGCCCGCCGGCGGTGCGCGTGAACAGTCGCGTGCCGAGCTGCTGCTCGAGGGTCATCACACAATGGCTCAGCGACGGCTGGGTGACAAACAGCTTCTGCGCGGCGCGGGTCATGCTCTTTTCGTCCGCGATGGTCTTGATGTAAAGCAGTTCTCTGGTGGTCATGGCGTTTCCTCGTGCGGGGGTTCAGGGGGAAAGGGTTCGGTTGGGCGCGAGCAGCGCGGGGAGCGCGAAAAGCGCGAAAAAAGCGCCGCACAGGTTTCGATAGGTGAAATAGGTGTGGTCGGATGCGTGGTTGGAGAGCGCCAGCGTCCACAGCACGGGCGCAAGCAGGGGGAGCAGCAGGAGCAGCGCGCGGCCGTCAAAGCGGCGCGGCCTGCGGCGGAGGAACAGGGCGAGCAGCAGCGCCAGCACGGCCAGCAGAATCACGCGATAGGCCGTCTTATCCGTCACGATGCGGATGTTGCGCAGCAGGATATCCAGCCGGGAGTGGGATTCGCCGCCCGCGGACAGCCGGAGGGAGATTTGGTCGCCGACGGCGGCGATTCCGTCCTGCCCCAGCACGAGAAAGTTGAGCCCCCATTTCAGCATCCACATGCAGGCATAGCCGAGCGCCCAGCCGACGCAGCACAGGAGCGCCTCCCGCATCAGGCCGCCGAAGGAAATCGTCGTTTTCGTCTCCAGCGCAATCAGGAGAATCAGCGGGAAGCTGAGCGAAACGACGGGGAACGTCAGCAAATCGAAGTAGTTGACGAACAGGCCGATCAGCGCGAAAAAAACGGGCAGACCGACGCTTCGGGATAACGCCGGTTTCAGCGCGAGAAGCAGCGAACACGCCAGCAGCGCGATCAGCGAAACCGGCGCATATTGCAGGCAGAGCCCCAGCGCGGGCGGCGACATGAAGAACCACGAAACCGCAAAGGCCGGGATGAGCTGCTGCAAGCCGCGCCGAACCATCAGCAGCACCGTCCAAAGGAGCAGCGCCGTCTGCGCAAAGAGAAGGAGCATCTGCAGGTTGGTGAAGGTGAACAGGCAGAGCAGCAGCCGGAGCGCGAACGTGTAGCCGTGCCAATAGCGGCTGTAGGGAACGTTGTTCGGGGAGGGAACCGCGTCCGAATAGGTGGCGTAAGCCTCCCAATCGGTTTGATCCTCCTGCGGGGGCAGATCCGTGCGCAGGCCGCTGAACGCCATGCGCAGGAGCGGGTCGTCGCCGATGTAGGCGGCGGTTTTGAGAATCAGCACGGCGGTGTAGTTGTCCAGCCGGGAGGAAGCGAAGCCGCCGACGATCTCCGGGCTGGCCGACTCGTAGCCGAGCAGATCGACGGCCTGTTCGGCGTGCTCCCGCATGGCGGGCGTGTCGATGAGAAACGCGGTCAGGCTCATCGCAAGGCAGAGCGATACGGCCAAAAGCAGCGCCAGCGCGCCGCGAAGGGGTTTAATTTTCAGCATCTTCCGCTCCCTTCCGTCAGCGCTTCCGCTGGCCGGGGGCGCGCTTGGCGGCGGGCTTTGGCGCGCCGAGTCTGCGGCGCAGCACATCCTCCCGCGCGACGGAATAGCCAAAAAAGCCCTCGGGGCGCGGTTTCAGCGGGAAATATTCGCCGTGCGCATAGCTGACCAGATTCGCGCGGCCGAGGTGCAGGCTGCCGTCCGGGTCAAACAGCGCGTCCTTCACGTAGACGTCTTCAACGGCGCAGAGAAACAGCTCGTGCGAACCGAGCGGAAGGCGCTGCTGAACGCGGCAGCAGAGAAACGCGGGCGCTTCGTCCAGCGCGGGCGCGGGGAATCCGTCAACCTCGCGCGCGTGCAGGCGCATCTCCCTGAATTTATCGACGTCCCGCCCGCTTTTCACGCCGCAGAAATCCGCCGCGCGGCAAAGCGATTGGTCGATCAGGTTCAGGCAGAATACGCCGGATTGCACGATCTGCGCATACGAGTGGCGCGACGGGCGCAGGGAGACGCTGATCATCGGCGGCGCGCTGTTGATCACGCCCGCCCACGCGACGGTAATCAGGTTGTCTTTGTCAAAGCCCGGCTCGGTGCCCCGGCAGGAAAGCATCACCGCCGGAATCGGGGAAAGGAAGGTGGTCGCGCCGATGGCGCGGAAATGGTTTGGCATATTTTCCCTCCATGGAAAGAATTGGAAAAGACGCGGCGAAACACAAACCGCGTTTTCTTCATCATACATGGGAAGAAGCGTAAAATCAATAAAAAATTTCCGCCAAATGGGAAGAAATGGCGGCGCTTGTTCGTTCTGTATGCAAAGGCCGCATCGCGGCTCTGTCGGTTGCATAAAGAGATGAAACGTGGTAAGATGGAGCCGAAACTCGAAGGGATTTTTCATCATGGAGGGAATCAGGATGGATCGAAATAAAATGAAACGTAAAATTGCGATGATGCTGTGCGTATGCGTGCTCTTTGCGTCGTCCGCGCCGCTCGCGCTGGCGGAGGCCGAGGACACGTCGAGCGAACCGCAGGTTGCGACGCTGGAGGAAAACCAGCCTAAGCAGCCTGTGAGCCGCGAAAAAATCGGAATGAAGCTCACGCCTAATAACGGTGTGGTTTCCGTTGCGCTGACCGGCACGGCGGGCGAAGGCGTTGTGGTGGAGCTGTTTACGAAAACAGAGGATAGCGTCGATAAACAGAAAGCGACGTTTGACGTAAATGGAAATGCCTCCGTGCAGCTGACTGCGAAGGAAAGCGGGAAATATGTTATCCGCGCGCAGTATGCGAATACGCCAAGCAACGAGTGGGCTCAGCAGGAAATTGCGCTGACGGTGAAGGCGCCTGATGAGGGCGGTGAGACCGGCGGCGCTGGTACGGAGACCCCGGAGACCCCGGTGACTCCGGAGAATCCGGTGACTCCGGCAACTCCGGTGACTCCGGAGAACCCGGAGACTCCGGTGACTCCGGTGACTCCGGAGAACCCGGAGAATCCGGTGACTCCGGTGACTCCGGAGAACCCGGTGACTCCGATAATCCCGGAAACCCCGGCCACCCCGACCGAGGAAGATAAGCAGTTTGGCGTCAAGCTGTATGACGGCAACCTCAAGCTGGATGTTGAGATCACCGGCGGCAGCAATAGGGAAGTCGCCGTCACCCTGACCCACGAAGACGGAACGGCGAGCGAAAAGAAAGAGACGCTGTTCGGCGGCGCGGCCAACGTGTCCTTTAGTGGACTGAAGGCGGGCGTTTATGCTGTGAAAGTTGCTTATACCGGCACATCGAACACCACGCCGTTCAGCGGTTCGGTGACGATTTACGACGAAAACGCGCTGCCTAAGCCGAACGAAAACACCTATCGCAAGATCGTGGCCAATGCGTCTGTGAACGGCCAGAAGATCGGCGTGCAGGTGACGGATTCGGGCTATAACACCTATGACGCGGCGTCGGGCGAAATGAAGGTTCAGCCCAAGACGCTGGTGGTGACGCTCATCGGCGGGCCGAGCACCAAGACCATCAAAACCGATACGGCCTTCGCGGAATTTACTGACCTTCCGGCAGGGCAGTATACTGTCACCGTGGCATATGACGGTCATGCGGACGCCGCGCTGGAAAGCACGATCAGCGGCCTGACGGTTGCGCAGAATACGCAGGCCATCATTGCGACGGCATCCACGGATATCGGAAAGATCAGCGTTGATATTTACAATGCGGCCAGTGATAAGGAATTGACCGTCACATTGCTGGACGAAAAGGGTTCCTGTGTTGGCCGGATGACGACCACCGGCAAGGGGATTCTGGTATTTGAAAACCTGAGCGCAGGCAAATATACGGTGACGGTGAATTACACCACGCCCGTGGAAGGCGTGAGTGAGGTTAAAATCGGGGAACTGGCGGTCTACGACAAGGAGCACCCCGAACCGCTTCCGACCGAGCAGATTGAAGCGACGGCAACGGTCAGCGGCCAGACGATCGGCATTTCTGCGACGAAATACGCCGAAGGGAGCACGCTCAAAGCGACATTGAGTACCGGCAAACAGATTACGCTCAACAATGGACAGGGCGAATTTACGAATGTTCCGGCGGGCGTATATTTCGTCATCGTCTCTTATGACGGAACGGACGATGGGCAGTGCGTTATCAAGGATTTGAAGGTTGAGACGCAGAGCATCGCGCAGGCCATCACCGCGACGGCGACGGCGGGCGTGAAGCGCATCGACGTGGATGTGACGGCGGCCAGCCCGATGAGCGTGGTGGCCACGCTGATGCAGAACGGCCAGCCGAAGGATACCCGCTCGATTGCGGCGGGCGTGGGCAAGGTCAGCTTTGAAAACCTCGCGGCGGGCACGTACAGCGTTTCCGTCAACTACGCGCCCGCGCAGACCGGCGTTGCGGCGACGGTGATCGACAATCTGAACGTCACCGAAGAAAACGTGAAGATCGCCATCAGCGGCGTAACGCCGGGCGAAAATAAACTCACCGTCAGCGGCACGGCGAAGCCGAACGAGCCCGTGATGATTTCCACCGTGCCGGACGGCGGCAGCACCATCGTCAACGCGGATGCAAACGGCAAATTCTCCGCTGAGCTGGCGCGCACGGCTGGCACCTATACCGAGGTCAGCGCGCAGTATGTCAGCGACGCGGCCAGCCGCGTCACCCTGAAGGGCACGTTCGTCGTCACCGGCACGGTCACAAAGCCCGGGCTGGAGGTGGACGATCTCTACAACAACAGCCTGACCGTCGTGGCCAAGACGACCGCGGGCGTGACCGTCTATCTCAAGACGGGCGATTATGAGCAGACCCTCGTTGCGGATAACCGCGGCATCGTCCGCTTCACCCTGCCGCATACCTACGCGCAGGGGACGCGCTTCACCCTGACCGTCTATTACGGCGCGGGCAACAGCATGTCCTACAACGTGGAAGCGACCGTGGGCGGCACGCCGTATTACAAGCTCTTCAAGCGCGGCAGCCGCGGCGACGGCGTGTATGCGCTGACCAGCCGCCTCTCCGAAATGGGCTACCCGGTTTCCCCGACGAATTATTACAGCGACAGCGTGGCGGCGGCCGTGCGCCTGTTCCAGTCCGCCAACGGCCTGAGCGCGGACGGCATGGCGGGCAAGCTCACGCAGGAGAAGCTCTATTCCGTCAGCGCCATCGGGTATAGCGAGAGCGGACAGACCTATCCGACGCTGGTGCGCGGCGACCGCGGCATGGCGCTGCTCTACACGCTCCAGCAGCGCCTCAAGGATCTGGGCTATTACACCATCCGCGTGGATGGCATCTTCGGCAGCGGCACGCAGCGCGCTGTGCGCTGGTTCCAGTCGGTCAACGGTCTTTCCGTCACCGGCAAGGCGGATAACGCGACCCAGCAGCTCCTCTATTCGGCGCAGGCCAAGGCCGCTTCGGGCTATTCCCCGGAAAGCTACGATACGCTTTCGCGCTCCAACCGCTATAAAGCGGCGGTCGTTCCGCTCCAGCGCCGCCTGAAAGCGCTGGGCTACCTGAGCGGCTCGGCGGATGGCTACTTCGGCAGCAACACCTATCGCGCCGTGCGCAATTTCCAGAGCCGCAACGGCCTGAGCGTGACCGGCGTTGCCGATTCGGGCACACAGCAGCTTCTGTATTCCTCCTCCGCGAGACCGGCCTCCGGCTCGTCCTCTTCCGGTTCGGGCTCAAGCACGGGCTACCGCCTGCTGTATTGGGGCTGCCGGGGTGACGCGGTGAAGAGATTGCAGCAGGCGCTGATCGACGCGGGCTACAAGAGCTATGTCCGCTCTGCGGACGGCATCTACGGCCAGTGGACGTATGACGCTGTGCGCGCCTATCAGAGGGACGTCGGCCTCTCCGTGGACGGTATCGCGGGCAAGAACACCCAGAATAAGCTCTACGGAACGAAGTATTGACGAACGGATCATCCGTCCGGCTCGCCTCAAGGCCGCCGGAGGGTGAAAAATCTGACTCCCTCAGTCACGGCTGCGCCGTGCCAGCTCCCTCGAAGAGGGAGCTCACTGATCGGGTTATTTTCCGTCTAAGCAATAAGTCGCGCGGGCGCGCGTTATCAGAATTTCGGAGTTGCTCATTTACTGAATCAAAAAGAGATGTGAGTCGGCTTATGCCTTCCCACATCTTTTTTTTGATTTGGTCATTGAGAAACCGTGTGACGATCGGATGGGGCGGGAAGCGGGTATCGCTTAGAAGCTCCGCCCGCCGCCGCCGCCGCGGGAAGAACCGCCGCCAAAGCTGCTGCCGCCGCCAAAGCTGCTGCCGCCGCCGAAGCTCCGTCCGCCGCCGCCGCCGCGAGAGGAGCCGCCGCCGAAACCGCCGCCAAAGCCGCCGGACGGGCGGGTGGGGCGAGGCGGACGGGGCGGGCGCGGGCCGAAGCCGCCGCCGCCCATCGGGGGACGCGGGCCGCGCGGGGGACGACGGCGATTGCCGCGGCCGAAGAGCCAGCCCATGAAGAAATAGCTCAGGCAGCCGCCGCGATTCGGCGCCAGCGCGTTAAACAGCACGCAGATGACGATGTAAACAAAGATCACGCCAAGGATGAATTCGAACAAATCAAAGCCCCCTTCGTCGTAACCGCCGTAGCTGCCCGAACCGCCGTAGGCGCTGTCGTAGCCGCTGTCATAGCTGCTGCCGGAAGCGCCCTGCGAGAGGGAGAGCGTCTTGCCCTTTGCGCGGGCGAGATACCGGCATACATCCTCGTAGAGATTCAGCATGCCCTTGTCGAATTTGTTGTCGGCAAAGTAGTCGATGTTGTCGTCGATCAGATCGCCGCACTTGGAGCCGCTCAGCACGCGGTCAAGCCCCTTGCCCGTGCCGATCTGGATTTTGCGGTCGCCGCGCGCGAGCAGCACGACCACGCCGTTGTTTTCGCCCTTCTGGCCGATGCCCCATGTGTTGATGAGGTCGGTGGCGTAATCCGCCGGGTCCTGCCCGTCGAGGAAATCCACGACGACGGCGACGGCCTGAATGCCGGTTGCGTCTTCGAGCGCCGCGCCATACTGCGCGATGGTATCGAGGGTCGAGCCGGAAAGCACCGAACCGTCGTAATCATACGCATAGGCAAATTCGCTCGGCTTTTTCGGTACGGCGGCCGAAGCGCCGACGGCCAGCGCCAGCATCAAGGCCAGCGCTGTTATGAGTGCCCAAACTTTTTTCATTGCGTTTCCCCTTTCTGGTGATTCTCTTCTTGGGCGGCGTTCTTCGCCGCCTGTTCTTCTTCCATGCGGGCGCGCTCGTCTTCTTCCTCGATGCGCGCGTAGAACCCGCCGACATGGTGCGCGATCATGTGGCCGGCAAAGCCGACCGCCGCGACCGCGACCACCGCGACGATGGCCAGCGCGGCGAGCGCCTTGGGGGAGCGCTTCGCCGCTTCCATCGCGATTTGCAGGTTTTCAAGGCTCAGGCCGGAAAAAATGCTCACTTAAATGCCCTCGTACATGTCCGGTTGAGCCAGCAGGAACTTGGTCGGCAGCTTTTCATAGAGCTTTTCCGCCTTTTCGGCCTTCTGGTTGTACGACCGCGCCTCCTGGCGCAGGAAGCTGCCCTGTTCGGTGAAGGTATCCGCCGCGCGGGTGAGCATCCGCTCGTCCTCGGCGCTGGTCAGGTTCGCGTCGTCCACAAGCTGGCTGACGGCGACGGTGAGCTGCTGATCCGCGCGGCTGATGTCGCGGGCGGTCTTGGCGCTCTGCATGGCCTTGATGGCGCTGCTCACGTCGTCGAGCGTCGTCTGGCTGACGCTGCCGCGCTGGGCGACGGTCACGGCGTTCTGCGCGGCGCTGATGCGATCCTCCACGATGGATTTCACATCGCCCTGACGGATGAACGCCTGCGGCGTTGCGTTTTGCAGCGCGCGGAAGTTGCCGATGGGCAGCGCCAGCGCGAGCATCACGACCAGCGCGGCGACGCCCGCGCCCTGCGGCAGGGCGGCCAGCCCCTTGGGCGCTTCCTGCTTCGGCTGCTTCTGCTGCTGCGGGTTGCCCTGCGCCTGTTTCGGCGCGGATTGGGTCGCGTAAGCGGGCATAATCAAACACCTCTTTCTGCGCTTTGCTCAGCGCGGCGGATTTTTTCCTGTTCGGAAAGCGATTGCTCGATGTCGGCCAGCTCGGCCAGCAGGGATTCGGCGGTCTGCTGCGCGCGCTGCCGGTCGCTGTCCGCGTCGGCGGCGGCATAGGCCTTCGTTTGTTCGGCCAGCTCTCGCGCGCCGCGCCTGATGTCGCGCGCGGCCTGCTCGCCGACGCGCCGCTGCATCGTCAGCGAATCGGTGGCGCGGGCGAGGCCGAGCGCCGCGGCCATCTGGCTCTTCCAGAGCGGGATGGTCACTTCCAGCGCGGCCTGCAAGCGGGAGCAGGTCGTCTCGTCGCTGGCCTGAACGGCGCGAATCTGCGCGGCGAGCTGGGTGGAGGCGACCTGCGTGACGCGCAGATCCTGCACGCGCCGCTCCATTCGGGCGACATTCTGCGGGTTTTCGCCCCGCGCCCTTGCCTGCGCAACGGCTTCGTCGCCGACGACGATCAGCGAGCACAGCTCGCGGTAAAGCCCCTCGTTGCGCTCGTACAGGCGATCCAGCAGCGCGCTGTCGCGCATGAGCGCGACGCGGCGGTCGGTCATCTCGTCCGCACAGGCGTTGATTTTGGGGATGGCCTTTTCATAAGCGGCCTGCACCTCGGCGAGCGGCGCCGCGCCGCCGAACACCCGGCGGAAAAGCCCCTTGGCCTGCGCCGTGAACGAGCAGGCCTTGATCTGCTCGGCCAGCGTCTGCATCACGCTTTCCAGCGGCTTGATATCCTGCCGGAGCATCTGCTGGAGCGCGATATCCGAAAACGCGCCCATTTCCTTCTGCGCCCGCGCGCCGAAGCCCATCACGGCGGCGTTGTCGCTCAGGTCGATGCGCGCGGCCATCGCCTCGATACGCCGCTGCATGTCGGGATCGAGCTGCCCCTTCTGCGGGATTGCGCCCTGCTCGGGCACGAGCGCGAATCCGGAAAATTCACCCATTTACTTCTTTTCCCCCTTGGCGAAGAGCGAGGCGAAGGGGTCGTCCTCCTGCGGCGCTTCCGCTTCCTTGGCGGCGGGCGCGTCCGGCTCGGCGGTCAGACCGTCGGATTTGAGCATGTCCGCCAGCACGTCCATTTCGCTTTCCAGATTGATGAAGCGGAACTCGTTGAGCGCGTCAAGCTGCTTGTGAAACGCGGACTGCACCTGCTCGACGGCCTTGGCGATGCGCGCGGCGATGTCCGCGCTCTGCCCGGCGCTGACCTCCGCTTCCAGCGCGGCGCGGGCGTTTAAGAGCTTGAGCGTCGCGGGGAGATAGTAGCGCAGGAACGTGCGAAGCTGGGAGAGCATGTTCGGCTGTTCCTCGAGCCGCTGCAAAATCAGGCGGCAGGTCGCCTCGATATCCTCAATCTGGCGGGAAAGCGCCGGGTCGGCAATCGCGTCGTTGGCGGCGGCAATCTGATCCAGTTGGCCGCGCGCCTCGCGGATGAGCGCGTCCACCTCGGCGTTGCCGGATTTCGGCGCGGTTTCCACCTCGATCACGCGATCCGGGTATTTTTTCCGCCCCAGCGCGTAGCCCGCCGCGCCGACGGCCAGCGCAACCGGATAGCTGACGAAGGAGCCGATGCCCATCGTCAGCGCGACAGCCATCACGCCCGCGCCCGCGAAGACAAACGGCGCGCCGGAGCGAATCGTCTTTTTTTCCATCCCCCAAAAACCTCCCTTTATCGTCCGCCTCCGCCCGATGCCTTGAGGGGAGAGGCGCTTATCATCTTTATGCTTTAATCCTCGTCGTGCCGGAACGCGGCGTTGGTGTGCACCTGCGTCGGCATCGCGCCATAGCTCTGCCACTGGGCGACAAAGGCCTCGTCCACGTCGAAACGAACCAGCACCGTGCCGCCCGCCGGAATACCCACATCCTGGAGCGTCGTGCCGTCCGAATAGAGCATCGCGCCGCTGTCCGTATACAGGCCGATGGCCACGGTCGGGTTATAGGCGTCCATTTCCGTCGAATTGGTCAGGCGGCAGATCACGCTCATGTCGCCGGAGGCGTCCTGAACGATTTCCGAAACCGCCGAAAGGTCGTAATTGGCAAACGCCGCATCCACCGGCAGATAGGTCAGGTTGTAGGAAATGCCCGTGATGGAGGGAACGACGGGGTTGCCGTTTTCATCCGGCTCGAAGGAAACGATGTCAAACAGATAGCCGTCCTCGCCGGGGTTGAGGAAGTACGGCCAAATCTGCGCGACCTCGCTGGTAGAGAGCAGCGTTTCGCCGCTTTGCAGGTCGAACGTGCCCCGATCCAGACAGATCACCGTCGAGGCGTTGTTGTGCACCTGCGCGAAGCAATACGCCAGATAGTAATTCCCGCTCTGCACGATGTTGCAGGAGGATTGAACGATGACGCCCTCGCTGTCGCCGAGCGCACAGGCGGGCAGAAGCAGCGCCAGCAGCAGCGCGGCAAGCCATTTTTTCATCAGGAAGACCTCCGTTTTCATAGTGGGTTTTGGCCAAGGCGCAGGCGGCGTCAGGCCGCTTGTTTGTAGAAAGTATATCATGTTTTGGGTGGGTCTGCAAGTTGACCGCGCCCACAATGTCGCCGGAAACGCACGAAAACCTCATCAGGCGAAGTATTGCGTCAGAGAAAATAGAAAAATGCAAAAAACCAATGATGAGTGAAGTCAGATAAGGACAAAACTTCAAAACAGTGAGTTTAAGGACAGCGAAACGAATTTTGAAATAAAATCTACATTTGGAGGAACATATGATGGATAAATTCATCTATAACGAGACAAACGGACTTTGGTATGAATTACAAGGCGACTACTATCTTCCCTGCCTGAAACTGCCCGAAGAAGAATGGCGCATATCGGCGTACGGGGACAGTAGCCTTTCCTTTTTAATGTTTTTCATAGAGCTTGTATTATTTTCAAGCCAGTACTTGATTCTTCGGGGGGGGTATGCTATACTTTACCACGATACGATATATTCGGCAGGAAAGGAATATTTGAGCTTGAATTAAATTGATAAACAACAGAGGCAAAAGGAGAAATAATTAATGAAAAAGAGTGGAAAAATTTTAGGCGTTTTGCTTGCGGTATGCATGGTCATCACAATGAACGTCGTTAGTGCGTATGCCGACAGCAGCGTGCCGGTTACTAGATGGGATAACTATGCAGCAACGAAATTTGCAGGCGGCACCGGTACCAAGGATGACCCATATCGAATTGAAAATGGCGAGCAGCTTGCCAAGCTTGCCAAGGATGTGTCGGCAAGAAATACCCATAAAGGCGAATATTTCCGTTTGGAGAAGAACGTCGATCTGAGCGCGCACCGTTGGATTCCTATCGGTGACTTCGGCGGAAGCTCCTACAAATCCTTCGAGGGATTTCTGGACGGCAACTGTAAGACGATATCAGGTATGGTGGTTGATCAGAGCAAGGATCAACAATCTGCCGGTTTGTTTGGTTATATATCCAATGCAACGAAGGGCAACGAAGTAGGCGTAAAGGATCTTACCATTGCCAACGCGGCGCTCTATGTTGACGAATCCATACTGGCTGATCCTAATGGTTTTGTATCTGCGGGCATACTTGTAGCCGGTGCTATGGTGAACGACGGTTATAAGGGTACTGGCGTTTTTGAGAATATCTCCGTTTCCGGAACCATTACAGTCAAAGCAACCAACGGTTCTAACAAAATCGGTGGACTGATCGGTGACGACAACCGGTGCATCGTGCGAAATTGTGCAACCGATGTTACAATTACAGGAGCAAGTAATACCGGCGGTATGACCGGCACTAGCTGCACTACCACATTTGAAAACTGCACTGCAAAGGGAAGAATCTCCGGTTTGTGGGGTTTGGGCGGCTTTGTCGGATATGCCACCACTTCTAATGGAAATGATAAAACCACCGAGTCCACCTTCACAAATTGTATCGCAGATGTAGCCGTTAAGGCTTCCGACTGGAATGTCGGAGGATTTGTGGGTTTGGCGGAATTTGGAACGTTTAAAAACTCCGCTTCCTTTGGAACCGTGACCAGCACCGTCACCGGCTGGGAGCCAAGAGCCGGCGGATTCGTTGGATGTGCAGGAAACGTAACCTTTGTCAAATGCCATTCCGCAAGCCTTGTTACTTGTGATAGAAAAGACACTTGTGGCGGATTCGCCGGAAAGTTTGAGGCCGGCACCACTGCCGGATGTTCCTTCGACAACCAGAAAAACACCAACTTGAACGGTATAGGCACAAACAAAACCGAGCAGCAGGTGGAAGCATGCATCACGCAGAAGAACCTTTCTAACATCTGTGAAGATGTATATGGAGACCATCACTACGCTGAAGAACTCACGGTGGATCAAGAAGCTACATGTTCCGAAGAAGGCAGCAAGTCATACCACTGTATCCGTTGCGATGCAAAAGGCAAGAGTTTTGTGATTCCCAAAATAAATCTGACGCACGTGGACGCAAAAGCGGCGACGGCGGAGAGCGCGGGCAATATCGAATACTGGCACTGCGAAAAGTGCGGCAAGTATTTCAGCGACGCGAAAGCCGCGCACGAAATCACGCTTGAGCAGACGGTGATCGAAAAACTGCCCGGTAAAGAGGCGATCAATAACCTCCCGAAGACGGGCGATGACAGCCGTGTGGCGCTCTGGCTGCTGCTGCTGGCCGTCAGTGGCGGCGTGCTGCTGAAAAACTTTGCCGACCGCAGGAAGAACGCGGACTGATGGCCGTACACATTTGAAAAACAGACTGTCGCCTCTCTTTAAGAGAGGCGCTTTTTCTGTTCGGCACGATAAGCGCTATAGGCTGAATGAAAGCACTTTAATTAATAAATGAAAGGCAATTTTTGATATTAAATGATAAACGAAAATTGTCAAAAAGATAGAAATGAATTTGGAGGCTATATACATAATTGTTATGGATTCTATAAGAAAAGAAATATTTGACACAAAAGTAGTGCTTGAATATAATGATTTTAAAAGAGGGAAGAAGCTCGCAGGGCAGTCCGGAATACCCTGTTTGGCGTAGTAGGAAGAGCACAAAATAAGAAAAATGAATTAAAGGAGGAATACGAGTGAAGAAACTGGTGATTTCTGTTCTCGTGATGATCGCGATACTGGCTACGATGAATTCAGCAATGGCATACACGTATGAGAAACCGGTTAAAAGTTCAAAATTACCGCGAACCACGCCGCTTGAAAAGGGCGTCGATCCTTCTTATCTATACGATATGCTTGACCAGCTTGAACAGGCGGGAATCGAAATGCACAGCCTGTTGGTGTCGGTCGATAATGAAGTGATTTTTGAAGGATTTTGGAATCCCTACGGCCCGGATACGCCGCATATTGTTCATTCGCTGACCAAGCTGTTTACAAACGCTGCGGCAGGCGTGGCTGTGACGAACGGAGATTTGAGCCTGGATGATCGGCTGATTGACATGTTCCCCGAGCTTGCGCCGGAAAATCCGAGTGAAAATCTGCAAAAGGTGACGCTGCGCTACCTCATTACGATGAACGGCGGATATGGCCGCATGATTAGCGGCAGCGAGTGGCGTCCGCTGAAGACCAGCTGGCTGGAAGCGTTCTTTGCCGAGCCTGTGCCGTATGAACCGGGTACGCATTATCAGTATTCCAGCGGCAACGCCTACGCGGTTTCGGCGATGGTGCAAAAGGCGACGGGCAAGACCTGTCTGGAGCTGTTGCTTGAAAGCGGATTCAGCGAGCTTGGCATGGAGCATTTCACGTGGGATCTCAGCCCCGAGGGAATTTGTTCTGGCGGCAACGGCGTGTCCTGCACGACGGAGGACATGCTGAAGGTGGGTAATCTGTTCCTGAATATGGGTCAGTGGAACGGAAAGCAGATTCTCACGGAAGAATGGTGCCGGATGGCGATCGGCATTGACAAAGTTTATGAAGGTCAGGGAGACTATGCGTTCCACTGGACGGATAAGCATGATGGAAATTACACCGCAGGAGGCGCATACGGCCAGATCGTCATTCTTGTGCCGGAACTCAACATGGTTGTCGCGGGAACGGCGGGTACCAAGAAGACAGATGAAGAATACGATATCATCAATTCTGCGATGATCGCGCCCGCCAAGGCGGATAAGGCCATGCAGGAGACAGTTGCCGCCAAGGGACAGACGCTGAACCTGCTGCAAAACCCGATTTTGACGGATTCCCCGATTGCAGAAAAAGTGGATGAAAAGGTCTTCAAGGCCGAAGAAAACGAGGACGGGATCACCAGCATCAAGCTGGACGTGGAAAAAGGCTACATCGATTTCATCATGGTTGACCAGCGCGGCGAACACACGATTCGCAACGGCATTGGCGAATGGATGGATGGCGGCACGACCATGACGGGCAATTATCTGCATCATCAGTATCAAAATGAAATCGAACCGTACACGGCGTATGGCGAATGGAAGGATGACACGACGCTGCAGCTGACGTGGAGATATCCGTCGATGGCGTTTGTAGATACTGTCGAGATTACGTTCTCCGAGGATGGGTCTCAGATGACAATGGTGCGTTCTGTTAACGTCAATTCTGGCGCGCTGGTTCGTCCGGCTGTAACGCTCAAAGCAGAATAAGCGCATAATGGATGTTGAGCCAAGGCGCTAAACGAGGCCGCCCCTCTTGAGAGAGGCGGCCTTTTTCGTGCGTAAAAAACGATGAGGGCGCAGGTGGCCTTTTGTGCTATAATGGCAATGAGCTACATCTTGAATGCCGGGGGAGGAAATCACCATGCCGAAATGGACAGAGCAGCAGCGCGACGCCATCGCCGACCGGGGGCACAGCCTGATCGTCTGCGCGGCGGCGGGCTCGGGCAAGACGGCCGTGCTGGTGGAGCGCATCGTGCAGCTCGTGCGCGAGGGCTGCCCGATTGAAAACATGCTGGTCGTCACGTTTACCAACGCGGCGGCGGGCGAAATGCGCCAGCGCATCGGCGAGGCGCTCGGCAAGGCCGCGCGGGAGGATCCGGCGCTGGGCGAACAGGTGATGGCGCTTTCCCGCGCGAGCATCTCCACGCTGCACAGGTTCTGCGGCAACCTGCTGCGCGAGCACTTTCAGGCGCTTTCCATCGACCCCGGCTTTCGCATCGGCGACGAGCAGGAGTGCGGCGTGCTCAGCCATCAGGCGATGGAGGACGCGATATATAGCTGCTACGAGGTGGGCAGCGACGCTTTCCTCGCGGCGGACAGGTGCTATACGCAGGAGGAACTGAGCGAATTGGCGTTCGCGCTGCATCGGTTTATGATGACGCGCCCCGATCCGTGGGCGTTCCTTGCGCGCGCGCAGGAGACGGTGCGCCTGACGGGCGAGGCGTTTGAACAAAGCCCCGCCGCGCGGCTGCTGGCGGATTTTGCGGGGCGCAGGCTGGAGCGCCTCTGCGCCAACGCGCGGGAGACGCTGGCGCTCTGCGAGGGGGAAAACGGCCCGCTGCATTACGCGGCGGCCTGCGGCATGGATGTGCAGCTCACGGCGGATCTGGCCGCGGCGGCGGCGGACGGCTATGCCGCGCTGCACGACGCGCTGCACGGCGTGACGTTCGCGGCGCTGGGGCGAAAGAAAAAGACGGATCTGTTCGACGAGGATATCGCCGACCGGGTGAAGGCGCGGCGCGACGCGCTCAAAAAGGCCGTCGCGGATGTGCAGACGGCCTTTGCGCTGACGCTGGAGGACGCGGCGGCGGATATCCGCATGACGGCCGCGCCGCTGGACGGGCTGGCCGAGCTGGCCAGGACATACGACGCGCTCTACACGGCGGCCAAGCGCCAGCGCGGCATGATGGATTTTAACGACCTCGAACACAACGCGCTCGCGGCGCTGGCGCTGCCCGAGGTGCGCGCGTCGCTCCGCGCGCAATACCGATATGTGTTCATCGACGAATATCAGGATTCCAGCGCGATTCAGGAGGCCATCGTCGGCAGCTTTGCGCGGGAGGACGGGCTGTTCCTCGTCGGCGACGTGAAGCAGAGCATCTATCGCTTCCGGCAGGCCGAGCCGACGCTGTTTCTGCAAAAGGCGGCGCGGTTTGACAAGCCGGAGCGCGGAAAAGAGCGGCGCATTGATTTGCAGAAAAACTTTCGCTCCCGCGCGAACGTGCTGGAGGCGGCAAATGCGGTTTTCGGCCGCATCATGCGCGCGGAGGAGACGGAAATCGAGTACGACGAGCGGGAAAAGCTCTTCTGCGGCCTGCCCGCGCGGGAGGACGACCCGCCCGTGGAGCTGCACGTGCTCTATCAGCCCGGCGAGGACGGCGCGGAGGAGGACGAGAACGCGGAGCGGGAGCTGGCCGCCGTCGAGCGGGAGGCGAAGGTTGTCGCCGCGCGCATCCGCGAGCTGGTCGGCACGCCGTTTTACGACGCGAAGACCGAGACGGAAAGGCCGCTGCGCTATCGCGACATGACGGTGCTGATGCGCGCGGTGCGCGGGAGCGCGCCGCTGGCCGCGCAGATGCTGGAATCGGAGGGGATTCCGGTGTTCTGCGACGCGGGCGAGGGGTATTTCGATATTCCGGAGATTCGCGCCATGACGGCGCTGTTGCAGACCATCGAGAACGGCGCGCGGGACGAGCCGCTGCTCGCCGCCCTGCGCGGCCCGGCGCTGGGGCTTGAGGAGAGCGAGCTGGCGCAGATTCGGATTTACACGCCGGACGTCAAAACGCCCTACCATGAGGCGGTGCGCCGCTATCGCGAGGAGATGGACGACGCGCTGGCCGAGAAGCTGCGCGCGTTTGAGGCAAAGCGCGCGCGCTGGCGGCTCTGTGCGCGCAATCAGGGCGTGGATCGGCTGATCGAGCGCATCTATGCCGAAACGGGCTTTCTGGCGCGGGCGGGCGCGCTGCCGGGCGGCGCGGCGCGGCAGGCGAACCTGCACCTGCTGACCGCGCGGGCGCGGACGTTCGCCAGCACGCAGGGCGGATCGCTCCATGCGTTTTTGCGCTATGCCGAGCGGCTGCGCGCGGGCGGCGACAGCATGAGCGCCAGCGCCATCGGCGAGAGCGAGGACGTGGTGCGCATCATGACGACGCACAAGAGCAAGGGCCTTGAATTTCCGGTCGTCTTTGTGCTGGCGCTGGGGCGGCGGATGAGCGGGCAATCCCTGCGCGCGCGGGTGCTGATGGATGCGGAGCTGGGCGTGGGTCTGCCGTGCGTGGACACGGAGATGAACAGCGAACGCGACACGCTGCTGCGCCGCGCGATTCGCGTCAAGGCGCAGCGGGAGCAGCTCGCTGAGGAGGTGCGCGTGCTCTACGTCGCGCTGACGCGCGCGCGGGAGCGGCTGATTTTGGTCGGCAGCGTCGCCGGGGATAAGCCGCCCGAAGCATGGCGGGGCGCGGACATTTCGCAGATGCATACCGGCCTTGACATGATCGCGCCCGCGCTGATCGAAGCCGGGGCGAGTCTGACCATCCGGGAAGAGGCCGTTCGGCTGGGGAATTCCGCGTGGCGTGTGTTCGCCCATGTCGGCGGCGCGGCGGGCGAACTGCCCCGGCGCACGGAAGACGTGGTGCTGCGTCTGCTGGCCGAGCTGGCCGCCGCGCCGAAGGACGAGGCGCTGACCCGCCTGATGAATTTCAAACCGGGGGTCAGAACCGCCGTGCGAAAAACGACGGTCAGCGCCGTATTGCGCGATGAAAAGCGCGCCGCGCAGGAGGACGAGCCCCTGCCGGACGCGCCGCTGATGCGCCTGCCGCGCTTCATGGAGGAGCAGCAGATGACCGGCGCGCAGATCGGCACCGCGTTCCACCGCATGATGCGCATGCTCGATTTGGACGCGCTGCGGGCGACGCGCGACCTCGCGGCGGAGATCGACCGCCAGCGTGCGGCGCTGCTGGAAAAGGGTGTCGTCAGCGAAAACGAGCTGGCCGCCGTGCATCCGCGCCTGCTCGTGCGGCTGTTCGCCTCGCCGCTGGGCGTGCGCATGCTGGCCGCCGGGGAGCTGCACCGCGAATGGGCGTTCACCTATCGCCGGGAGACCGAGGACAGCGCGCAGCTTTTGCAGGGCGTGATCGACTGCTGCTTTATCGAGCGCGGCGCGTGGGTGCTGGTGGATTATAAGACCGACGCGGACGCGGCCGGGGCGATCGAGCGCCATCGGCCACAGTTGGAGCTGTACGCGCAGGCGCTCGCGGGCATCACGGGCAGGCCGGTACGCGAGCGCGTGCTGTATCTGGTTCGGGCAGGGATGGGGTATCAGGTGTAAACATGATCTGCCAAATTCCCGGCCGCTCGCGAAAGGCGGCCGTTTGAATGGGGTTAATATTAAATCTTTCTTAAATCCCGTTTCATTCCCCGTTTTTGCCTTGACATTGCCGCGAAATCGCGGTATTGTAATCACGGCTCAAAAGGGATGCGGAAACGCAAACCATCGGATCGACAGGATCCAGCATATTTTCGGAGGTGAACGACGTGGACGACTATCCCAGTAGCCTTGCGGGCAAACCCCGAGAACGACGGGAACAGGCTGCGTCGCTCCTTCCGATTCACGCATAAAGCGGATTTGTAAAACGGAAGCGCGCGGTCTGTTGCCGCGCGCATTTTTATGCCGTTTTTGGGGCAAACCTGCATTTTTCGCAAAGCAGAACGACGAAAAATGAATAGGAGGAATCCCCCATGGAAGAAGAAATCCGCAAGGAATTTATGGAAATGATCAAGCTGCTGGAGGAAGGCAAGCTCCAGGAGTTTAAGCAGAAGGCGACGGAATGTCCGCCGGTGGATATCGCCGAAGGGCTGGAGGAAATCGAAGACGAGGGGCGCGTGCTGCGCGTGTTCCGCATGCTGCCCAAGGATATCTCCTCCGACGTGTTCTCCTACATGACCAGCGAGCAGCAGCAGCTCATCGCCGAAAGCGCGACCAACGCCGAACTGAAGGCGCTGGTGGACGATATGTTCATGGATGATACGGTGGACTTTCTGGAAGAAATGCCCGCCAACGTCGTCAAAAAGGTTTTGCAGAACGCCGACGAGGGCACGCGCAAGACCATCAACCAGTTCCTCAATTATCCGGAAAACAGCGCCGGAAGCCTGATGACCATTGAATATGTCGATCTGCACGATTATTTCACCGTGCGCAAGGCGATGGATTACATCCGCCGCACGGGCATCGACAAGGAGACCGTCTACACCTGCTACGTCATCGACGACCAGCGCAGGCTCGTCGGTCAGGTTTCCCTGCGCAAGCTGATTATCGCGCCGGAAAGCGCCTGCATCCGCGATATCATGGATACCAATATCGTCAGCGCCGCCACCACGGACGATCAGGAAGCCGTTGCCGACGATTTCCGCCGTTACGACCTGACCTCCATCGCCGTCTGCGATAAAGAAGGCCGCCTCGTCGGCATCATCACCATCGACGATATCGTTGACGTCATTCAGGATGAGAACACCGAGGACATCAAGAAGATGGCCGCTATCATCCCGAGCGACGAGGACTATATGAAAACCAGCGTCTGGAGTCTGGTGGCGCACCGCCTGCCGTGGCTGATGCTGCTGATGATCTCCGCGACGTTCACCTCGACCATCATCACCCATTTTGAAACGCTGCTTTCCGGCGCGGTGCTGCTCACCGCGTTCATTCCGATGCTGATGGACAGCGCGGGCAACTCCGGCAGCCAGACCTCCGTTACCGTCATCCGCAACCTTGCGCTGGGCGAAATCGAGCTGCGCGACTGGCCGCACGTGCTGGCCAAGGAAATCGGCGTGGCCATCGTCTCCGGCGCGGCGCTGGCGCTGGTCAACTTCCTGCGCATCATCATCTTCACCAGCACGAGCATGATGATCGCCGCCGTGGTGTCCGTGACGCTGTTCTGCACCGTCATCATCGCGATGATCGTCGGCTGTCTGCTGCCGATTGGCGCGAAGAAGCTCGGCTTTGACCCGGCGGTGATGGCCAGCCCGATGATTACCACCATTGTGGACGCTTGCTCGCTGATGATCTATTTCCTCATCGCCACCTCGATGCTGGGGCTGTGAGAAAAATATTCCCCGCCGATAGACGACAAGGCCTCCCGTTGCCGCGCTTACAGCGCCGCAGCAGGGGGCCTTTTTTGCGTATGAAAAATGGCGTAAAATCGCCCGCGTGTGCAGGACTTTGACGCTTTGCAGACGCGGGCGGAGGTGAATCAATTTATTTACACCCCGAAGCAGGTGAACATGACGGCCAGATAGGCGATGTACAGCCCGCCGATGAGGAAGCCCGTCCAGCGCTTGAACCGGCCGCTGATCAGCGCGGGCACAAGCGCCGCCGAAGTGACGATCAGACAGGCCGGAATATCCAGCAGCATGCCCTGACGCTCAACCAGCATCGCGCGCCCCTGAATCAGCGAGCACATGGGCATAATCAGCGTCAAATCCATGATGTTGGCGCCGATGATGTTGCCCACGGAGAGCGAGGATTCCTTTTTGCGGATGGCGGTGAGGGTTGTCACCAGCTCCGGCAGAGAGGTGCCGATGGCGATCATCGTCGCGGCGATGATGGAATCCGGCACGCCGATCATCTTCGCCAGCGCGGAGCCGTTGTCGATCAGGAGCTGCGCGCCGAGCACGATGGTCGCCGCGCCGAGCACAAAGCCGAGCAGGTTGCGCGCCAGCGCCTTGCCGGTCATCTGCGGACGGTTTTCCGCGTTCTCCGCGCCGTGCTCGCGCTTGCCTGCCATCAGGTTTTCCACGAGGAACGCGGCGAAGAAGAACAGGATGACGACGCTCTGCGCGACGGAGAGCTGGCCGTTGCGCGTGAACGCGAACAGCACGGCGATCGTCGCCAGCAGCAGCGAGGCCTTGAAGCCGAACTGCTTGCGCGTCATCAGGCAGGGCATGCAGACCAGCGACAGGCACATAATCAGGCCGGTGTTCGCCGTCACAGAGCCGACCGCGTTGCCCACGGCGATATCCGCGTTGCCCTCGAGCGCCGCAAAGACGGAGACGAGCATCTCCGGCAGCGTGGTGGCGAAGCTGACGACCGTTGCGCCGACGATGAATTTCGGGATGCCGAAGGCCTCCGCGATCCACGTTGCGGCGTCCACGAACCAGTCGCCGCCCTTGATGATAAAGATCAGCCCGGCCGCGAAGAGCAGCAGGACGGTGAAGAGGTTGGAGCCCGTAAAATTGATGGCCATGACGATTCTCCCTTTCCCTAAACGAGCGTTACAGGCATTTGATCGTACAAAAAAAGACTTTCCGCACCATCAGCCTATGTGATGTGCTAAAAGTCTCATTACCTATTTTTGATAGGCGCATGACCACCGGCGGACGAGCCGGGGCTTGTTGACCATGCCTTTTCAACTACTCCCTTTTAACGGGGATCAGTATAGCACAGGCAGGGCGCGTTTGTCAATCCGTTTGCGCTTTTTTGCGGGGAATAACGGTTAGTGCGTTATAACAAAAATAGGCTGAGCCTTTCCGCAAATCGTCAAAAAGGAGCGGGATTTGCGCTTGACAGACGGAATCAATCTGTCTATAATTGAAATGTTCAATTTTGAAATATCGCTTTGAAGGGAAGGGGACGACGGAAGCATGATGACCGCGTCGCAGTTTTATGTGATGGCGCGCCGTCTGGAGGACGCCTACGCCGCGCAGATGCGCTCGCTCTGCAAGGAAACCGGCGTCGCGCAGACCGCGATGGATATCCTGCTGTTTCTGCACAACAACCCCGGCTACGATACCGCGCGGGATATCTGCACCTATCGCCAGCTCAAGCCCGCGCTGGTTTCGCTCTACATCGAGAATCTGGTGCAGCTCGGCTTTCTAGCGCGCGAGGGCGTGCCGGAGGATCGGCGCAAATGCCGGCTGGTGCTGACGGAGGCGGCCGCGCCTGTGGTGAAAAAGGGGCTGGCGCGTCAGGCGGCGTTCACCGCGCGCATGCTGGAGGGGCTGTCGCCCGAGGAGCTGGCGGCGGGGCAGCACTGCCTGAGCGTCATCACGGAAAACATTCGAAACATCAACGAGAAAGGATCTGTTTGATATGCAAACCAGAGATCAGGCGTTTTTGGGCACGGAGCCGGTCGGCAGGCTGCTGATGCGGCTGGCCATTCCGACGGTCATCGCCCAGTTGGTCAACATGCTCTACAACATCGTGGATCGCATCTACATCGGCCACATCGCGGGCATCGGCAGCCTCGCGCTGACCGGCGTGGGCGTGTGCATGCCGATCATTATGATCGTGACGGCGTTCGCGGCGCTGGTCGCCTCCGGCAGCGCGCCGCGGGCTTCCATCGCGATGGGGCGCGGCGACCGCGACACGGCCGAAAAGCTGCTGGGCGGCAGCTTTTCGCTGCAAATCGCGATTTCGCTGACGCTGACGGCGGTGCTGCTGCTGTTCGGCCACGAATTTCTGCTGGCCTTCGGCGCGAGCGAAAACACGATTGAATACGCGGACAATTATCTGAATATCTACGCCTTCGGCACGCTGTTCGTGGAGCTGACGCTCGGCATGAATGCGTTCATCACCGCGCAGGGCTTCGCGACGACGGGCATGATGACCGTGCTCATCGGCGCGGTGTGCAACATCGTGCTCGACCCGATCTTCATTTTCGGCCTGAACATGGGCGTTCGCGGCGCGGCGCTGGCGACGGTGATTTCGCAGGGCGTTTCCTGCGCGTGGGTCGTCAGCTTTCTGATGGGCAAAAAGACGAGCCTGCGCCTCAAGGCGCAGAATATGCGCATCGACATGAAGCTCCTCGCCCCGTGCATCGCGCTCGGCCTGTCCGCGTTCATCATGCAGAGCACGGAGAGCATCATCTCTGTCTGCTTCAATTCCTCGCTGCTCAAATACGGCGGCGATATCGCCGTCGGCGCGATGACGATTCTCACCAGCGTGATGCAGTTCGCGATGCTCCCACTGCAGGGGCTGGCGCAGGGCGCGCAGCCGATTTCCAGCTACAACTTTGGCGCGAGAAACGCCGCGCGCGTCCGGCAGACGTTCTTCGCGCTGCTCAAGGCCAGCCTGACGTATTCGGTCATCCTCTGGGGCGGCATCATGCTCTTCCCGAAGGCGTTCGCGGGGATTTTCACGCCGGACGCCGAGCTGCTGGCCTTCACCGCCAAGGCGCTGCGCATCTATTGCGGCGCGCTGTTCATCTTCGGTATTCAGATTGCCTGTCAGATGACGTTTGTTTCCATCGGCAACGCGCCGTGCTCCATCATCGTGGCCATCCTGCGCAAGTTCGTGCTGCTGATTCCGCTGATCTTCATTCTGCCGCACATCCTGCCCGACCAGACGATGGCCGTCTACACCGCCGAGCCCGTCGCCGATGCGCTCGCCGTGATCTTCACCGTGGTGATGTTTGGCACGCAGTTCAGAAAAGCGCTCAAAAAGCTGGAAGAAGCGTAAATAAAGAAAGCAAAAGCGTCGCGAACAAGGCGGCGCTTTTTGCATGGTACAATCATTGAGCAAGAAGAAAATTCCGCACAAGACGCGGGCGCGCATCGCGCGCCCGTTATCGGAATGTGTGCAAAATTCCGGATTTGCTCATTTATAGATAATGATAGAAATGCTTCTTGCGATCAATCAGCCACAGCGACAACAGGCAGGCCAGTCCCTCGGCAACCAGCGTCGCATACCAGATGCCGTCCACGCCGAACATTGCGGGCAGGAGCAGAACGCAGGCCGCCTGAAACACCAGCGTGCGCGCGAACGAGATGACCGCGGAAATCAGGCCGTTGTTCAGCGCGGTGAAGAAGCCGGAAGCGAAGATATTGAGGCCGGAAAGCAGGAAGGAGAAGGAGAAGATTGAGAACGCATGGCGCGTCAGGTTAAGCAGCCCTTCGTCGTAGCCGACAAAGATTTTCGCCAGCGGCGCGGCCAGACCGAGCGCAAGCATCGTCAGCGCGACGCCGGTTATGCCCATCAGCGTCAGGCTTTTTTTCAGCATGTTCTTCAGCTCGTCGTGGTGACCCGCGCCGTAGTGATAGCTGACAATCGGCGCGCAGCCGATGCTGTAGCCGATGGCTGTACCGATGAAGATGAGCTGCACATACATCAGCACGCCGTAGGCGGAAACGCCGTCCTCGCCCAGCATGCGCAAAAGCTGCATGTTATAGAGCATGGAGACGAACGACGTGGAAATGTTGCTCATAAACTCGGAAGAACCGTTTGCGCAGGCGTGGAGGATGGGAGACGCCTCAAATTTGAAGGGGACGAAGCGAAGCGGAAGATCCTTTTGGCGGAGAATATACACCGCCGGAACGACGCCGCCGATGCATTGGCCGATGCCCGTCGCCAGCGCCGCGCCCGCCAGCCCCCAGCGGAAGACCGCGATGAACAGCGCGTCGAGCACCATGTTCGCCACGCCCGCCGCGACAACGACCAGCAGCCCCACGCGCGGCCGCTCGGCCACGACGAGGAAGCTCTGGAACACACTTTGCAGCATGAACGCCGTTGTGAACGCAATGGTGATGCGGCCGTAAAGCACGCAATCCGCCATGATGCTCTCGCTTGCGCCCATCAGCCGGGCGATTGGGCGGATGAAGGCGACGCCCAGCGCGGTCAGAATCAGACCGGTGACGACCACAAAAGCGATCATCATGGTGAAAATGCGGTTGGCTCTCTCCGTGTGGCCGCAGCCCATCTCCTTGGCAACCAGCGCGCTGCCGCCCGTGCCGAGCATGAAGCCCGTGCCGCCGAGCACCATGATGAACGGCATGATGAAATTCAGCGCCGCGAACGGCGTTTTGCCGATGTAATTTGAGACGAAGAACCCGTCCACCACGCCGTAAATGGATGTGAAAATCATCATGGTGATGGAGGGCGCGACGAAGCGCAGCAGGCGCGGATAGGTAAAGTGATCGGAAAGCTGAATGCGCGGTTTACTCATGGCTTCTCTCCTTGCCGATGGCGCCAAAATGCAGGGAAAGCGCTTCGTTGTAGCGGCGCGTGAGGGTTAGGAGCTGCGCCTGCTCCTCGGCGGAAAAATCGAGCAGCGCTTTTTGCTCGCCCTCGATGACAAGATCGACGGTCTGTTCCGCCAGCTTTATGCCCGCTTCCGTCAGGCGGATGGGTTTGCCGCCGCGCCCGCGCTCGCCGAAGAGCGTGAGCAGCCCTTCCTGCTCCAGTTTCTTGAGCGCGGAATTGACCGTTTGCTTGGGGTAAGCCAAAATGGCGCACATGTCGCTCTGCGTGACGGGCGGTTCTTCGATGCGCAGGGTATAGAGAATCCAGAACGTGCTTTCGTTCAGCCCCAGACGGATGCTCAGATCGCGATAGATGGCGGTATTTTCTTTATATACGTGGTTATATTCGGAAAGCTGCCTTTCCGCGCCGATGTTTTTCATGCGTTCACCTCAGAATATCCGAAATCGGATTTTGTGTGGAGATATTATAGTCCGATTTCGGATATTTGTCAAGCGGGACGAACCGGCGTGTTTTTCCTCAAAACAACCATTGAGCAAAAAGCGAATGTTGCACAAAGCGCGGGCGCGCAATGCGCGCCCCTACGGGCACGGCGGCGTAATGCGCAGTTCCTTTTTTCCGCAACATTGTAGGGGCGCGCATCGCGCGCCCGTTATTGGAATTTGTGCAAAATTTCGGATTTGCTCATTTACTGCTCAAAAATCTCGCTTCACATAAAAACGCCCTTCACGGTGAAACCGTGCAATGAAATGCACGATTTCGCCGCGAAGGGTGCGCATCAGATCGTCGGGAGAGGAACGCGGCTTGGCCGTTACGCCACCAGCTCCTCGCATGCGCCCACGACCAGCAGCCGCAGCGCGGGGAAGAAGTTCGGGCCGATTCGGTTAATGTGGATGATGGACAGATACAGAATCTGAATCGCGGCCAGCACAACCTCGTCCGGCTGGGTGAAGTGGATTTCGGCGTGGTGGAGCATGTCGAAAATGCCCTGCGCGGAGGAAAGGTAGTGCGAGCGCGCTTCTTCTTCGGGAATGAAGCGCGCCAGCTCCGGCAGGTCGTCGCACAGAAAGTTGCAGATGCCGAGCGCGTGAATCGTCGTGAACGCGGTGTAAACCATGTTCGCGGCGCGGCGCTTGTCGTCCGTGCCGACACTGGTTTTCAGCGATTCGTTCACCGCGGCGATGACCTGCATTTCCCAATCGTTGGCGATTTCAAGGAACAGAAGCTCCTTGCTGCTGAAGAATTTATAGAACGAGGATTTGGAAATCCCCGCGCCCGCCGTCAGCATATCCAGCGAGGTTTTTTTAACCCCGGTGCTGACGGCATATTTGCGCGCGCTTTCCTTCAGCCTTTCGCGGATGGCGTCGCGCTGCTTGGGGGAGAAGGGCTGCGCCATGGGAGAGCCTCCTTTGTCCTGAATTCGAGGGGATTTCGCCCCTTCAGGGTTTGCTTCACCGATTATTTGTTGATCGTAACCGTGCCGTTCATGCCCGGCAGCAGCGCCTTGTCGCTGGGCAGGGTGATGCGAACGTCAAAATAGGTCGCGTTCTGCTTCTTCGTGCCGACGGCGTAGATCTTGGTGACCGTGCCGACGAAGGTTTCGCCCTCGAAGGCGTCGAGCGTGTAGGTCAGCGTGTCGCCGACGGCGATGCTGTTCAGGTCGAGCTCATCCACCTCGGCGCTCAGCTCCAGCGCGCTCATGTCCGCCACCTCGCACAGGAGCTGGCCGCGGTAGACCTGCGCGCCGGAGACGGTGTTCATCAGCGTGATGACGCCGCTTGCGCTGGCGGCGACGCTGCGGGAGGCGTTCTTCGCGCTCTGCGCGTCCACCAGCTCGAAGAGCAGGTCGCCGACCTCCACCGTGTCGCCCGGCTTGACGTGCACGGCGGCGATGCGGCCGCTGTCGGCGAGCACCTGCACATCGGCGTAGCGGGTGACCTTGCCGCGGCCAACCTCGCTGTCGCTGGGCGTGGTGCTCTCGCGGAAGCAGCGGACGGTGTCGCCCACGTCGTAATCGCCGGTGAGGATTTCCACGGTGTATTTTTTGCCGGAAACGCCGGTCACAACGCCCGTGCCCTTGGTGTTGCCCATTTTGAGGTGGAGCGATTCGCCCGCGTGGATGTAGCGGTTATCCGCGTCGTCGTAGGCCTGCTCGGTGGAAGCGTCGATATACAGCGCGTTCTTCGGCTCGACCACGGCCAGCACGCCGTAGTGCGCGGCCACGCCGCTCGCGTCGTCGCCCACCTTGGCGAACACGGCGGAAACCGTGCCGGCCTGCGCCGCATAAACCGGGACGGTGTCCAGCGTGAACAGGGTTTCGCCCGCGGAAACGCTGTCGCCCAGCTCCGCGTCAAACGGGAGGAGCGTACCGGCGAACGGCGCGGTGATCTTTTCGGTGTTCGGGGCGACGATCTTCGCGTCGGCCGTCGCGGCCAGCGCGCAGGAGGCAGTCAGCGTGAGCGCGGCGGCAGCGGCCGCGGCAGACATCCATTTCTTCATACTCATGTTCCTTTCTGTTCGGATACGGTGTAGGGGCGCGCATCGCGCGCCCGAAGCTTTTTGTCTACAGTCTGGGCGTTTCTCCCCCTTCGGGGGAAAACGCTTTCTTTTGTCCGGTGCAGGAACGCGCCCGATCATTCGACGGATTTCAGCGCCTCGACCATGTCGATCCTGCGCACCTTGCGCGCCAGCAGGCGCTGGAGCAGCTCGGAGAACAGATAGGTCACGACGCACGCGATGACGATGGATTGGATCGTCGGCGCGCCGGGATAGAACCCGCTTTCCGGCTCGCAGGTGTGCATGATGACGTTCGTCAGCGCGATGCCCGGCCAGATGCCCAGCGCCACGCCGAGGAAGGAGATGATGGCGTTTTCGCGCATGATGAGGCGGCGAATCTCCTTCTGGTGGTAGCCCAGCACCTTGAGCGTCGCGTATTCGCGCGTGCGCTCGACGAAGTTCATCAGCCCCATGTTGTAGCAGATGACGAAGGCCAGCGCCAGCGCGATGCAGGTCAGCATCGTGAACACGGCGGAGAGCGAATCGAGCATCTGCATCATGTCGTCGATCAGCTTGGCCGGATAATCCAGGCTGTCCACCTCGTCCATGTCCTCAAGCTGGGCGAGATAGGCGTCGCTCGGGTTTTTGAGCATCAGGCCGGTGGGGATGAATTCGCCCTTGCGCAGGGATTCCCACGTTGTGCGGTTGAGGTAGACGCCCTGCGTGACGTTGTTGTAGACGATCTGGCCGATGACGATGTCAAACGGGTCGGAGTCGCCGGGCAGATAGACCCGAACGACGTCGCCGACGTGCAGGTTCAGCGTCTTCGTCAGCTTGTAGGTGACGGCCGCCGTGCCGGTTTGAAGCCGGACGAAGGCCTCGTTCTCGCCGAGGTGGATCATCGTCTGGTCGTCTTCCAGCACGGTCATCAGCTCGGTCCGCGTACCCGCGTCGGTGCGCAGCGAGATGGATTTTTCCATCAGACATTCGGCGGCCTCCGCGTCGGCGCGGCGCTCATAGCTTTCGGCCTTGTCGGCCTCGCCCGTGAGGTTGGCGATCACGTCGTAATCCAGCGACTTGGTGTAATACTTGACGCTCAGCGACGTGACGGAATCCTGAAGCCCCAGCGAGGTGATAATCAGCATCGTGCAGCACAGCAGGCCGACGAGCATCATAACGGTGCGCAGCTTGTTGCGCATCAGGTTGCGGACGACCATCTTCGTGTTGAAGCTGAACCGCGACCAGAGCCACGTGATCCGCTCCAGCAGGATGCGCTTGCCGCTCTTGGGCGGCTTGGCGCGCAGCAGCGAGGCCGTACATTCCTTCGCCGCGCTCTTGTAGGAGTGCAGCAGGATGAACACGCTCATCACGACGCTCAGCACCGTCATCCCCCACGCGAAAGCGGAAATCGGCGGCGTGAGCCGGTAGGGCATTTCGTTCTGCGCGATCAGCGTATCCCACAGCAGGAAGGGCAGCGTGTTGTGGCCGATGAGCGTGCCCAGCACCGCGCCGACGGCCGACGGGGCGATGGCGTAGGAGAGGTAGTGCATCTTGATCTGATGTGCGGAGAAGCCGAGCGCCTGCAGCGTGCCCATCTGCATGCGCTGGTTGTCGATCATGCGGGAGAGGGTCGTCATAACGATCAGCGCGGCGACGGCGTAGGCCAGCACCGGGAAGATCAGCGTCATGTTTTCAAACATCTGCGCGTCGTTGTTGGCGCGCGCCGTGCTCCTGTGCGCGGTGCGATCCACAACCAGCGCGTCGGGCAGAGCGGCCTCGATCTCGGCCTGCACGGTTTCGCTGTCCGCGCTGTCCGCCATGGTGGCGACGATCTGCGTCAGCGGCAGTTCCGGAATGGCGCAGGCGTTGACGAGGATGAAGCCGTATTTATCCGGGTCGGCGGCCATGCCGTCGGTCACGACGATGTATTCCGGGCTGACGACGACGCCGCGGATGGTGAACGAATACGGCCTGCCGCGGAGCTTGACGGTCAGCCGGTCGCCCAGCGAAAGCCCCTTCGACTGCGCGAAGCGCTCCTCGACGAGGCAGCCGCGCGGGTCGTTGGCCTCAAGCAGCGCGCCCTCGCGCAGCAGCGGCTTGTTGATGGTCATTTCGCCGTCGTAAACCGTGACGGAAACGGAAACGTCGCCGGGGAGCGTCGTGTCCAGATCCACCGAGGCGCGCGCGCAGACCGCCTCCACATCCGGCAGCGCCGCGAGCTTCTCCATGGAAGCGCGGTCGGCGGTGGGGAGCGTGATCCAGAAATCGGCGAGGTTGTTTTCCTCGTAATAGGTGTTGAGCGTCGTGCGGATCATGCGCGCCATGCCGTCCAGCGCGGAAAACGCGAACGTGCCGAGCGCGCACAGCGCGATGATGGAAAGAAACTGCATCGCCGCCCGCGACATGTCGCGGCAGAGCTTCTTTCGGAGCATGTTCTTCGGCTTTACCATGCGATATCCTCCACGCGGGCGGGATGCTCGCATGTTTCAATCGACTCGATGCCGCCGTTCTTCACGCGGATGACGCGGTTGCCCAGCGGGGCGATCATCGCGTTATGCGTGATGATGACGACGGTGGCGTTGTGCGTGCGGCAGACGTCCGTGAGGAGCGAGAGCACCTGCACGCCGGTCTTGGAATCCAGCGCGCCGGTCGGCTCGTCGCACAGCAGCAGCGCCGGGTTCTTGCACAGCGCGCGGGCGATGGACACGCGCTGCTGTTCGCCGCCGGAAAGCTGGGCGGGGAAGTTGTTCATGCGCTGGCTGAGGCCGACCTGCTCCATGACGGTCTTGGGGTCGAGCGCATCCTTGCAGACCTGCCGCGCCAGCTCGACGTTTTCAAGCGCCGTCAGGTTGGGCATCAGGTTGTAAAACTGGAAGACGAAGCCGACGTCCGTTCGCCGGTAATCCGTCAGCTGGGGACTGCGAAGGCCGGTGATCTGCTTGCCGCCGACGGTAATGGTGCCGCTGGTGGCCTTGTCCATGCCGCCCAGCAGGTTCAAAATGGTGGTTTTGCCCGCGCCGGAAGGGCCGAGCACCACGCAGAATTCACCCTTTTCGATGGTGAAATTCACGTCGTCCACGGCCTTCACGACGGTGTCGCCCGTCTGATAATATTTGCAGACGTGCTCAAAACTGATATAGCCCACGGAAAACCTCCTTTGCATCCCCAAGCGGGGAGTAAAAACAAATGTTTGCTTTTGTTTTTATGCGGCCCGAAGAAAAACGCCGGGAGAAAGGCGGCGCGCGGCAGAGCCGTAAAAACAAAATCCGATATTTGTTTTTATTATATGCAAAGAAAGAAGCGCTGTCAAGCCAAAGCCGCAAAAAAACGACTGATACTAATTCTTGTTAAAATGGCTTAATCCGCGCACCATCTTTTTCGCTCTGACTTTGCCTCGTTCCGTTCAACGTACCTCCAGTACGCCTCACTTCACTTGGCTTCGTCAGAACAAAAAATCTGATGCGCTCTGTTAAGCATTTTAACTGCGAATTAGTATGACTCGCGCACTTTTCAATCCGTTGAACTTTGAAAAACCGGCATGGCCTGAAAAATCACGGAGAGGCCATCGGCTTTTGGCCGCCGCGCGGCTTGAGCACCTCGGCGAAGGGGTCGTCGCCCGTCTCCTCGTCGATCAGGCCGTCGGCCTTGAGCATGTCGCGCATCACGTCCATCTCGCTTTCCAGATCAATGAAGCGGTATTCGTCCAGCGCCTCGGCCTGCTTGCGGAAGGCCTTGTCGATTTCGCCGACGGCCTGCGAAATCCGCGCGCGAACCTCGCGCGCCTTGGGCGAGCCCGCGTCGTTTTCGAGCTTGGCGCGCGCTTCGAGCAGGCGCAGCGTCGTCGGCAGGTAATAGCGCAGGAAGGTGCGGAGCTGGGAGAGCAGCTGCGGGCGCTGCTCCAGAACGGAGAGAATCTGGCCGCAGCTGTTTTCGATGGAATCAATCTGCGCGGAAAGTGCCGGGTCGGGGATCAGGTCGTTGGCGTGGCGGATGCGGCGCATGGCGGCGCGCCCCTCGCGGATGATCTCGCTCGCCTCGTCGGTTTCGGTGTCCGCCGTCTCTTCCGACGGCTGCGCGTCGCGGCGTGCGCGGGAGGCGGAGGCTTCCGTCCTCTGCCATGCGTCCTCAATGTCGCGGTCGTCGGTCACGGTGCAATCCGCGTCGGCATAGCCGCCTTCGCGCCGCTCGAAGCCCGTGCCCCACTCGTCGTATTCGGCGTCCTCGTCGTCCGCGGCCTTTTGCAGCGCGTGGAACGCGACGTAGACGACAACCGGGCCGACCGGCCCGCCGATGGCCAGAGACATGGCGTACCACGCCCAGCGGGGCAGATAATCCAGCTTGCGAAGCAGGCGCTTTGCGTTTTTCATCTTCATATTCCTCCGGGAAAAAACCTGTAACCGTCCGTTTTCAGATGCATACCATTATAGCATCCTCCGGGGCGGTTGTCATCCCAAAGCGCGAAAAAACCCGCCCTTCCCGGCGCGGCGGGGAGGACGGGCAGACTGAGACGGGTTATTCCGCGTTCTTTTTTCCGAAGGAGAACCACTTTTTCTTTTCGCCGCTCTTGGCCGCGGGGCGCGCGGCCGGCGGCTCCTGTGTCTTGGTCGGCACGGGGCGCGCGACGGTCTTGCGGATGTCGTTCGCGACGAAGCGGATATCGCTCATCACGCCGTCCAGCACGCCGGTCTTGAAAAAGTTCACGCCGGTGATCCACACGATCGGAGCGACGACCAGACCCGTCACGCCCGCGATGCGCATGCCCGCGTACATCGAGAACAGCATTTGCAGCGAGGAGAAGCCCGTCGCGCCGCCGAGAATACGCGGCTCAAAGATGCGGCGGATGATGTACAGAATGCCGTAGAGCAGCAGCAGCTTCCAGCCCATGTCAAACAGGCCGATGGCCATGCAGATCAGACCCCAGGGCACGAGCACCGTGCCCGCGCCGAAGAAGGGGATAAAATCCAGAAACGCGAGCACCAGCGCGATGGGCAGCGGATAGGAAACGCCGATGATGAAGAACGCGACGAGGATGATGCCCATATCCAGCAGCGCAAAGATCAACTGGGAGCGGAAGAAGCCGAACACCGCCGCGCGGAAGCTGTGCCCCATCAGGCGCACGGAATTCTTGCCGCGAACGCCGAGATAGCCGTAGATGTTTTCGCGCAGGTTCGGGAAATCCGCCGTGATGATGCAGCTGGCGAGCACCAGCACCGTCAGGAAGATGACGAAATTGGGCACTTCGAGCGCAACGTTGCGGGAGATGCTCATCACATAGCCGAGCGCGCCGGAGAGCAGGGTTTTGAGCCATTCCCACGCGCTGTTGAGCAGGGAGAAGATCTCGTCGCCCACGCTGGCGTATTCGGCGGGGAGGCGGCTCAGCACCTCCTGCAGCCAGGTGATCAGCTCGTTGTACAGCCCCTGCAAATCGGCGATGAAGCCGGGCACGCTGCGCGCCAGATCAACGGCCTGCGAAATCAGCTGCCCCGCGAAGAACAGGCACAGGCCGAACAGCAGCGCGTAAAACACCAGCACGAGGATGTAGGAAAACAGGCGGCGGGTCAGCCGCAGGTGGCGCTGAAGCCATGCGATGACCGGGTTGAACATCCACGCCATGATAAACGCGAGGATGAACGGCATCAGAATACCGACGACCGGGCCGCCGAGCAGCGCGAGCGCGACGACGCCGACGATGCTGACGCCGACTTCGGCAATCAGGCGCATATAGGTGCGGCGGCGTTCGCTCATCGGCTCCGGGGTGCGAAATTCACTCATCAGGCAATCAATCCTTTCTAAGGGGGAAGCGTTGGGGGAGCGTCACTCGGCTTTCGGCGCGGGCAGGCCGAGCGACTCGTGCAGCAGGCGGACATTTTCCTCCAGATTGAGGATCACGCTGCTGTCGCCGTAGCGCCAATATCCTTCGTAGGGCACGGCGCAGCGGACGACCTTCGCCCCGCGCATCCACAGCGCGTCAAAGACGAGCTTCACTTGTTCTCCGCCGCTCAGGGAGGAGCGCCACGCATGGTTCATGTTTCTGACGACGGAGACGACGTTCGCCGCGGTCATTTTCCTCGTCTGCCGCACCAGCGCGGAGAAGAGCTTGGTCTGCCTGTCGCCGCGGCCGATGTCGTTATCCAGCTTGCGGCAGCGCGCGTAGCAGAGCGATTGCGCGCCGTTGAGGCGGCAGAGGCCTTCGGCGAGCGGGTAATCGGGATATTCGCCCTCGCGGCCGTTGATATAGCGCGCCTCGGCGTCGGTCAGTTCGAGCTGAACGCCGCCCATCGCGTCGATGATGGTGATGACGGAGGAGAAGTTGACGCGGAACCAGCCGTCGATTTTCAGGTCGAAGACACGTTCCAGCGTATCGACCAGCGCGTCCTCGTCCTGCATGCGGACGATGGTGTTGAGCTTAACGTCTTTGTTATGTTCGTTGGGCACGACAATATCCCGCGCGAAGGTGACGGCGTGGATTTTGCCGGAATCAAAGCCGACCTGAACGAGCATCATCACGTCGCTGCGGCCGTTGTCGTTGAGCGAGCCGTAATTGTCGATGCCCGTGATGAGGTAGGTCTTCGTGCCGTGCGGGTGAAAAATCAGCACGAACGCGAGCAGCGCGGCCGCGATGACCAACAGGACGCGCGCCGCCTTGTGCGCGGCAAAAAACGATTTGACTTTTGAAACGCTCTGCATAAACTCCTGCTCTCCTGATGGATATGAAAAAAGAATGTGCATGAAAAATCCATCCCACAACATAACATAAACGGGGATGAAAATCAAGTAAACGGACGAGGAAAACGAGAAATTGAGCGGATCAGTCGATTTTTATTGCGGTAAGACAGATTTTCGTGTATAATAAAAATGTTATGGATTTTTGCGCGTCGCCGAATACCGGCCTCGCTCAAGATAGATGTGCTTCGTCGGGATGACCTCCGCCGGCACGGCAATGCAATCAAATCCCAAAAGGCGCTTGCATCAAAGCGTCTGTTTGAAGCTGCGCGGGCAAAGCCACGCGCAGAAAAAGAAAGGAAATTTTTGTGGCAGAAAACGAAAACAAAGACTTGAACAAGCCGAATCAGAATCAAAGCGGAAATTCCAACGCCCAGAACGGCCAGAACGGAAACCGCGCGCCGCGCCGCCGTCCGGCACCGCGCAGAAGCGCCAAGCCGGCCGCCGAGGGCGAGACGCAGGCGGCGAACGCCGCGCCGCGCAAGCCGCGCGCGAAGGCGCAGACCGCCGAACAGACGGCGGACAAGCCGCAGGCCGCTCAGCCGCCGCGCGCGCCGAGGGCGAATAACCGCATCCGTGCCGCTCAGCCGCAGGCGGCTGCCGCAGCTGGAAACGCAGGCAGCGCGAATACGGCTGCGCCGCAGCAGGCCGCCAAGCCCGCGCAGCCGCGCCGCAATCCGCCGCGCCAGCGCGTAAGCAACAATGCACAGGCGGAGCGCCCGCGCAGCGCGAACGCCCGTCAGGCTGAGCGCCCGAAGACGGGCATGCGCCGCCGCATCGTCGCGCCGGTCACCCTGGAGGAGAAGCCCTGCATCTCCCAGACGCTGCAATGGGTCGGCAAAAAGCCGCCGACGATGCGCTCCCGCGCCAGCGAACACCCCAGCCGCGCGACCCTGCGCATGATCCCGCTGGGCGGCATGTGCGAAATCGGCAAGAACATGACGGCCTACGAATACGGCAACGACATCATCATCGTCGATTGCGGCCAGATCTTCCCGGATGAAACCATGCCGGGCGTGGACGCGGTGATTCCGGATTTCACCTACGTGCTCCAAAACCGAGACCGTGTGCGCGGCATCTTCATCACCCACGGCCACGAGGATCACATCGGCGGCCTGCCCTACCTGCTGCGCGAATTCCGCGCGCCGGTCTACGGCGGCCGCATGACCATCGAGCTGCTCAAGTATAAGCTGGATGACCGCGTGCCGGGGCTGACCAAGAGCTGCGAGCTGCACGTCGTCGAGGCGGGCGAAACCATCCGCTCGGGCTGCTTCGCCGTGGAGTTCATCCATGTGAACCACTCCATCGCGGATGCGTTCATGTTCGCCATCCGCACGCCGATCGGCATCATCATGCACTCAGGCGACTTCAAGATCGACTATACCCCGATCAACGGCGCAATCATGGATCTCCAGCGCATCGCGCAGATCGGCCGCGAGGGCGTGCTGCTCTTCGTCTGCGAATCCACGAACATCGAGGTGCCGGGCTTCTCCAAGAGCGAGCGCCACGTCGGCGAATCCATGGCCGATATGTTCAAGGACGCGAAGGGGCGCATTTTCGTGGCGACGTTCTCCTCGAACGTCTCCCGTTTGCAGCAGATCTTCACCGCCGCCGAGCGCCATGGCCGCAAGGTCGCGCTGGTCGGCCGCAGCATGCTCAACGTGTTCAACGCGGCCAACAATCTGGGCTACATCCAGAAAAAGCCGGATACGCTGATCGAAATCTCTCAGGTGGACAACTACCCGCCGGAGCAGGTCGTGATCATCTCCACCGGCTCTCAGGGCGAGCCGATGAGCGCGCTGACCCGCATCGCGTTCTCCAACCACCGCGAAATCGAGATTCAGCCGGGCGATACCGTCATCATCTCCGCGACCCCGATTCCGGGCAACGAGAAGCCGATTTACAAGGTCATCAACGAGCTTTACCGCCGCGGCGCGAAGGTGTATTATTCCGCGCTGGCGGATGTGCACGTTTCCGGCCACGCCTCTCAGGAGGAGATCAAGCTGGTGCACGCGCTCGTCCGCCCGAAGTTCTTCATCCCGGCGCACGGCGAAACCCGCATGCTCTATCAGCACGCGGAGCTGGCGCACAAGCTGGGCGTGCCGTTTGAAAACATCTTCATTCTGGCCAACGGCGATATCTTTGAGATTTCCAAGGGCTCGGCGCGCGTGACCGGCTTCACCAACGGCGACGCGGTGCTCATCGACGGCGCTTCCGTCGGCGAGGTGGATAACAGCGTGCTCCGCGAGCGCAAGCTGCTCTCCGACGACGGCGTGGTGGCGATTTCGCTGGCCGTCAACCGGAAGACCGGCGCGATGATGGCGCAGCCCGTGGTCAGCGCGATGGGCTTCCTCTACGACAGCGAGCATGTCAAGATCGAGGCGGCCTGCCGCCAGCACGCGGCCAACGCGGTCGCCCGCATCGCGGCCAGCGGCAAGAAGGTGCAGGAGGCGGTTTCCTCCGGCCAGCTTCAGGGTCAGCTCCGCTCCTTCCTCTATGAGCGCACCAAGCGCCGCCCGGTCGTGATGATTAACCTGATCGAGGTCGATTCCTGACGGCGGCTTCAAAACCATGATTGAATAAACGCAGCGCCCGCGAGACGGTGAAAAGCCGGATCGCGGGCGCTTTTGGTATGTTCTTCAAAGGCTGCCGGAACGCGTGTGGATAACTTGTGGACGACACTGTGGACAATGTGGGAAAACCTGTGGAAAGCCTGTGCATAAGCCGTGCGCGGACGGCCTCCCAAAAGAAGAAAGGCCCGGACGTTATCCATCGCAAGGGCGCGGGACACGTTCGGGCTTTTCGGGGAAAACATCAGACGATTCGGCGGGTTTTGTGGATAAGTCTGTCGACAAGATGGGGATAACTGTGGAAAATGTGTGGATAAGCGGCCAAATCGAGCCGCCTAAAAGATTCAATCGGCGCGTTTGGGGGCGAACATCGCGCCCGCACAAAGCAGAACCATCATAAACTGGAAGAAATAGCGCGCCCGCGTTTCCCAGATGCACAGGAACAGAAACGCGCCCAGCAGCGTCAGAAACAGCGGCGCGGCGCTCGCGTCGCGCCTGTGCACCGCCTGCGCGCAGGCCATGCAGGCCAGCAGCATCTGCGCCAGAAACAGCGCCGTCGCCAGATGCGTGTACGCCCGGTTCCAGCGCCCCTGAGCGAATACGATCTGCTTGAGGGCGTTGTTCGGCTCGTGCTCGTCGGCCTCGAAGATTTCGTTCAGCTCGAACGTGCCCCGGCCGAAGGTGGAGAGGTTTTTCCGGCTCAGGGAGCTGAGCAGCATATCCGGGTGATGCGCCAGCGTATAGGCGCGGTCGATGAATTTCTGCCGGAGCGCCGCGTCGCGCGCCTGTGGGCTGTCAAACGAGGTGGTGAAAATCAGCCAGCCGCCGTCGCCGTATTGGCCGTAGCCCTCGTCGCTCTGCACCGGCAGACCCATCAAGACGAAATGCAGCACGGGCAGCTTGTTGTTTCGGATGTTCTCCGCGCCGAGGTGCTTTTCATTTTCGGCCTGTATCGCCGTGCCGCCGAGGGCGAAGCACAGCGCCAGCGGCACCGCCAGAATCGCCGTCAGCTTCACGCGCTTTTCAAAGAGCGCCGCAATCAGGCAGGCAATCGCCGCGATCACCGTGGTGAAGCGGAGCTGCGCGCCGAAAAATGCGCTCAGCGCGAACAGCAGGGCGTAACCCGCCCGCGCCCGCAGGCTTTCCGCGTCCCGCGCCTTGAAATAGGCGAGGAGGATCATCGGCGAAAACGCGAGGGAGAACACGTCGGTGTACAGCTCAGAGGTGCAGTAGAGAAACGGCAGGCAGGTGGCAAACAGCAGCAACGCCCGCGCCTGTGCCTGCGCGCCGCCCAAACGCCTGCAAAGCCGCGCGGCGCAGAGCAGGCCGCCCGTGAACAGCAGGCTGCAAACCAGCGCCGCGCAGAGAAGCTGATCCGTGCCCAGCAGATCGGCCGCGCGGAAGATGGCGCAGAAGAGATAGATGATGCCTATGTTGTGCGGGTTGCGGCCGAGGTAGATCAGCGAGCGCTCGGAGAGGCCGGGCTGATCCGCGTCCAGCAGGCGGCGTGCCGCCGAGACGCACTGCTCCAGATCCGTCATCGGGGTGAAGCGGAGCGCAAAGGCCGAAAGCATCTGCGCGGCGAAATAGAACGCGGCGAAGCCGAGCAGCACCGCGCGCTCGTGCCGCTCAAAGCAGGCCGCTTTTGCGGCGCGGCGAAGCAGGAACAGCAGCGCGAGGCACAGTGGCGTCAGAATCGCCAGCGCCAGACGGTTTCGCTCATAGAGCGGCCACGGGGAAAGCGCCACGTTGCCCACGGTGAACAGATAGCACGGGATCATCAGCCCCATGCCGATCAAAAGAAGCGCGCGGAGAACGCTGCGCTTCGCGCGGGGCGGCGGGGTTTGAACGCCTTGCATTTACATCCCCTCCTCTGTCCGGAGCGCGCCGTGCGCCGCGAGCAGCAGCAGCACCGCGACAAAGCCGAAGAGATACCGGCCGCGCGCCTCCCAGAGCATCAGGAACAGCGCCGCGCCGAAGAACGCGACATACAGCGTCATGTATCGCAGACTGCCGGCCTTTGCGCCCGAGGCGGGGTCGGAGCGGCGGATATCCCGAACGCAGGCGATCAGCGCCAGCGTCAACTGGGCGAGCCAGACGCCCGTGCAGAGCGTCATGTGCAGGCGGTATCGGCTCCGCCCTTCCAGCACGAAGGAGGAGACGACGTTTTCCCGAACGGGGCCGTCGTCCAGCATTTCGGTCATGCCGTATGTGCCGTCGCCCATGAACGCGCTGTCCTTGCGCAGCGCCGCGGATATCAGCCGGTTGGGGTAGCGCAGGGTATAGATCTTGTCCTTCATGCGTGAGTAGATGGAGGCCATGACCTCCTCGTGCGTCGCGCCCTCCTCCATCATGCCCCATGTGATGGCGTAATCGCCCGAAAACCCGCCGTAGGGGTTGTTGCCGGAGGGGATGGACATCATAACCCAGTGAATCGCGGGCGTGTGGTGCTGCGCGACCATCTCCAGGTCGAGCACCTCGTTTTTCATGTAATGCTGAACCGCCGCCGTGCCGCCCCCGACAATCGCCGCGCAGAGCGCCGTGCAGAGCATCGCGCGCCCCGGCTTCATCTCCAGCAGCCAGACGATCACGGCCGCCATCAGCGCGATGAGCACCGTCATTTTGATCTGGCAGCCGATCAGTACCACCGCGCCGCAGGCGGCGGACAGCGCGAGCTGCGCCCCCCGGCTTTGCGCATCCTTGATGCGGAGCGCCAGATCCAGCGCCACCATGATGAACGGCACGGAGAACGTATCCGTATACAGCACGGCGGCGGCGACGTACATCGGCAGGCAGCAGGCCAGCATCAGCAGCGTCATCAGTTCGCCCTTCGCGCCGGAGAGGCGACGGGCGATGCGCAGCGTCGCGCGCGTGCTGAAGACATACAGCACCGCCTGCACCAGCACCAGCGGGTAGAACGTCTGCGTCACGCCGAGGGCAAAGATCAGCTTGTAAAAGGCGGTCAGCATCAGCGTGAAGCCCCACTGGTTGGAAAAGCGGCTCAGATAGAGGTAAAAATACGGGTAGTTATCAAAATTGCCGTCCGTGGCCAGCATCTGCGAGCTCTTGTAGAGCATGAAATTGTCGCCGCTGGGCGTGTATTCCAGCAGATAGCCCATCAGCAGATGAACGGCGAACAGCAGCAGGGTGAACGCCGGGGCGAGCGCCCGCGCGGCGCGTTCCGCCTTGTCCGCGCGCATCCGGCTGACGGCGCGCCCGGCCAGCGTCAGCAGCGCCAGCGCCGCCGCATAAGCCAGCCACAGGCCGATCAGGCCGTAGCCGTAGTTTTCCCGCGCGTAGGGGAAAACCAGCACGTTGATCAGGCTGATCCCCGCCGCGAAAGCGAAAAAGCCCAAACCGCTTCTCAGGAGTTTGGTTCGCAAGGCAATCCCTCCTTCAGCCGGAGAAGCTGGTACTGTCCGGCGGCATCCACAAATTCGTAATTCGTTTCAAAAATGGCCGCGACGCGCGCGTCGTAGGGCGGGTTAAAGGCGCGGTTGTAATAGATTACCAGCCAGCGCGGCGGGTCGGTTTCAAACGTCTGAACGATTTCATCCATCACCGCGGGGTCGGCCTGCGCCAGCACCTCCTGAAGGAAGTAAAAGCGCATGCACGGCAGCGCCTCGGCCGCGACATACCAGCGCGGCTCGACGCGGTAGGCCATGAAGCGGTCGCGCTCGTCCTGCGGCACCTGCGCCATCAGCGCCTGCGCGTCGGCGGTGAACTGCGCCCAGTCCGCGCGCTCGGAAAGGCGCGTCCGGTTCGCCGCATGGCCGTTTATGCCCAGCCAGAGCGCGCAGCAGCAGGTCAGCACAATCGCGCTGACGGCGCGCACGCGCGGCTTTTGAATCGCGGCGAGCGTCGCCGCCAGCCCCAGCACCGCCATCGGCGCGCCGAGAATCAGGTAGTGATCGTAAAACTTGCGGGAAAGGAAGGCCGCCAGTGCGCCCGCCGCCGCCGCCGCGGCCATGCCCAGCGCCAGCATCGGGCTTTTTTTTCGCAGCGCCAGCGCGCCCAGACAGGCAAGCGCCGCCATCAGCATGGCCGCCAGCCCGTATCGGCTGTGCAGCAGCATGGCGACGCGCCCCGTGCTGCCCGTTTCGGTGTAGCGCATGTTGTGGACGATGGCGCCGTACCACGCGGCACGGAGCGCGCCGCGCGCCGCCAGCCAGATCACGACGGGCAGGGCGCAGAGCGCCAGCCCCGCGGCAAAGCCCGCCGCGCACTGCCCGAGCGGCGCGAATTGTTTTTTCGCCAGCAGGCAGAGCGACAGCGTCAGCGTCAGCGCGGCCAGCGGCAGGGCGTTGTTGGCGCGCAGCAGAAACGCCGCCATCGTGCAGACGCCCATCAGCAGCGCGGGCGCGAACAGGCGCTTCGTCCAATCCGGCCGGAGGAATACGCGCAGCGCGGCATACGCGCCCAAAAGCGTCGGCAGGCTGGCGTATTCCTCCGTCAGGTTGCCGCCGCCGACCAGCGAGGCGATCAGCGCCAGATAGAAGAGCTGCGTCACGCCGCTGTACGCGCCCAGCGTCCGCGCGATGCGGCTGACGACGCGCAGGCACAGGAACAGCGCGATCACCTGCTGGATGAACACGGCCAGCGTGCTGTAGCCGCCCGAAAGGAGCTGGGGCAGCATCTGGAGCAGGTAGAGCATCGGCCCCTTGTGGTCAAAAATCTGCGTATACGGCGCGTAGCCCCTGGCCAGCGCCGTGCCGAGGGTCAGATACATCGCGTTGTCGCTGCCGATGCTCGGGCCGAGCGGCGTGTTGAAGGTGTAAAAAATCAGGCCGAACACAAGCGCCATCGCTGCGGAAAGCAGAACGTCGGCGGATCGCCTTTCGGTTTTCATGGCTTTTCCTCCTTGCGCGGGGGCAGCAGCGCCGCGCCCAGCATGACGGGCAGGATGTAGAGAATCGGCATCAGATAGCGGATTTCGCCGCTCTTGGGGGAGAGCAGGCAGATGCCCAGCGTGCCGAAAAAGAACATATACGGCACGGCGGCGCGAAGCCCGTCGCGCAGAACCAGCGCCGCGAGCAGCAGCAGAAAGACCCAGACGACGGAATCGACGTAAAACAGCCAGCCGACGCCCGGAATCCGCCGCAGCGTGAAATAAATCCGGTTGTGCAGCTCCAGCCGCGCGTCGGAAAGCGCCGGGCTCTGCCGCAGCGCAACGCCGCCCGCATCCGGCGAATTGAGGGTCAGGCAGACGATGGTGTTGCTGTCCGACGGATAAAAATAGCCGTAGATCATGTTCAGCCATGCGTCCAGATAGACGCCGGGGTGGCGCATCCCCATGCTCAGCCACGCCTGCATATACGGGCCGAGCCTGCCGGAAAGATCGGGGCTGCTCGTGTCCTTCACGGGGTCGGCCAGCCGGGGATCGTAATTCGGCACGCCGTTTTCCACGTCGAGCACCGCCGAAACGGCGCGCAGCTCCGATTCCGTCACGTCGTCGGGATAGGCGAGCAGACAGCGCGCCGTCTGCTGAAACGGCACGGAGAGCATCTCCCGCGTCTCGCCCGGAATCACGCCGAGCGCGGGCAGGAGCAGCCCGTTATACAAAACGGCGAAGACCGCCGCCGCGCCCAGCAGCGCGCCCGCCAGCCGCGCCCGAACGCCGGGATAACCGAGCAGCAGAAACAGCGCCGCAAAGCACAGCGCATACATCGCGGGTTTTCGGGTGAGCATCATCATCAGCGCGACGGCGAACAGCCCCGCGCAGAAGCGGCCGCTTTGCGCCGCCCGCCCGTGCGAGGCATAGAGCCGGAACATCATCGTGCCGTAGAGCAGCACAAACGGCTCGACGCTCACATCCTTGCACATGTTGAACGCATACAGCGCCAGCACGGGATAGAGCGCGACAAACAGCGCCAGCCCGATCACCGCGCCGCGCGCCAGCCCCGCCTCCCGCAGCGTGACCAGCGCATACGCCCAGCAGACGGCCAGCGCGGCCATGCTCAGCAGGCTGTAGAGAAGCTGGCCGATGTTTGCGTCGCCCAGCAGCAGCCCCAGCTTCATAAATCCGCCATAGATGAGGGTCAGAAACACGGGATGGTGGTCGCTGAGCGCGCTGCCGTCGCCGATATAGCTGGGGAAGCCGAAAAACTGCAAAATCTGGTCGTGCGTGTCGTAGATATTCAGCCCGGGCGCGTAGAGCAGCAGATAGGGGATGGAGCCGGCGAAGATCAGCCCCGCGCAGAGCCAGAAGAGCCGGCGCTTCTCTTTTTGCGTCGCGGGCGCGCCGGCCTGCGCGTGCGCGCGGAGCGCGTCGAGCAGGCGGAAGAGCAAAACGACCGCGCAGAGCGCCGCCGCGAACAGCGCCGCCATCGCCGCCGCGCCGCGGAGCATCGTTTGGGCGTTTTTGAGCAGCAGACCATAGGAATCCGTCGTATCATACGAATAGCCGACGGTTCTGAAAAAAGCGAACAGCGCGGCGGGAATCGCACCCACGCCCCATTCGCGGCGCGTCGGGCGGACGGCGGCCGTCAGCAGGAACAGCAGGAAGCAGGCGGTCAGAACGCCCGCGCTGCCGGAGGAAAAATAGCCGCCCAGCGCCGACGCGCAGAAGACGGAGGCGGCGAAGAGCGGCGCGAGGAAGCGAAGGCGCGGCAGCGTGATGGTCATGGCAGCCTCCTCACAGCCCCAGCGCGGCGCGCACCACGCGCATCACGCCGTTTTCGTCGTTGCTCGGGGCGATGTGACGCGCCAACGCCTTGAGCGCCGGATGCGCGTTTTCCATGGCGTAGCTCTCGCCGACGGCCTGCAAAAGCTCGCAGTCGTTGAGATAGTCGCCGAAGGCCATGCACTCGGCGGCCGAAATGCCCAGCTTCTGCTGGATGCCGCGCATCGCGCAGCCCTTGTTCACGCCGGGCTTCATCACATCGACCCAGTGCTCGCCGGAGAGGGTGATCGAAAGCGGCCCTTCCAGCTTTGCCCGCAGCGCGGGCAGCTCGTGCGCCTGCGCGTCGCCCTCGTCGTAAAAGGCGACCTTGCAGACGTCCGGCAGGCGGCCCAGCGCGGTCAGATCCTCCACGACCTCGACGCTGGGGTAATACATGCGCGTGTTGCGGATGAATTCATCCGACGCGGTCTTTTCAATCAGCGCCACGCCCGCGCGGCAGACGACGGGATAAACGCCCTCAAGCGATTTCGTTGCCGTCACGACGCCCGAAATAAAGCTCGGGTCGATGGGGTCGATGAGCATGCGCTGGTCGTGCTGCATGACCAGCGCGCCGTTTTCGCAGATAAAGAGCATGTCGTCGGCGTATGCGTCGAAATCGCGGCGCAGGGAGGCATATTGCCGCCCGCTGGCGACGCAGAAGAGCACGCCCTTTTCCTTCAGCTTGGCGATGACCTCGGGCAGCTCGGCGGGCAGGCGCTTGGCGCTGTCCAGCAGGGTGCCGTCCATATCGCAGGCAATGAGTTTTATCATATCGTGTTCCTTTCTGATGGCGCGCGCGGCGCTCATCGTGCGGGGGCGCGCCGCGCGGGTCTCGCGTCGTCCTTGAGAATGGCGTAAAGCGCCACATCGACGAATTTCCCCTTGTTGTAGAGCCGCTGGCGCAGAACGCCCTCTTTGCGCATGCCGCATTTTTCCATGACGCGGCCGGAGGCGGGGTTGTCCAGCTCGTGCTGCGCCTCGATGCGGTTGATATCCATCGCGTCAAACGTGTAATCAATCACGCGCCGGAGCGCTTCGGTCATGTAGCCGCCGTTCCACATCCACTTGGCCAGCGAATAGCCGATTTCCACGCTGGCGTTGTCCATGTCGTAATTCATGTAGCCGATGGTGCCGACCAGGCGGCCGGTTTTCTTATCGACGATGCCCCAGCTGCTCGGCTCGTCGGCGCGATACCGGCGGGTCATGTAGCGGCAATAATCCTTGGCCTCGCCGATGTCCTTCTGCGCCGACCAGAGCACGTGGCGCGCCACGTCCGCGTCGCGGCTGTATTCAAAAACATCCTTCGCGTCCTTCATGGTCATGCGGCGCAGGGTCAGGCGCGGGGTTTCCAGCGTCGGCATGGAGAAAAGGCCGTATTCGTTCGGGGTAAACATATCGCTTGATTCCCTTCGTTAAAGCCGGCTTTGGGTTGGCGCGGCGAGATGCGCGCAGCCGGTTCTTCTTATTATACACGAATCATCTCAAAAGCGAAACCCCTTGCCCCTGAACGAATTTTTTCTTGCGGAATTTTCGGATATCGTTTATACTCAATATGGAAAAAGAATGGTTTTGGCTGAAAGGGAGTGCATTCCATGAAAAAAATCGCTGTGCTTTTGCTGACCGCGCTGTTTGTGCTTGCCGCCGGGGCTGCGACGGCCGAAAAGGAGAAGCCCGCCGCCCTGCCGTCGGCGGAGGGTGCGTGGCCGGAGCTGGAGAGCGTCCGGGCGCTTTTGGACGACGATATTCAGAGAATTGAGATAGCCACCTATACCGAGGGCGGCGCGGGGCGGTTCGTCTTTACGGACAGCGCCGCCATCGCCGAGATTCACGCGCTCTGCTGCGCGCTGTCGCTCGGCGAGGAGACGAACATCGGCGTGGCCGACGACGGCCTGACGCTCGCGTTTGTCACGGCGGAGGGCGAAACGGCGCTGCGCTTTGAGGGCAGGTATGCCGTCGTCGGCGAAAAGCGCTACGAAACGGAGCAGCTCGGCGCGCTGAAAAAGGATCTGAGGGAGCGGATTCAAAACGAGATTTTCGCGTCTGAATAAGGCGCGGCGCCGTTTTTCGCCTTACTTGCCAAAGTGCGCCAATCCGTGTATAATATAGGGGTTAAAGATACAACCCCGGGCGACCGGCAATCATAAGGAGGATCATCATGGCAGAAGAAAGAATGCTCATCACGGGTGGGCAGCGGCTGGAGGGAACCGTGCGCGTCAGCGGCGGCAAGAATACTTCGGTCGCGGTGATTTCCGCCTCGATCCTCAGCGAAACGCCCTGCGTGATCGAAAATCTGCCGAACATCGAGGACGTCAACGTTTCGGTGGAGACGCTGCGCCATCTGGGCGCGAAGGTCAACTGGGATCCCGACGCGGGCGTGATGGAGGTCGATTCCAGCACCATCGACCGCACGGATGTGCCGCTGGAGCTCTGCCGCCGGATGCGCGCGTCGTCGTATTACATCGGCGCGCTGCTGGCGCGCTTCGGCCGGGCGCAGGTGCCTCTGCCGGGCGGATGCGACATCGGGCGCAGGCCGATTGACCAGCACATCAAGGGCATGCGCGCGCTCGGCGCGAAGGTGGAGACGACGCGCGGCCTCGTCGTGGCGCAGACGGACGGGCTGATCGGCTCGGATGTGTTCATGGATATGGTCACCGTCGGCGGCACGATCAACGTCATGCTGGCGGCCTCCCGCGCGAGCGGCACGACGACAATCTACAACGCCGCCAAGGAGCCGCACATCGTCGATCTGGCGAACTTCCTCAACTCAATGGGCTGCCGCGTCAAGGGCGCGGGCACGGATGTGATTCGCATCCGCGGCGTGCAACGGCTGCAAAGCCGCCGCCCGTATGCCGTCATTCCGGATCAGATCGAGACGGGCACACTGATGATCGCCGCCGCCGCGACGCACGGCGACGTGACGATCTGCGGCTGCATCCCCACGCACATGGAGGCGCTGACCGCCAAGCTGCTGGAGATGGGCGCGCGCGTGGAGGAGCGGGACGACGCGATTCGCGTCCGTTCGATCGGCGACCACCGCGCGGTGACGTTCAAAACGCAGGTCTACCCCGGCTTCCCGACCGATTTGCAGCAGCCCATGAGCGCGCTGCTCTGCACCGCGACGGGCACATCGACCGTGGTGGAAAACATTTTTGAATCCCGCTTCCGCCACCTGTCGGAGATGGAGCGCATGGGCGCGCGGGTGCGCATCTATGAGCAGACCGCCGTGATCGAGGGCGTGCCCCAGCTGCACGGTGCGGCCGTTGAAGCCACCGACCTGCGCGCGGGCGCGGCGCTGGTGATCGCCGGATTGATGGCGCAGGGCACGACCGAAATCTATAACACGCATTTCATCGACCGCGGCTACGAGCATCTGGAAGAAAAGCTCAACAGCCTCGGCGCGAAGATTTCCAGAACGAAAGAATGAGCTTTGAAGTCGCCGAACGAAATCGGCGATTTTTTTGTTGCATCAATCATTGAGCAAAAAGCAAATTCGGCATAAAATGCGGGCGCGCGATGCGCGCCCCTACGGGTACGGCGGCATCATGCGTGGTTGCTTTTTTTCGCAACGTTGTAGGGGCGCGCATCGCGCGCCCGTTATCAGGATTTGCGCAGGCCTTGGCGGAAGTGCGGTTTTTGCGCCGCATATTCCCAAACTTTATAGGAAAAACACAAAAAAACGCATGATTTGTTGATATTTGGAAATGTTTGGCGTATAATGAATGTCATCAAAACAACCGCTTAAGGGAGGGGACATTTCTATGTTCAAAAAAGTGATTGCTCTATCGACCGCGGCCATGATTCTGCTGACGCCGATGAGCGCAAGCGCCGTGAGTTGGGGAGAAGTTATCAGTGGTTTGAAGACGAAGGGCTCGTACACGGATGGCAAGATGACCGCCACAAAGGATGGGGATACCTATACCATTACGGGCGGCGAGCTTGAGGGGGTATCAATCTCTTCTTATTGGCTGGATGCAAATGGAAAAATTTACTTCAACGGCGTTCAGATGGATGGTCTGAGCATTTCCGCAGATGAGGGAAAGTACTACGTTGTCTTGAATAAAGACACAAAGACTGGAAGCGTATGGATGGATACCGGGGAGAATGGCGAAGCTAAGCTCGTCAATGAAGGCACTATTGGCGGCGGAGCGTATACCAGCGTAGTTGTCAATGACAACAGCCATCTGACGAACAAGGGTACGCTGAAGACGGGCGAAGGAGAATATTATCCGACGATAGATTGCGAATATGTGAAGGAAGAAAAGCAGATCATTTCGAATGTTTCGGCCTATGCTTGGGATCATGTGAAAAATGGAACGCAGGAAGAAGCGGAGAAGCTGGTTGACCGCATGTTCTCCTTTGAGACGCCCGGTACATACACCGTTATCGCGACGCTGAATTGGGAAGACGAAAACGGAGACCCTCATCACAAGGACTTTATCGTGACCCGAACCGTCAGCGAGGACGAAGGCCCGAGCGAGGAAGAAATCCGCCACGACATGGAGATGAAGCGTCAGGCCGAGGCCATCGGCGGCGTATACGGCAGCCCGTATTGGATCAAGCAGCTGTATCTGGGCTACCACAGCTATAACCTGCGCCTGCTGATCGACGGCCAGCCGGTGACGATGCGCGAACGCCTGAACTGGAACGCGGATAAGAGCAAGGGCATCAGCCTGCGCGTCAATACCGTCGCGCCGGAGAAGCTGACGATGCGCTTTGACGAAAAGGTGCTGGAGGTCTTTGAACGCACGAACATCACGACCGTGACCCTGCTGGATAAGAACGGCGCGGCGGTGATGCAGTACAACGTTTCCGACCTGCGCGCGGCCTACGATCAGTACGGCCTCAACGACGCGGATCAGCTCGTCGTCGGCGGCGTGGATGACGACGTGATGAAGATCGGCGCGGACGGCCAGCTCGTGCCGGTGGAATAATACTAATTCTTGTTAAAATGGCTTAATCCGCGCACCATCTTTTTCGCTCTGACTTTGCCTCGTTCCGTTCAACGTACCTCCAGTACGCCTCACTTCACTTGGCTTCGTCAGAACAAAAAATCTGATGCGCTCTGTTAAGCATTTTAACTGCGAATTAGTATAACGCCATATGGGTTTGTAAATCTCAGGCATCATAAGAAAAGGGGTCGCGGCAAATCGCCGCGGCCCCTTTTTGAATGGCCGTAAATGAGAAAATTTGAAATTTGGCGGAAGTGCAGCCCGCTCTCACCTTCGCCGCAGACCCTTGGGATAGTGGTTTTTCATCAGGCCGCCCGCCTGCTTGCCCCAACCGAGCGAAACGCCCTCGCAGCAGAGCAGGGTGTAGCCGCCGGGCAGGTCGCCGAGCGACAGCGTTTCGCCCGCCTGATAGGCCAGCGCCTGCGTCTGCGTCAGGCTTGCGGTTCGCGCGGCTTCCTCCGGGCGCAGCGCCATGGCCAGCGCGTGATCCGGCTCGCTGCGTTTCCCCTCCGCATGCGCGAGCAAAAGCCCCGTGCGCAGCACGCGCAAGCCGCTGAGCCGCTCGATGGAAATTCCCTCCGGCAGCATCCAGAGCGCGTCGCCCGCCGTATACAGCCGCTCTGGCGCGAACGCATCGGAAAACACATCCGGCAGGGCGATGGGCGCGGGCGCTTTGCCCTTGGCGGCGGCGCGGGCGGGCGCTTTCCGCTGGGGCGCGGCCTGAACGGGGGCGTCGGCTTCGTCAGCTCCGTCGGCTTTTTTCAGGCGGCTGACAAAATGCCCCTCGCCGCGCATCTCGTGCGGATAGAGGTGCAGATAGCCGTCCTTCGCCTCGGGCAGACCGGGCAGGGCGAACGGCACGAGCGAAAATTCCGGGTGCAGCGCCAGAAAGCGCTTGAGCACGCCCTCGTTCTCCGTGTCGTTGAACGTGCAGGTGGAATAGACCATCGTGCCGCCGGGGCGGAGCATCTTCGCGGCCTGCGCCAAAATCTCCATCTGGCGGTCGGCGCAGCGGCGCGGGGCGTCGGCGTCCCATTCGTCGCGCGCTTCCGGCTGGCGGCGGAACATGCCCTCGCCGGAGCAGGGCGCGTCTACCAAAATGCGGTCGAAAAACGCGGGGAAGCGCGGCGCGAGCGCATCCGGCATGGCGCTGAGCACGACGGCGTTGCGAACGCCCATGCGCTCGATGTTGCGGGAGAGAATCTGCGCGCGGCTGGGGATGGGCTCGTTGCAGCAGAGCAGCCCGCGCCCCGCCATCAGCGCGGCGATCTGCGTGCTCTTGCCGCCGGGCGCGGCGCAGAGGTCGAGCACCCGCTCGCCGGGCTGGGGATCGAGCGCGGTGACGGCAGTCAGGGCGCTCGGCTCCTGCATGTAAAACAGGCCGCCCTCGTGCAGCGGCGACAGGCCGGGGCGCGCGTCGCCCTCGACGAAATACGCGCCCTTCGCCCACGGGACGGGCGCGGCGAGCCCCTCGATGGGGCAGGGCGGCGTTCCGTCCGGGCGGAGGAGCAGATTGACGCGCAGCGCGCGGGTATACGGCTGATTCAGCGCGTCAAGATACGCAAAAAAGCCTGCTTCACCGAGCAGGCGCTTCATTTGTTCTTCGAATTCTTTCGGCAATGGCTGCATATTACATGACGTTCTCCTGCGGGTTATTGGGGGAAACATGATCGCGCACGCGGACGGCGCACAGGCGGCGGCGCTCGTCGATGCCGGATTCCACAACGTAGAATTTGCCGACGGAGCAGGCCGAGTTGAACACGGATTCCGTCGTGGTCAGGATGCAGAACACGTTTTGCGATGTGCGCGAAACCATCTGGCGAAAGAGCACGTTCGGCGGGGTCAGCCCCGCGCGCTCGATCTTCCGGGCGAAGCGGCGATAAGCGGTGTTGGCGCGCGCCGCATCGTGAAAGACGTCGGGCGAAAGCACAAGCCGACAAAGCCCGCCCTCGATCTGGCTGGACGTCTGATAGCGCCCCTCCCAGGGGCGATCCTCGGGCCAAGCGACGATATCGACAATCGCCCTGCCCGTTTCAATCGTTCTCACCTGTTTGCCTCCTTCCGTCGTATCCGAAACCGTTTGGCAGAAAAACAAACCTTTCTGTGTATATGTTCATAATTGATTATAACACGGACGCTTTGCGCGGACAAGGAAAAAAGCAAAATTCCCATGATTTTACGGCAAAAACGGCGTAAATCATGGGAAAATTCGTGAAATCAGGCGGTTGCGGCGGAAATGGCGGCGACACAGCCCTCGCCGACGGCCTTGGCGACCTGCAGGGGCAGGCCGGTGCAGTCGCCCGCGGCGAACACGCCGGGCAGGTTCGTCTGCATCCTGCGGTCTACGCGGATGAACGCGCCGTCCATCTCCAGCCCCGGCAGCAGCGCGGAGAGCGCCGCCGCCTCGCGGAAGATGAACACGCCGTCAAACGGCAGGTCTTCGCCCCCGGCGCGAAGGCCGGAAACGGAAGCCTCGCCCAAAATCGCCTCCGGCTTTTGGCCGCTGACGACGATGCGGGGGTCGAGCGCGTCCTCCGGCTTGCCGAAATAGATGACCTCGCGGCAGAGCCCGGCGAGGAAATTGGCCTCGCTCACGGCTTCCGGCCCCTGCGCGATCACGGCGACGCGCCTGCCCCGGTAGAGCATGCCGTCGCAGGTGCCGCAATAGCTGACGCCGCGCCCGAGCAGCTTGTTTTCGCCGGGGAGCAGCTTGGGCTGTTTGGCGCCGGTGCAGAGGATGACGCGCCGCGCCTCGATGAAGTCCGCGCCCAGCGAGAGCGCGAACGAATCGCCCATGGCGATCACCTGATGGACGACGCCGGGGCGCAGCTCCGCGCCCAGCGCCTGCGCCTGATTCGCCATAGCGCTCAGCAGGTCGCGCCCGGAGATATCGGGCAGGCCGGGGTAGTTGGCGACATGCTCCGCGCGGGCGAGCCAGCCGGTATTCTGGCCGATGACGACGACGGATTGATCGCGCTTTCTGGCGGTGATGGCGGCGCTGTATCCGGCCGGCCCCGCGCCGATGACGGCGATGTCGATCATGCGTCAGCCTCCGCCGGGGCAAGGCGAACCTCGTGCCCGTGCAGCATGACGGTCAGCGCTTCGCCGGAAAGCAGCTTCAGCCCCGTGCCCTCGCGGGAGACGCTGACCTCGATCAGCCGGCCGCGATAGACGATCTTGAAGGCGTAGCCGTCCCACCCGTCGGGGAGCTGCGGGTCAAAGCTCAGGCTGCCGGTCAGCGTGCGCATGCCCGCAAAGCCCTGCACGATGGAAAGCCAGCTTCCGGCCATCGAGGTGATGTGCAGGCCGTCGCAGGTGTCGTTGTTGATGTTATCCAGATCGAGGCGCGCCGTGCGGCGGTACAGCTCCTGTGCCTTTTCCAGCTTGCCCAGACTCGCGGCCAGAATGCTGTGCACACACGGGGACAGGCTCGACTCGTGCACGGTCATCGGCTCATAGAAATCGAAGTTGCGGCGGATGGTCTCCTTGTCGTAGAGGTGCTCGAGGAAATACAGCCCTTGCAGCACGTCGGCCTGCTTGATGAAGCAGGAGCGCAGAATCCGATCCCAGCTCCATTTCTGGTTCAGCGGGCGATCCGCCGGAGAGAGCGCGTCGGCGGGCATCAGATCCTTGTCAAGGAAGGTATCGTGCTGCACGAACACGCCCAGCTCCTCGTCGTAGGGCAGGTACATCTTTTCGCTGATCTCGCGGAAGCGGCGGATCTCCTCGGCGTTCACGCCGAGCGTCTGCGCCTTTTCGCGCGGGATGAGCATGAGCTGCTCGGCGGTGTAGGCCAGCTCCCAGGCGGTCATGCGGTTGGTGTACCAGTTGTTGTTGACGTTGTTTTCGTATTCGTTCGGGCCGGTTACGCCGTGGATCATGTATTGATTCGCGCGCTTGGAATAATGCACGCGCCCCGCCCAGAACCGCGCGATGCCCAGCAGCACGTCGATGCCGTATTGATCGAGGTAGCTGCGGTCGCCGGTGTACTGCGTGTAGGCGTAGATGGCGTAGGCGATGGCGTTGTTGCGGTGAATCTCCTCGAAGGTGATTTCCCACTCGTTGTGGCACTCGACGCCCGTGAACGTCACCATCGGATAGAGCGCGCCCGGCAGCCCCTGCTGACGCGCGTTGTGGTACGCGCCGTCGATTTGCAGCCAGCGGTATTTGAGCAGATTCTGCGCGACTTCCTCGCCCGCGATGGCGGTGTACATGGGCAGGCAGTAGGCCTCCGTGTCCCAATAGGTCGCGCCGCCGTACTTTTCGCCGGTGAAGCCCTTGGGGCCGATGTTGAGCTGCGCGTCCTCGCCGTAATAGGTGGAGAAGAGCTGGAAGATGTTGAAGCGGATGCCCTGCTGGCCGGCCACGTCGCCGTCGATGCGCACGTCGGCCTTTTCCCAGCGGCGCGCCCACGCGCGCTCCTGCTCGCGGCGCAGCGCGTCGTAGCCCGCTTCCTGCGCGCTGAGCACGCCCGCCGTCGCGGCGCCGGTCAGCTCGTCGTCCTTGTGGTCGCGGTCGGTCGCCACGCAGACGAATTTATCGCAGCCGACGGTCTGCCCGGCTTCGACGTCGAAGACGAACTTGCGGGAGACATAGCCCTCCTCGACGGTGACGCGGTTTTTCTTCGGCTTTTCGGTCGGCACGGCGGCCATTGCGCCGCAGACGGCGAAGCGCGGCGTGCCGAAGGGGTTTTCGCGGGTGCGGGTGCGCACGGTGAGCACACCGTTTTTATCCTCGTCCTCGCCCTCGAAGAGCCAGAAGGTCTCGTCGTAGTTGGAATCCTCGTTGCGCACGTCCGCGTCGATGGCGGGGATCAGCGCGACCTTGCAGTCGTAATCCGCTGTCACGCGGCAGCGCAGCGCCATCAGCTCCGGCCTCGCCACGGAAACGAAGCGCTCGAAGGAGACGCGCACCGTGCCCTTTTCGCGGCGGATGACAAATTCGCGGGTGAGCACGCCCGCGCGCATATCCAGCACGCGGGAGAAGGAAACCACGTCGTCCTCGTACAGATCGACGTCCTCCCTGTCGATGCGGACGCGCAGGGAGATGATGTTCATCGCGTTGATGACCTTGCCGAAATACTGCGGATAGCCGTTTTTCCACCAGCCCACGCGTGTCTTATCCGGGAACCAGACGCCCGCCAGATAGGTGCCGCGGTGGCTGTCGCCGGAATAGCGCTCTTCAAAGTTGCCGCGCATGCCCATGTGGCCGTTGCCGATGGAGGTCATGGATTCGGACAGGCGCATGTCGTCCTTGTGCAGCTCGGTTTCAATCAGCCGCCAGGGATCAAATTCAAAAATTGTTTTCATGGTGATATCCTCACGATACAGCTTAAAAATTCCATCTATCATACAGCATGCCCCTGGGAGGACAGCGGCCATGCCATATTTCAAAAAAAGCCGCAAGCTGATTGCGGCCCTTTAGTTAGTCGTTTTCCTGATGAACGATCGGGATTTTGACGACCACCTTGCGGTAGTGCTTCTGGAACTCGTGATGGCAGGCGGCCTTGTGGCCGTCGCTGGGGAACATCACGTAGAACATGCCCGGTCGGATGGAGACAGACGTTGACGTGCCGGTATAGAAATAGTTGTCGTGCTCCGGGTCGTCCGTCGTCGCGTTCAGCTCCTGAATATGCGCCCAGGACATGCGCTCGCCGCCGGCGATGCAGTACTGAAGATCGATGTATTTCTTGTGGGCTTCCAGCGAAACGGTGTCCATCTGGCGGGTGTCGCCCTCGGAAACCGTCGCGAACAGGCCGTTTTCAAGTTCGTAACGGCCGGGCTCGAGATCGGGCGCCTCAGCGAGGAACGCGAACGCCAGCTCCATATCGGGATGAAGCGGGTAATAACGCTCCTGTTCCTCGATGCGGTCAATAATCACGGGGGATCAGCCTCCTTCATTGCGTGTTTTTAACGTATTAGGAAATTGCGTAACATTCAGTCGCGTGTGAAAAGGTTTGATTTTTGCAAACCGTTTCGGAAGCCTGAGAGGCTTCAGCCCCTTTATTATAAGGCAATATGAATGCAACGTCAAGCCAAAGGTTATGCAAAAAGGCCAAAGCCTCACGCGCCCGCGGCCATGGCCGCGGCCTGCCGCGCCGCGTCCTCCACCAGCGCCTGCATACTGACCCCGTGCGCGCCCGCGACATGGGTGCCGCAGCGCTCGGTGGGCACGAGAATCCGGGTCGCGCGGCTGGAGCCGACGCTGGCGGCCATGTCGCCGGTGATTTCGCCCATCATGGAATCCTTGAGCACCAGCGCGATGGGCGCGATGAGGATATCCGCGTTCTGCGCCGCCCAGCGGACGGCGTTTTCGCCGGTTGCGCCGCGCTGCGCCCCGGCCTTGAGCATGGCGGCGGTCGCCATGGCGTTGGTGCCCACGCAGAGGAGCTGTGCGCCCTGCGGCAAGAGGGGCAGAAGGGCGGAAATGATGGCGCGGCCGATGCCGCCGCCCTGTCCGTCCAAGACGATAATGGTCATATGAAAGCCTCCGTCGTTTGATTGAGGGGAGAACGGTTACATCCGGGCGGCCGTTCATCGCCGCCCCGAAGGAAAAGCGCGTCAATCCGCCGAAACCGAACAGGACAAAAGGAAGGGGAAGGGAAACGGACGGGCACGCCGAGAAAAACGCTTGTATTCGTTTAGTTTACAGGTTTCGGGCGCGCCTGTCAAGCGGCAGAAAATTGCGCGGCAGGCGCGCAATTTCATTGAAAAGGGACGCATCCTGTGTTATACTGAACCGAAACGACAAATGTAACCGTCGCGCGGGGGCGAAAGCGCCGGACGTGCGCGGAATCACGGGGGAAAGGGAGACGGTCATGCGAAAGAAACGCGGATGGCGGCGCGCCGCGGCGCTCGCCCTGTCGGCTGTGCTGCTTGCGGGCACGGCGCTGGCGCTGTACGACGCGATATGGCCGCAGCAGAGCGGCACGGACGTGCTGACCTCCAAGAGCCTCGTGGTGGACGCGGGCAACGCGGCGCAGGGCTATATTCTGGCGCGCGGCAAGGAAAACAAAAAGCGGCTCAAGCTGCGCGTGACGCAGGGGCAATACAAGCTGACCTATGATTTGAACACGGCGGGGGAATACGAGGTCTTTCCGCTTCAGCTCGGCGACGGCAGCTACACGGTGGAGCTGTTTGAAAACGTCTCCGGCAAAAAATACGCCGCGGAGGGCAAGGTGACGGTGCGCGTCAAGCTGGACGACCCCTACGCGCCGTTCCTCGGGCCGAACCAATACGTCCATTATACGCAGGATACCGAGGCCGTCAAGACCTCCTACGCGCTTTGCGAGGGCATGACGGACGATCGGGAGATCTTTGAGACGATTCGCGGCTACATCAAGGCCAATTACATGTATGATTATGTGAAGGCGGCGACGGTTGCGGGCGGCACCCTGCCGGACATCGACGGCTGCTATGAAAAGAAAATGGGAATCTGTCAGGATCTGGCGGCGCTGGCGGCCTGCATGCTGCGCGTGCAGGGCGTGCCGACGAAGCTGATGGTCGGCTATGCCGGAAAGATGTACCACGCATGGAACAGCGTCGTCATTGACGGAGAGGAAGTGCTCTACGACCCGACGCTCGAGCTGAGCGCCATCGAGAGCGGGCAGACCTACACCACGGAGCGGTATTATTGAGCGCGGCGGCCGCGGAAAACCGAGCGGGAAAGCGCGAAATTTCGAATGTTCGATTCGAATTCGAAAGGAAAGGATGCACATCATGGCAAGCAAGGATCACGGCCTGACGCCCATCGAGCTGAGCAGCTTCTGCTCGGAAATCGCCCTGATGCTGGGGGCGGGCATGCCGCTTTACGCGGGCATGGAGGCGCTTGAAAAGACGTATGAAGACGACGCGCACGCGGCGCTGTATCGCGGCGTCAGCGAGACGCTGACGCAGACTGGCTCGCTGCGCGACGCGCTGGAGAGCGCGCACGCTTTCCCGACCTATCTGGTGGAGATGTGCGGCGTGGGCGAGCGAACGGGCCATCTGGAGGACGTGATGCGGGGGCTTTCCGTCTATTACGAGCGGGAAAGCCGGATTCGTCAGGCCGTCCGCAGCGCGGTGACGTATCCGCTGGTGCTGGCGGTGATGATGGTGCTGATTCTGCTGGTGCTGATTCTCAAGGTCATGCCGGTGTTCCGCACCGTGCTGGGCAGCATGGGCGTGACGATGACCGAGACGGGCAGCGTGATGATGAGCGTCGGCACGGCGCTGGGCTGGGTGGTGCTGGCGCTGGTGCTTGTCTTCGTGCTGGCGGCGCTGGCCTGCGTGCTGCTGCTCAGGAGCAAAAAGCGCGACAGGGCGCTCGCCGCGCTGAAAAAGGCGTTCCCGCCGCTGCGGCGGCTGAGCATGCGGCTGGCTTCCTCCCGCGCGGCCTCCGTGCTGGCGATGATGCTTTCCAGCGGCTTCCCGCTCGAACAGGCGCTTGAAATGGTGCCGCTGGTTCTGCCGGACGAGGAGGCGGCGGGCGAAATCGCCCAGATCCGCGAGAAGATGGGCGAGGGCGTTTCCTTCTCCGACGCGCTGACCGGCAGCAGATTGTTTGACGAAATTCACCGCCAGATGCTGCGCATGGGCATCGCCGCCGGGCGCGAGGATCAGGTGATGGCCAAGATCGCCGAGACCTACGAGCAGCAGGCCGAGGAGGGCATTTCCGATCTGGTTTCCATCATCGAGCCGACGATGGTGGCCGCGCTGTCCATCGTCATCGGCGCGGTGCTGCTGTCCGTGATGATGCCGATGGCCGGGATCATTTCCAGTATTCTGTAAAAACTCCTTCCGTCACGCCTGCGGCGTGCCAACCTTCGGCGTTTTTCACCGTCTGAATCCGCCGCAGGCGGCAACGATTTCAAACGTCCCTCGAGGAGGGAGGTTTTATTCTCACACGACCATTGTTTTTGGGATAATGGTTCCTGCTTCGAGGAAGCTGACCGAAGGCGTTTTGCGGCGGATTTAACTTGAGTTTCTTTACTAGAAAAAGGGCGAAAGGAGGGGCTTCGCGTGAAAACCGGAAAGCATACCCTTGCGCGCGGCCTCGCGCTGACGCTTGCCGTGTTCGCCGCGCTTTTCTGCGGCGCGGTGGCGGCGGTTCAGCAAATCGGCGCGTCTTCGGAAAGCATGGAGGAGCAGCTGGTGCTCGACGCGGTTCGCAGCGCGGCGCTGACCTGCTACGCCGTGGAGGGCGCGTATCCCCAGTCGCTGGAGGCGCTCAAGCACGGCTACGGGCTGGCCTATAACGAGGATGCTTATATCGTCGTCTACGATGCGTTTGCCTCCAACGTCATGCCGGATATTCAGGTGCTCAGGAAAGGGGCGGAGCGGCCGTGATGAAGACGAAAAGCCACAGCATCTCCGGCGCGTTCGTGTTCACGCTGCTGGGCGCCTTTGCGGTGTTTTCCATGCTGCTGGTCGTGCTCGGCGCGCAGGCGTACCGCACGACGGTGGACGGCGCTTCGGCGCACACCCGCAAGCGGATCGCGGCGGCGTTTGTGCGCAACGCGGTGCGCGCGCAGGACGAGCGGGGCGCGATTGCCGTGGAAGACAGGGACGGCCTGCCGGTGCTGGCGCTGAGCAGCGAATGGGACGGCGAGCGCTATGTGCAGTATATCTACGGCTATCAGGGGCAGCTCTGCGAGCTGTTCACCGCGGCCGAGTATGATTTTGTGCCGGAGGACGGCGAGCCGGTCTGCGCCGCGCAGGCGTTTGAGCCGACGCTGGAGGGCGATTTGCTGACCGTCCGCGTGACGGACGAGACCGGCCACGTTTCCACGGTGTATATCGCGCGCCGGTGCGCGCAGTAAGGGGATGGCGATGGTGAAGCATAACCGGCAGAATACCCTGCTGATGGAGATTCTGATCGTGGTGCTGTTCTTCGCGCTCTGCTCCACGGTGATTTTGAACGTGTTCGTCGGCGCGCATAACCAGAGCGAGCGGGCGGGCGCGCAGGCCGACGCGCTGATTGCGGCGCAGAGCCTCGCCGACAGGCTCTATGCCGCGGACGAACGGAAGGACGTGCTGCGCCAGAGCGGCTTTGCCGAGGATGAGGACGGCGCGTGGCACCTGCACTGCGGTGCGTATGACCTGCTGGTGACGCTCGGCGAGACGGCCTGTCCCGCCGGAACGATGGAAACCGCGCAGGTGACGGCGCTGCGGCAGGAAAAGACGCTCTTTTCCCTGCCTTCCGCGCGCTATGTGCCCGAGGAGGTGGCGCCGTGAATCAGAGAGAATACCGCATCGGGCCGGGCGCGGCCTCGCTGATGCTGCTGGTCGTGGTGCTGAGCATGAGCGCGCTGGGCATGCTCGCGATGATGAGCGCCCGGTCGGATGAAAGCCTGAGCCTGCGCAGTCAGGACGTCGCGCGGCAGGTGGCCGAGCTGAACGTCTCGGCGGAACAATCGCTGGCGCGGCTCGACGCGGTGCTGGCGGATGCGGCGCGGACGGCGCAGGGCGAGGCGGATTACCTCGCGCGCGTGGAAGCCGCGCTGGCGGAAGCGCCGGAGGCGGGCATGACGCTGCTGGGGCGCACCGTCTCATGGACGGAGATGAACAACGAGGGGCGCACGCTGATATGCGCCGTGGAATTGCAGGAGCGGGGCGCGTTCCCGCGCTATGTCAAGGCGGTATACCGCCTTGTGACCGACGAGGGCGAGCCGGACGGAGAGGAACGACTGTTTGACGCTGCGGGGGAGCTGTGACCATGGAACTGACGAAAATCCTGCAAAAAGTGCTGGAAATCGGCGGATCGGATCTGTTTTTGATTCCCGGTTCGCCCGCGACGGCCAAGGTCAAGGGGCATTTGGTGCCGCTGACCGAAAGCAAGCTCCTGCCCGAGGACACGGCCGGCATGATTCAGGAGGCCTACGGCATGGCGGGAGGGCACAGCGACGAGATGCTCCGCCGCGACGGCGACGACGATTTTTCCTTCTCCTTCAACCGGCAGGCGCGCTTCCGCTGCAACGCCTACAAGCAGCGCGGCACGCTGGCGGCGACCTGCCGCGTCGTGACCTTCGGCCTGCCGAACCCGGACGCGCTGCACATTCCGCCGATGGTGATCGACCTCGCGTCCTCCTGCCGAAACGGCATGGTGCTCGTCACCGGCCCGGCGGGCAGCGGCAAGAGCACGACCCTCGCCTGCATGGTGGACAGAATCAACGCCGATCAGGACGTGCACATCATCACCATCGAAGACCCGATCGAGTATCTGCACGCGCACAAGCGCGCGCTGGTCAGCCAGCGCGAAATTCCCAACGACGCATGCTCGTTTGCGCGCGCGCTGCGCGCGGCGATGCGCGAAGCGCCGGACGTCATCATGCTCGGCGAAATGCGCGATTACGAAACCGTGCAGACCGCGCTGACGGCGGCGGAAACGGGGCATCTCCTGCTCTCCTCGCTGCACACGGTCGGCGCGGCGAAGACCATCGACCGCATCATCGACACCTTCCCGGCCAGTCAGCAGCAGCAGGTTCGCGTTCAGCTTTCCATGGTGCTGCGGGCGGTCGTCAGCCAGCGCCTTGTGCCGACGGTGGACGGTACGCAGACGCCGGTGTTCGAGGTCATGGCCGTCAACCCCGCCATTCAGAACATGATCCGCGACGGCAAGACGTTCCAGATCGACAACGTGATTTACGGCGGCGCGGCCTCGCAGGCGATGCTTTCGATGGATAACGAATTGATTCGGCTGGCAAAGGAAGGCCGAATTACCAGGGAAATGGCGCAGCTATACGCCGTCAATCCGGATATGCTGCGAAAGCGGCTCTGATGCAGAGGGAGGATATCCATGAGCGAAACCATCCGGATTCAGATGATGGATGAATTTGTCATCTACCTCAACGAGCGGCAGGCCGATCACATGGTCAACAAATCCAAAAAAGGGCTGGCGCTGATCGAATACCTGATTGCGAACCGGGGGGAGCCGGTATCCAACCGCCGCCTGCTCTCCACCTTCTGGAACGATGAAAACGTGACCAACCCCGAAAACGCGCTCAAAACGCTCATCAGCCGTGTGCGCACGCTGCTTAGCCAGATTTCGCCGGAGCTGGGCAACTGCATCGTCGCCGACCGCGGCGCGTATCACTGGGAATGTCCGCCGGAGATGACCGTCGATCTCTACGAGCTGGAGGACATCTTTGCCCGCCTGCCCAACGTGCGCGACGGCGAGCGCAAGCGCGAGGACTACCGCCGGATGATGACGCTCTACCGCGGCGCGCTGCTGCAAAAGAGCGAGCTGAACGAGTGGGCGTATCCCCGCGCGGTGACGCTGCACAACCAGTATATCGCCGGCGTATACGACTATATCGACCTGCTCAAGCAGAGCGGGCGGGACGAGGACGAGCGGGAGATCATCAGCGTCTGCCGAAGCGCGCTGGAGAGAGAGCCGTTTGACGACAGCATCCACATCGAGCTGATGCGCACGCTGCTCAGGAGCAACAACGCGACCGAGGCCAAGGCGCAGTACGAAGAGGTCATGCACCTGCATTACCACTACCTGAACGTGAAGCCGAGCCGCGAGCTGATGGAGTTTTACAACGAGATCGTTGAGGCGAGCAAAAACGTCGAGTTCAACCTCGAATCCATCTGCCGCCAGCTCTACCAGAGCAGCCGGGAGCAGAGCGCGTTCGTCTGCGATTTCGCGGTGTTCAAGGAGATTTTCAATTTGCAGATCCGCAACATCGAGCGTCTGGGGACGACGATGTTCCTCGCTGTGATAACGGTATCCGGCACGGACGGCGGGCAGATGGAGAACATCCGGCAGGAAAACGTGATGCGCGGCCTGATGGAGATTTTGCGCAACAACCTGCGCAAGGGCGACGTCATCACGCATTTCTCCCCGACGACGGTTGCGATGCTGCTGCCGACGGTGGATTACAACACGGGCGACGGCGTGATGGATCGCATCAAGCAGAAATTCTATCAGGCGTATCCCAACTCCAACGTGCTGTTCAACTACCGCATTGCGCCGCTGAGCGCCAACGCGATCGTCGAAGAGCCGCAGAAGCCGCGGCGCGGCCGGGGCAGGGCGGCGAAGGGAACGGCCAAAGAAAAAACGGCTCCGTAAAAACCGAAAAAGCGCCGGGCGGCATCAAGGCGAACCCGGCTGCATATCGCATAAAAACCCCTTCGCGCGGCTTGCCGCGCGAAGGGGTTTGTTTGTCAGCGCACCTCGATCTGGCAGGAGCGCATGGTTTCCAGCGCGGCCTCGTGCTTTTGGGGCGTAACGCCCGCGCAGAGCGCGCCGTTTACGATGAAATCCGCCTCCGGCAGGGCGGCCTTGAGGAGGAGGGCGTTGGAGACGACGCAGATATCCGTGCACACGCCGCAAAGCTCGACGCAGAAGCCCTTTCCGTCCGCCGCGCCCTTTTCCTCGGCCAGCGTGCGGACATATTCGCACAGCGCCGCAGAGCCGAAGGTCGGTTTCGCAAAGGAGATCATGCCCTGCGCACATTCCTTGGCGATATCCGGTTCGAGCGCCCAGCCGGGCGTATCGCGGATGCAGTGCGGCACGGGCAGAAAGCGCCCCTCGCGGGTATTCAGATAATCCGGCTCGTGGGTATCCAGCGTGAAGGCGACCTGCGTCTGTTCCGCCTTCGCCTGACGGATGCGCGCGGCGACGGCGGGGACGATGGCGCGCGCCTGCTCGCTGCCCAGCGCGCCGGAAACGAAATCGCGCTGCATATCGACGACGATGAGAAGATCGGTCATGGGTGGGTTCCTCCTGATGATGGTTTGAAAAGGGGTTATTCGGCACGCGGCGGGGAAAATCCTGCCGCCGCGCCCGCCTTGCGGGAAAACGGAATTTATGATACACTAATCGGGACAAAATATGAACGCGGGAGAAAACAAGCCCACGGGCATGATCAGACTGTTGAAAAAAGGAATTGTCAAGCTAACAACACTGATATTTCAAGAATAAAACTAGGCATTTGCGCCCGAAGGTTTCCAAAGGGCGACCGGAAAGCCCTTTGGTGGGGCGATGGGGCAAAGCCCCATATCCAAAAATGCTTAGATATTTGTTTTTTGAAATGTTCGGTTTAAGCTTGACAGCTCTGTTTTCCGCAGCTGAACAAGCCACGGGCTTGGTGAAGGATATGGATACGTCAATCCTCAATACGCTGTCCCTGATTGCGCCGGATCTGATGGAGGAGATGGAGCTGCGCGCGCTGATTCTGGAGCGCGTCGCGGCGCTGGAGCCCATCGGCAGGCGCGCCTTGGCCGCGCGGCTGCATCTGGCGGAGCGGGAGGTGCGCGCGGCGGCGGAAGCGCTGAAAAAAGCCGGATGCCTGACGCAGAGCGCCTCCGGCATGGAGCTGACCCCGCAGGGGCAGAGCCTCGTGGAGGCGGCGCGGGCGGTCAGCGGCGGGCGGCGGACGCTCTCTGGCATCGAGCTGACGCTGTCGCAGATGCTCGGCGTGGAGCGCGTGTGCGTCGTTCGCGGCGATGCGGATATCGACTCCGGGGTGATGGAGGAGGTTGCGCGCGCGGCGGCGCGGCAGATTCGCTTTTTGCTGCAGGGCGCGCACGTGATGGCGGTCACGGGCGGGCGAACCGTTGCCAAGACGGCGGAAGCGATTGCGGTCGCCGCGCCGATGGAAATCACGGTCGTGCCCGCGCAGGGCGGCATGGGCGGCGGCGTCAGCACGCAGGCAAACACGGTGGCCGAGCGCTTTGCCCAAAAGCTGGGCGGCTACTATCGCTTTCTGCACCTGCCGGACGGGCTGTCCGGGGCGGCGGCGGACGAGCTGGCGCGCCTGCCGCAGGTGCGCGAGCCGCTGGAATTGGTGCGCCACGCCGACGTGCTTCTCTACGGCATCGGGCGGGCGATGGATTTGGCGCAGCGGCGCGGCCTGAGCCGGGTGGAGCAGGAGACGCTGCGCGAGGAGGGCGCGGTCGCGGAAGCGCTGGGCTTTTACCTGAGCGCCGACGGGCGCGTGGTCGGCGGCGGCTCGTCGCTGGCCTTCAAGCCCGAGGACATCGGGCGGAAGAACCGCGCCGCGGCGGTTGCGGCGGGGCGCGCGAAGGCGGAGGCGATTTTGGCCGTCTGCGCGCATCACCCGCACAAGCTGCTGGTCGTCGACGAGGGCGCGGCGCTGCGGATGATCGAGCTTTTGCGCCGATAAACGCAAAATTTTGGAAGTCAGCGCCATTCTTTGCGCAAATCTTTGACAATCTCGGCAAAAAATGCTACACTAGAAGCGTTCGGACGGGCAGAGACCCGGCCGGCAAACGGTTTGAAACGCCGCGGCTTCCGCGGCTTTCTCCCGGCGGCGTTTTTTGGGGACGCGGCCGGATATAAACCCTCAATCTATCATGGAAACCCAGGAATTGGAACCAAATTGAAATGGAGGAATTACCCATGGCAAAAATGACGGTGGACGACATCAAGGTCTCCGGCAAGAAAGTGCTTGTGCGCTGCGATTTCAATGTTCCGATGAAGGATGGCAAGATCACCAACGACAAGCGCATCGTGGCCGCGCTGCCGACGATCAAGAAGCTGATCGCGGACGGCGGCAGGGTCATCCTGTGCAGCCATCTCGGCAAGCCGAAGAACGGCCCGGAGGCGAAGTTCTCCCTCGCGCCGGTGGCGGCGCGCCTGAGCGAGTATCTGGGCAAGCCGGTCGTGTTCGCGGATGACGATACCGTTGTCGGCGAGAACGCGAAGGCCGCCGTCGCCGCGATGAAGGACGGCGACGTGGTGCTGCTCCAGAACACCCGCTTCCGCAAGGAAGAGACCAAGAACATCGAGGATTTCTCCAAGGAGCTGGCCTCTCTGGCGGATTGCTATGTGGATGATGCGTTCGGCTCCTGCCATCGCGCGCACTGCTCCACCGAGGGCGTGACCAAGTTCCTCTCTCCGTGCGTGGCCGGTTACCTGATCGGCAAAGAGCTGGATATCATGGGCAAGGCGCTGGAGAACCCGGATCGCCCGTTCGTGGCGGTGCTGGGCGGCGCGAAGGTGGCCGACAAGCTCAACGTCATCGAAAACCTGCTGGAGAAGGTCGATACCCTGATTATCGGCGGCGGCATGGCGTATACCTTCCTGAAGGCGAAGGGCTACGGCGTGGGCAAGAGCCTGCTGGACGAGACGAAGATCGACTACTGCAAGGATATGATGGCCAAGGCCGAGGCGAAGGGCGTCAAGCTGCTGCTGCCGGTCGATACCGTCTGCATCAAGGACTTCCCGGACCCGATCGACGCGGCGGTTGAGACCGTGACCGTGGACGCGGACGCGATTCCGGCGGACATGGAGGGCTGCGATATCGGCCCCAAGACCCGCGAGCTGTTTGCCAACGCCGTCAAGGGCGCCAAGACCGTCATCTGGAACGGCCCGATGGGCGTGTTCGAGAACCCGACCCTCGCGGCCGGCACGCTGGCCGTGGCGCAGGCGATGGCCGACAGCGACGCTGTGACCATCATCGGCGGCGGCGATTCCGCGGCGGCGGTCGAGCAGATGGGTCTGGGCGACAAGATGACCCACATCTCCACCGGCGGCGGCGCGTCCCTCGAGTATCTCGAGGGCAAGGTGCTTCCGGGCGTTGCCTGCCTTGACGAAAAGCTGTAAATGATTCGCCCTGAGCGGCCTTGGGGTCGCTCAGGGTCTTTATAAGTGAGGAGGAACAACATCATGCGTAAGCCGATTATTGCCGGCAACTGGAAGATGAACAAGACCCCCAGCGAGGCGCGCGAGCTGGTTTCCGCGCTGATTCCGCTGGTTAAGGACGCGAAATGCGACGTGGTGGTCTGCACCCCGGCGGTGGACTTCGCGGCGGTGAGCGAGGTCATCAAGGGCACGAACATCAAGCTCGGCGCGGAGAACATGCACTGGAAGGAATCCGGCGCGTACACGGGCGAGCTGAGCGCCGCGATGCTCAAGGAATCCGGCGTGGAATACGTCATCCTTGGCCACAGCGAGCGCCGCCAGTACTTCGGCGAGACGGACGCGACGGTGAACCAGCGCGTGCTGGCGGCCGTCAAGGCGGGGCTGACCCCGATCATCTGCGTGGGCGAAAAGAAGGAAGAGCGCGAGGCGGGCTACACCAACGCGCTGGTGACCTATCAGACGCAGATCGCGCTCTCCGGCCTGACGGCGGACGAGGTGAAGCACGTGGTCATCGCCTATGAGCCGGTTTGGGCGATCGGCACCGGCCTGACCGCGACGGACGAGCAGGCGAACGAGACCATCGGCGTGATCCGCGAGGCGGTTCGCGCGGCCTACGGCGACGCGGCGGACGACGTGCGCATCCAGTACGGCGGCTCGATGAATCCGAAGAACTGCAAGGGTTTGATGGCGCAGCCGGAGATCGACGGCGGCCTGATCGGCGGCGCTTCCCTCAAGGCGGAGGATTTCTCCAAGGTCGTGCGTTTCGACGCATAAAGGAGCAAGTATGGCAAAGAAACCTGTTCTGCTTTGCATCATGGACGGCTTCGGCTGGGTGCCGGAGCAGACGTTCGGCAATGCGATTGCGGCGGCCAAGAGGCCGAACCTCGACCGTCTGTTTGAAACCTATCCCTATACCACGATTCAGGCCTCCGGCATGGCGGTCGGCCTGCCGGAAGGGCAGATGGGCAACAGCGAGGTCGGCCACACCAACATCGGCGGCGGCCGCGTGGTCTTCCATGACCTGCCGCGCATCTCCCGCGCCATTGAGGACGGCACCTTCTTTGAAAATCCCGCCTACAACGCCGCGATGGACGCCTGTCTGGAGAAGGGCACGGCGCTGCACCTCTACGGACTGCTCTCCAACGGCGGCGTACACTCCACCGTGGAGCACGTCTGGGCGCTTTTGAAGATGGCCGGCATCAAGGGCCTCAAGCGCGTGTACCTGCACTGCTTCCTCGACGGGCGCGACGTCTCCCCCACCTCCGGCGCGGACTTCGTCGCCGAGGCGCAAAAAAAGTGCGCCGAGCTCGGCGTCGGCAAGATCGCGACCGTCATGGGCCGCTACTACGCCATGGACCGCGACAAACGCTGGGACCGTCTTGAGCGCGCCTACGACGCGATGGTCTACGGCGAGGGCATCCAGAATCCCGATCCCGTCGCCGCCATCCGGGAATCCTATCAGAACGGCGTGACCGATGAATTTGTGGAGCCCGTCGTCTGCGACAAGGAGGGCACCATCTCCGACAACGACGCCATCATCTTCTTCAACTACCGCCCCGACCGCGCCCGCGAGATCACCCGCGCCTTCGTCGATCCCGCGTTCGACGGCTTCCAGCGCGAGTATTTCCCCGTCACCTACGTCTGCAACACCGAGTACGACGCCACAATGCCGAACGTGCTCGTCGCGTTCCCGCGCATCACGATCCATAACGGCCTCGGCGAATACCTCAGCAAGCTCGGCCTGACGCAGCTGCGCATCGCGGAGACCGAGAAGTACGCCCATGTCACGTTCTTCTTCAACGGCGGCGTTGAAGCGCCCTACCCCGGCGAGGACCGCGTGCTCGTTGCCTCTCCCAAGGTCGCGACCTACGACCTCCAGCCCGAGATGAGCGCCTACGAGGTCACGGAAAAGTGCGTCGAGCGCATTGAGTCCGGCGCGTATGACGTTATCATCCTCAACTTTGCCAACTGCGACATGGTCGGTCACACCGGCAACTACGACGCCGCCGTCAAGGCCGTCGAGACCGTGGACGAGTGCGTCGGCAGGGTCGTGGACGCGACGCTCAAGATGGGCGGCATCGCCATGATCACCGCCGACCACGGCAACGCCGAGCAGATGCTGCAAAGCGACGGCGTGAGCCCCATGACCGCGCACACCACGAATCCCGTGCCCTTTATCCTCTGCGGCGCGGGCAACGAGCTGCGTGAGGGTCGCCTTGCCGACATCGCCCCCACCATTCTCGACGTGATGGGGCTCGAAAAGCCCGAGGAGATGGACGGTCAGAGCCTTATCCTCCGCTGAGCGCATAAGTCTTCTCAAAATCAGCCATACTTCGGTATGGCTGATTTTTTATTTTTCAGGAGGTCATGCGATGAACCGCTCCATCGTACACATTCACGCTCGCGAGATCCTGGATTCCCGCGGCAACCCCACGCTGGAAACGCAGGTAAGGCTGGAGGACGGCTCGCTCGGCGTCGCCGCCGTGCCATCGGGCGCCTCGACCGGCGCGCACGAGGCCGTCGAGCTGCGCGACGGCGACCGTGCGCGCTACGGCGGCAAGGGCGTCCTGCACGCGCAGGCGCACGTCAACAACGAGCTATTCGATCTGCTGCGGGGCTTCGACGCGCGGCAGCAGGGCCCGCTCGACCAGGCCATGCGCGAGCTGGACGGCACGGGAAACAAATCGAGGCTCGGCGCAAACGCCATCCTCTCCGTCTCGCTCGCGGCGGCCCGCGCCGCGGCGGCGAGCGAGGGACAGCCTCTCTGGCGGTATCTCGGCGGTCAGAACGCCTGCACGCTCCCCGTGCCGCTGATGAACGTGCTCAACGGCGGCGCACACGCGGGCAACCCGCTCGACATTCAGGAATTCATGCTTGTTCCCGTCGGCGCGGAAACCTTCCGTGACGCGCTGCGCATGGGCGCGGAAATTTACCACGCGCTCGGCTCGCTCGTCGATCATTGCGGCGTGGGCGACGAGGGCGGCTACGCCCCCTCGCTTGCAAGCCACGAGGAGGCGCTCGACCTGCTCTGCCGCGCCATTGAGGCGGCGGGCTATCGCCCCGGCGCGGACGTATGCCTCGCGCTCGACGCCGCCGTTTCCGCGTGGTACGACGCAGACTCCGACCGCTACCGGCTGCCAAAAAGCGGCAAAACACTTACGCGTGAGGAGCTGCTGACCTACTGGCAGGAGCTTGCGCGGTGCTATCCGCTCCTCTCGCTTGAGGACGGTATGGGCGAGGACGACGAAGCGGGCTGGCAGGCGCTGAGCGGTTCCCTTGGTGAAAGGGTGCAGCTCGTCGGCGACGATCTCTTTGTCACGAATCCCGCGCGCATCGCCCGCGGGGTGGAGCAGAGGCTTGCCAATGCCGTGCTTATCAAGCCAAATCAGATCGGCACGCTCACGGAGACCGTCGAGGCTGTCCGCGCGGCGCAGAGTGCGGGCTGGGCGGCGGTCCTATCCCACCGCTCGGGTGAAACGGAGGACAGCACCATCGCCGACCTCGCGGTCGCGCTCGGCTGCGCGCAGATCAAGGCCGGCGCTCCCTGCCGCGGCGAGCGCACGGCAAAGTACAACCGTCTGCTCGCCATTGAACAGGAACTCGGAGGAAACGCCCGCTACGCGGGCCGCGCGGCCTTCACGGTATTGCCTTAAAATTTCCCGAGAAATATGGTTTAGAAAAGGCTCCGACGGCGCACAATACCGTCAGAGCCTCTTCTATTTCGCAGCGCCCGCCACGCGGGCAGAAAGGACACGCTTATGAATGAACCGAAACGCCGCGCCGCGCGGCATTCCCTGACCGGGACGGGCTTATACATAGCCCTGTTCCTCGGATTGACGGCACTCGCCGTCGCGGGCTATTGGATGCTGCTCCCCTCTTCTGCTGACAAAACACCGACCAATGTGACCAAGCCGCCGGTCACGACTCCCATCACCGCGGAGCCGGTCACCCCGGACGTTCCCGAGGTCAAGCCGGAGGAGCCGGCCGAGCCGGTGCAGTCCGTTGTGGAGGTCACGGTCTCGGAAAAGGAGCCGGGGGTCACCGAGCCGGTCACGCCCGTCGCGCCGCGGCTCATTGTCTCTCCCCTGAGCGGTGAGACCGTCGCCGCCTTCAGCATGGACGAGCTCGCTTACAGCGAAACGCTCGCCGACTGGCGCACACACGACGGCATCGACATCAAGGCGGACGCCGGCACACAGGTGCTCGCCGCCAGCTCCGGCACGGTGCTCTCCGTCGCGGACGACGATCTGATGGGCACCACCGTCGTCATCGCGCACGACGGCGGCTACGAGACCACCTACTCCAACCTTCAGAAGGATCCACCTGTCACGGTGGGGCAGGAGGGCGCCGCGGGCGACGTGATCGGGCAGGTCGGCTCGACCGCGAGCGCCGAGACGGAGATGGGCGCGCACCTGCACTTCTCCGTCACAAAGGACGGCGAGATCATCGACCCGCAGGAATTTCTCAAATCCTGACAAAAGAGCCGATCCAACGGATCGGCTCTTTTCTTATATTCGCTTATCGGTACGCCGTCAGCTGATTGCTTCACTCAGTCCGCGTCGGGCTTCGTAGCCTCCTCAAAGATCGCAACAGCCTCCGCGTTCGGGGCCTCGGTGAATCTCGCCACAAGGTAGGCCGCGAGGAAGCTGACGATAAAGCCGGGAACGATCTCATACACACCCGTCGAGGCGGTGAGACCGCTCAGCAGCCAGCCGAGATCCACCACGAAGCCGGACACCACGCCCGCGACCGCGCCCTTGTAGTTGAAGCGCTTCCAGAAGAGGGAGAGCAGAATGGTGGGGCCGAAGGAGGAGCCGAAGGCGCCCCAAGCGTTCTCCACCATGTCCATGATGGCCTGCGCGCCGCTGCCCTTGGAGTTGGCGATGGCAAAGGCGATCAGGGAGAGGACGAGCACCAGCACACGGCCGATGAGCAGCGTTTCCTTCTCGCTCGCGCCCTTGCGGAAGAAGGGCTTATAGAGGTCCGCCGTGAAAGAACTGGAGGCGACGAGCAGCTGAGAATCCGCCGTGGAGATGGACGCGGCGATGATGGCTGCGAGCAGCAGACCGCAGATGCCCGCCGGGAAGAACTTGCGGGACATGGCGATGAAAACGAGCTTCTGGTTGCCGTGGGTGAGCAGCTCCTCGCCCATGATCATGCGGCCGAAATAGGCGATCATAACGGCGGAGAAGAGGGAAATGACGACCCAGATGATGGCCACGATAGAGGACTTCTTGATCATCGAGGGCTTCTCGATGGACATGAAGCGCACGAGGATGTGCGGCATACCGAAGTAGCCAAGACCCCAACCGAGGCCGCTGACGATGTCCTGCCAGCTCGCGTTGAAGATACCGCCGCCGAAGGCGCACTGCGTCACCGCGCCGGTCGCAGCGTCGGTATACTCATAGACCGTCTCCAGCGCCGTGGGATCAAGCAGCTCGCTGTGGCCGAAATAGACGACGATAGGCACCAGCATCAGCGCCGCCATCATCAGAAGGCCCTGGAAGAAATCTGTCCAGAACACGGCGGC